>Ga0129324_10000482_pt1 | contig 29087 bp, 25 predicted proteins | sample CPBDNA_7_FD_96879 | JGI IMG/M metagenome (GOLD analysis project Ga0129324, IMG submission 96879) | Freshwater to marine salinity gradient microbial communities from Chesapeake Bay, USA - CPBay_Spr_15_0.2_DNA | ecosystem: Environmental > Aquatic > Marine > Coastal | place: USA: Chesapeake Bay...
ATCGCCGAACAGTTTCAATGCACCCGTCAGGTCTAAAAACGCTTCATCTAAAGACAGGCCTTCAACACGTGGTGTGTAGTCGCGAAAGATGTCAAACACCGCTGCACTCACTTCGGTATACAGACTCATATCACCCGGTAAAAAAATGGCATCCGGACACAGCCGTCGAGCACGTGATGATGGCATCGCAGAAAACACGCCAAACCGACGTGCTTCATACGAGGCCGCCGCAACAACTCCGCGTCGACCGTCGCCGCCAACCACCACTGGCTTTCCGACTAGATCGGGGCGACGTCTCAACTCGACAGCAACGAAAAACATGTCCATATCAACATGGGCAATTGTGCGCGAGGAATGCTTTGCTGAGGGCTCCACTAGAAGCACCACGATACGACAACTACGCTGTCAGCGTGTCGAACGACGAATCTGCAACATCTTCTCGCCCACTCTCTGCGCTGCCCAGTATTCGCGCACGCATCTTTGCTTTTGTCGGAGTCTGCATTGCTGGACTGGCCGGTGCATCGATTGGATACTCAATGGTTGATGTGCAGTGCTCCGGATCATGCGCAGTCCCAAATGGAATCGGCATGTTGATCGGATCGTTAATCGGAGCAGCGGGCATGAGCGTCGTTGCTGTGCTCGTACTGCGTGCACTAGGCGAGTGGCGCGAACTCGCCGATCGAGAACAGCAATAACTGTGTCACTCGCACACGAGTTGCTCGAGATCGCACACGATCTTGCAACCACTGCTGGGGACATGGCTCTTGCTGGTCGCAAGGCAGGTCTTCAGCACGTGCACACCAAAACTACTGCTACCGACATGGTGACAGAATTCGACAAGGCTTCAGAAAAACTCATCGTCGAGGGTTTGTGCCAACAACGCCCGCTTGATGCCATTGTTGGCGAGGAAGGTGCAAACGTGGTGGGCTCGTCAGGGATCACGTGGCACATTGATCCCATTGATGGAACAACTAACTTTCTTTACGATTTGCCGGCATGGGCAGTCTCAATCGGCGCATCCGATGCCCAAGGTCCTATTGCTGGAGTCGTATACATACCTGCACTTGGCGAAATGTTTTCTGCAACTCGCGGAGGTGGAGCATTTCTCAACGGGTCGCCCATCCGCTGTAACCAAATAACAGACGTTTCTCACGCATTGGTGTGCACAGGATTCAGTTATTCGCCCGAACAACGAACCATTCAATCCCGCCGAGTAGCCAAGTTCATTCATCTCATTCGCGATATCCGGCGTGGTGGTGCTGCTGCAGTGGACTTATGTTTCGTGGCCTGCGGTCGCCTTGACGCCTACTTCGAAGAGAACCTCCATCAATGGGACATTGCAGCCGGCATTTTGATCGCCCATGAGGCTGGGTGCACCAGTGGAGACTTTGCAGGTGAAAGTGCCCACCCGGCCGAGATTCTTGTCTCTGCCCCAGCCATCTTCGACCAGCTGTCCAACCTCATCATCGCCGCCAGCGCCCCGAAGGAGTAAACATTGTGACTGTGGGTATTCGTGTATTGGCAGTTGAAGACGACGAGCGAATCAGGGCATCAGTAAAACTTGCGCTCGAGGACGAAGGTTGGATGGTTGACGAGGCGGCCAGCGGCGAAGAAGCGATCACACTTTTCGGCACGCATCCAGCAGATGTTGTGCTCATTGACATCATGCTTCCCGGAATCGACGGTTTCGAATTGTGTCGCACCATTCGCAAGTCAAGCAATGTCCCCATCGTGATGGTGACAGCACGGGCAGATACTCACGACGTTGTTGCAGGGTTAGAGGCAGGAGCAGATGACTACCTGACCAAACCATTTGCCCCTAAAGAACTTGCCGCACGAATCCGTGCGTTGCTTCGACGCGTTCGCCCTTCTCAGCCCGGCCACCCAAAATTGATATTTGGCAACCTCGAGATCATTCCCGACGAAGGAAAAGTATTGCTCGATAACCACGAAGTAGAACTCACAAAAACCGAGTTCCGATTGTTATGCGAACTCGCCAACGATCCAGGTGGGGTGTTTAGCCGCGAACTGCTACTCGACAAGGTGTGGGGATATGGGTACTTTGGCGACGGTCGATTGGTGGATGTCCATATTCGACGCCTCCGGATGAAAGTTGAAGTTGATCCAGCAAACCCAGCACACGTTGTTACCGTTCGCGGCCTTGGCTATCGCCTGCAGTCGTGACCGATATCTTCACCGAAACCTCAACGCCTCGCTATCGCCTCACTCGAGCGCGACGACTCATTCGCACGTTGGTGCGCAGAATTACGCCGAAACGAATCGGCCTGCGCAACCGAATTTTGTTGATATTTGTTGCTGGCGCACTGATCTTGTCCATCGTTTTGGCGTCAATCACGTATTCATTTACACGTGCAAATCTTGTCGAACAACGCATCAACACCGAGACAAATCAGGCTCTCACCAATGCACGGCGTGCTCAGAACGATTTAATTCTGTCGCCCGAAGAAATTGCTCTTGCACTTGACCAAGCCGGCAACACCCACAAGCTGATATTCATGCAAGGCCAATGGTCAGCAAGCAGTCCACAATTTCTCCAAGACATGATCCCAGATGTTTTACTTGAGCGAGTGCAGAATCAAGGGCGGGCCGCACTGATGATTGTGGACACCCCAAGGGGCGAAGCAATGATTGTCGGAATACCACTACCACGTGTTGATGCTTTGTATTTTGAGTTTGACAACATGCGCGAGGTGCGCGCTGCGCTGCAGAGCCTTCAGCTGGCGCTGCTGATTGCAACGGTGATCACCACAATGGTGGGTGTTTCGCTTGGACTGTTCGCCTCACGGCGAGCCGTCCGCCCCCTCGCCAACGCCGCTCAAGCTGCGCGGGCAATTGCCGATGGCCGACTTGAAACCCGTCTCGAACCAACAGACGACCCCGACATGCAAGCACTGACATCGGCATTTAACGACATGGTGAACACGCTTCAGCAGCGAGTGGAACGAGATGCGCGGTTCACATCTGATGTCAGCCATGAATTACGCAGCCCCCTCATGACGCTCGCTGCATCGGTGCAAGTAATGGAATCACGACGTGATGAATTGCCCGAGCGATCACAGGCAGCGCTCGACTTATTGTCAAGCGATGTCCTTCGCTTTCAAGGTCTCGTTGAAGACTTGCTCGAAATTTCGCGTTTTGACGCCGGTGCAATTCGGTTGGTTCTTGAACCGCTGTCGCTGTATGAGTTCATGAAGCAAGCGGTATCAGTCAGCAGCATCCCGCGCACCGAAATAGTCTGCGACGACGTGGATGCGCTCGTTGCCATCCGTGGAGATAAGCGAAGACTCGCGCGAGTGATTGCCAACCTGATCGACAATGCCCGAATCCACAGTGGCGGTAAACCTAAGGTCGTGATTCAGCGCGCCCACAACGACGAACCGCCAACACATGTGTGGATCATTGTCGAAGACGACGGAGACGGTTTGATCGAAGGTGAGTTTGATCACATCTTTGAGCGCTTCTCACGCGGCGGAGCAGCAGGTCGTCGCGCTGGCACAGAAGGGGCGGGTCTTGGGTTAGCACTTGCGCGCGAACACGTGGCATTGCATCGTGGCCGCATATGGGCGACCAACCGGACCGACGGAATCCGCGGTGCTCGGTTTATTGTTGAACTTCCTATCGAGATCCCTACGACCACCGACGAATCATCTGCATGAACCACACCCAATATTGGCGCCGCATCACCACGTGGTTTGTGGCTGTTGCCTGTCTGTCAATCGTTGCTGCAGCGTGTGGAATACCAACAGATGTTCAACCTCGAAACATTGATCCTGCATTGCAAACTAATCTCAATAAACCATGAGTACACCGGTCGTTATCGCAATTGATGCGGGCACCACAGGAATTCGATCGCGCGCAGTGTTTGCCGATGGACGTGAATCTATTTCGTCGTATCAAGAGTTCACCCAGTACTTCCCCACTCCCGGATGGGTCGAGCACGATGCCAATGAAATCTGGCAAGCCGTTCACCACACGCTGTCTCACGTGATCAGCAGAGTTTCCGAACCGATCACTGCAATCGGCATCACCAATCAACGCGAAACAGTGGTGGCGTGGGATAAGACAACCAGCAAACCATACGGCCGCGCAATCGTGTGGCAAGACCGTCGGACTGCCGAGAGATGCTCGCAACTCGCGCCCCAACTTGATCTCGTCCGTGCAACAACAGGACTCGTTCTCGACCCATACTTTTCGGGATCGAAAATGGAATGGTTGCTCAAATACGGCAATGTCCCGAACAACGCCGATCTTGCACTCGGCACGATTGACTCGTGGATCGTGTGGAATTTGACTCAGGGCACATCATTTGTCACCGATGTCACCAACGCAAGTCGCACCATGTTGTTCGACATCACATCGATGCAGTGGAGCAAGGAAATGTGTGCGATGTTTGGGGTCCCCGAGCGTGCGCTCCCTCGCGTCGTTGCATCAAGTGAGCGTGTTGGTGTCACCGCTCACACACATTCGATTCCATCTGGCATTCCTATTTCTGGAATTGCCGGAGATCAACAGGCTGCATTGTTTGGTCAAGCCTGTTTCAACCCGGGCAGCAGTAAAAATACCTACGGCACTGGAAGTTTCGTGCTGATGAATGTAGGAACCACATGCCCATCACCGAGTGAAGGCCTGCTCACCACCGTGGCGTGGAAATTGGGATCAGATGCTCCTGTCTATGCCCTTGAAGGCGCGATTTTCGTCACCGGCAGCGCCATTCAATGGCTCCGTGATGGCATCAACATCATCGACTCTGCGCCAGAAGTCGGTCCACTTGCCGAGTCAGTGCCGTCAACAAACGGAGTTGTCGTCGTGCCTGCCTTCACCGGACTCGGTAGCCCCTGGTGGGACCCGTACGCACGTGGCGCCGTTCTTGGTATTACGCGCGGCACAACACGCGCGCACATTGCGCGCGCTGTTGTCGAATCGATTTCCTATCAAACGCGCGATGTCGTCGAAGCAATGTCTCACGCCGCAGGTGTCACCGTTACCGACATGAGGGTTGATGGTGGTGCTGCCATCATGAACCTGCTTCTGCAGTTACAAGCCAATCAGCTTGGGGTCTCCGTGATGCGCCCCCATGAACTTGAAACCACCGCAATGGGTGCCGCATACCTTGCAGGTCTTGCCGAAGGAGTGTGGCCCTCGCTGCAGTCTGTTACCGACGCATGGAAACTCGACACCGTGTTTGCCCCACAACCAACGGGCACCGAGGCACACGATTACATGTTGTGGAAGCGTGCAGTTAGCCGCAGTCTCAACTGGGCTCAATAGAGGTGAGCAACTTCAACTAGCGAGGTTCGTCGCGCTTGGCAATCCGTGCAAGTGTGCATGATCGTTGTAGCGCACGATTGCAAAGTGCCCCGCACGCACCTCCACCAACTCGGTGATCGAACAATTTTTGGTGTGCACCTCAAATGCACCCGTTGGCGGTGTTTGCATGGTGGTTCGCAATATTGCATCAACCACTCCGCCGTGACATGCGATCAGCACCGACTTACCCGAGTGCTTTCTCAGCACCTGATCTAAAGAATCTGAAACACGACGATGAAACTGGGCAATGGTCTCTCCACCTGGGAAGAACACCGCGTTGGGATCACCTCCCCAATCAGGACTTCCGTGCCGACGAACAAACTCATCAAAGGTGAGTCCGTCACATTCAGGACCAGGATCATGTTCGCCAAACCCGGTATCAATTGCGATCGGCAGGCTTGACAGTGCTGGCGCAATGATTTCTGCGGTTTCCCGCGCACGGGGATAGCCACTTGACATCAAAATGTCGACATCAAGTTCTCGTGTGTGTGCCAGACGGTCACGCAAACGGGCCGCCTGCAGTTTGCCCAACTCGGATAAGCCCGAACACGTGCGCGGACCACCAAGAACTCGATTCACTGTGACAATCGATTCGCCGTGCCGCACCAGCACGATGCGCGTTTTGCTCATACCAGCTTTTCGACAAAGCCTTCCAACTGCCGCAAGTTGCGACACTCATACACACCATCGGTGAAACTGCCGTACTCACCCACCACCGAGTCTCCGGTATTCCAGTAACTCTTCGGTTCGGGATTGAGCCAATACACATGGCGGCCACGCTTTTGCATTTCTTTCACTACCCATGAACTCGTCGCGTGATAATTATTTCGTGCATCGCCAAGTAGCAAGATGGTCGTCTTTGAATTGATGTCTTTGCCGTAGCGCTCCCAGAACACTTCGAAGGCGTGACCGTAGTCAGAATGACCATCCACCCACACCACATCGGCTTCGGTGTTCACGCGATGAATTGCATCAGAAATGTCTTCGGTGTTTTTGAAGTAGCTCGTTACCTCATCAATGCCGTCAATAAACACAAACGACCGAACCTTTGAGAATTGCCCTTGAATGGCATACACCAACATCAAGGTGAATCGTGCGAACGCCGCGACACTTCCCGAAATATCAGCAACCACCATCAACTCGGGTTTTGCTGGCCGTGGATACTTGAACTTTGGGTCAGCAGGAACACCGCCATAACTGAGCGAATGGCGAACGGTATTACGAAAATCAAGCGGCCCTTTGCGACCATGCCGACGCTTGCGCGCCAATCGCGCGGCAAGTTTGCGTGTTAACGGCTGCAGCGCCTTCTTCAGACTTTGCATTTCATCTCGACTTGCATGCATGAACTCGACATCTTCGGGAAGTGGCTTGCGTAGCGTTTTTGCCATCGCCTCTGCCCCACGGTCAGCAACAAGTCGACGACGGATTTCAGCTTCTACTTCTTGTTTGAACTGCTCAATCCGACTTTGAAATTCGTCCTTTTCTAGACGTTGCTCCAAGTTGGTCAGCTCTTCGGCAGCCTGTTGCTTGTTTGCCTCCATCAACTTGTCAAGCATGTTGTCTAAGTCAAGGTTGCGCAATGTGCGATACAAGTAATACGTTCCGCCCACGGGGCGACCAGGCTCCATTCCTGCAAAGCGCTGCACCGACTGTTTTGCCAACGCCTTCATCATTGCTTGATCGCCATTCATCAATGCGTTCATCAGCATCTGCGCAATTTCTTCAGGCGTGAGGCCATCCATACTGCCGCCACTTTGGCCCTTGCCCTCGCCTTGCATTTGCAAGTCCTGTTGCTCGCGCCACATTTCGCTGTCTTCGCTACCGTCTTGCGCAATGTTGTATTCGGGGCCACGAAGCGAAAAATACACTTCGAAAATAGTTTCAAACGCGCGCCAGTGGTTTTGGCTCTTTACCAATGTTGCAGCAAGCGCGTACTTAAATGCCTCGCGATCTTCAAGCGGAATTTCTTTTACCGCCTCCATCGCATCCAGGTTTTCGGTCAGGCTTACGGGCAAGCCAGCGTTACGCAGTTCAACAATGAAACCCGACATCAGGTCCAGGACTGGCATTACATCAACTCACTTGTCAACCGACAATTCCTTCGCCGCTTTGGCAATGTCGGTTTGGTATTTAAGGAGAATGTGCAGCGTGTCTTTTGCTTCTTGTGCATCAATGTGATCAATGCCAAGCAAAATAAGCGTGCGGGCCCAGTCGAGCGTTTCGCTGACTGATGGAGCCTTCTTCAAGTCGAGCTGGCGAATGCTGCGCACAATTCGAGCGATCTGATCTGCAAGATTTTCGGTGATACCTTCAACCTTGGTGAGAACGATTTCCTTCTCGCGATCCATGTCGGGGTAATCGATATGCAGGAACAAACAACGGCGCTTCAAGGCTTCCGACAGCTCACGTGTGTTGTTTGAGGTGAGGAACACCATCGGGATTTGCTTTGCCGTGATGGTTCCCAATTCGGGAATCGACACTTGATATTCGGAGAGGATTTCGAGCAATAGCGCTTCGGTCTCAATTTCGACACGGTCGACTTCGTCAATGAGTAACACAACCGGATCGACGCTGCTGATTGCCTCAAGCAGTGGTCGCGTAAGCAAGAACTCATCACTAAAGATGTCATCGTGCACTTCCGACCATGAATCGCTTGACTTGTCGGCCTGAATTCGAAGCAGCTGCTTTTTGTAGTTCCATTCGTACAGCGCCTTCGACTCGTCGAGGCCTTCGTAGCACTGCAAACGAATAAGTCGCGCACCAAGCATCTCGGCAACACTCTTTGCTAACTGCGTCTTGCCCGTTCCTGCAGGACCTTCAACAAGAATTGGCTTGCCCAATCGTTGGGCAAGGTACACCACGCCAGCAATTCCTGAGTCGGCTAAATAGTTGACCTTTTTTAATCCATCACGGACTTCTTGTACTGATTCAAAGCTCCTGCTCATCCGAGCAACCCTAGCGTTTAGACCCCTTGCGCCTACGATGGAGATGCTCATGACCGGTCTCGCTCGATCGAACCTCGTCGTTGCCGCGGGTACCGCGGTATCCCGACTTACTGGCCTTGCACGCATTGTTGTCTTCGGTGTCATCATTGGCCAAACCGCACTCGCAGATGCATTTGATAGCGCCAATAATTCACCAAATGCCATTTATGAATTACTGATTGGTGGCGTGCTCTCGGCGAGTCTTGTGTCACTCTTTTCCCAGTTCGTTGAACGCGATGAATACGAACATGTGGGCATGAAAAGTACAGATGCAATCATCAGCGTTGCAGTCATTGCACTCTTTGTAATCACTGCACTTGCTGTGGTGTTTTCGCCCGCTATCTTTCATCTCTTTTCTCTCAACCCAGCGCAGGGAGTGGACGTTGAAACATTCCGTAGCGTGGGCACCGCAATCACCCGAATCGTGGTGTTGCAAATCTTTTTCTATGGGCTCAGTGCACTGACGTCGGCCTTACTGAATGCCAGAAAACTGTTCTTTACCGCGGCATGGTCACCCGCAATTGCCAACCTCGTCACGATCGCTATCTTTTGTGTGATTCCCTTGCGCTATCCAAATGGGCAATTTGATATTGCGTTTGCCAACGACCAACAGGGCGTCATCTGGCTCCTTGCGCTCGGCACCACGCTTGGCATTGCAACCATGGCGATTATTCAGATAGCAGCCGTTATTCGGCATGGAATGAGCTTCAGTTTTTCTCCAAATTTTTCACATCCTGCTGTACGCAAGCTGCTCACGCTCTCTATGTGGACGCTTGGCTACGTTGCCGCTAACCAAGTTGCACTTGTTGTCATCAAGAACCTCGCATCGCCTGGTAGTGGTGGCGTTGACGCCTACGCGAAGGCATTTGTATTACTGCAACTTCCACACGGCTTGCTTGCTGTTTCAATAGCCACCACCTTTGTTCCCGAACTTGCCCGCATGTTCCACCGCGGTGATCACAGCGCATTCTCAACAACGATGTCAAATGGCATTCACTTGACAGCATTGTTAACCATTCCAGCCGCTCTTGGCCTATGGGTACTTGCAACACCAATTGTTGGCGTGTTGTTTCAACATGGCAATTTTTCGGCACAAGCAACCACCACAACCGCACGCGCCCTATCCGGACTCGCACTCGGACTCGCTGGGTTTTCTTTGTACCTTTTTGTTTTGCGCGGGTTTTATGCACGCAACGACACCAAGACTCCCTTTTTTCTCAATCTCTTCGAAAACGCCCTGAATATCATTTTTGCAATTATTCTCGTCGGTCGCCACGGTGTGTTCGGTTTAGGTATTGCATTCTCGCTTGCTTATCTGATCTCTGCTGCAGTTGCATTGATTGCGCTCGAACGAACCGAAGTTGATATCAACATCTCGCAGCTACTTGGCAATATTGTGCGCATCGTCGCGGCTGGTGGAGTGATGGTGCTGGCAGTCTTGGTCGCGACATCCGCAATTGATGGAGATGCCGGAATTGCAGCATTGTCACGCGTGATCGTTGGCGTGGTCGTTGGTGGAGCGGCGTACCTTGTTGCGCTACGCGTGTTTGGCGAGTCGACGTTGCGCGACTACTTGTCGAGCAATACAACCAGATCGTCGCGATGAACGAGTTCGGCAACTACCCCTTCAGGTAGATCCACACTCTGCAATCCAGCGGCTGCGCCTGCCTGTACCGCATCAATACCAACCATTCCACGTGCAAATACCTCACCACGTATGTCAGCAATTTCGACCGTATCGCCACCAACAAAATCGCCACGTACTTCCACTACGCCAGCATGCAATAGCGATGTGTTTCGGGTGATCAGTGCATTACGCGCACCATCATCAACAACGATTGTTCCTACATGTTGGGCCGCAAAGGCAATCCATAGCTTGCGAGCGGACAAGTTGCGATTGTGCGGCAGGAACTGTGTGCCTGCTCCGCCAACGGAGTTGAGTGCATCTTGCAACACGTTGATCCGACTCGCCGATGCAATCACCGTGCGCACACCTGACCATGATGCAATTCTGGCGGCCGACAACTTTGAAGCCATGCCGCCACTTCCGCGAGCCGTGCCCGCACTACCAGCATGAACAGACAGCAGCGGATCATCTGCACTCACACTGGCGACAAGTGTCGCTGTTGGATCAGTGCGCGGATCAGAAGTAAACAATCCGCCGATGTCGGTAAGCAAGATCAACACATCAGCGCCAACGCTGTGTGCCACCAATGCTGCGATTCGGTCATTGTCGCCAAATCGAATTTCATCACTGGCGATGGCGTCATTTTCGTTGATAATTGGAACACACCCAAGTTCGAGCAATCGACCCAGCGTTTGACGAGCATGCAAATATTGTGTGCGGTCAATGAAATCGTTTGGCACCAGCAATACCTGTGCGCCAATCAATGATCGTGCTGCCAAATAATGGTTATAACGATTCATCAACTGGCTCTGCCCTACTGCCGCAAGAGCCTGCAATGTTTGGGTATCCGTTGGCCGCTGACTCAACCCAAGAGCCGCAACCCCACCAGCTACTGCGCCAGAGGTAACCACCAACACTTCGTGATGCTGCTCACGTAGTTGAGCAACTTGATCACACAGTGTCGCAATGGCCTGATCGTTAATTGCACCATGCTCATCGGTTACAGATGAGGTTCCGATTTTGACGACGATTCGCATCATTAACTCTCTGGCGTGTACTCAAAACTAAACGTACCAATGTGAACTACGGTGCCTTCAACTGCTCCGGCGCGCGCCAAAAGACGATGCACGCCGAGACTCTTCAGGCGCTCATCAATGTAATTCATTGCATCAGGAGTGGTCACGTCATTTAATGCAACAGCGCGCTCTACCTCTCGCCCTTCCAAACGGAACTCGAGGTCAGCGATCTTGTTGACCTTTGTGCCTTCTGCCTTTGGCTTGATCACGACAGCGCCTTGCTTTGGTGGCTCCAATGTCCGCGCATGCTTCACGAGGTCAGCAAGGTCGCCCAACACTTTGCGAACTCCGTCGCGAGTTACTGCAGACATCTTCGACCCAGTCCACTCGGCAATGGTTTGCGCATCTGCAGCATCGGTCTTCGTGGCAACTACCAAGCGTGGGCGTTCGAGAAGGTCGGGGCGATACTCACCAAGTTCGTGCAACAAAATTCGTTCTTGCTCACGCGCAGGCATGCCGTCCATTGGCGCAAGATCGACAAGAACACACAGCACACGTGCACGTTCGATATGCCGCAAGAATTGATGGCCAAGACCTTTACCTTGGCTTGCGCCTTCGATAATTCCAGGAATGTCAGCGATGATGAATTCTGTTTCTGCGTCCAATCGAACCACACCAAGATGTGGCTCCAATGTGGTGAATGGGTAGTTAGCAATCTTTGGTTTGGCTGCCGACACCGAACTGATAAACGTGCTCTTACCTGCGTTTGGGAAACCCACCAACGCAACGTCGGCCATCAACTTCAGTTCAAGCTTCAGCCAACGTTCGACGCCGTGCTCACCTTGTTCGGCGAACTTAGGTGCGCGACGACGATTAGATAAAAAACGCGCGTTGCCTCGCCCACCTTGTCCGCCTCGAGAAGCACACCACTTTGAACCGTGCACGGGAAGGTCGGCAAGCACTTCGCCGGTATACAAATCTTTGACCACCGTTCCCTCGGGAACATTGACAATGAGTTCGGCTCCACGACGACCGTGCAAGTCCTTACCCATGCCATTCACGCCGTCACCTGCTCGACGGTGAGGGTGATCCCGAAATGCCAACAGCGAAGCAACGTTATGGTCGGCTACCAGCCAGACAGATCCACCATCGCCTCCATCGCCACCGTTTGGTCCACCGAATGCAACTGGGCCCTCGCGACGAAAACTGACACAGCCAAAACCGCCGTCGCCACCGCGAACGTTGAGTTGGGCTTCGTCGACAAATGCACTCATAGGGGGTTTCTAGGCTACTAGTGCCACACCCCTGATCTATCGTGAACGCCATATCGTGAACAATGTGAATACGCCAGTCGAAGGAATCAACCCAAGCGAACCCCATTCGCGCGCAATCGCGTGGGCCCAAACCATGCATGGCTTTGATAGCGATGGCATTCGATTCGCACATGCCGACTCGTGGGCGGGTGCTGGTAGCACCCACATCATCGATCGCATCGAGCGCGAGGCCCGCGAGCACGTTTCACTCGCCCCTCTCGCCACTCGCTCGTTTGGTGCTGGCAATCGTGCGATTGCCGAAGAAGCAGACCCATTCCGCACATGCTTCGAGCGTGATCGTGACCGCATCTTGCACGCATCTGCTTTCCGCAGGCTTGCAGGCAAGACCCAAGTGTTTGTGTTCCCACAAGACCACCAACGCACACGACTTACGCATGCTCTCGAGGTTGCCCAGGTTGCAACCGCAGTAGCACGAGCACTCGGTCTCAATGTTTCACTCACCGAAGCAATTGCCTTAGGTCACGATTGCGGACATGGCCCTGGCGGTCACGCAAGTGAAGACGCACTGAGCCCCTTCCTTGCAGAAGGCTTCGATCATTCGGTGTGGGGTGCCGACGTCACGTTGGTTCCACTTAACTTGTGCACCGAAACACTCGATGGCATTCGCAATCACTCGTGGTCGCGCCCAGCACCGCAAACGCCAGAGGGTGAAGTGGTGTCGTGGGCTGATCGCATTGCTTATGTGTGTCACGACTTCGAAGACGCAGTGGCCACTGGCATTGTCTCGCCAAGTCAGCTTCCCGACATTGTGCGCACCTACTGCGGCGAAACACGCTCGAGCCAACTACGCGCATTCATCTCATCAATGATCGGGGCAAGTTTGCACAACGGACGCGTTGGCATGAAATCAAACGAAGCCGATGCACTTGCAGCATTTCGCAAATTCAACTACGACAACATCTATATGCGCGAAGCATCACGCAATCAAGCAAAGTCAGTGATCGATTTACTTCGTGCACTCGTCGAGCACTACGTTGCGCACCCGCATCTCATGGCCACACAACCACAATCCGAAATTGCACCCAGCCGCAGCGAACAAGCATTGCGTGAAGCAGTTGCATATGTTGGTGGCATGACCGACAGGTTTGCATGCCGACAAGGCGCCGCCTTACTTGGATGGGATGAGAGCCGACTCCCTCAGGGAATCGATACGCACTAAGACGCGAGATGCGTTATGCAGTTGGAAGAACGTCAACAACCTTGCGGCCGCGACGTTCGCCGAACTTTACGCTGCCGTGTGCAAGAGCGAACAAGGTGTCGTCTTTGCCAATGCCAACGTTTTTGCCAGGGTGCACTTTGGTGCCACGCTGACGAATAAGAATTGTGCCTGCGGTGATCTTGGTGCCGTCAAATACCTTGACACCAAGTCGTTGCGCGTTTGAATCGCGACCGTTACGTGTAGAACCGCCACCCTTGGTCTTTGACATGTTTCAGCCTTTCGCGATGCTGGTGATTTCAATCACCGAATACTTTTGACGATGTCCGAAGCGACGGCGCTGGTTAGTGCGGCGCTTGTAGGTAAAGCCGTCGATCTTTGGACCGGCTGCCTTACCAACGATTTTTGCAGTAACGGTTGCCTTGGCCAATTCGCCAGGTGTGGACAACACGGTCGCGCCGTCAACGAGGAGCACCGGGGTGAATTTCACCTCGGCGCCATCTGCTGCATTGAGAAGTTCGACTTGGACCTGCTGGCCCTGTGCGACTTTCTCTTGCTTTCCTCCGGTTGCGATTACTGCGTACATAACGGTCTCCTACTCTACCCCTGAACTATCGGGCTTCCCAACTCTGATTAATCCAACATGGCAAGGTCGATCATGACCCCACGACCCTCACAGGTCACACACGGATCGGCGAAGTTAGTCAATAACCCCTCGCCGATGCGCTTACGGGTCATCTCCACCAAACCAAGCTCGGAAATCTCAAACACCTGCGTGCGGGTCTTGTCGCGAGACAACGCATCTTTAAACGCCTCAAGTACCTTGCGACGATTGTCGCGAATCTCCATGTCGATGAAGTCAATCACGATGATTCCGCCAATGTCACGCAACCGCAGCTGGCGAGCAATTTCGTCGGCAGCTTCAAGGTTGTTATGAAATACGGTTTCTTCAAGGTTGGACTTACCCACGTTCTTGCCCGTGTTGACGTCGATCACGGTGAGTGCTTCAGTGTGTTCAATGATGAGTGATCCACCCGAAGGCAACCACACTTTGCGGTCGAGTGCCTTACGCAACTGCTCGTGCACACGATGCTGTTCGAACAGCGGCAAGCCTTCTTTTTCAGCGTCGTACAGTTCGATGCGGTCAGCAAACTCTGGGTTGAATGCACCGATGTAGTCGCGCACCTCTTCATACAGAGCAGCGTCATCAATCACAATTCCGCGGTAGTCACTGCTGAACTCTTCACGAATCACTCGCACAGCAAGTGGAGGTTCGCGGTACAACAATGTTGGCGAAGTTGCCTTCTCTGCTTTGGCGCGAATGTCGTTCCATTGCTCGATCAAACGAGTGAGGTCTGTAGTGAGTTCGTGTTCGGTGGCATTTTCTGCAGCGGTGCGCACGATGATGCCATGTTGTTCTGGCTTGATGCGATCAAGAATTCCGCGTAACCGGCGTCGCTCGCCTTCTGGTAGTCGCTTTGAAATTCCATACGTACGCGAATCTGGAATGAGCACGACGAAACGTCCAGGCAATGACACTTCCTGCGTCAATCGCCCACCCTTTGCCGCAATTGGATTCTTCGTCACCTGACACAAAATCATCTGTCGCGATTTCAGTACCTGTTCAATGCGTGGGTCTGGTCCTTGTTCGACCACATCGTCTTTGTCGAACTGCACATCGCCGCGATACAACACAGCATTTTTCTGCGTGCCAATGTCGACAAACGCGGCTTCCATGCCAGGCAACACGTTTTGCACGCGTCCTAGGTAAATGTTGCCGTGAATCTGAGTTTCGTCATCGGCTGGGCGCGATACATAGTGCTCAATCAGACTGCGGCCTTCAAGCATGGCAACCTGCGTGAACTCTTCACGAACTTGCACGCACATCATGTAACGGCCCACGGCTTTACCGTTGCGTTCTTTGCCCCGTCGACGCTCAATCAGTTCTGCATCGGTACCAACTACTGGATTATCGCTACTGCGATCTGATGACTTGCGACGATTGCGACCGCCACGCTTACCGCCACGACGATTGCGACTCTTTGGCTTTGACTCGCCATCACCCGTTGCCGGTGCAGGTTTTGCCGCCACCGCAACTGTTGGCGCAGGCCGTGTGTCACCGATCTGTGGTTTACGGACGGTTGCAGCCTCAACTGCCTGCGGTGAGGCCATCTTGCCCTCGCGAGGTGGGTCCGGAAGTTCGATATCTTGCGACGAACCCGCATCAGAGTCTGAACGCGCGGAACCGGAAGTTGCCGCACGCGGGGTTGAGGCAGCACCGTCAACACGAGTTTTGTTGCGGTTACGACCGCCACGTTTGCCACGGCGACGCTTCTTCACACCGCCTGGCGTGCCTGGGGTTCGTGCTTGTCCGCCACCCTGTACCGGTGTTTGGGGCTGCTCGGGGGTTGGTGCCCCTGGGCTCATTTCACTCATTGTGCTAGCTCGTTTCCTGTATTGGATATCGCACCCATGCGGCAACGTTGCCCACATCGTGCAATATCGTCGCGGTCCAGCGCTTCTTCCCACGCTGCATTACTGCGCGTCGGTTTCGAATCGCTATCGCGTGATCGACCTTGGGAGGGGCAATGCGCCCATCCGTTCTTTTAGGCTACCCCGCAGGGGTGGGGCTTTCCTACAACCGGCGCATGTGGATGCTTTGCACCAAGCCGATCAAAATGGCTGATGAAATGAGGTGCGAGCCGCCATAACTGATGAACGGCAGGGGTAAACCACTGACCGGCATCACGCCAAGGGTCATCCCAATGTTCTGAAACACCTGCCACAGCATCATTGTGAACGCGCCACTTGCGAGAAAGAAGCTGAATCGGTCTCGTGCCATTTGCGCAGTGCGCCAGATTCGCCACAAAATCACGGCAAACAAACCAAGCACCACCGCACCACCAATCATCCCAAACTGCTCACCAATTGCAGAAAATGGGAAGTCAGTAAATTGGACGGGCACGTACTTTCCGTTTGTCAACGGACCTTGCAGATATCCCTTGCCAAAGAAACCACCCGTTGACACTGCGCGCTTTGCATAGCGCACCTGCAACACAATCGTTTCATATTCTTTATTGTTTGAGTTTTGCAAAAACCAGGCCACGAAACGATCACCCTGATACCGCAAGCTCGGAAGTGCAGCCATCAGCGCAAGTGCTGTTGCGACGAACATCCCACCGATCAATGCAAGATATCGACGTCGTGCGTTTCCGATATACAAGATTCCAGCAACTCCAGCCAGAATCACTGAAGCCGATCCGAGGTCGGGCTGCATCAAAATAAGCCCGCTTGGAATCAACACGATGTACAGCGTCATGACAAAGTGGTGCCAATCGATACGGTCCGGAACCGATTCACTCAAATAACTTGAGACCAATATCAGCAATACAGGTTTTGCCAACTCTGAAGGTTGGATCGAAAACAGACCGAAGTCAAACGCCAAACGCGCACCGCCTGTCACTGCACCAGTTCCGAGCACCAGCATCAACGCAACAAGAATTCCTCCATACAGGAATCCACTTTGCGCGCGAAACCAATCATGCCCAAGCGCCATCACAATTGCCATCACTGCGGCAGCGATGATCACGAACAGCACCTGTCGTTGGGTGTAAACGAAGATATCCATGCGTTGATCAATGAGACGTTGCCGCGTGGCACTAAACACGGTAAACAAACCGATTACAGCTTGTGCAACCACTGCAGACAACAACACCCAATCAATATTGCGTATCGGGTCGGCATAACTTCCGCGCAAGCCCAATGGATTGGTTGCAGGTTTGCGTGGTATCACGCGTTGCAATACGGAAAGATTCATTAGTCGCGACTATCCGACTGCCCACCGACAAGGCACGATGGGTTACGCATGTACGACGGTGGCGCTGCTGTACCAACATTGATATTGAGTGGATCGGCAACCGTAATGGGATCAAAGCGATACTTACCAGCAAGCCCCATGTACAGACATTTGACTACAGGCGCCGCCGCCTGCGAGCCATAACCCGCCTTTTCTAAATATGCAAACGCTGCGTAGCGATACTCTGGACGCGGGCTCAAGCTGAATGCACCAAACGCAGAGGAGTCATTCCATGGCAAGTTACCGAGCCCTTGCGCTGTCCCCGTTTTTCCTGCGATTGGAAGTTCTGCATACGGGTAATTTCGAAACAGCAACTCTCCCGTTGTCTTGCGATACCCCTGATAGTTCACGCCAGGGCCGCGAATCACTCGTGTCAGACCACGGACAATTGGGTCGAGTCGATCTTCGCCAATTTCAATAGTGCTTGTGGGCTGTTCGTCATCGAACTTGTCAATCACCTGGGATGCATCTGCAATACCAAGGAAGTCCAAATTGGCAATGCCCGGTCGAATGTCAGGCGTTCCTGGCGCAACGATTGCATGAACAACATGCGGTTGCATGACCTTGCCACCATTGCCAAACACACTGTATGCAGTTGCCACCTGAATGGGAGTTGCAGACAAGAGACCCTGCCCAATTGCAAACAGGATTTGATCTCCGACGTAATACGCGCTACCTGACTCTTGTGAGATTGCCCCAATGTCAGCGAGTCGTTTTTTTAGCGCTTTGCTGGGAATGGTTCCCGCATATTCGTTTGGCAAGTCAATATTTGTTGGAGAACCAAAACCAAACTTGCGTACCTCTTGTTCGAGGATGGCCTGGTATCCACGCTCGGTCAAAATCTGCTCACCGATTTTGTAAAAGAATGCATCACTCGAGACTGCAAGGGCACTTTCCACATTCACTGGGCCATAACGACATGGCGAACCAGTAGCACGACAAATTGCATTACGGAAGACACACTTCACACCTTGCTGACAACGATCATTTGGAATGCTTTCCAACTTGTACGTTCCAAGATCGACGTATTTATAGTCAGCGCCCCCAACAAGTTGCCCCGTATCAAGTGCCGCGTAGGCCACAAACGGCTTAAACGTTGAGCCCAAGTTGTACCGACCAGTTATCGCACGATTCACCAAGATCGACATGTCCGGATCATCTGACTGGGGAAAGATCTGTGCAAACTTTTGGGAACTGATACCTGAGGTAAACCACCGCAAATCAAAACGCGGATATGAAGCCATGGCCAACACCTGCCCCGTGTCTTGATGCATCATCACCACCGAACCCGCTGGCGCTTTGTACAACACCGGCTCGGGGTTAGCAGGGTCGGGTGTACCGTCTTCCAACTTGACAATTCCCGCCTCTACTCGTTTCCGCATGACCAATTGTGTTTCTAAGGTCTGTTCGGCAAACTGCTGCATCTCCATGTCAATTGACAACACGATGTCGTTGCCCACAACTGGCTCTACTCGCTCTTCCAAGCGCAACAACTTGCCTTGCGCGTTCACTTCATAACGCACATAACCAGGCGTTCCACGCAACACGGTTTCGTACGATTGCTCAACTCCGTACCCGCCAACACGCTCGTTCTGGTTATAACCAATTGACTTGTAGTACTCAACGTTTCGCTCCAGGATCGCACCCATATATCCGATGACATGGCTGCCAATTGCTCCGTACGGATAGTTTCGTTTCCAATCCTCCCGCACATAGATGCCGGGATAGTCCTCCGCGCGTTCCATCAAAAACTGTGCGGTCTCTTCCGAAATATCATCTTGCAAAGGAAGAGCCTCAAGCGGGCCGTAACGCTTGTCCTCGTATCTCTTAAATAATCCTTCTACCGAAATTTGCAATGGCCCCGATAAACGCTGAAACATCATCAGACGATCCTCTGGATCGCGGATCACTTCACGATCGATTGTGGCAGTTAACACACGTTTGTTATCGGCAACAACTCGGCCCTTGATATCAAAAATTCTGCCTCGCTCTGGATACAACCGAATGGTACGCGTGCGCACCGACAACACGATCTCCTCATCGGATTCCGCATTCACCGATTGCAAGAACCACATGCGTACGGTCAAAATGCTGATTAACGAAATTGCGACGATTCCAAGCGATATCAGTCGACGGGATTGCTGAGGATTCGCCATCTTCGTTACCCGACCAACGTCTCTTTAAGCGTCCACTTCGTGAGTAGCAGCATCACTGGCGCAAACACGAGGTTGACCACACCAACCACAAGGGCAACAGTCAACACTCTCCATTGCACCCAGCCGCTGTAACCCACCATTGCTTGAGCAACAGGAAACAGAATCTCACCAATTGCACTCGCCATAGCAACTGCAATGATCTTGCTCCACCACGACGAATCTCGCACAAGATACGGAAAGACTCCTGCAATATAGGCAGTGGCACCCAGCACCAATGAAGCCAAGCCAAGCGGGGTCGTGAGCACGCTGTCATACATCAAACCGATGATGAGTCCGGCAAGAGCTCCAATTTCTGATCCATACACCACCCCCGCTGACGCTGCGAAGAGCACCATCACGTGAGCCATGACCCCAAATGGGCGCATGTCATTAAGCAGTGTTGTTTGCATTGCCAACAACACTGAAGACACCAAGACCAGACGCGTCCACCGTGACGTAATGAACCGCAAGAACCTGAGACTCACGGTGTTACCCGCTCGGTGATTGGCTGGTACAACAAAATTCGCACGAAAGACAGGTTGGTGAGGTCGGCTACAAGATTGATTTCAAGTATTGGCCCGGCAGTACCCAACCGATCACTCACCTTGGTCACCGTTCCCACCACGATGTCTGGCGGTGCGAGGCTCAATGATCCACCTGAGGTCACAATTGGTGCACCAGGCAAAATGGTTCCAAAGCGCTGCGCACTATCGATGAACCGCACGATTGGTACGCGAGTTGGACCACGTCCTTCGAGCATTCCCGTCTCGCGAACCGGCAACGCACCACTTACCGGAACCGTCAATGTTGGAGCGAGCGAAGGAATCGACACCGTGACATTGATCGTGTTCAATGGAATCGTTGTTGCCCCCGGAGTAAAACCAGGGATATTCGATGTTGCTTGTGTTGTTGGGACTGTGGTCGTAGTTGATGTTGACGAGGTAGAGGTGGCGGCGACTTCGGGATCATCGATCACGTTTGGTGATTCTTTGGGGTTATTAATCACCTTGACCGACAATGCGTACTCGGGGTCGGTAATCAGCATCACAATTGAGCGGCGAGTGAACGTTTTTGTGATTTTGCCCACTAGTCCAGCAGCGTTCATTACTGGCATTCCCACCTTGATGCCGCTGTCACTCCCCTGATTGATTTCCACGGTTTGCGAAAAATTCGATGGCGAGTCACCAATTACTTGGGCACTCACCGAGTTGATTCCAGCAAGTGTTGGCAAACCATTTAATGCGAGTAACTCTTGAGATAGCCGAACAGAAGCGGCTGCCGCAACTGCGGCTCCTTCCTGCTGAGCGATCTTTTCTCGCAACAGATTGTTTTCTTCAGTGACGTCGTTGTAATGCGTAATCCCGTACCAAGCGTTGCTAATTGGCCGAGTCACTACACGGGCAACACCTTCAATGGGGCGAAAATATGCGCCAAAGGTTCCACGCAATACCGAAGTTGATGCGCTGCCCTGAAGGTCCAACGTGATCAAGATGATTGAAGTCAGCGAAAGCAGCGCGATAGCTCTTTTTCGTTTCGCTGAAAGGACAGACACAGCCGTTTACCGGAAGCGCCTAATCGAATGAGGTCTGTGTGGTCAGACCCTTCATCGCTTCGATGTTGTCGAGTGTTAATCCACATCCGAGTACGACCGAATACAACGGTTCTGGTGCTAAATATGCGTGAATTCCTGTGTCGTAAGTAACTCGTTCGCACAACCCTGCCAGCAACGCTCCACCGCCAGACATCACAAGTCCATGACCAATGACATCTGCTGCAAGTTCTGGCGGAGTTCGCTCAAGAGTCGTTTTGATCGCAGAAACAATTGCTGTTACCGATTCGTCCAATGCAGCACGCACATCTTCACTGGTAACCACCTGGGTTCGCGGCAATCCGGTAACGATGTCACGGCCACCAACGTCTGCAGTCAGTTCGTCAGCAAGCGGCCACGCCGAACCAAGCTGGAGCTTCACCTCTTCGGCAGTGTTTTCGCCAATTTCAAGACCAAACTCTTTTTTAAACATTGCAACGATTGCTTCATTTAATTCGTCACCTGCAACACGCGCCGAATAAGCGGTAACGATTCCACCCATTGAGATAACGGCAACCTCGGTGGTACCACCACCAATATCAACAATGAGGTTTGCGCTTGGCAGGTGCACAGGCAACCCCGCTCCGATTGCCGCAGCCATCGGCTCTTCAATGATGTACACGGGGCGACGAGCACCCGCAAACTCTGCTGCGTCCTGAACCGCACGCTTTTCGACACCCGTAATTTCGGATGGCACACAAATAATCATTCGGGGCTTATTCCATTTACTGGTGTGCACCTTTTGAATGAAGAACCGCAACATTTTTTCGCAGACGTCAAAATCGGCGATGACGCCGTCTTTTAGCGGTCGAACGAGACGAATATTCTGTGGCGCTCTTCCCCACATCCGCTTGGCTTCAAAACCAACGGCAACCAACTGTCCCGTGCGGCTGTCGACGGCAGCAGTGCTCGGTTCATTCAGTACAACGCCTTCACCTTTGACGTATACCAATGTGTTGGCGGTGCCCAGGTCAATAGCAATATCTCGACCTAATGAAAGTGCGCCTCCACCAGCCATGTATCAAGTCTCCTCAGCAGGCGACAAACGCCTTGCGCTTACAGGTTTGGGAAAAAGATACCAATTTCGCGGGCTGCAGATGCTGCAGAATCACTCCCGTGAATCAGGTTTTCCGTGAATAACGTGCCGTAATCACCACGAATGGTTCCTGGTACCGCATTTCGTGGATTCGTTGCACCCATCATGTTGCGCAATATTTCCCACGTATCTTCCGGGCCTTCAACAACCATTGCAACAACAGGGCCACGCGACATGAATGAGACCAACTCTGGGTAGAAACCCTTGCCCTTGTGCTCCTCGTAATGGCGCTCGAGAGTTGCAGCATCGAGTGTGCGCAGTTCCATTGCCACGATTTTGAGACCCTTTGTCTCAAAACGGGAGACGATGCTTCCGACCAATTGGCGTTCGACTGCATCGGGTTTGAGGAGAATTAAGGTTCGGTTGCTCACGACCTATAGGTTACGCCGTAAATAGGTACGGGCACTACCTACTACGTACAAAGATCCCGCGATTAATACGGCATCTTGTGCGCCCGCATCCTTGAGCGCTCGTGAACATGCCTGTTCGACCGTGTCACATACCACCACATCATCGCAACCCATCGCTCGCGCTACGGTCGCAACTTGCTCGCCGCTCATGCCACGTGGCGAAGGCGCAGTGCAACACACCACCAGATCAAACTCATCAATGCGTAGTGCCGAAAGCAGCGCTTCAGGATCGCGGCCTTGCAACTGACCCACGACTGCAATGCGCCTACCTTCGGGAGAAAAGTCATCAAAAAACACCTGGGCGCACACGTCTGCACCTGCAGGGTTGTGTGCACCATCAATGATCACGAGAGGTTGATGTCCGAGTACTTCGAAACGACCCGGCATGTCTACCATCGCAAGGCCTTCGCGAATGATGTCAATGTTCAGTTCCGCGTCGAAGAACTCCTCTACTGCAACGATTGCAAGTGATGCGTTGTCGCCTTGGTATAGACCGTGCAGTGGCAACATCAGCTCTTGGTACATCGCTCGCGGAGTCTTGACATCAATCAATCTTCCGCCAATAGCCAATTCATTGTTGACACAATCAAAATGTTCATCGCGTTTCAATAACTTGGCACACACCGCTTCTGTCCACACCGAATCAAGTTCAGGATTCACATCACCAATAACTAGCGTGCTGTGTTCTTTTGAGATGCCCAATTTTTCACGGGCAATGTGAGCATGAGTTGGTCCTGCAAACTCCATGTGATCAAGCGCAATATTGGTAATAACCGCAACTTCTGAGCGCACAACATTGGTTGCGTCCCATCTGCCCAACATGCCTACTTCTATCACCGCTACGTCAACTGCTTCATCAGCAAAATGGCGAAACGCAGCAGCAGTCATCACTTCAAAATATGTTGGCCGCACACCAGAAATAACTTCTGCATCTGCAATCGCAGCAACACATTCGGCAAACGCTTGCTCTGAGATAGGAACACCGTTACGCGAAATTCGTTCAGTGAGATGTTCAAGATGAGGACTGGTATACGTGCCTACATGTAGACCATGTGCCATGAGCAACTTTGTGATGATCTGCGTAGTCGACCCTTTGCCATTGGTGCCTGTTACGTGAATGACCGGGTAGCTCAACTCGGGGTGCGCCATGACGTCCATGAACGCAGAAATGTTGTCAAGAGATGGCGAGTCGACGCGTCCAGTTTTCTCGTAGCTTGCGTGCTCGTCTAAGTAGACAAGAGCCTCAGCAAAATTCATAAAGGTGAGGTTAGGTGCTAGGAAGCGGCACGACGCTGGCGCGCAATTTTTGCGCTTCGCGGAACCACGGTGGGGTTGGCTTTTTCCAACACCGTTTCTTTTTCGACAATTACCTTGGCAACATCGGTGCGACCAGGCAAGTCATACATGGTGTTGAGCAATACCTCTTCGAGGATCGCACGCAATCCACGGGCACCTGTGCCGCGATGCAATGCCTGTTCGGCAATTGCGACAAGCGCATCGGGAGTGACCTCGAGTTCGATGTCTTCAAATTCAAAGAACTTCTGATACTGCTTAATGAGCGCATTCTTTGGCTCGGTCAAAATCTGAATCAGCGCGTTCTTGTCGAGACTGTGGACTGCGCCAATCATCGGCAAACGTCCGATGAACTCAGGAATCATTCCGAACTTTTGTAAATCTTCTGGCAACACTTGCGCAAACAATTCGCCTGGATCTTTTTCGGACTTCGAGCGAACCGTGGCATGGAATCCAACGCCCTTGTGGCCAATGCGTTGTTCGATAATGGTGTCAAGACCAGCAAATGCACCACCCACAATGAACAACACATTGGTGGTATCAATCTGAATGAACTCTTGGTGCGGATGTTTCCGGCCGCCCTGTGGAGGAACCGAAGCGACGGTTCCTTCAAGAATCTTGAGTAACGCTTGCTGCACGCCTTCACCTGACACATCTCGTGTAATTGAAGGGTTCTCGCTTTTGCGCGCGACTTTGTCAATTTCGTCGATGTACACAATGCCGGTCTCGGCACGGGCAACATCGAAATCTGCTGCTTGCAACAACTTCAACAAAATATTTTCTACGTCTTCGCCGACATAGCCCGCCTCGGTGAGTGCAGTTGCATCAGCAATTGCAAATGGAACATTGAGCAGTCGCGCAAGTGTTTGTGCCATGTGCGTTTTGCCGCAACCCGTAGGACCAAGCAACAAAATATTGCTCTTTTGTAACTCCACTTCGTCCTTGCGCGGTGAAGATGACTTGTGCTTGATGCGGCGATAGTGATTGAACACTGCCACTGCAAGCACTTTCTTTGCTTGATCTTGACCAACCACATATTCATCGAGAAAAGAGCGAATGTCGCGAGGGATTGGTAATTCTTCAACGCCAACTGCTGTTGTCTGCGTAAATTCTTCGTCGATGATTTCGTTGCACAGATCGATGCACTCGTCACAGATATAGACGCCTGGACCAGCGATCAGTTTCTTCACCTGCTTTTGCGACTTAGCGCAAAAGGAACACTTCACGAGTTCTGCAGTATCACCAAATTTTGCCATGTCGTGTTACTCGGTCTTCAGCGGATCGGGCCCGAGCGATCAGTAAGCGAACGCGTAGTGATGATCTCGTCGATAACGCCATAGTCAAGTGCTGCTTGTGCTTCAAGCGTGAAGTCGCGATCGGTGTCGACATGCACTCGGTCGACTGTCTGACCGGTGTGTTTTGCCAAAATCTGCTCGAGCAATTCGCGCATTCGCAAAATCTCTCGCGCGGCAATTTCTAGATCGGTAACTTGCGCATAGCCAACTTGGCCGTATGGCTGATGCAACAACACTCGCGCATGCGGAAGAGCAAGGCGCTTGCCCTTTGTTCCGGCTGCCAGCAATACCGCTGCCGCAGATGCTGCCTGACCTAAACAGATAGTGGCAATGTCATTTTTGATGAACTGCATCGTGTCGTAAATTGCAAACAACGCAGTGATGTCGCCACCGGGACTATTGATATAAATATTGATGTCCTTGTCGGGGTTCTCACTCTCTAAGTGAATGAGCTGCGCACAAATCAGATTGGCAATCGTGTCGTCGATTGGCGTGCCAAGGAAAATAATGTTTTCCTTGAGCAGGCGACTGTACAAATCGGACGTGCGCTCACCGCGGCTCGTCGTCTCCGTGACACTCGGAATGTAGTAATTCCGCATCACATTATTTTCACGCATGCGCATCTCCTCAGGAAAACCTTGTGAAGACGATGATAGTTGCGGGGGCTCACGCCCTTGCGTCAATTGGGTGTGTCTTGTGTAATGCCCTATTCGCCCGGTTCGTCACCAAACAGCGTGTCTGCGCTGATTGCGGCACCGTCAGCGTCTACCAGGGTTGAATTACGAAGCAACCAATCGACGGCTTTCGACTTACGAATCTGAGCTTCTAGTTCGGCGATTGCATCGTTTTGCTCGTACACCTTGCGCACCTGAGCCAACTTGCGACCCGCCTGTGTGGCGATCCGATTCAATTCGGCCTCAAGATCGTCGTCATCAGCAGCAAAATCTTCTGCCAATGCAACAGCGCGAAGCGCCAAATCAATCTTGACTGCCTTTTCCGATTCGCCGCGCAACGACTCGACGAATGACTCGGGGGTTTGACCCGTTGCCGACAACCACTGTTCGAGCGCAATGCCCTGTGCCTGGAACTGTTCGACTGTGCCACGCACTCGCGCCTGAAGATCGCTATTAATCATTGCCTCTGGTGAATCAACTTCAACCAATTCAGCAAGCGCCGTTGTTGTGCGATCAACGAACACGCTACGAGCCTGATTGAGCTTCATGTCTTCCATTCGTGAACGTAGCGACGCCTTCCAGGCATCGACCGAATCACACTCGGTCACATGACCCGATACCCACTCATCAGTCAGGTCGTCAAGAACCATCTCTTGCACTTTTTTGACGACAATCTTCATATCGGCATCGTCAGTGGTGCCATTGGGTGCTTCGGTGAACTCAAACGTGTCACCCGCCTTTTTACCAATCAACTTGTCATCAAAACTTGGTGAGACCCATGCCTTGCCAACTTCGTATGCCCAGTCTTCAACGTTGAGTCCTGGCACTGGATCACCTTCGCGCGAACCGCTGAGGTCGAGCGACACATGATCGCCTTTCGCGATGGCACGTTCAACATCTTTGAGCGTTCCGTGGCGGGCGCGCTCGCTGTTCATCGCGTCTTCAACTTCGCTGTCTTTCACTTCAATTGACGGAAGTTCGACGCGCAGACCTTTGTACCCGCTAACGGTGACTACTGGACGCACTTCACACGTTGCATCGAAACCAACAACACCTTCGACTTCGCCTTTTGTCACTTCAATAGAAGGTGTGGCAATGAGATCGATCTTGTGCTCACGCACGGCTTGTGACAGATACTCAGGAACAGCATCCTGAATTGCCTGCGAACGCGCAGCACCTGTGCCAATTTGTGCCTCGAGCAACTGGCGCGGTGCCTTGCCCTGGCGAAAGCCCGGAATGCGAACTTCCTTAGCGATTTTGCGGAATGCTTGGTCGATATTGCGGTCAAACTCGACCTCGTCAATTTCTACCGAAACTTTTACTTTGTTGCCCTCGAGGGTCTCAATAATGGTTTTCACAGGGCGCAAAGTGTACCCTTTCCTTTCGTGACAGCCTCGTGGAAGCCCCATGCACTCGCAACGCCCCATGAGGGCCAGATCAACCTGAAGATGGGCGACACGGTCTCCCTCACCACCGAAGTTGAAGGATTACCCATTGGCTCTGAGGGCAAGGTCATTTTGGCCAACGGCTTCAACTGGCTTCGTTACCGAATTCGATTTGCAAATGGCACCGAAATCGGCAACCTCGACCATCGTCACCTGCAACCGATTGGCAAAACTGCTCGTCGCTTGGATCGCGCCGCAAAACGCGCATAAGCGTTCTCTCGCCGATAATTCACTTGCCATCGCTAGGATGATTCGGTTAGCGGAGTGTAGCGCAGCTTGGTAGCGCATCTGGTTTGGGACCAGAGGGTCGCAGGTTCGAATCCTGTCACTCCGACCAGTACATGAATACATCAGACATCTCAGCAGTGCGAGCGGCGAAATACATCTCGTTTGTCTCGACGCGAAAAAATGGAACGCCAATCGCCACTCCCGTGTGGGTTGTGCCTCTTGCCTATCTCGGTCCAAACGTGTTCGGATTTACGATCGACGCCAATGCGGGAAAAGCGAAACGACTCGCTCATACCAGTGCCGTCACCGTCCAGCCGTGCGACATTCGTGGGCGAACCACTGAAGGCTCTCCAATCATTGCGGGCCAAGCAGTCGTCATCAGCGGCACCGAAGCCGAAAAAGTCCGCGATGCAATCGCGGCAAAATACGGATTTACCTACACAGTGTTTTCGATCTACCTCTGGGTGTCTGAGCGTTTTGGTAAAAGCAAGGATCAGCCAGAGACCGCTGTTGTTGTCACGCTCAATGCGTAACGACTAGTTCGTTACGGAGTACGAGTCGATGCGTGACGTCATTGCTCCAAGTACTTCGGTAATTGGACGCACACCAATTCCTACCGAGTTTGGAACATCGATATAACCGTCGACTAATTCAAAAGGCGTGGTGACGTCTTGTGTGAAGTACCGCTGAGAAGCAGACGTATCACCAGGCAGGGTAAAACCCGGCAGCGCAGCAAGTGCAAGGTTCGCTGCCCGACCGATGCCAGTTTCCAACATTCCGCCACACCACACGGGCACGCCACGCGACAAGCACAAGTCGTGAATCCGTTTTGACTCGATGTATCCACCGACACGACCCGGCTTAATGTTGATGATGGAACATGCATCGATATCCAATGCCCCACGCGCCACCTCATACGATGTAATCGATTCATCTAAACAAATTGGCGTTCCCACACGCTTGCTCAATTCAACATGGCCAACAATGTCCTCTTCGGGCAACGGTTGTTCAATCAGCAACAAATTGAATTCATCAAGCTTGGCCAAATGTTGTGCATCATCAACCGTGTACGCCGCATTGGCGTCTACTTGCAACAACATCTCTGGACCAAATGCTTCACGAACCGCGCGAACACGATCAATGTCTAAGCCGGGCTCGATCTTCAATTTGATGCGGACATAACCATCTGCGCGGTAATCAGCGACAACACGTAACAAGTCGTCAGTTGTTGGTTGAATACCCACCGACACGCCCGACGCCACTTTTGTTTGCGTTGCACCAAGAAATGTCGCAAGCGACATCTTCGCTTTACGCAATTGATAATCCAACAACGCGGCTTCAATTGCGGCCTTGGCCATAAAGTTGCCACGTATCGCTGCCGCGCTATGAACAAACTCTTCTGCCGTTGTTGCACTGTTCACCATCGGTATGAGGTAACGCTTCATTACCTCTTCGCAACCATCGACATACTCAGAGGAATACAACGGTGCTGCCATTGCTACGCACTCGCCCCAACCTTCTTCGTCATCACCAATCACATGCACATACAGCAACTGGCGATC
>Ga0129324_10000483_pt1 | contig 29061 bp, 34 predicted proteins | sample CPBDNA_7_FD_96879 | JGI IMG/M metagenome (GOLD analysis project Ga0129324, IMG submission 96879) | Freshwater to marine salinity gradient microbial communities from Chesapeake Bay, USA - CPBay_Spr_15_0.2_DNA | ecosystem: Environmental > Aquatic > Marine > Coastal | place: USA: Chesapeake Bay...
ACTATGATCACTTTTACCACTATGATCACTTTTACCACTATGATCACTTTTACCACTATGATCACTTTTACCACTATGATCACTTTTACCACTATGATCACTTTCATTATCACCTGGAAGTTCTATTTCCATAGATTTAGGAGCACTAGACATTTCTAAATCTTTAGGAGAAGATGTATTAATTTTTTCAGTAATAGTAGATGATGTAGATTTTCTATCAACTTCCGTTTGGGGAGAAGACGAAGAAAAAGTTTCTGTCAATAATCCTGAACTTCTTAGAAAGTCCTTTCCAGCTGTAAGAGAAGACATTGGAGTTATAACTTTTTTCAAGTAATCGTCTTCTTCGCTACCCTTATCATAATAATTAAAAGGATCTACCATGATACAATTACATGGATTGGTTTCAGCCACCTCATCATAATCGTCCATAATAAATGTGTTATCTTCATTATATCCGGGTAGATTGTATTTTTCCCATATCATTGTAAGATTCTTACTCCCATCCTTTTCACCCATAGATAAATCACAGTGATAACAATAGAAAACATAGTCTATCTTATCCTTTCTTTCAGGATGACCATCAAGGATTACCTTATTAATGATAAATATAGCGTAGTCTTTGCTAGCAGCAGTCCAAATACTGACATTAAAGTTCTTAAAAGCAAAATCAAGAAATTCTTGAACATATGGTCTTTCAAAAACAATGTAATACTCATCCATATTATGAAACTTGAACTTAGTTGCTTTATCCTTTTCTTTACTAAAATCAAACTCTTCCGCAGGTTCAGCCGATAGTAGAGTATTATCAATATCCAAGATCAGATTTAACTTCTTATTGTGCATGTTTATTAACAATAAGAAGTTTTTTAGATATTACAATGTCATAAAGTATTCCCATCTTGTAACATCTTAATCCATATATAAGCTGTATTAATACAATCGTCGATACCAGAGTGTTGTCTTCCCTTAAACTTCATTTTATGATATTTTAACATGCTGCTAAGACCTCCAGCTTTAACAGAATAAAGCTTCTCAAACTCTTTTTTAATATTGATCCATGTTTTGAACATATAAGTTGGTTTCATACCTCTTAAACGACATTGATTAGGATACATAGTCTTAAGATCCCAATCATCACAAGTAACCATAATACTATTAGGGTATTTTGAAGTCCATTTAGTATATTCTTGGTGAACCTGGTAGAACTTATCAGATTTGTCAACAATTTCTTGAGTAATACCAGTTAATTCTGTTAAAGTTTCGTGAATTACTGGTTTAACGTATAGTTGTATCTGGTCTATAATCTCAAACGTCTTAGCGTCGATAATAACTGAAGGAAATTCAATAATTTCTTGAGGACGTATTTATCTAGGTGTATCTCACGTGGCCTCAAAGTCTAGTATTACAATAGTCAAACATATAATACTATATCCAAGTGTTTAAGTATTATTCTCTACGCATTTCAGTAGGTATGGCGGGACCTCTAGGTTTAAATTGTTGATCAGCCTGTTCTCTTTGTTTTGCTAATTCCTGTGCCTTCATAGCGAGATCTGTTTCACCGTCTCGTATATTTTTGTCTGTATTTTTTCTTACTTGTCTGAGACCAGCAATGTTATGTTCAGGAGGTTCGTATTCATCTCCAGATTCTTCAATATAATTACCCTTATCAGCTCTAACTCTTCTTCTAGGCTTGCGAATAACTTCTCTTTCAAATTCGTCATCGTCACTAGAAGGAAGATCATTGATAGAAGTAGAACCAGATTCTATAGGTTCTGGAGAAGGAGATCTTTCTCTTTGGCTGCGAGGTTTAGGACGTTGAACAGGTGGAGGGCGTCTTCTCACCTCTCTCTGTTTAGGAGCTGGAGGAGGATCTTGATATTCTTCTATAGGTTCTGGTGCATGTATTTGATTAGGAGGGGGTATAGGAGGAGGTAAAGATGCTAATATACTTTGAACAGCATTAAATGCCTGAGGACCTTCGAATTGTTCTACTCCGCCATTAGAATATACGTTTAAGATACAAGGTAAGAAGTTTATATTTATCTTCTTATCATTTTGTATCTGTTCTCTCACCTGTTTATTATCTACACAAAAATACTTAAACTGTAGTGGTACTGGACTTGATTGAATTAAGTCTGTTATTTGTTTAGAATGTGGAGAATACTTGCTATACAATAAGATTGAAGTTGGATTTTCCATATTTGAGTCTGTACAACCAGCATTTTAAATCACAAAAGAAATATAAAGTAGTATTATAAAGATAACAACAATGCAATTTGGTGAACCTATTTCAAAAGAATACTACGATAAACATACACCCATATTAAATAAAAACGTTGTAAGCAAAGGCACTTGCTGCGGACCAGATAAGAGTAATGGTAATATATGTGACGATAACTATATGCGTTTTGTTGGGTGGAATGAAGATTATTCTTATAATCCATCTTTGTCGCAATATTTTTGTCAAAGGACAGTTAACACTATATCCAGACAAGTTACACAAAATCTAAATGGTGTGGGACCTAATAATCGACCCATTATTGTCACTGATCAAGTCATTTGTCATGTAATGAGTAATGTATATCAAGATAGTAGAGGAAAGGTAGGAGATATATATACTATATTCACTATACCTGATGTATCTAGAGAGAATTACGTACTTGATATGATAGATCGTTGTATCGAAATCATTACGAATAATGTTAGCAATGAATATGGAATGATAGAGTATAACTCTAAACTTACAAAATGGACGACGGTTCTTGGAGACTTCAACAAACAAGGATTACGTTCTCATGACATTATTAAGATGAGAGAAAAAAATACGAATCACCGCGGGGTAGTGTCCTTTATGAATTACTGAGAATTTTTAAAGTTTGTGATCTAAAAAAAACTTGTCCCTTATATAAATGATACAAGAGACGACTATTTGCAAGTATAATAATTGTAATAAACCAGCAACATGGGGAAAAATTTATGACACACCAATTATGTGTAAACAACATAAAAGTAGTGATATGAGACCAAGATTTCGTTCATGTATGTGTGGAAATTCAGAACCAACATATGGTTATATTGGAGATATTAGAGCAAGATACTGTTCGAATTGTAAAGAGAGAGATATGATGAATATAAGATGTAGATTATGTGAATGTAATAAATCTATACCTACATTCGGTTATTTAGGACAAAAAAGAGCTTTACATTGTGCAAAATGTAAAAAGGATGATATGATAGATATAAAAAGTATTCGTTGTGTGTGTGGAAAGCATCAACCTAGGTATGGATTTAAGGAAGATATTAAATCCATGTATTGTTCAAAATGCAAAAAACAAGATATGATTAATATCAAGAGTCGTAAATGTATTTGTGGAACTTCTTCGCCATGTTTTGGATTTTTAACAGATAAATCTGCCACATGTTGCAAATTATGTAAGAAACATGATATGATAGATATAGTTAATAAAAATAGATGTAAATGTGGTAAGAGTCAACCTAACTTTGGATTTCCAACAGATGTATCTGCTACATGTTGTAAAGTATGTAAAGATAAAGGAATGTTATGTATAACATCTAAGAGATGTAAATGTGGTAAGAGCCAACCTTCATATGGAAATATTAAGGATAACATAGCAACACATTGCACAAAATGTAAAGATGAGGATATGATAAACGTAATTTCAAAAAAGTGTGAATGTGGTAAGATACCAATATTTGGATATAAAGGAGAAGATAGAGCTACATGTTGTAAGGAATGCAAGAAAGAAGATATGATCGATATTAAAAATATAAAGTGTGAATGTGGTAAGATACCAGTATTTGGATATAAAGGAGATACAAGAGCTACAGCATGTAGCTCTTGTAAAAAAGAAGATATGATTGATATTAAGAATAAATCATGTAAAACTGAACATTGCGATACAACAGCAAACAAAAAGTACAAAGGATATTGCTCAACATGTTTCCAAAATCTATTCCCTCTAGATCCTCTAACATTCCAAATACGATCCAAAACTAAAGAGATAGCTGTTAGAGACTTTATCAATGCCGCCTACGAAGGATTTCAACATGATAAACCGTTATATACACCAGATTGTGATTGTAGTATACGTAGAAGGATAGATCATCGCAAGTTAATCGGTAACACGTTGTTATGTATAGAAACAGATGAACGTCAACATAAGTATTATTCAAAGCAAGATGAGGAAGATCGTTATAACGATGCTTATATGGGATTTGCATCTAAATGGGTTTGGATACGATTTAATCCTGATAAGTATAAAGGAAAAGATGGTAAGAATAAGAATCCAACTATATCAACAAGACTTTCTGAGTTGAAAAATGTTATAGATGAACAACTAGACAGAATATCTAAAGATGAACATTGTCAAAAAGATCTTATTGAGGTAATTTACATGTATTATGATGAGGTATAAATTAACCTGATAAAATGAAATTTGTATATGATGTTTTATAGATGTAAAACATCATGCTTGATAGCTTAAAAACATATACTCGTAAACTGAAAGAATGGATTGCTCAAAAATCCAGCGAATTATATGAAAGATATACGAAATGGAGAGAAGAGCGGAAAAGAATAACAGAAAATGGTGAAGAAGAAGGTAAATCAAGATTTCGTATCGTTAGAAAAGTATCTGAAACTTTAGACGATCTTAGGAAAACATCTACGCATACACGAACATTAGTTAATAAGATATTGTGTTGTTGCTGTTGTTTAAAAGAAGAACAAAATGATAATTACCAAGAAGTCTAATAAATTAGCAAATGAATAGATATCCTATCCCAACATTTGAATATTGTCTCACTTCAAGTATGAGATCTCTGCATGGGTGTATCTTATATTCGGCCAAGAATCCTATAGCTCAAGCGACAAACGAACCGTGTGGATGTATCTATGGGAAAAATATACCATCTATTCATGCAGAGATGCGTACATTGCATAGAGCAAGATATTCATTGAAGAAGATTAATAATCCTGTTTTGGTTGTTGTGCGTTATAATCGTCAAGGAGAATTGGTTAATTCATATCCATGTAATTCATGTGTTGATTTGATAAAAAAGTCTAGAGTTGTTAAGGTTTTATATTCCGATGAAAATGGTAATATTTGTACGTGTAGAACAAAAGATTTAAAGTGTAAACATGTCTCTGCTGGATATAGGAATTTAAATATTAATATTGTGTGGTGACGAAATGATTTAATGAGTTTTGTATCTGTATACAGATACAAAACATGAATTATAACAACTTTAGCGGAACGGAACATATGGAAGGAGTTTCAATGTTAGATGAACCTTATCCATCAATGAGAAGAGACACTTTTCCAAACGTAGATATTGGTTTTATAGGTTATGATATAAAGACGGATAAATCCAATCATATTCTTATTGGTAAAGAAGGTATGACGGTTGAGATAGCCTGTATAGAATTCTCAAGTTGTTAAAGAGAATAGAACAACTTGAAACTGAATTGGAAGAGATAAAAATCTGTTATGTTCAGGATTAACTGTATCAAACAAACACCAGACACCAAGTATGTTATCATTTTTCTCACAATCTAAATTAATGTAACAAGTAAGTTCTGGAGTATGAATAGTGAAAGGTTCCTCAAATCTATGGTGAATAACTTTATGATTGTTTGGTCTTATTGTGATGGTGGATTTGATAGTATCAAAGTTAACAGATTCAGACAATGTCTTTTAGGATTCTATCATTTCCACGCCGTCATAAGAATCCAATCAAAATTACTTAATACATCTCCAGAAGAATGCTAGAAATAATTTGGTAATCTTCCATATGAGCATTAAACGCTGGTTCTATATCTTGATATCCGATTGTTCTAAAATAAGGTGCTAGGCCGTCTAGTCTTTTTGACGAAATTTCGAATGTAATATTGTAAGGTAAAATGACCTGCACCGTAGTGTCTTTTTGTGTAATGGCTCGTAGTTTCAACATTATGATTTGTATCTTGGTTAATACTAAATATACAAATCATAAATTAATTTAGATTAGATGTCATCTATGTTAAGATCTGATTCTTCTGATTCTGATTCAGAAGGAGGAAAGATATTATCCTCAACTTCTTGTCGCAAAACGACAGGTTCATCATCTGCATCAGAATCACACATAACAATACCGTCCTCTTCATTGAAATCCTCTTCACGTTTAGCATCAGTATCAACAAAAAAGTCAGGTATCTCTCCAGTCCTATGCAAATTCTTTATTTCCTCTGATGTGTATTTGAGTAGAATATCACTTTTATCATCTTGATAATCTCTCCTATTAACTAGAACAATATCTCCTATTCTCATCCAAACACGTTTCCGAAACTTTCCAGGTATTAATCCTAAAGTTTCCCGATTATCAGCAAGAGTCATTTTAACACGTCTATCTCCCAAAAGTTTTGTAATTTTTGCGTATTCCTCGTCTTCCCTTTTAAACTCGAGTTGTCTCTTAATTCCTTCTCCATGTTTCTTTTTTCCTCCTTTCTTTTTTCCTCCTTTCTTTGGTGGCATTTTTATATTAGTCATGGTAATCTTTTAGATTCATTTTAGAAATTCAACCTGTAAGAGGATTAACCATTATAGGATATGAGAATAAAGACCCTCAAACGATAATGAATCCTTTGGAATATATCTCCAATCTAAAGTACCAAGTCCGGCTTTAGAAGTAAAAGGTAAATCATCGTAATGACTATCAGAATACAACAATACTCTATAAAGATGATTAAGAGGAACAAACTTATCTGTTACTATTTCATGAGAATGAAACCAACGACTTGATTCTATATCGTTCTCTTCATTCTTACGATGATTGTAATAATCGTATATCCTATTCCACATCATATTTGGGGAAGTATTTTCTCTAATAGAATTATTAGACCTTTTTACAGTTTGAATATCAAATCTATGATCTTCAAGTAATGTTCTTTTGAATACCAATACAGGACCTCGATTAAAAAACATTACATTCTCTTTCCAAATATCATCAATAGCGTTTATTTCGTTAACAAGTTTTGGTAGAGCGTTAAACCATATACCAGATCTTCGTGAATATTTAGAGTATGCAGGTAATAACCCTCCTGTTTTTAGAACATTTATTAAAGTTCTTGGTTTGAGACTATGTAGTAAATACATTTTATTATTTTTTGAGAGATGATGAAGAGAATCCATTTTAGTATTTGATTTATATTTAAGAGATGATAATCTCTGATAAAGTAATATGAATTATGGTACTATTATAGATTCGTATGATCCACGTAATGAAGAGATTTATTCTATGTTGTGTGAATATTTCGGTAATCCTATGATGACTAAAATGAAAGATGTGAATGGTTATAGTATGTATATAGCTAAACCCAAGTGTATGCTTGGATTACATTCTAGATATATTAATGTTATGATAGTTCAAGATTCTTCACCATTAGGAACTGTATCATTATTAGATCAATTAAAATGGACATCATTTCAGACTAGAACGAGAACAGAAAAGTATAACTTGGAATCTTTTAATTATACACCTTCTCGTAGGTCTAGTAATAAGATTGTGTTAACTGAAAGAGGAGATAGATATTGTAAGTATGCATGTGAAGATCTTCCTCTAGACGTGACTCTGATTTTAGAAGATTGGGAACCTAAACAGACAGCGTACAATTATCAGAATTCTGGTTATATATACCAAGCATTAGAAACGTGGAAAACAATTCTAACAATCAGAGAATAAGAAAAAATTAACTTAAGACAAAGTATCGTAACTATAAATTATGGAAGTTACGATACATAACAATAAATACACTGTGAAAGATGATGAGTTTATTGAAATAGATACTCCTAATCTATATCCTCTAAGAGTACGCGAAAGCGTATCTAATATGGATAGGGAAATAGCTATAATAGATAAATTAAAAAGTATAACTCCTATCTTTTACTATTGGTGGGGAGATCATGGAGGATATGTTTTAAAGAATCTTACTAGCTTATTTAACCAGTTATCTATAATTAGAACGTTTGACGATCTACAAGGAAAACCTCCTGGTATTTTGAGGATACCGTCAGGAGTTCATTTTAAACTTGATAATCTTTCTGGTATGAAATTCATAATAGCAGATAGTTTAGTTATAGAAAGCTCGTTTGCGTATACTAAATATGCTCTTACAGAATGTAGATATCTCTATGTGCATAATTCAGTTCTGTCTGATTTTATTGTTTTGAAACTGAACAATGGGGATAAAATAGTGTATAATAACCTTATACGTATATTGTTTATGATTAAGAATGCTGGAGATATATTCTATGACGTATTAACGAAAAATATACTACATTCAGATAAGATTTCTATTCTAGATACTGGAAGTACAGATAATACTTTAGAAATTATCGAAAAAGTTAAACAAGAATACCCTGATTTTGATATAGATTTATATCAAGAACCTTTTATCAATTTCAGAGCTAGTCGTAACCGATTATTTGATTTAGCTGACAAAGAAGATGAAGGGAATGCTGGGTTTGCTTTTAATATAGTTCTTGATGATACTTATATACTTGATGGAGACGTTAGAAGTTTCTTAGAAGAAGTTAGAGGTGATGATGTAGCTGAATCGTTTTCATTATACATTAAAGAAGTTGATATTATTTATTCTTCAAATAGAGTAACTAAACCTAGATTAGGATTAAGATACATGTATAGAATCCATGAGATTATTGAGAATAACTATAACGTATTGATACCAAAAGAGAGAGCATGGATTAATTCTCTCTCTTCTGATTATATGAAAAAGAGGACAACAGATCGTAAACAGCAAGATCTTGTATGGTTATTCGAAGAACTTGAAGAAAATCCAGATGATCCTCGTTCTTTATATTATATAGCTGAGACTTATCTATGTATGAAAGATTGGAATAATGCGTATGAATATTATACGATAAGAGGACAATTTCATAATGATGGATATAATGAGGAGAAATATGATGCGTTGTATAAAAGAGCTGTTATGGCTGATCTATATCTTGATATAGAATGGGAGAAATGTCAACAAATGTATCTTGACGCGTATGAATGTGATCCTCTCAGGCCAGAATCTATATTTATGATTGGAAAACATTATGCCGATTTAGGAATAAATCAGACAGCATATTTCTTTATAAAAAGGGCGTTCGAGATATTTGCACCTCCAGAGAGTTATAATATGAACATTAAACTTGATATGTATAAGTGTCATATTCCCAAATATCTTATGAAATTATGTCACACGTATAAAAACTATCATTTAGGAGAAAAAGCTGCTAGAGTATTAACTGAATATCTTCCAGATGATGAAGAAGGAAAGTACTGGCTTAGTGTATTCTTTTTACTGAACCAGAATGAACCATATAGAAATACGACGAAGAAGATAACGCAAAATAATAGAAAATCTGTTTTGTTTGTCTGTCCAGGAGGATGGGAACAATGGGATGGCGAAACTCTTAGAACTAGAGGATTAGGAGGGAGTGAAACATGTGTAATTAGATTTGCTGAAGAGATTTCTAAAACTTGTAATATGTATGTTGTATGTAATTGTCCTAAAGAACGAGTATATAACAACGTACATTACATTCCTATTGTCGATCATTTCCTTCAGTTTATTTCAGAGTGTAAAATAGATGTATGTTTTGTTCATAGATATCCAGAATATCTTCCGCTTATCTATAAAAATGGTATAAAAACGTATCTTATTCTACACGATCTAGTCAGAGATAATGAGATAATACCCACTGATGATCTTTTCGAAGGTATACTAACATTGACTCAATGGCATAAAGAACATGTTCAACAAGCTTTTCCTCGATTTACTGATAAAGTTTATACCATATCATATGGAATAGATATAGAAAAGTATGATTGTAATATTGAGGAAAAGGAAGAGATGACTTTTATTTATCCATCTTTTGCGAATAGAGGTTTGTATTGGTTACTTAAAATGTTCCCTAAAATAACAGAGAGATATCCTAACGCTATTTTGAATGTTTTCTGCAGATTTGATCTTGATTATGTGCATAAGAATTGTGAATATGAAATAGAGGAAGTACAAAGAATGATATCAGAACAAACCAATGTTATTAATAACGGATGGGTAAACGAAAAAACTCTAATAGGGTTCTGGAAAAAGAGTAAATATTGGTTTTACACATCACACTTCCAAGAAACATGCTGCCGTATTGGTATGGAAGCAGCAGCGTCAAGAACTTTAGCAATAACAAATGATCTTGCAGCTTTAAAATATACGGTTGAAAAAGATCGAGGGATAGTAATACCAGGATATCCAGGAGATGGAGGAACTTGGAATGAAATGTCTCTACAGAGGGTTTTCAATGTACTTGATGGGTTTGAAGATACGAATGAATTGATTGAAAAGAATTATCAATGGATATCTTCCAAGACATATCCTAAAGTTGTTGAAGATTTTATGAGAATGTATGTCAACGATATGGATGATGTAGAATAAAGATGTATAACAATAAGTTTATACATCTAAAATTTAGAACTCTTCTTGGTAAAGCCAAGTATAGAATCGACGCTCTGCCTCGACGAATTGGAAATCATAATCTTTGATCTCGTATTTCTGGCGATCATCAACGTCGTTCATATAACGACCAATGAGATCTTTACCACTAGATCTAAGATGGCGAGACGTCTTGCTTAATTTCCAACAAACAGAACAATTTCCTGAATCACAGTCGTTGTTCTCAGTAATCTCCTTTTCCTTTCGACCATTTTCTTTGACGAAATAAAAGTGATTACATCTGTTGTGGTGAGCTCTTATTTTACCGAGCCTCATAGTACGAAAGGTACGGTTATGTTTATCATTTAACTCTTCTTGGCTGTATGGTCTATGGACCTCTGGATAGTCACTTTCAAGAACGCTTACGGTAGTTGTCATTTATATATCTTGTTGTTTATTTAGATCTTTATAACGAAAACCATTTTTCATTTTGTATTATAAATGACCAACTTTAAGATTCAATATACTGTAGTAAGTGAAGAAAGCATGTCAACCCAATAGGATAGCATGGTATACGGAGTTGGAAGAGTTAGAATCGATGGGAATGGTATAAGTCGTTAAATTATTAAACCAGCTGGTTTAATAATCTCTTTCTTATTATACTGTATATGCATCTATGACAACACATGAAGAGGGGATAATCTTCGTCATATCACAAAACCCTTGAGAAATATCGTATACACGATTATCCCCAGATGTAATGCAATCATATTCTGTTCCAACCGTTGGTAGTTTTGATTTTGCCTCTGCCATGGTTTTAGCAAAACGGATCTCGTGATTAGAGAAAGGTGTGCTGGTCCCTTCTTCAGTAGAAACTTCAAAATAAATACTGTACTTAGCACGCTTTCTCAAAGGAACAAGCTTAAGACAATGATGCATCACAACGCACTTGGTCATATTTGTATTTTCTGGGTACTCCTCGTGACAATCACTGGAATTAACTTGATTAGAAGCAACCAAAAAAACAATACACAATATGATAAATACAATCATCACACGCATACAAGTATCTGAAGGTTTATACTTCTTGAATCGGAGACATACTCCCTTGGCTTGATTGGGAACAAGAGGGTAAGTACCCTCTTCAATTCTTTCTTCTGTAGTTGTAGACATTGTTGCTAAAGTATACGTCTTTGATCATAATTTCAATTTATCTTTTTTTACTGTGTTATAACTGTTCTCACAATCATCTTAAAAACATCATACAAAATATCCTCTCTAGATACACTGCATACGGTATAATGAGGGTCTTTAGGATCAACTGTCAAATTACTACCATCTTCATCTTTCTCTATTTTACATAATCTATCTCCCCACGTCTCGTTATCTCTATCAATAGGAATATAATCATCTTTTACCGGCACACTAGTAGATTCCCAAATAGTTTCGTCATACTTACCTTCATCCAAAACTCTCACAACAATAACAGCTTTATCAATATACTTAACATCTGCATTATCACACTCTATCATCCCATCAATATTCTTTCTCGTAACACCTTCTCGTACAATGGCGTACAAACCATTCTCAATGCCAATACAGTATATCTCATTATTTTCACTGTATTTACATCCAAACATACAACCTAAACAACGATTAGTAGCGCCTCTTAGAGTCTCGTTACCTAATGGTTGTTCAGAAACTTCTGATTGTACGTTTCTCTGAACAATAATGTATTGATCTGGTGGTAAAACTTCAGATAAAGCCTTATTTAGTGCGTTAAACTTAACTTTACTTTCACTTCCTAAGTAGATTGTTTTCATTTATATCAGAGAAAAGAACTTATTAAGACACTATTTCAATTTGTTCTAAACGTTCAGTTATCTTAAGATAAGTTTCATCTTTTATAACACCATGTAGTTTACGTATAACAGATGTCAGAAATTCAATATGACTATACATTGGAGAATAATCACTATAATGAAACTTAATAGATTTTTCGAACATATTAAAATCATTTTTGATCATCTCCTCAGTTATATCTTCTGATCTAGAACTATCAAAATCAAAAAGACAATAATCACCTTTATCATTAACTCCAATATTATCTATAGTACAATCTCTGTGAACAACTCCATTCGAATGTATTGCTGTTAATGCTTTTCCAATATCCCATAAAAGTTTCCACAAATTATTTTTAACATATTCTGATTTGTCTGACTCTGGTATAGAGTTTAATGCAGTTATTTTATTCCATACAAAGGTATTTTCATCTCTTTCGATCAGTTTTACTATATAATCTTCAGTAAGATATGCTAACTTTATATCTAAAACATCTGCAACATAGTCTGGAGTTCTTAAACGTCTGGGTATATACGGATCCTGAATTTTTAAGGGAGTAATGATAATATCTTCTGAAATCATTTTCATATAATTTGTATATACTTTCTCAGCAATATAATCTTGTAAGTAATATTGTACAACAAAATTAGCGTTATCTATTAAAATAACTACACAACTACCTGAGCTTGATGTTGGTTTCATATCTTCAATTGTAATATGAGGATGTTTTTGAAGTATATCCTCAATAATTAAGTGAAAGTTATCTATTTTATCAGATATACCAGCTCTATCCATTAAATAACTAATTCTATCAGACACATTCATTTATATACATCAACAGAGTTATAAATTGAAAAATAAGAAATGTCTAGAAAGCAAACAGTTATTCACACTTTGAATGGTCCTGTAAGGACCGCTCCTAAACCAGCAAAGAATAATATCAGTCTATACGTGATCGGTACAGTAGGGGGGAGATATGAAAGAAAACGTGAGAGAAGCAGCGATGCGAAGATTTGGGGTGGTTGATGAAGAAGATGAAACTAGCTAAAGAAAATGGCGAGATCATTAACTTGGATTAATAATGACAAATTTATGTATATCCTTGGGATATACATAAATTTAACGACTTTTAACTCTTTCCATTCATCCCATTCCGTATACCATGCTATCCTACTGGGATGGCACGCTTTCTTTACCAATTCCCCTACTATCAGACTATCGTTTCTGATAGAGAAGTATTTGGAACTCTGTTTCTGACACCATTGGTGATAGTTTGACTCTACTATTTCCTGACCAACTTGTTCAATGGCAGAGGATGGGCCGAAAATTAAACTTGTACACACGAGTCTTTCCAACCCGTCAGGTAGTTTCTCTGGAAGATGTGTACAACCGGAACACACGAGTTCTTTCAATCCGTCAGGAAGATGTGTACAACCGGAACACACGAGTCTTTCCAACCCGTCAGGAAGATGTGTACAACCGGAACACACGAGTCTTTCCAACCCGTCAGGAAGATGTGTACAATCACGACATGAGAGTATTTTCAACCCGACAGGTAGATGATCTGGAAAATGTGTAACAGCCGGAACAGTCTAAAACTTTAGTACCTGGAGGAATATACCCATTATTTTCACATATAATACACATTGGTGTATTATACTACAAGTTAAATCTAAAAACCCAATTTACTTCTCAGTATTAATAATCATATTGATGCACATAGCCTCCAAGTTTTGTTTCAACAACTTAGCAGCATAAGGAATCTTTACATTCCTCACATCATTATCATTACACATTGTGCATTTATCCTGTTGATTAGTAATCCTACCACATTTTCCACAAACAGGTATCTGATAAGCATCTGACACATCATGCAATCTTTCCACCAAGAATCTACTTCCACCGTGTGCGATAATACAATCGCGTTCCCGATATACCAGACTCCTTCAGACATTTCCTTCTGAAATCATTGTCTTCATCAATTCGCAATGATAGCCATAATTCGTGATCGAATTAAGTGTAGGACTATCAAGACTCCAAGATGACACTCTCTCGAGCGGGACTAGACTATATCTTAAGCGTTCATTGGGGTTGACATTCCCTCACGCCCACATCCATTTAGTCGTTGAACGTTCTCCATATCCTGTCGTGTTGGACTTAGGAGCTTCGCTGCGGATTATCTGTATCTTCTGAATTTTTACCGTACCTGTTGTGGTTAACAACAGCCATATACATATTTCTATGTATACTTGGTATCAAAAGCCTACTAGAATCATTAGATCCCAAACCAGACGTTCCCGCAATTTGAATGTGTTGCCTGCTACACTGCATACTAGCAGTATGTTGCCATACCACTGAGACCGGTTGATCTCCCCAAAACGCAAACCCGATTATACCAGTTCATCTGGACATTTCCTTCCAGAATCATTACACCCATAACCTCACAAACAATATTTATATGGAACATTGTTTGCTTAGTTACAGCACGGTTTCCCGCGGGTCTAGACTGTACCTTAAGCTATCATTGGGTGTTGATATACCCTCAAGCCCACAACCATCCAGTCGTTGAACGTTCTCCATATCCTATCATAACGGACTTAGGAGCTTCGCTGCGAATTGCCCACATATATTTTGACTTTTTACCATACCTCCAGGAGCTACCTAGAGCCATATACATATTTCTATGTATACTTGGTACCAAAATCTTTAGGGTGTTCCCGCAATTTGGATGTGTAGCCCTCCATATAGGACTAGCAAGTTTTTGCATCATTGTTTTTGTATTGCCATCTAAAACCTTTGCAGGTTTTTTGTTTGCCTTTACAGACATTTACAATTCCAGATGTACTGCTATTGGACGATTTAGCAGCCTCTGTTATACTTTTATATTCTTCAATGGTATTACCGTCTTTATCAATTTTCAACACTGGTTTGTAATTCTTTGTACCTGAATGCGTCATATTTTCACTATATGAACACCATTCTAGATTCTCTACTCGATTATCACGTCTATTAAAATTTTTGTGATTAACCATGGGATAGTTATTGGGATTGTCTATGTAATGTTTAGCTACCAATGCATGAATTGCTATATCTTTTCTTATTTTATTATTGTATAAAGTCACATATTCATATCCACCATTTAATCGTGTAGACAGATTTTTTTTGGCTGATTTACTATATATTTTACTGTCTTGAGTCACAATATATCGAGGAAATCCTTCAATTTCTTTTCCAGTAGGAATTTGTTCTTCGATGTACTCATTATCAGTATATTTCCATATATATCCACCAGCTGTATTACGTTTTCCTTTGCACACACAACAAATCTTACTATCTCCAACTCCAGTTTCGTTCATTGCTTGGGTAACAGAATCGTATGTTTTGATTTCTTGCATATTTTTAGAGAATTGTGTGACTCTAAGAGTTTTAGGTTTATGTAATTGTGTTTCTAATGCATGTATTCTATTTTCAGAAGATGTTACCCATTCTAGATTATTTACATTGTTATTATATTTATCTCCATCTTTATGGTTTACTAAATTCTTACCATCTTCTTTATCTAAAAATGCCAATGCTACTAATCTATGTATACATTCTGTTCTTGGTTTCAACTTATTGTTAAGTTGTATAGCTAAATAACTACATCTAATTGAAGGTTTTAGTATTGTCTCCTTATTTCTATGCAAGCTTTTAACCCTACCCAGTGTTGAAACTTCATACCATTGATTATAGTCTGTTAATGTGATTGGTTTCCAAATTTCCATTCCTCCTTTACCATATCGTCCTTAATCTTTAGATGGCTTATTACAATAATGATTAAACTTACTTTAAGGCCTGATTGACCTTCTCTCGACCTTCCTTCTCGCTAATACCCTTATTTTCACAAGGGGCTAGACTGTACCTTAAGCCCATCTTCGGGTGTTGACATACCCTAGGACCGACACCTTACCAGTCGTTGAGACTTCTTCATATCCTGTCATGACGGACTTAGAAGATAGCCTGCGGATTTCCCAATCCCTAACCTTTTTACCATTGGGTACGGCAATTAACCGTGTTCTCTTTATAAGTTTCCAAATAAAGATGGTAGTTAGGGCTCTAAGGGGGTTCCCGCAACCAGGTGTCTTGCCTTGTATATACAAGACTAGGTGATGAACTCTTTTCAAGTCACCTTTTACCGCCCGATATAGGTTAAGCGGTTGTCTCGTGAGCATCGTAACATTTCCACGAGCTCTCGCGTGAATCTTATCATCGACCATATGTTTCAGTCGTTGATAGAATGTTGGACCTGTATAGATCGCTGCTTCGATCATTTCTCCTGTCATACCACATACCAATCTTTCTGTTCCTTTCCGTTCGAATCCCCATTTGCTGAGTTCACTGCATATATTTTTGGCAATGTCGACACTGTTTTTGCCAAATGGAGTCGCATCACCATATTCCCCTGTTTGACAACATATTTTTCCCAGGGTCATCTCCTGCAATTGATTAATAGTCATTCGGCTTGGAATACAATGAGAGTTAATCAACATGTCTAGAGGCATTCCAGTATTGCTTACGAAAGGCATGTCTTCTTGTGGTAGTAACATACCACAGTTATGAACTACCATTCCGTTTGCAATGAATGATTCTAGATGTTTAACTGTTATATCATACACAGAAGTAACACCATTAGCTGTGATAGTATCAATAGGAATATACATATATGGTATACACTTTTGTTCTCTAGATACACAATGACTGCCTTTGATAAAGAAGTCAGTTGCTTCAATTTTGGATAACCATTGTTGACTAGTTTCACCTTGAGATTTACAAAAATGTCCTTCTTGATTATTATACATATGTTTTCTCATTTTTAATAGTGATACAGCAGCAACAAGTTTACATTGTTTTGTCATGCAATACCGAAATCCAATTTTGTTTAGAAAGTTTTGATTTCGCTTAAATGATAAACCATACATAATACGTTTCTGACCATCCTTTGCAAAAGACGATCTTTGTTGTGGGGTTATGATAGTACATTCAATACCAATTTTGAATAGAATTATTCTCAATTGTTCAATATGATCCAGATATTGATCTGTATTGTCTTCTAGACCCTTCCATTTAAATTCCATTCCTTGAATTTCGTTTCTTGTTATATATGGAGCAGTTCCATCTCCTCCAAATAGCCCACCAACAAACTCTCTAAGAATACTCTTAGGAGCAGTATACAAAAATTCAGGCCAACTTGGGGGTGATAATATTCTCTTTCCTGTAGGCATGCCAGGCAAACTTGCTATACATCTACTTAGAAAAGCTGGAAGGTCATATATGAAACAAGCTCCTGCATATGATTTTGAATCGTAATATCTAACATCTTTCTTATATTTAATTCCAAGATCATCAAGAAGCAATCCCATATCTGCAATAAATACACTAGAATCAATTTTTGTTCCTAAAGAAACCCCCCCTCGATAATCATTTACTCTAGTTTTATAACCACATATCCAACCATCTGAAAGTACGAGACCAAGGATTCTAGCAAATGCTAAAGATCTTTGTCTATTTCTGGGAGAATCCATACTGAGTTGAAGTGTATTGGTTTTTGAACGAGTAGAATATCCCATTGAAAGTGTCCACCCGTTTTCGTCGTCTGAAATGATATCTTCAGGCATTGGTAAATTATACATAATCATATCTGTATTTTTTAAATCTTTTGCCATTTTCCAACCATCTTTTGTCATAATACGATGATCATCTGTACATTCGATAGTATCTCCTGTTTGTAAAGTAAGTTTCAATGTATTTTTTTCACCCATATACGCCTTATCAATGCATTTAGATAGTTGTAATCCTCCACCTTCTTTATACCCCCATACACTAGATCCAATTTCCAAATCTTTAATACGAACTGATGTACCTTTTGATGTTGATACTAGTGTATCTCCAACTAAGCATGTACCTTTTTGTGCCGATCTTGCCGCAAACTTGTCTCCAATTTCAGGGATTTTGAGTTTTTCGATTACTACCTTTACCAACTTTTGTCCTTTTTGGGTCTTGGTTAGATAGACTCGTGATACAACTCCTTCTTCTCCTCCTTTGATGATTACACTACAATCCTTCTTTTTCATCTCTTCACCTTTAGCCTTTTCCAAGACTATCTTTCCAATGATAGCATCGCCTTTGCGAACTTCAGTCCCTTCCTTGACGATACCATTGATATCCCTCTTTCCTACACGGATGATAATATCGTTTTCAAACTCGTCTTCATTGAAAGGTTCCTTTCCTAGATAAGAGTAATTGATTCCTTTCCTTTGGGTTTCTGACGAAGGATGTTGAATCCTGTATGTAATATTACTCTTAGTAGGATCTTCATCCGTCTTGAATGTCTTGAATGTGGAAGCGCGGAATAATCCCCTTTGTACAGAAGACTTGTTTAAGAGAACAGAATCCTCCTGGTTAAAGCCCGAATATAACATAATACCAACCATCGCGATCTGACCAGATGGTAATTCGTCAAAACCCATAAAATTTGCTGGTTTTGTTTGTACTAGAGGTCTTTGTGGTGTGTGTAGTACTTGTGCAAGCGTGTCTGCTCGAACAGCATGAGATGTGTAAGGAATTCCCATAGCCTGTTTAGACATGGCTGATTGATACGTGTTTCTTGGCGACTGACTATGATCTGGATAAGGAATTGTACTTGCACAGATACCAAGCATCATCGCTGGATGAATCTCAGAATAATGATTCTTTTCGGTAATTTCATTAGTCCATGTTGAAATGAAAGACGATTCCGCTTCGGCTGGATCGATATAAGTGATCTTGTGAGTCTTAACCAGCTTATCCCAATTAATTCCATCTTTTCTCTTGATTCGAAGTTCTCCTTTATCAACTGGAAAGACAGGTCTGATCAATCGACCTTCATCGCAGTTGATATGAACTTCATCGTCTTGAGTATTGTATAGAACTGAAACATTCTCATCAAGTAGATCAGTTTCTCGAAAATCTCTGATTTGTACGACAAAATCTTCAGGATCTTCCGTAAAACCAACCATAGTACCGTTCACAAAGATCTTTGCATAGTCAGGAATGTCTGAAATGTCAAGATTATTGACATTGATAAAACTATCACAAGCTTCCAACACATCCTTAACTATATGAGTAGGAATTCGTCGAGTAATCTTTGTCAACAGAGAGAGATTCAGAACAATACCCACCATCTTGCCTTCTGGGGTATTATGACTTGTAATGAAATCCGGTAGTAAAAATCTACCCGAACCTTTTAACTGCCATCCTACAAATTCAGTCACATCTTTTTTTATCACTTCAAATGGTACTTGCATATGACCGTGTACTCTTATATCACTGTGTGGTAGTTCGAATGGATATAACTTTTTCCTTGGTAAACGTGTTGGAATTTCGTACAAATTAACTCCTGTTATACTTAATTCCGTGTAAGTACCTGATTTTTTAACACCATTTGTTGTCCAAGAGCTAATTCCTTCGCGAATATTACACTTAAATCCAAGTGATTTAGCTAGAAACATCGCATCGTGTACGACTTGTTTGTTTTTTGGTCCTTGAGTAATTCGAATTTCATGACCATTTGCTCTCACAGATCCATCTGTATCAATTAAACCTGCTAAAACTTTAAGACGAGTATCTCTATCATTAATAAGGTAATCTTTTGGTATATGTTTGTTATTAACAACGTTATACTCGTTTAATAGTTTCTTAAGAGGATTTCTTTGAGTATTTATACTTGTAGTTTTTCTTGGTCTTCCTCTAGAATCAACACTTTTTTCATCTCCTCGTTTGTTGGTAGTAGAACTAATTCCATATTGATATCTATCATAATGAGTAACTTCAGCGTCATTTTGTTTGCCCCATTCGATCCAATATTCTAATAATTCTTTATCAGCAGTTGCAAAACCTTTACATGTACTTAATCCATCCCCAAGCCACATTCCCAAAATATATGGGTCTAGGCTAACTTGTCGTTTTGACCAATTTACACCATCAGAATAGAAACAATACATTGATTTTCTCACATTTTCAGGCAATTCGAGATATTTTTGTAGTCTGATATCTATCACATCATCATCTAAAGATTTTCTAAAATTGTCAGCTTCTTCTTGAGAAGAGAAAGATTGATAACTATATCTCAATTCATCCTTGTCAAACCACATAACTTCAAATTTTCCTCTCTTAGTTCTACACGTATTATGGTTCTTAATTTTTAGCGTTAAAATATGATTATAAGTAACAACATGGGGTGTTCCTCCTTTAGGTAATATTTCGTACATTTGAGCAACTCCAGATGTTGTTTTATAAACTTCTGTTGAATTACCTTTATCGTCGATAAGATGATCTCCCACTTCGATTTCATCAGCTCTCTTTATACTACCATCCCACATTAAAATAGGAGTTTCTGGAGCAAAGCAATCAGCTGGACAAACGAAACCAAAACTAGATTCATGAATCAATCTCTGTTTTGTACTCTTACTTTCTTTCCCCATTGGAATAGCTACACGTCTCATATAGGATAATCCAGACGCGTATGAAAGTCTGTTAACAACTTGAGAAACACCTGTTCTAATATATGTATTCTTTTGTGGCCCCCAGTTACCTGTGGCCATACTGTGACGAATATTGCTAGTAATCCTAGTCATTCGTTCAGTGTAATCCATAATCCTTGGACGCTTCTCCAACTGTTTGGTAAGAGATTTCAGATATTGTTTGAACAAGTTTCGAAACAATTCTGTGAATAGAACACCGGCAGATTCGAACCTTTTGTTGTTGTAGTTATCAATATCGTCCACCTTCCTAAGTCCAATGTATGTCTGAAGAAGCTTATTAACTATATGTCCAAGAAACATAGATTGTTCTTTAGTGGATGACGTGATTCCCATATGTGGTAGAAGCTTTGTATGCATTACTTCTCTTATGTAAGATATTTTGTCTCCTTTTACCACACTTTGAGCAACTAAATTCGATATGTATTCTAGAGCTTGTTCTTCTGTTTGAACACAATACGAATCTCGAAGAATAAACGTAAGAATCTCTGTGGCTTTTTCTTCTGTTAAACCTATGAGATGCAGAATTTCTTCTTGTTTGGTGTATCCAAGAGCCTTAAAGACAATACCAACTGGAATGAATCCAATGTTTGGGAAGAAAAACATTACAGTACGATCGTCATTTCCGACCATTGCTTGAATTAAAATTGAATGTCCTGTTTCATCTGACATACTTCGAATCTCTGCGCACAGCTTAAACTTCAAGGATAGTTGTGCCTTTCTCGGAGGTGTGACCAAAATACGATTATGAGCATTTCTAATCTGTGCCACCAACACGCGTTCTTTTCCATTGATGATGAAATATCCTCCTGGATCCTTAGCACATTCACCGTTGTTTATTCTTTCTTCTCTCGTTAGTTTTGTTAGTCTGCAACGGGAAGATCCCAACATAACAGGAATGTGTGTTATGGTTACCCGACGATTTAATTTTGGTTCTTCGATTTGGATTCCCTTAGAATCAGTCCATTTTTCTATAATATCTACTTGGACTGGTGTTTCGTATGTCATATCTCTCATCCTAGCTTCATGTGGAAGAATTGGAACTAGTTTTCTCTTTTCATTAATAGTACACACAGGAGGAACATATACCTGTCCAAAAGATACCGTATATCTTTTTGTTCTCTCCACACTTACTGTTATTTCGCTTTCTTCCTCGATAATCTTTTGTAATCCTCTCTCAACAAATTCTTCAAATGTAGAGATCTGGTGGTCTATCAAAGCTCTGTTAGATCCGTCAAATTTGTTTTTAAGAATTTCCCAGATATGTTTTTCGTCAATGTCAATCATATGATTGGGAACTAGAGGGGGGGGCATCTCCTCGACTAGAGGAAGAGGCTCGTTAATCTCCATTTGATCGATTTCTTCCTCTTCTTCGAAAACTGTGATATTCTGTTTTGGGGTAATGACTCGTGATCGTGACATGATTTCTAATTTTAAGTAGGAGTTGTACTTAAAATTCGATTTAGAGTTTTTGAAGATGAAGATGACACACAATTTACTGACCTGTTGAGCCAAAACCGCCTTCCCCTCTCTTAGAGGTAGACAAATTGTCAACCAAATCAAAATTAAATGGGGTAAGATCTGGAAGACAAATTTGTACAAGACGATCGCCTCTCTTAATCGTGTGAGAATAAGACTTAATATTATCTAACGCAGCAATAACATACCCTCGATATCCCTCATCAAAAATTCCCACACTATTGGCTAATCGCAGTGGAGTCTTTGAAAGACTAGAACGAGGGAAGAGCTGATATGCTCTATTAACTGTGCATTTCACACTTCCTAGTTCATGTTCTGTTATCATCTCACATTTAATACCAAGATTAACCCATACTGTTTCTCCTGGTTCTACTGTTAAATCTTCAGGGCAAAATAGATCTAGTCCTACATCTCCAGGGTGATATGTTGAATGGTTTTCGTAAAATTCTCTCGTGGAGTCGTCGTATTTGATTAAAAGTTCTGTTGACATTGTTGATTAATAGTGCAAATAGAATCTATAAACCATTTTGAAATAATCTCCTCTATTTTCGTGATCTAGTGAAAAAGGTAAAATGATATTTATATATCTTACCCGCATTATATTAACTATGAATGATATCTATACAGATGGATCATGTATTAAAAACAATCCCAAAGATTCTACAGGACCAGGAGGATGGGGATTTGTTATATTAGGAGACGTTGTAATAGAAGGATCTGGAGGAGAATTGGATACTACAAACAATAGAATGGAAATACAAGCTGTTTTAGAGGCTTTAAAAATTTGTGGTGAAAGTGTAAAAATACATACTGATAGTATGTATGTCATGAATTGTGCTAAAGGGGTGTGGAAACGTAAGTTGAATACTGATTTATGGAAAGAGTATGATTCTTTGACGGAACATAAGACAATAACATGGGAAAAAGTCAAAGCTCATAGCGGAGATGTATGGAACGAATATGTTGATCGATTGGCGAATGCAGAAACACAAAAAATAAAAAAATGTTGACAGTCAATAAATATGAGCTACGTTACAAACGAATACAACAATGCTTCAGCAGGAGGTCCAGCGTGCACTTATGCCAGTCTCGGCCATTACAATCAAGGAATGGGTTCCGGTCCTATCGCTCCAGTACCAGCAGGTGTTCCTAGTATGAAATACCAAGTTGTACCTGTATATGGGTCTATGGGTTACAATGCATTGACTCATGGTACGAAGGTTCCAGGGTGCACACAATATTTCAACATTGGTACGGCTTACCCATCTTATCCTAACGGATGTACGAAGTTTACATCCAGGCTCTGCAGTGGTTAAGTGATTTCCTAGGATAGACAGTTTTAATACCTCAAAGTATGGTATCAAAACTAACTGACCTTGCTTTATATGCTCTAATTTGATACGATTGATTTTGCAATCTGAATGTATGATATTTGGGGTTTGTGTACGGTTGGTTTTATGCATTTCCTAATATTTCCGAATGTTACAATATTAACGAACATATATTAGTTTGTAATAAGGCTAAAATCTTACATTTCCTAATATTTCCGAATGAATTTTGACAATCAATTACTCAAACTGTTAGAGAACTGAGATGGTTAACAAACTCAGTATTGTCCTTATCGAGTTTCTGTATCGAATTGTATTTTGTATATATTCTCTCCTGTTCACCAACATCATCTGAATACATGTCCTTGGCCAATTGTGTTGTTTTGACCTTAATTTCTGGGGCTAATAATTTAGTCAGCTTTTGAGCTTTAACATCCTTCACTATCTGGTCGCACATATCTTTGTATTTAAACGTCTGTCTAGTACAGTCTCCGCAATGATATACAATGTTTCCTTCTTCATCTTTAAGGACAAAATCAACTGCAAAGTTTGCTACACCTTTTTGACCGTCATTGAAGTGTTCTATAGCGAAGCTATTCTCTACTATACTCCTGATACGTTCCGGGCTAAGATCTAGAGGTGACATCATAACGAGGTTATTGTTACGTGTATTATTTGTAATAGTAGGACGTTGTGCCATATTCTGCACAATACCTTTGTTCTCTTCATACAACTCTCTATACAAATCATATTTTTCACTACAAACCTTTAAATTTTGTTCCAATATTTCTATTTTATACAGAGACTCTTTGAGTTCATTTTTAAGATAATTGATCTGATCTTTACATATCTTATGATGGTTAGAAAGGTCATACTGCCTTGTAAAAGTCTTATCACACCATTCACATAGATATTGTTTTGATTGTTTATCACGTAAGGCCAAACAATATTTTGCTCGATTTTGATGTTGATTTAAGCTCGATTTTGTTTTGAATGAATTTTTGCAATGTTCGCATTCATACATTTATACTATACCAAGGTTATTTTAAATGTGTTGCAGGAAAATTTCGTTTGCTTCATACATCGTGCAGCAATTTTGTTGCAATGCAAAATTGACTTGCAACTAATTCAATCTGTTGTCAACTTCGATTTCTTATTTTAACCTGAAATGGGTTAAAATAAGGCAAGATAAACCTAACGTCGATAACTCTCTTTGATTACAAGTGTACTTTCAACTTTTAGGGTAAAATTTTTGACTTTTCATTTCTACACACATTTTTTGTGTGTGTAGAGTAATTATAGTTTAAAGAAATTGGTATATTTTGAGTTTTCGTACAAAGTACGTACTTTGTACGAAAAAGATGTCACAAAGTACGTACTTTGCACGAAAACTCAAAATATATCTTAATGATTAGGATTTCATCGTGTATCGTTGAAGGCGCAGCTATTCTGAGCAGAATCTGCAAAATGGACGATTTTTAACCAGGATCCTATATTTATAGTATACTCACTTGTGATCACGAGTATACTATCAAGTGTTTTACACATTAGTATAATCAAAATGATATGATAAACAAATGGATACATACAAGATACCAAAACCCAAACCTGTATTAGAAAAATTAGATATGTTCAAAGTTGGTACGATGTTAACGAACCAAACTCCTCGAGGAGCACAAGAAATTGACTATCATGAAGAGGCCAAGAAATTTGTAACGAAAAGCATAAAAAGTGAGAAAACTTAATGTCCAATTTGTGAATATTGAGTAGGACGACGATCATGATCACGATCGTAACGATGTCCTATATATTTTCTAGGCGCGTCATCTGGATTATCTTCAACTTCTTCGACATCTAGATACCCTTCAATTCCCTCAACATACTCGAAAGGTACTGAAGATCCTCCACAACAATTTTGAGGAGCGTAAATAATAGCAACTACCAAAGCAGCGATCACTAATAATGATATTCCAATATATACTATCCACATCAACATTTATTAATACGTACGATTTTCTCTGACATTAATAAATGGTAGATTGGAACTTTGCTTTCATCGTAACTTTTAGTACTATATTTATTGCTTTATTTATCACTATTATCGTCATAATGAGTAAAGATACGCTTTTTGGAGATTATAGTTGTACCCAAGGACCGTGTTATTGGTGTCTTAACGATAAAGCGTGGAGATCATGTGGAGGAAACGGTAATAGACAAGATGATAAGTTATGTCAACAATTAGACTGGAATGAGTGTAAAACTAACTAAGAAGTTGTTGACGTTTTTCTTTGTTCTGATACTATCACATTTGTAATATCCTGTTGAGTCACTATCGTACTTTTAAGAATGTACATGTTATTCTTTATCCGATTAATATATATCCTCTATAGGAAAGAATCCCCATTTGGAATACCATGTAACCCTTTTCTATTTGTTATTGACTTTGGTTTTTAATATTTCGTATTCGGATTTTTCCTTAATCATTCGAGGAGTAATATAACAATTGTTACACAACCAAGGAGCTAAAAATCTCTCTTCTCCTGGGTAAGTATCGCGTAGAAAAACGATACCATTCTTCCTAATGTATGGCCATAGAGCTTCAAAATCTCTAAAAGCAGATTGACAGCAATGATCAGCATCAATGAAGGCCATATCAATAGCAGGACTTCGTTGTTTTAAAATAGGGTCAAATTAATAAGTTAACATCTTAAATGCTTCCATATTAGGTATATCTTTAGCAACAAGGTTAGGATCTTTTACTTCTCCTTTATCTACCCCCCCAAATAGTTTTACAATAAGGCGCGATTAGTCTGGTAGTATTGCCTTCTGAAACTCCGTACTCGACGAATAAATCTGGTTTATACAAACTACAGAGGTGAGATATGAACATTTGATGTGGAAAAGTATCCGGATGTTTTAAATGTACTGTTGATTCCATTTAAAACATATTTCTAACGTTTTAGATACCTATAAAACTCCCACCCAACAATCTTTATTTGTTTGACTGTTACAACCAGTATAATCAACTTTATTAGCTGGTTGATATAACATAACATTAGGTGCTTGACACCCGCTACCACTGCAAAAATCTTCTTCTGTAGGATGAGAATATTGTTTACATCCGCAAAACCCTTCTTTTGCAACAGTTTTAGCACTAGCTGTAGGTCTTTGTGCATTCTGGTCAGCGTATTTGAATAGATTATTATGAGTGTAGTATTTAGGCTCAGCTCGACATCCTACACGATCATCGTAATTTTTTATGTAAGATGTTGACATCTTCTTTATACATGAAATTATTTTCTTCAATTCACCCAAATCCACCATATCAGACAACCACCCAATAAAACCATAGCGACTATTATCAATATCAAAACCCACATAGGAAATTTAGACGATGATTTCTCTGATTCATCAGCCATAACTTCATGTTGGTCAGAGCCTTTATTAAATTCTTCCTTAACGTGAGGTGAATCTTGTTTTTGAGGTTCACGAATAATGTTCCCGTTCTTCCTGTAATACATTTATTTACACGTAGATTTTTCTTTATGTAGATATTCGTTAAGACGTACTTTCTGCCACACGTTTTACAAAATCTATATTTCTCATAAGTCTATCCATCATAACTAAACCATCAAACATAACAGTATCCACAATCAGATTTAAATTATATAGCTTTTCCTTAATTTCGGACATATTTTTTACTATATTCTTTTTAACTATAGTTATTCTTATCAATTCTTCCTCTAGTTTAGCCTTCTGTGTCACAGATGATATATCCCCATGCACTCCTCTATAACCTTCATCCATATTCTCGTCAATGCTATAAATCTTTTCGACCAATGCTTTTTCTGAGTTAGTTATCTTAGCTAGAAGAGTATTAAATCTACTGATATAAGCTTGGTAATCATCTTTTTTCTTTAAAATCTTATCTGAATATATAGAAATACCTTGATAATCTTTAATCATGTTTTGTAGATTCTTAGCATGCATAGATTGGTTTTTATTCATTACTTTAGTAACTCCTAACTCTACGTCGATAATATCTTGTTGCAATCTTTCAGCATTTTCGTAGTATAATTCTAGATCAGCTGAAATGTATAATCTTCTAGAAACTATCTTAGGATGATGTTTTATAAGAAAACATTCTATTGTGTCATCTCTATCCAGTACACACATATACGATTTATACATAACCATTAGTTTATATGAGATACTCTGAACACAAAACTTTAATCGTCTAACTTGACGAACAAGATTTTTAATATCCTTCATATCATCCTTACTCATATCTTTTATAGAAACTGGACGTTTATATCCTTCTTCCAAATGACCAGCTATATTACCCTCTTCATTTTCTTTCTTTCTCAACAATTGTTGTGTTAGTTCAACCTCTGTATATGATTTCTCTAATTCTAAAGCGTCTGGTGTACCCGCATATTCATCTGCTGTATTAGCCCCAACTGATAATTCAATATATCTCAGTTTATAGATATTATTACCTTCTTTTAGTTTGAATTTGTACTTAGATGGAATTGATAGCATGAATGTACTTGCATTTTTAATACTAATTACCATAATATATGCGCAGTAGCTATGGATGACAAAGTACTTTACTGGAACAAAACCATTACTAGCCAATAGATCTTCTAACTTATTAATACTCAGCATATTTTGTCGTTTATAAATATCTCCTTAAATTCGTTTAATAGGTTTAAAACATAACACTTATCCCTAAAATGTCAATGCAAACAGGAGATGCTATAGATCAACTACCAGTTGACGAATCAGTACCATCACATGACGAAATTAATATGCTTAATACTCTATTCAAGAAAGAGAAGGGTGTTATAGCAAAGATCTTTGACGAGATTAAGGGTGTTATTATAGTTGCAGCATTATTTATAATATTCTCTCTACCTATTATAGATACTACGTTACATAATATTATACCAATAACTCAAAATAGTTGGATTATTCTGATCTTAATCAAAGCCACAGCAGTTATGATTATATTCTATTTCCTCAGTAATCTCAACGTAATGAGAAAGGATTAACTTCCCAACCAATCAAAGAAGGTCTTCTTAGCATGATAGTAAAGATTTTCTTTATCTCTAGATGCAGAACGAACGTGAAGTTCTGTATGGTACACACGAGAATTTCGGTGACGTTTCTTTATTATTTGAAAGCGGGATAATTTAATAATTGGAGTGTCTAATAGATATTCCCTTTCACGACGAATAGCACCATTGTATGCTGCTTTATAAGTATTATACGTACCAAAATAGTACCAGAAATTGCGTCTATGGGTAAGTTCGATCAATACGTCATAAACGTATCCTTGTCCCTCCATTTATATATTCAT
>Ga0129324_10000484_pt1 | contig 29017 bp, 33 predicted proteins | sample CPBDNA_7_FD_96879 | JGI IMG/M metagenome (GOLD analysis project Ga0129324, IMG submission 96879) | Freshwater to marine salinity gradient microbial communities from Chesapeake Bay, USA - CPBay_Spr_15_0.2_DNA | ecosystem: Environmental > Aquatic > Marine > Coastal | place: USA: Chesapeake Bay...
ACACGCACGAGTGCGGGGAAGTGTTTTCTGGATATGTTGTCGGTATTTGCAGAGTTTGAGACGAAACTGCGTCGGGAACGACAGATGGAAGGTATTGCGAAAGCGAAGGAGCGTGGCGTCTATCAAGGTCGCAAGCAGACGATTGATGTTGAGAAGGTGCGGGAACTCAAAGAAAGTGGGATGGGTGCATCTGCGATTGCGAAGCAACTGGGCATTGACAGAACATCGGTCTATCGTGTTCTCAAGGATTAGGGACAGGCTGAGGGCTGTCCAGTGTCCTTCAGACATGATTGACCAGATAGGTGGATGGTCAACTGCTGGTGTCGGACAAAGTTATGGAGAAGGGTATGGGTTGAACCAAACCCTTCACAATATGACAATGTTACCAGTGTGCGGATAGCAACTGTTATCCAGTAAACTAATCTTGCTACTTCATAAACGTGTCTAACAAATTGTTACAACCTGAGAGAACAGCTTTAACTTCAACCATATTTTTGTTTAGGACGTACCCTGCAAAATTAGTTTTTGCAAAACCAGCCTCATCAGCGACTGACATTTTTCCATTACCATAACTGCAGGTCTTATCCATGAAAGCTGCATTGCTATGCCACTTTTTGCTTCCAAAGAAGGAGTTGTCCTGTCCAAACATTTTGCCATACTGCTCCATTGCTCCAATGCACTTGGCGGCAGTCAAAACATAACCTGCTGGGGTTGTTCTATTCTTCAAATCAACACATTGCTCAGCTGTTGCTTTTTCGGCAACCGACAAAGAAACCAGTAATGTTAAACAAACATAAATTTGTTTCATAAAGAAGTCTCCTATTTTGATATTTAGTAATTTGATATCCCTTCTATTTCGGCACACCACTCAACAAATGTTAAACATAACAATCGCCTGTGTGTTCAATGGGTTAACATTGTTTAACATGTGGAAGATGGTGCACTCGACAAGGGTTAGTTACACCCCTAAGGCACCACTGCCTGTTAAACACAAGCGATACCCTAGAATTTACTAATGATACTTAGCTGTCAATAGGCACAGCTTGTATACTCGCTATCCTTCCTTACTTAGGAGAACACAGGTATGAAACGCACACTCACAGCACTGGTTCTTGGTGTCACACTACTCTTGGCGAGTGGTGGCGTTGGTTATGCGCAGGATTTTCAGAAGGGATGGGAAGCATACAATAAAGGTGATTACGCAACGGCATTGCGTGAATGGAGTGCGTTAGCGGAACAAGGGTTTGCGAATGCGCAGTACAATCTGGGTGTGATGTACGGCAAAGGTAAGGGTGTTCTGCAAGATAATATCTATGCGCATATGTGGGCGAATATCGCAGCATCAAATGGGGTTGCGGATGCGGCGAAGAACAGAGACATAATTGCGAAAAGAATGACAGCAGCAGACATCTCAAAAGCACAGGAACTCGCACGGGTGTGTGTGCGGAAGAAATACAAGGGGTGTTGATGTCACAAACTTTGTAAGTAAGAGCGGTTAAAACTATTAGTTTTTAATAGTTTCTATCAAATAGGAAATGAAACAAGATTGATTATGATGTTACAAAGTAGTTACAAAGAAAAAAATAATATAATGAAATCAATATATTACAGAATATATCTCATTGAGTGGGAGTGACCTCGCGCGATGAAAGTCATCAGAAGCAAAGACTTTTCACCCGATAAGGCGTGGGACGCTTTGGACATCGCGACGATGGGCGACATCACCACGCGGCTGCATTGGACCGATCAGCCGTATAAATGGCACATCAATGACGGCCAGGAAGTTTTCGTTGTCTTAGACGGCAACGTTCAGATGCGGTATCGCGAAGACGGCATCGAACAATCCGTTGATCTGAACCCCGGTGATATATTTTACGCCTCTGTCGGCACCGAACATGTGGCGCATCCAAAGGGTCCGGCGCGGATATTGGTCGTTGAGACGGCTGGCAGCGTTTGACGCGTAGAGGAGTGATCCCATCAAAGCTGTTCTGCAACGGGTAACTGAGGCCGCCGTCAGCGTTGACGGCGCCACGGTCGGCGCCATCGGCCCCGGCCTGTTGGTGCTGTTTTGTGCGGAACACGACGATACCCCGGATGACGCCGATTATTTTGCACGCAAGATCGCGAAGATGCGGCTGTTTGCCGATGCCGACGGAAAAACCAATTTGTCGGTTCTTGATATCAACGGCGGCGTGCTTGCGGTCAGCCAGTTCACGCTGGCTGCCGATTGGCGCAAAGGCAATCGACCGGGGTTTTCCAAGGCCGGGGACCCCGACGCCGCAAAAGCACTGTATGAACATTTCTGCACCGCCCTTCGCGCCGAAGGCGTGCCCGTCGAGACCGGTATTTTCGCCGCCGACATGACCGTCACCCTGACCAACGACGGGCCGTTCACGATTGTCATGGACGGTCGCGATTAACCCGCCGCGTGTTCGCCTAATGGCGTCTATCGGCGCGGTCGCGCAGCAGGGTCAGCAACTGACGAAGTTCACCCTCAAGCTTCGGCTGAGGTCCCTTTAAATGCTGATTGAATACCGCCCGCATTGCCAAAATATGCACCTTCACGATTTCAAGCTCGGGCAACGTTAACCGCGTTTTGCCTTCCATCAACTTGCAGAGCGAATCCCCGATCATCGAGATCAGTGGAAATCCGAAACTGCCGCCTTCGCCCCGAATACCATGGGCGATTTCGAACATTTGTGCGATGTCTTCGGGGCTATGCGTGCCGCGGGGTGCGGCTTGGAACGTGCGCCATAATCTGGTTAGGTCATCAACGGCCCAACCTTGATAACTGTTCATCAGGTCACTGGCGGCATTCAGCGCGCGCATGATCGCCTGTTCGGCGCTCGGACCACCGGTTTTCTTGACCTTGTTGGCCATCAACCGGGGCGGCGTGATGAATTTTCGCGTCTCTGACTTTATTGGGTGCTTTGGACGATCATTCATTGTGCGGCCTAAATATCTCGTCGCCGATTACGCCCAGAATAGGCTTCAACGCGACGTTTCGCGCGACGATCTGGACCAAAAAATTTACCGACACGTACAAACGCCCGCTGATCATCGGTAACTGTGCACAGACGCTTGTACAATGCCGTCGCAGAGACCGGCTTCGCGAGAAACGCCGTGACGCCGGCATCGCGGGCCTGCTTAACCCGGTTCAACTCGGTAAAGCCCGTCAGCATGATAATCGGTAAGTATGGATTTGGGCTTTCGGGATCCAAGCGGATGTTCTTCACCAATTCGATCCCGTCGGTGGGCGGCATGCGCCAATCGGTGATCACCAGGTCAGGTTCCGACTCTTTAAAAACACTAAAGCCTTCATTCGCATCATTGGACTCCGTCACATTCTTGATGCCGAATCCATACAGGAAGCTTTTGATCAACGACCGCATCGGACGGCTGTCATCTACAACCAAGACCTTCAGCGTTTCAAAATCGTAGCCCGACATGCTGAAAGACCTTTTGACTTTGCCGGGCCACCCGCAGACGCGTTCGTACCCAAGCACCGAGAATCATACTCTATCGACCATTGCTTTATCAAAACCATTGGTGGTCCTGACAGCACCGAGGCCTATATAAAGAAAGCCTTCCACGCAATGAGAGATTGTCATGCGCAGCCAGCTTCCGGGACCGGGCCCAAAAGGGCCCACAAACGAATGGAAAACCATTAAGACCCTGCTCCCCTATCTGTGGCCGGAAGGCGAGAAAGGGTTGCGAATCCGCGTGGTTGCGGCGCTGGTGCTTTTGGCCGCAGCCAAAGGCACCAACGTCGCGGTACCCATATTCTACAAACAAGCTGTCGACAGCCTGACAGCCGGTGGACCGGCAGCGAGCACGGTCATCGCCGTACCCATCGCACTGCTGGTTTTCTATGGCTTAGCCCGGATCATGGCACAGGCGTTTGGCGAGTTACGCGACGCCGTATTTACGCGCGTTGCCCAACGTGCCATTCGTCTCGCCGGCCTAAGGACCTTTCGTCATCTACACCGTTTATCACTTCGCTTTCACCTGGAACGCAAAACCGGCGGCGTCAGTCGCGCCGTTGAACGAGGCACCAAAGGCATCGAGTTTCTGCTCCGTTTCATGCTGTTTAACGTGTTGCCCACCGTGCTTGAGGTCGCGATGGTGTGCGGCATACTTTGGTATTTGTACGGCGTCGGCTATGCGGTGCTGACATTTGCGACGCTTGTCATCTACATCGTGTGGACACTGGGCATTACCGAATGGCGGCTCAAGTTCCGCCGCACCATGAACGAAATGGACAACGAGGCCAGCACCAAGGCCATCGACAGCCTGCTCAATTTTGAGACCGTGAAATACTTCGGCAACGAAGAACACGAAGCCGGCCGCTTCGACAAAGCGCTGCAGTCCTATGAGCGCGCCGCCGTACAGAGCGGCACGTCGCTCGCCGTCCTCAACATCGGCCAAGGTGTCGTGATTTCGACCGGAGTGGTCGCCGCCATGATTTTGGCAGGCCAAGGAGTTGCGGACGGCTCAATGACCATCGGCGACTTCGTGCTGGTGAATTCGTATTTGATACAAGTGTTTATGCCCTTGAACTTCCTGGGCTTCGTTTACCGTGAAATCAAACGCTCCCTCACCGACATGGAAGCGATGTTCGAACTGTTGGAAGAAAGCCCCGACATCGCCGACAAACCCGGTGCACAGCCGCTGAAATCAGGTCCGGGCAGTATCCGCTTCGACCGCGTGTCGTTTGCCTATGACACGCGCCGACCGATCTTAAAAGACGTCGATTTTGAGGTGCCGGCCGGTCACTCGGTGGCCATCGTCGGCCCTTCGGGGTCAGGCAAGTCGACGTTGTCCCGAATTCTCTATCGGTTCTATGACGTCAGTGCCGGCACGGTCTCGATTGACGGTCAAGACATCACCATGCTGACCCAGGACAGCCTGCGCGCCGCCATCGGCATCGTGCCGCAGGATACGGTCTTATTTAATGACACCGTTTATTACAACATCGCCTACGGCAACCCCAAGGCCAGCCCCGCCGAGGTTGAAGCTGCGGCCAAGCTGGCGCGCATCCATGATTTCGTGATGAGCCTGCCTGACGGATATCAATCCAAAGTCGGCGAGCGTGGCCTGAAATTGTCAGGCGGCGAAAAGCAACGCGTCGCGATTGCCCGCACAATCCTTAAGGACCCAAAGATCTTGGTATTCGACGAGGCGACGTCAGCGCTGGACAGCCGCACCGAACAAGACATTTTGACCTCATTCCGCGACGTATCGAAGAATCGCACGACGTTGACCATCGCGCACCGGCTCTCAACCGTGATTGATGCCGACGAAATTTTGGTGCTGCTGGCCGGTGAAGTCGTTGAGCGCGGCACGCACACCGACCTGCTCACCAGAAATGGCATTTACGCAGATATGTGGGCCCGCCAACAAGAAGCCAAATTGGCGGCGGAAAAGCTGTCGACGTTAGAAGAACCCCAGATCCGCTAACCGTTACCACAATAAACCAACGACCCGTCATCCCCGCGCAGGCGGGAATGACGAGAAAAAAAGGAAGTGGCGATGCGTTAGTGTCGCAGAATCCAGCCGCCGCCCAACACCTTAGAGCCGTCATAGATGACGCAGGCTTGGCCCGGCGCGACGCCGGCTTGCGGGTCGACGAAGCGCACGTGGGCACCTGTCTCAGTTGCGCTGATATCGGCCCACACCGGTTCGGTGGTTGAGCGGACTTTGACTTGCGCGCGCCGCGGCTGATCGGTCAGCGGCACATGATCCAGCCAATTCAACTCGCCAACACCGATCTCGGGGACCAGCGATGCTTCCTTGGTGCCGATCACGACGCGGTTGGTTTCGGGCTCGATGCGCACAACATACAAAGGCTCACCTGCCGCCACGCCGAGGCCACGGCGTTGTCCGACGGTGAAGTTAATGATCCCGTCGTGATCGCCGAGCACTTTACCGTCGAGGTCGACAATCTGCCCGGCATCAAGCGCGCCCGGGCGCATCCGTTCGACGACCCGCGCGTAGGAGCCATTCGGCACGAAGCAAATGTCTTGGCTTTCCGGTTTGTCAGCGACGGGCAACGCGAATCGCTCGGCATGGCGGCGGGTTTCGGCCTTATCCAGCCCCCCCAACGGGAACCGCAAAAAGTCCAGCTGTCCGCGCGTGGTCGTAAACAGAAAATAGCTTTGATCTTTGCTGAGATCGACCGCCCGGTGCAACTCGCCACCCTTATCGCCGTCCAACCTGCGGACATAGTGCCCGGTGACCATCGCATCGGCACCCAGATCTTTGGCGGTGCCGAGCAGGTCTTTGAACTTCACGGTCTGATTACAGCGCACACACGGAATCGGCGTTTCACCGCGCAAGTAGGTGTCGGCGAAATCTTCCATCACCTGTTCACGGAAGCGGTTTTCGTAATCCAGCACATAGTGCGGAATGCCAAGCCGGTCGGCGACGCGCTTGGCGTCATAGATATCCTGGCCGGCGCAGCAGGCGCCTTTTTTCTGCACCGCTTCGCCGTGGTCATACAGCTGGAGCGTCACGCCGACCACATCATAACCGGCCTCGACCATTAACGCGGCCGTGGTCGCACTATCGACACCACCGGACATGGCGACGACCACACGCGTGTCGGCCACCGGCTTGGTCAGGCTCAGATCAAAGGGGCGCATTTCATTCATGGCGCGGAATATACGCCTATCGGCCTCAATCACAAGGGGTGCGGCATTAATTTGCCGTCACATCTTCTTAGTGATGGCGACGCAAATCTTCCAAAACTTCCAATGACACCGAGCGGAAATCGCGCCGATACAACACGGCAATCACCACCAGCGTCGAGATCACCAGCAGGGCGGGATGCAACAGCCACGGCAACAACCCGAGCCCGAACGTATAGGCCCGCGTGCCGCGATTAAAATTATTCGACGCCCGCTCGGCAAAACGCGCCATGTATTTAGGGTATTCCCGCTTGATGACCTCGTCACAGTCCAACGGTTGCGGGGCAGCACCCAGCAAAATCAGCAAATTGTTAAACAGCCGAACCGCCCAAACGAACTTAAAAAACGCATAGACAAAGATCGCGGTCAGGGTAAACAACTGAATTTCCATCAATACTCGCGATGCCGGACGCGCATACGCCAAACCACCGATGATCTCGCGAACGGCCTCAATCTGGCCCAACATCGCCAACGACCCCGCCAGTAACAAGATTGAGGTCGATGCAAACATCATCGACGTGCGCACAAACGACACCGAAATATTCACGTCCGGCATGCGGTTTTCGCGTTCCAACATGCGCTCCATCCAGCGTAACCGATAATCGTTCATCACCACCGCAACAGGCCGCTTGCCGTGCGCGAGGCTGTCCGCATAGGTCGAATATCCGGCCCAGCCGGTAAAAAACAACGCCAACGCGACAATGTCGTAAATCGGTAGATACGGCATATTGAATTGCTACCCTAAAAATATTCGCGATCAGTACCGTAGCTTGCCGTCTCGCGGTGGTCGAGCCCCCTCACTTCATCCCTTGGCCCATAAATCGGCGGCGTCGGACTTCATTGTCATTCGACGAATAAAAGCGTAAAAGGCCTCATGCCTGAAACACCCGCACACTCGATCCAAACGCCCCTGCCCAGCTTTATCACGTTGGTGACACGAGGCTTTCGCCGCACCTGCCCGAGATGCGGCGAGGCCAGTCTGTTCAATGGGTTTTTGAAACTCCATACATCGTGCAGTGCCTGTGGTCAGGAACTTGGTCACATTCGAGCCGATGATTTTCCGCCGTATTTAACGATGATCATCGTCGGGCACATCATTGTGCCGCTGATTTTACTCACGGAAAAGACCCTGCACCCATCAATATTGATACAATTGTCGGTCTGGCTGCCGGTCACATTTTTAGCGTCATTGTGGCTTTTGCCACGTGTAAAAGGCCTGATTGTCGGCTGGATGATGCATTTAGGGCTTCGCGGTAGCGAAACCCAATAGGATTGTTAATTAATCCTATTTACATTCAGGAAGAATGATTATACGCTTCTTGAGTTGCCTTGGAGGGCTCTCATGAACGTATCACCGTCAAATACACAGCAGCTTCCTATGATTACGGACATGACCGAACGCAAACGCGTCGTAGGACATGTCTTAAAATATGAACTATATCGGCACCGAGATATTTCGGACCGATTAACCGACCTTCTGGACATCAAAGATCAACCTGATGCGTTCAATCGTTCAACTTGGGACATTCTGTTCTATTTAATGCAGTGCCACCTGCAGGAAATGGTCCCCAGCGTCACCGACATTTATCTGTCGACAAATTTATCCAAAGGCACGGCGATCACCGGCTTAGCCGAACTTGAGCGTCGCAACGCCGTCCGCAAAGTGCGCGACCAGATGGATGGTCGACGCCGGCGCATCGATATCTCTAAACGGGTGGCGGAGCTTTTGGAACACTTCGTCGCAGAATGCGGCGCTCGGCTAGGCCAGCCTTTCGAGGTTGGTCCGCAAGCGCCTACGTCTGAGACACCAGCCGAAAGCGTTAGCCCCGAACCGCTGATCGACCTTTTAAACCGCCTGAGTCATGAACTGCGCACCCCCCTGACCGCCATTGTCGGCTTTTCCGAAATGATCGCCGAAGAAACGTTGGGCCCCGTGCAACCAAACGGATACGCCGAGTATGCTCGCAACATCCGCCGTGCTGCGTCGCAACTTTTGGTATCGCTGAACGATACTGTCGACACCACGCTTGCCGATCATGGTGTCGGCATTCCACTTGGTCCGCTGGTCTACATTGATCTAGAAGAAATCGTCGACTCTGCCTGCCGTGCCGCGGCCGGCGTTGCACAACGCAAAGGCGTTATTTTACGTCGAAAATGGGGCTCAACAAAGGTTCGAACGCTCGCCGACAGCGAACGCATGACGCAGGCGATCCGCAAATTGGTGGATGCCACCGTCGCATCCACGGGACGCGGACAAACCATCGACATCGAAACCGGGATCGATCAACGCGGCATGCTGGCGCTAAAGATCATTTCTCCGGAATCTTCCACGACACCACGTCCGAGCAACCCAAATGCACCGATCGGCACGCCCGACGGTACTAACCTCGCCAAATGTATGCCGCTGATCCGTGCTATTGCCGAAGCTCACGGCGGCGACATCATGATCCAGCAAGATGGACCACGCCGACATATCCTGTCGCTGCGCCTACCAAAAGACGGCCCCAAATCCCGTTAAATAGGGTTTGGAGCCGTCCAATCTGCACTTAAGGCGCGCTATTTTGGCACTTAGTGTTCTTCGTGATGCCGACGCATGTCTTTGGCATCAATTTGGCCGTCTTCGTTCTGATCCATCCACGTCATCATACGATAGAAGCGTTTGGAATAGTCATCGCTGGTGATCCGGCCATCGCCGTCATCATCGTGCTTTTGAAAACTTCGCACCATACGTGGGCGCATGGTCTGCAGCCAAAGTCCTTCGTATTCCTGCACTGTCAGCACGCCGTCACCGTTTGCGTCCGCGGCCTTGAATGCACGCTCACGCTCGCCTCGGATCTCATCAAGACCCAACGCGCCATCTTCATTGACGTCGTAGCGCTCAAGCATCCGCATCGCATGTTTGGCATGCTTGCCGCCGTATTTGCCGTGACCTTCGTGGTCATCGCTGTGCCCCGAACTGTACCGACCGCGCTCATAGGAATCACTGTCGGCGTGCGACACCACGGCGAACCCACCGACACCAAGTGCGGCGACGATGCCGAGTGTGCTCAATAATTTTGTACGATATTTCATCATTGTCCTCATGCTTTGAAGTTTCAGGTCGTTTGATGCGAGGACAATAGCCACCACCTGTCGCAAAAGTGTGCCTGCCGACCCGCCTTTTCGTCACCGTTTGTCGCAACAACACCGCCTGCGACAGACCGATACAATTTTCCCTACGCGATACCCCGCCATCAGGTCTATAACCTGGAGGTATGAGCAATTTACCCCACATTTTAATCGTTGATGATCACGCCGATATCCGCGTGCCGCTTGCCAAATACCTGAGCAAGAACGGCATGCGCGTATCCACCGCCGATGGTGGCCAAGCGATGCGCGAAAGCCTGAAGACGTCCGCACCCGACCTCATCGTGCTCGACGTCATGATGCCGGGTGAAGACGGCTTGTCGCTATGCAGATACCTACGCGAGAGTACAGAACTACCGGTGATCCTACTGACCGCCATGGCCGAAGATACAGACCGGATCGTCGGCCTCGAAGTCGGTGCGGACGATTATGTCACCAAGCCGTTTAACCCCCGCGAACTGCTGGCCCGCATCAAGGCGGTGTTGCGCCGTGCGCAATCCATGCCGCGTCCAAAAGAAAAAAATGATGCGGAGCGCCTCGGCTTTGATCGTTGGACCTTTGATCTCCTGCGCCGCGAATTAGTTGCAGACGATGATGTCACGGTGCCGCTGTCGACCGCAGAATTCAAACTACTGAACGTCTTGGTGCAGCGGCCGGGAATGGTATTGAGCCGAGATCAATTGCTCGATTTAACGGCGGGCCGCGAGGCGGCACCATTTGACCGCAGCATCGACAACCAAGTCAGCCGACTCCGCAAAAAGATCGAGGTCGATCCGAAAAATCCGAAAATCCTACAAACCGTGTGGGGCGGCGGCTACAAATTCGAAGCCGACGTACAAACCGTATGAGCCGCTCGCCTACCTTTCTACGAAAACTGTGGCCAAGGCGCTTGCTGGGCCAAACCATCGTCTTGTTGTTGATTGCGCTTCTCAGTGCGCAGATCGTCAGCGCTTTGATCATTCGCGGCGAAACCAGATCTTTCTTCCGCGGCGCGGAACTGCGCTTTATGGCCGAGCGCATTTCACCAATCATCAAATTGATGCGAGACACCCCCGAAGGGCTTCGGCCCGGCATTGCCGATGCGGTCTCGTCCCAAAGGGCTGCATTCTGGCTATCGCAGGTGGCCGCCGTCGGCCCATTCGATATTCCACGTGGAAAATACGAAGATGACGACCGACATCGCGCCCACGAACTCGCCGACCGCATTGCCGGCGAACTCGGCGAGACCTTGGGCGATGGTGTCCGCGTACATATGCGCCGCGACCACCATGACGACGAACATGAGGATATCTATGAAGGCGGGCATCATGGCGGCTCAAAATTAGCCGACGGCATGGCCAGTGCGCCGTCGATGGCACCTGAGGCCGGCATTATCATCTCGGTACGGCTCACCGACGGACAGTGGCTAAACGCCGCCGTCCGCGCCCGCCCCCCGCGCAGATTGTTGGGACCTGAAAGCTGGATCACGTTCTTCGTCGCAGCGATTGCGATCAGCGTGATCGTCGTCATCGCACTCAGCCGTATCACCCGACCACTCAGCAGACTTTCCGCAGCCGCCGAAAAACTGGGCCGTGGTGAACGGGTAGCCGCACTCAAAGAAGAAGGACCGGAAGATGTTCGCGATGCCATCCACGCCTTTAATGACATGCAAGATCGACTACGCAAATTCGTAGCCGACCGTACCCGTATGCTGGCCGCTATCAGCCACGATCTGCGCACACCGATCACGTCCCTGCGGCTGCGCGCCGAGATGATCGAAGATGACGAGACCCGCGAGCGCATGATCGCAACGCTTGAAGAAATGCAAAAAATGACCGAGGCAACCCTCGCCTTCGTCCGCGCTGAATCCGCCGACGAAGAAACCCGCGCGACGGACATTGCGGCGCTTTTGAACAGCGTCACCGACGACCTTGCAGACATGGGGCAAAACGTCACGTTGGAGGCGCCGCAGCGCGTGATCTATCGTTGCCGCCCAGGCGCCCTCACTCGCGCGCTCAGGAATTTGATCGAAAACGCGGTTCGCTACGGCGACTGCGCACGGGTTGTGCTGTCAGGGACACCCGCCACCGGCATTCGTATCGATATCGACGACGACGGTCCCGGTATTACCGCAGAAGAACGTGAACGGGTTTTTGAGCCGTTCGTAAGACTTGAGGGCTCCCGCAGCACTGAGACCGGCGGCATCGGCCTCGGCATGGCGATTGCGCGCGACATCGTCCACCATCACGGCGGCAGCATCGGCTTGGAAAACCGGCCTGAGGGCGGACTGCGGGTATCCGTGAAGCTACCCGCTAATCCAACCTGAGGCCGTCTTTTATTAACTGAATACGCTTGGTTTTCTCAGGGGCACTCAGCCGCACCATATCCCCGGCACCCCACACCGGCCGCGGCCAGACGGCGTCCTCTTTATGTCGAGCGACAACGTGTACATGCAATTGAGACACCATATTACCGATCGCGGCGGTGTTGATTTTCTCCGCCGCAAACTCGGTTTTGAGGACGCGCCCCAGCCGCCGCACGACACGAAACGTTTTATCAAACAGCGCGTTATCCAAGTCGTGAAGTTCGGTCAGCCCTGCCACCTTCGGCACCACCAACACCCATGCAAAGCGGGCATCATCGATCAAACGGATCAAGAGATCGTCATCCTCGATAATCGGGTGACTATCTTTCTCGAGGGTCGGGTTGAATTGAAACATGGAACGCCCTTCATTGTGCAAAAATATGTTCTCATATGCATATTTTACGGAAACACCATAGTGTGCAGACAAGGCGCCCGTAAAGGTGCGCTGCTTGATGCGTCGACTTGCGCGTACCGTCCCCGTAAGCTGCGTTTATGAACACGCCGGGCCGCCCGTCAGACAGCGAATCCCCCTGGATCGGCAGCGCACTGGCCGGCCTGGCCGCAGTGTTGGTCGGCATCGGGCTCGGTCGCTTCGCATACACGCCCTTGCTCCCGGCGCTGATTGAAGCCGGATGGTTTGCCGAAACCGATGCGATCTATTTAGGTGCCGCTAATTTGGCCGGCTACCTCGCCGGCGCGATCACGGCGCGCGCCATGGCCAACACTTTCGGCACCCGGCGAACGTTACAATTGATGATGCTGAGTGCGGCGATTTCGTTCGCGGGATGTATCTTTCCGCTGGCGTTTTCGTGGTACTTCGTATGGCGGTTCATCGCCGGAGCTGCGGGCGGTGCCTTGATGGTGCTGGCAGCGTCGCACATTTTACCGGGCGTACCGTCGGCGCGACGAGGTCTGGCCGGGGGCATCATTTTTACCGGCGTCGGGCTCGGCATCTCAGCCAGCGGCACGTTGGTGCCGGCGCTGATCCGCATCGGCCTGGCAGAGACTTGGGCTGCGCTGGCAATCATATCGCTGATCGCGACCATCGCAACGTGGCGGGCGTGGCCGGCGGACACACCGCACCCGATGAGCGCGTCGACGCCGGTTTCCGCCACCAAGCGTGCCGCCTTCGCTCCAGTCTTGATTAGCCTGTATGCGGTGTATGGGCTGTGCGCCATCGGCCTCGTCGCACACATGGTGTTCCTGGTCGACTATGTGGCCCGCGGACTCGGTCAAGGAATCGACGCCGGCGCCGCGCTTTGGGTCGCTTTCGGTGCCGGTGCGCTGTTCGGCCCGATGGCCAGTGGGCGACTCGCCGATGCGGTCGGTTTCAAGACGGCCCTCAGACTTGCGCTCGCCACCCAAGCCATCGCCGTCGTTCTTGCCGTCGCCGGTGACGCAACGTGGCTTTTATATGCCTCAAGCATCCTTGTCGGTGCCGCCGTCCCCGGTATCGTGCCGTTGGTGGTCGGCCGCGCACAGCAGCTATCCGATGGCGACAGCGCTTTACAGCGCACCGCGTGGAGTTACGCGACCGTCGCCTTTTCCATCGGCCAAGCCGTCGCCGCATATGCGTTTTCGTATATGTTCGAAACCACCGGGCGCTACGATGTGCTGTTTCAAATCGGTGCGGCAGCCGCGCTCACCGCGTTGATTATCGACCTGCTTACCCCCAAAAGCGTGCACCGATGAACCTGAAAAGTGTATATTTACATGCACAATCAGGTACCATCTGTCGATACGTCATTGTGACATCGTGAGACATAATAAACGAGAAAGCCGATGAAACTTTTTAACCTGGGCAAGAAAGACGATCCTGCAAAGGCAGAACCGCGTAGCGGTGATCGTCGCCGCAGCGAAGACCCCAACTATGCGGGTTAAGAGCGCCGCCAAGAAACGGACCGACGCGGCCTATCCGTGGGCCTGAAATTTAAAACCGGCAAACCGATCGGTCCGATCGAAGAGTGGCTGAACGATAAATTTCCAGGCAGCCATCACTTCATGATCGAGTCGATGTCGGATGACCTTTACGTCAAAGAGATCAAAGTTGTCTTCTCGACAGCAGAGCAACGTGAACACTTTAAAACGTACTTGTCGGCGTATTTAAAGTCCGATTGATGGCAACGTTGTTGCACCACGGATAAATGTGGGCTTCCCGGCATTCACAGACGATAAGCTAGCGCAATTCAGCGCACGCGCGTTGGATGCGTTCGCACGCTTGAATAAGCTCATCTTCCGAAGCCGCGAAGGAAATCCGAAAGAACGGCGACAACCCATACGCCGCACCCTGCACCACCGCCACGCCTTCACTTTCTAAGAAATACATCACCAGGTCGGTGTCGTTTTCGATGACTTTGCCGTCGGGTGTTTTCTTACCGATCAGATCCGCACAGCTTGGGAACACATAGAACGCGCCCGCCGGCACCGGGCACGACAGCCCGCGCGCCTGGTTGATCATCGACACCACCAAGTCACGACGTTGACGAAAGCTTTCAGTGCGCGGCTTGACGAAATCCTGCGGGCCGGTGATCGCCGCGACCGCCGCCGCTTGCGCCACCGAGCACGTGCTGCCCGTGGTTTGCTGCTGCAACTTGACCATCTCCTTGATCAACGGTGCCGGCCCGCCGCAATAGCCGATCCGCCATCCGGTCATCGCATACACCTTGGAAACCCCGTTCACGGTAATCGTCCGGTCTTTCAGTTCGGGGGCCACCTTGGCAATCGTCGCGAAGGTCGCACCGTCATACAGAATATGCTCGTACATATCATCCGACAGCACCGCGACATGCGGATGACGTACCAGTACATCCGCGATCTCGCGCAATTCCTGGGCCGTATACACGGCACCGCTCGGGTTCGACGGCGAGTTGAGAATAAGCCAGCGCGTGCGGGGCGTGATCGCGGCCTCAAGCGCATCTGCGGTCAGCTTAAAATCGTTTTCAACCGGGCACTTTACGATCACAGGCGTGCCGCCCGCCAGCATCACCAAGTCGACGTAGGCAATCCAGTACGGCGCCGGGATGATCGCCTCGTCGCCTTCTTCAATGGTCGCGAGCATCGCGTTATAGAGGATTTGCTTGCCACCGTTACCGGTCATCACTTCGTCGTCGGCAAAATCCAAATCGTTCTCGCGTTTGAACTTCTCGATCACGGCCGCCTTCAAGGCAGGGGTCCCCGCCGCATTCGTATAGCGGGTCTCGCCGCGCCGGGCCGCGTCGAAGGCGGCTTCGATAACGTGCTCCGGTGTCGCAAAATCAGGTTCGCCCGCTGACAATGCAATGATATCACGACCTTCAGCTTTCAGGGCGCGCGCGCGTTGCGAAGCGATGGAACTCGCAGACGGCTCAACCCTAAGCAAATTTTTTGCGATTTTAATATCGGTCATCACGGCGCCCCCACCCTTGTTGCTTTCGTCCCCGCACAATATCGCCACATGCCGACAACCGCATTTTCGGGAACCTTAAATTGCCCTCAACTCATGACAAGAAAATGTCTCTGACACAAGATGTCACGTTGCTTGGAGACACGGTTCATGTTCGACGGCGATATCTATATGGAACTGTAAGAATTCGTTTTGAGAATACGCAAAACTAAGGCAGCATGGCGCGCTTAATGATAGCGCGTACATTTGCCATTTGAGTGCGTTGAGATGCGCACACGCTCGGTCAGGAGACGCCATGACAGCACCGATTCTCTCGATTTCCCGACGGACACGGGAAACCCCCTTTACATCGATGAACCGTGACGCTGCGGTCAAAGGTTATACCGTCTATAACCACATGTTGTTACCGACGGTATTTGAGAGTATCGAGGCCGATTACCATCATCTTAAACGGCACGTGCAGCTATGGGACGTCGCCTGCGAGCGACAAATCGAAATTCGCGGCCCCGACGCAGCACGGCTGATGCAGATGCTGACGCCCCGCGACCTGCGCGGCATGACACCAGGGCAATGTTATTACGTCCCCATCGTCGACGAGACCGGTGGCATGATGAACGATCCGGTGGCGCTGAAATTTTCAGATGACCGTTTCTATATCTCTATCGCCGACAGCGATTTGTTGTTCTGGGCCAAAGGCCTGGCATACGGGTTCCGGTTGGATGTCGACGTCAACGAGCCCGACGTCTTTCCGCTCGCCGTGCAGGGACCACAGGCCGACGAATTGATGGCCCGCGTGTTCGGCGACCAAGTGCGCGCGATCAAGTTTTTCCGCTTTTCAATGCTCAGTTTCGAAGGCCATGAAATGCCGGTGGCGCGGTCTGGCTACTCCAAGCAGGGTGGCTTCGAAATCTACGTGACCGGCGCCGAGATCGCGGGGCCGCTATGGGCGCGTCTGATGCAGGCCGGTGAAGACTTGCAGGTGCGCGCCGGCTGTCCCAACCTGATCGAACGGATTGAGGGACGGCTGTTGTCATACGGCAACGACATGACCCGCGAAAACACCCCGCACGAATGCGGCCTGGGCCGGTTTTGCGATACCCAGACCGCCATCGGTTGCGTCGGTCGCGATGCCTTGCTGCGGGTCGCATCCGAGGGCCCGGTGCGGCAAATTCGAAATTTTTCCATCGATGGCGACGCGGTGCCCCCGTGCACGGCGCTTTGGCCGGTGTTCGCCGACGGTGAGCGGGTCGGACGTATTTCGTCAGCCGTTTGGTCACCAGATTTCAAGACCAACGTGTCCATCGGCATGATCCGCATGACCCACTGGAAAGACGGCACCCGGGTCGAAGTCGAAACCCCAGACGGTATGCGCACCGCGACGGTGCGCGAAAAGTCGTTTACCTGAGGAAGACGTCGCAAGATAAAGCTGGATTCCCGCCTGCGCGGGAATGACGAAAATATATAAACCCGTCATTCCCGCGCAGGCGGGAATCCATCTACGCGCCAAAAACTACTGCGGCACGGCCCGCCGATTGATTTCGTCATGGGTGGCGCGGGCCTCTGCAGGCCATTCGGATTTAATATATGACAGCACGGCGATGATCTCGGCATCGGTCAGCTTGCCCTCATAAGCCGGCATGTCGCTTTGATAGTCGGGGCCTGCGACGAACTGCGGGCCGTACTTGGTGACGTTGAACAACGACGCATCATCGTGATGCCAGGTGTGCCCGGTTTCGTCATGCGGCGGTGCCGGCAAGCGGCCATTGGGCAGGCGTTGTTGCCAATTCAGCTGACCTTGCAACTGTGCCCCGTGGCACGTCGCGCACTCGGCGACGTATACTTCCTGGCCCTGGGCGACGACCGCCGCATCATCCGGCATCAGACGAATCGGCCCGGCCAAGTTTTGTTGCACCGTGTATTGATAGCCCAACAACAGGGCGACCAAGACCACCGCCGCGATCAACAGAACCTTTTTGCTCAGCAAAGCGCGTCTCCTTAACGGATAAAGTTTTCGACGTAATCAGCGCCTAAGCCGACATTTTTGAAATGTACCCGGCAGGCGTCGATGCGATCAAACACGTCCGTCGTCCCCGTCGTCTTGCCGTTTTCATCACAGTAAATGAGGGCTCCGGTGTTGTGGAACAGCGTGATCATTTCGTCGCAGTCTTCGTCGACGACAAGGGTGTGAATCTCGCCAGGCGGCTCAAACAGGTACGAGCCCGGCCCCGCCACCCAGTCATGCTCCAGATATCGCCACGATCCTTTGATCACAAAGCCATGGACCGGCGCCGGATGCTTGTGCCGCGACAGGAACCCGCCACCTTGGACCTTGGTCAGATGCACCCAATAACCTTGGCTGACGTTCAGGCACAATGGCCGGGACCAACGACCGGGCGACAATGGCACCCAAAGCCTGGGGTCATCATTGGCAAACCCGTCTTGGATAAAAATTTCAGCCAGGCCGCCCGTCACATTTGGGCCGGTATAGGGCGCCGGAATCGGAATTCTTGTAGCGTCATCCATGATTATCGATCCTTATTTTCCTGTTTCAGCATGATAGCGGGCCAAGGTTTCTTCGTTGGGCGGATACAGGCCCGGCAACGCGCGGCCTTTTTCGACCTCACCAACGATCCAGGCTTCAAGTTTTTCCTGCGCGACGGCAGCAGCCGCGACATCTTCGACGATATCCTGCGGCACCACCACCGCCCCATCGGCATCAGCGACAATGATATCACCGGGGAAAACCGCTGTCCCGCCGCAGCCGATCGGCTCCTGCCAGCCGACGAAGGCCATCGCGTGGATCGCCGCCGGTGCAGCCGTACCGGCGCACCAGATTGGCATCCCGGTCGCTTTCACACCGTCGGAATCCCGCATCACGCCATCGGTCACCAAGCCGGCGACACCGCGCTTCCGCATCCGTCCGACCAAAATATCGCCGGCGACACCTGCGGTGTCGATGCCGCGCGCATCAATCACACAAACGCAGCCCGCCGGCATTTCTTCGATGGCAGCCCGGGTCGACGTCGGCGACGTCCAGGCCGCTGGTGTCGCCAAATCTTCGCGAGCCGGAATATACCGCATCGTAAACGCCGGCCCGACAATACGGGTTTCCGCCGCCGCATAAGGCATGGTCCCGGCGAGCCACGTGGTCCGCAAGCCCCGCTTCAGCATCACCGTGGTCAACGTCGCGGTGGCAACACCGGCCAATGTCTCTTTCAGTGCCTGATCCATGCGTCCTCCCCCAAAAGGGTTGTTCAGTTGTATATGGCCCTTACAAAGACAACATAAACCGAGCACCCGAATAAAACGAGAGGCAGAAACATGTCTGAGACAACTGAAGACAACATCCAAGTCCTGTTCAAAAGCGCCCCCGACGGCTTGCCGACCGAAGACAACTTCGAAATCAAGCACACGCCGATACCCAGCATTGGCGAGGGGCAGTTTCTGCTGCGCAATCTGTATCTATCGCTCGACCCCTATCAGCGCATGCTGATGGGTGGCGGTTGGACATATTCGGGCGGCGACTTGAAGCCGGGCGACTTGATGGTCGGCAGAGTCTTGGGCGAAGTGATCGAAAGCAAGAACCCTGACTATCCGCTCGGCACGTATTGCGTCGGGCGACTCGGCTGGCAAACACACGCGGTCTCGGACGGCAGCAACCTGGATTTCACCGTGCCACGCGACAGCAAAATCCCGCTCAGCGCCTATATGGGCGCTGCGGGTTCGACCGGGGTCACGGCATGGGTCGGACTCAAAATAACCGGGCAAATGAAGCCCAGCGACACCGTGCTGATTTCAGCCGCCGCCGGCGCTGTCGGCAGTGCGGCAGGCCAGATTGCTAAAGCGAACGGCTGCAAAGTCATCGGCATCGCCGGTGGCCCCGCAAAGTGCAAGATCGTCACCGATGTGTTCGGCTTTGATGCGTGCGTTGACTACAAAGCGCCCGACTTGACCGGGCAAATCAAAGCTGCGGCGCCAGACGGCATTGATCTGTACTTTGATAACGTCGGCGGTGATGTGCTGTCGGCAGCGTTGGCCAACATGAACAAAGGCGGACGGATTCCGCTATGCGGCGTACTCGCGGCCTACAATGCCGAGGGCGAACCGCCGACCGTCGCCAACATGGGCAAGATCTTCGACAAATCGCTGCGCATCGAAGGCTTTGTGCAGACCCAATACAAAGACCGTTGGGACGAAGCCCGCGCCGAGCTGATTGATCTTATCCAAAGCGGCAAACTGGCGTACCGAGAAACCATCGCTGACGGGATCGATGCCGCACCCTCGGCGTTCATCGGCATGTTGCAAGGTGCCAACGTCGGCAAACAACTGGTGCAGCTGGCGTAACGCGTGGGCACATTCATCGCGGCCGTCTTCTTTTTACTGATCACCCCTGGCCCGGGGGTGCTCAGTGTCGCCGGCAATGGGGCTGCGTATGGGTTTCGCGCAGGCGCACCGTATCTGGTTGGTGTCGTGCTGGGCTCGCTGATCGTCATGGGGATGGTGGCGAGCGGCCTCGCCGCGCTGGTGTTCTCGGTCCCCTACGTGCGCGAAGTCTTGCTGGCGGCATCCCTCGGCTATTTGCTGTATCTGGCGTTCCGCATCGCAACGTCGGGCGGACGGATAGCGTTGATCGAAACCGCCAAGCCGCTGGGCTTTTGGAACGGCGTCACCTTATCGCTGATCAACCCCAAGGCCTATGCGGTGATGACCGCCGTGATCGGCGGCTTTAAATTCTATCCCGAAAGTGCGCCGATCGAATTCGCGATCAAACTTTGCGTGTTTTCGGCGATGTCGTTCCCGATCCACTTTTTGTGGCTGGGCCTCGGCGCATCGTTGAAGAAACTGCCGCTCAGCGGACGGCAACAACGCGTGATCAACATCGCCATGGCCGTCTCTATGCTTGTCGTCGTCGGTCTGGCGGTATTTTTTGAAGCCGGATAAACTCCAACGCCCGCTCCGTTATTCCCGCGAAGGCTGGAATGACGAGGAGTAATTATAAGGAGACAACGTCATGCGCGCCTACGGTTTTATCGTCTTGTTTTGCCTGAGCCTATTCGGCGCGCCGCCGGCGAGGGCGGCGGATGTCTTTGACCGGCTGCAGAACGAACCGGTGACGATGTTTGATTTCGGCATCAAGCGACTGCGGACGATTGTCCTTCAAGCGGCGCGTAAAATTGTCCTTTCATCGGACCCGGTGCCGCAGAGTTCAGTAGCGTTCGATTCCGAAAAGCGTGAAATCCGCATCGGCTACATCATCCGCAGCAGCGCGCCGGTGCTCGGCATGGCGACCTGCCAGGAACGCCGCGCGCTGGCGATAAAAGAAGTGTTCAACGTCGGCCTGACGGCTTACAGCGGACAGGTCAGCGAACAGCAACGGGTGATCTTGCGGCTGGGTAGAATGTTCACACGCGAGCCCGCCGAAAATCGTGACTCCGTGCTCGCCATGGGGGAGCGCCTGGCGGATTCAACAGATTTTAAAATCTCCATGAGCGGCAAAGATGGAGGCCCACCGGTGATCTGCGGCGGGCGCCTCAGCGAGACGCCGCCGCGCTGACAAAGACAGAGACTTACGCCCCCCTCACATCAGATTGCGATGTTCCTTGGGGAGTTGAACGCGCAGACCATCTAAGTCGGCGGTCATGCGGATTTGGCACCCGAGCCGTGAGGTGCGTTTCAGGCCGAACGTGAGGTCGAGCATGTCTTCTTCTTCTTCGACGGCGGGCTCAAGTTTATCGTACCAATCCGGATCAATGATCACGTGACAGGTCGAACATGCCATCGAGCCTTCGCAGGCGCCTTCGATATCGATCATATTTTTATGCGCGACTTCGAGCAGCGACAGACCTTCCGGGGCCTCGCACACCTGCTCGCGTCCATCGGTATGGACAAACGTGACTTTGTAGCTGCTCAAGAGATCAGACCGAGAAGCTTTCGCCGCATCCGCAACGGCTTTTTTCGTTCGGGTTAGAGAACGTGAAGCCGGAGCGCAATTTGCCGTCTTCGTAATCCATTTCGGCACCGGTCAGGAACATCGTCGCCATGGGGTCGATGAAAACCTTGGCGCCGTTATGCTCGACCTCTTCTTCGAACGGGCGCTTTTCTTCGGCGTATTCAAACACATACGTCAAACCCGAGCAGCCCTTGGTGGAGACACTGACGCGCAGGCCCGCGACTGGCACATCGGCATTGCCCATCAACGCACACACGTGTTCAGCGGCGGCATCGGTCAATGAGATCAGCTGTTTTTGCGGTTCGGTCATCGTCGTCTCTCCAAAATGTCTAAGACTTAGATATGCTGTATGCGTGTCCGGATCAAGTCGAGGGTAAGCCTTATCCCATATCCAAAGCGATCTTGGCATCTTCGGACATCATGCCAGGATGCCAGCCGGGTTCCCACACCAGTTTCACTTCGATTTCGCCGACGCCCTCGACCTTTTCGACGGCCTCGACCACCATGCCCGGCATGGTGCCGGCGACGGGGCAACCGGGTGCCGTCAGGGTCATTTCAACATCAACGTTGCCGTTGTCGGCGATCTCGCAGGTATAGATCAAGCCGAGATCGTAAATGTTCACCGGAATTTCCGGGTCATAGACCGTCTGCAACGCTGCCAACACGTCGTCTTTGCTGGCCGGCGCGGCCCCCTCGGCGAGCGGCTTGCCGCCGTTCGCCTTGAACTCTTCGTCGGTGTCGACAGGGTTGTAATCGAAACCCGGAATACCGCTCGGAATGCCGCTGCCCTGGCCCTGAGTAATCATGCTGGGGGGCTGAACGAATTCGTCCATCACCGGCGCAGAAACATGCGCCGTCGGCTTTTCACGCGGAATCGGTGTAATCGTATCCCGCTCAGGTGCTGTGGCTTTGCTGTCAGAACTATCGGTCACGGTGCTGTCCTTTTTCTTGAATAAGCCAAACATCACGAAAACATTTCTTTGACGACGATCAGCGCGTCATACAGCGCGTCGATCTCGGCTTTGGTGTTGTACATGCCGAACGATGCCCGTGCCGTACCGGGAATGCCGTAGCGATCCATCAACGGCTGCGCACAATGGTGGCCGACACGCACCGCGACGCCCATCCGATCGATCAGCGTCCCGATGTCGGAAATATGCGCATCGTCCATGACGAACGACACGATGGAGGCTTTGTCGTCGGCGTTGCCGATGATGTGCAGGCCGTCAATCTGCGATAATCGCTCAGTCGCATAATGCAGCAAGCCGACTTCGTGGGCGGCGATGTTGTCGAGGCCGATGCTGTCCACATAATCAATCGCAGCGCCGAAACCAATCGCTTCGATGATCGCCGGCGTGCCGGCTTCAAAGCGATGCGGCGCGTCTTGATACGTGGTCTTTTCAAACGTAACCCGGTCAATCATGTCACCACCGCCTTGATAGGGCGGCATTGCATTCAACAAATCTTCCGGCGCCCAAAGCACACCAATACCGGTCGGGCCATACAACTTGTGCGCCGAGAACACATAAAAGTCTGCGCCCAGATCCTGCACGTCGACGCGGGTATGCGGCACGGCTTGGCAGCCGTCGATCAGGACTTTCGCACCGGCGGCATGGGCCTTACGGATAATCTCTTTGACCGGCAACACGGTCCCCAACACGTTGGAGATGTGCGGTACGGCGACGAGCTTGGTTTTGTCCGACAGCAACGCCTCGAATTCATCCATCAAAAAGTGCCCGTCATCGTCAATCGGCACGATTTTTAGGATCAGGCCCTTTTCGTCGCGGAGCATCTGCCACGGCACGATATTGGCGTGGTGTTCCATCACCGTGATGATGATCTCGTCACCCGGATTCAAGAACGTCCGGCCATAGCTGGCAGCCACCAGATTGATCGCCTCGGTCGCGCCGCGCGTAAAGATAACTTCTTTATCGCTGGGTGCATGGATGAAGCCGGCCACTTTGCGCCGTGCTTCTTCATAGGCCTCAGTCGACAGTTGGCTCATCTTGTGATTGCCGCGGTGCACGTTGGCGTAATAGTGCGTCATGCAATCGGTCATCGCTTGGATCACCTGACGCGGCTTTTGCGCGCTGGCACCGTTGTCCAGAAACACCAACGGCTTACCGTGTACCTGCTCGTTGAGGATCGGAAAGTCTTCGCGCACGCGTTCAACATCGAACGCCTGCAAAGAATTGTCACCGGCTTTGGCGGAGACGGACATTAGGCACGCTCCTCAAGCTGATCGGATGTCCACTCGCCGGCGCGGTAGCAATGCGCGGGCAGCCAATGCAGGACATGAACCATGAACGCTTCACGTACGGCTTCGTCGGAGATTTCTTCCAACGCATCACCCAAGAATGACTGCACCAGCATGTTGCGGGCCAGCGCCTCGGGAATACCGCGCGAGCGCAAATAGAACAGCGCCGTTTCATCCAGCTGACCGGTGGTCGCACCGTGCGCGCACTGCACGTCGTCGGCATAGATTTCCAATTCAGGTTTGGTATCGATCTCAGCACCGTTCGACAGCAGCAACGTTTTGTTGAGCATGCGCCCATCCGCCTTTTGCGCGTCACGGGCGACATAAATCTTGCCCTGAAACACGGCCCGGCTTTCGTCGTCGAGCACGCCTTTGAAAACCTGATTGCAGGTCGTATGCGGCACCGCCATGTCGATGAACGTGGTGTTATCGCAGTGCTCTTTACCGCGCATCATATAAGCACCATGCACGCCCGCGTGCGCGCCTTCGCCGGACAGCGTAATGTTGCTTTCCGAGCGCGACAGCAGGCCACCGATTGAAAGCTGAAAGCTCTCATACGTCGCATCGCGCGCGATGTCGGCATGCAAGGTCGTGACGTGGGTCGCGTAAATGCTCTCGGCTTGCAGTTTATAGTGCTTAAAGTTTGCGCCCTGCTTCAGCGAAATTTCCGTCACCGCATTGGCGAAGTATTCACCGACGCTGTGACCAATGTGCTGTTTCACCAAGGTTGCTTGCGCGTTTTCTTCGAGCACGATCAAATTCCGTGGGAAGTAAGCGACCGCATCGTCCGTGAGCCCGCCGATGTAGATGACCTCGAGCGGCGCTTTGAGCGCAACGCCCTTGGCCACGTGCAAGATAAACCCGGAATCCATCATCGCTTCATTCAGCGCCAGCATGGCCTGTTCGCCCGTACCGCCGGCACGGACCGGCGCATCGCCCGCAACCTTGCCCATGTTCGCTTCGAGCCACGCAGGATCTTCGGCGAGCATGGTTTCCAGCGATGCAAACCGCACGCCGTCAGGCAAGTCGTCCAATTTCGACAAATCTGTGCGCAGCCGTCCATTGACGAACACAATCTTCGCCGCAGAACCGGACAGACCCGGCACCTTATCAATCTTTGCCTCGCCGGCAGCGTCGGAAACCGGTGCGAACTTGGTGTCGTCCAAGGGGCGCAGCCGCGTGTATTTCCAGCTTTCCAACTTCGGCGTCGGCAAACCCAGCGCGCCGAACCGCGCTCGCCCGGCGTCGCGCTTGGCATCCAACCAACCGAGCCCGGCACCCGGCAGCGTGCGTCCGCTGCTTTCGTCGATAAACCCGATATCGGCCATTAAGCGGCCTCCCCTTTGAAGTCCGCGTAGCCGGATTTTTCGAGCTCAAGCGCTAACTCTTTGCCGCCGGTTTTTTGGATACGGCCTTGCGCCAACACGTGCACTTTATCGGGCACGATGTAGTCGAGCAGACGCTGGTAGTGCGTAATCACCAACGCCGAGCGTTCCGGCGAGCGCATCGCATTGACGCCATCAGCGACAATTTTCAACGCATCGATATCGAGGCCGGAGTCGGTCTCGTCCAAGATCGCCAGCTTCGGCTCCAACACCGCCATCTGCAGAACCTCGTTACGCTTTTTCTCACCGCCCGAGAAGCCGACGTTCACGGCACGTTTGAGCATTTCGTCAGACATGCCGAGCTCTTTGGTCTTCGCACGCAGCATTTTAACGAACTGAATTTTGTCGAGCTCTTCCTCGCCCCGGTAACGGCGCACCGAGTTAACGGCCTCGTTCAAGAACGTGGAGTTCGGTACACCCGGAATTTCGACAGGGTATTGAAAGGCCAAGAATACGCCTTTGGCGGCGCGTTCTTCCGGTTCAAGGTCGGTCAGGTCTTCACCGCAATAGATGATCCGTCCGCCCGTGACCTCATAACCTTCGCGCCCAGCCAGCACGTAGGACAACGTCGACTTGCCCGATCCGTTCGGCCCCATGATGGCATGCACTTCGCCCGGCTTCACCGTCAGGTTAAGCCCTTTGAGGATTTCCGTTCCCTGTACGCTGGCGTGTAGGTCTTTGATCTCTAACATCTGTATTTGTCCCTAATTAACGTCACTTTGTCTCAATATTTCAATGCACCGCAAAACGTCAGCCGACACTGCCTTCAAGCGAGATGGCGACCAGTTTCTGCGCTTCAACGGCAAATTCCATCGGCAGTTGCTGCAACACATCGCGGCAGAAACCGTTAACGACCAAAGCCACGGCGTTCTCTTGCGAGATGCCGCGCTGGCGCAGATAGAACAACTGATCTTCGGAAATCGACGACGTCGTCGCCTCGTGTTCGATGATCGCTTTTTTGTTTTTGCTTTCGATATACGGCACCGTGTGCGCGCCGCACGTGTCGCCGATCAACAACGAGTCGCACTGGGTATAATTCCGCGCGCCTTCGGCCTTTGCAGAAATCTTCACGAGACCGCGATAGGTCTGGTCGGCTTTGCCTGCCGAAATCCCTTTCGAGATGATTTTTGAGCGTGTGTTTTTGCCCAGGTGAATCATCTTAGTGCCGGTATCTGCCTGCTGTGCGTTGTTGGTAATGGCGATGGAATAGAATTCACCAACCGAATTGTCGCCTTGCAGGATGCAGCTAGGGTATTTCCAGGTGATCGCTGACCCGGTTTCGACCTGGGTCCAGGAAATCTTGGAATTCTTACCCCGGCAAGCGCCGCGCTTCGTCACGAAGTTGTAGATCCCGCCCTTACCGTTCTCGTCACCCGGATACCAATTCTGCACGGTCGAGTATTTGATCTCGGCATCGTCCAGCGCCACCAGTTCGACGACCGCAGCGTGCAGTTGGTTTTCATCGCGCATCGGCGCCGTGCAGCCTTCGAGGTAGCTGACGTACGATCCCTTATCCGCGATGATCAGCGTACGCTCGAACTGACCGGTGTTCATTTCGTTGATTCGGAAATATGTCGACAATTCCATCGGGCATCTGACGCCGGGCGGGATGTAGACAAACGAGCCGTCGGTGAACACAGCCGCGTTTAGACACGCATGCTTATTGTCAGCCACCGGCACCACCGAGCCCAGATACTTGCGCACCAAATCCGGGCACCGCTCTAATGCTTCGGAGATCGGACAGAAGATCACGCCGACCTTTTCGAGCTGTTTGCGGAATGTCGTTGCCACCGAAACACTGTCGAAAACCGCATCCACGGCAATATTCTGAACGCCCGCCAGCATTTCCTGTTCGTGCAGTGGAATACCCAACTTTTTGTAGGTCTCCAGCAATTGCGGATCGACCTCATCCAAGCTTTTCGGCCCGTCGCCCTTTTGCTTCGGCGCCGAATAATAGTGATAGTCCTGATAATTGATCGCCGGGAAATCCACCTTTGCCCACTTCGGCTCGGGCATTTCCAGCCAACGGCGGTACGCCTTTAAGCGCCACTCCAGCAGCCACTCTGGATCGTTCTTTTTCGCCGAGATAAAGCGAACGATGTCTTCGCTCAGCCCTTTCGGTGCCTTGTCCGACTCAATATCGGTAACGAAGCCGTATTTGTACTTCTCGCCGGCAATTGATTTTACCTGTTCGACGGTTTCGGCTGTGGCTGCCATGGTTATGTCGTCCCTTCTAGGAGTCTACGGTCTGAATTGTGTGCACGGATAAACTGAATATTCATCCGAGCTTCCTCTCGCTTTGAGAGAGGGATTGTTCTCGTATCTGTGCAACGGCGCGTGAAATCGCCTCAATCGCGATATCAACCTCGTCCGCTGTTGTCATGCGGCCGATGCACATCCGCACCGACGCATGCGCTTCGGTATCTGACAAGCCGATGGCACGAAGCACATAAGACGGCTCGACCGACGCTGAGGTGCACGCAGAGCCGCTTGAGATCGCAACTTGATCTTTCAGCGCATCCATCAGCGCTTCGGAATCGGTGCCGGCAAAGCCGATGTTGATATTGCCGTAGATCCGTTGATCGATGCTGCCGTTCACATAGGTGTCTGAAACACGCTGCTGCAATCCTTTGAGCAATCGATCACGAAAATCACGGATGCGGGTATGGTCTGCCGTTGTTTCGTCGCTGACCAGCTTTGCCGCAGCCCCAAAACCGACGGCAAGCGGTGCCGGCACGGTGCCAGAGCGCAACGTACGTTCCTGCCCGCCACCGTCAAATAACGGTGTCAGGCGGACACGTGGCTTGCGCCGGACATACAAGGCACCGATGCCCATGGGCCCGTACATCTTGTGCGCACTCAAGCTCAGTAAATCGATGTTCATGGCGACGACGTCGATGTCGGTCTTGCCCGCGGCCTGGGCAGCATCGGTATGCAGATACACACCGTATTCGCGGCAAATCGCGCCGATCTCGGCCAGCGGTTGGATCACGCCGATCTCGTTATTGACCAGCATCACAGACACCAAGGCGGTGTCGTCGCGGATCGCCGCCTTAACGGCAAGCGGATCAACGATGCCGTCCGCCGCCACCGGCAGCCATGTGACCTCGACGCCGATTTCTTTTAGCGCCTTTGCCGACTCCAGCACACATTTATGCTCGGTGACCGGAATGACCATGTGGCGCTTGGCTTTTTGCGGCAGCTCGGCAAAAAAGCGGCCGACGCCTTTGACGGCCATGTTGTTGCTCTCGGTCGCTCCCGAGGTGAAAATGATCTCGCGTGGTTCCGCATGGATCATCTCCGCGACCTCGGCACGCGCAGCCTCGACCGCGTCGCGGGCTTCCCAGCCGAACGCGTGCGAGGTCGAATGCGGGTTGCCGAACGCTTCGGTGAAGAAAGGCAGCATGCGATCCATAACGCGCGGATCGACCGGCGTCGTCGATTGGTAATCCAAATAGATTGGGCGGGTGTGCTGTGTCATGCCGCAGCCTCCGCATGGCGCTTATACAGCATCTGCCAAGCATCAATCACGCGGGCCGCATCGGCTTCGGTATTGCCGAGCCCAAACGAGATCCGCACCGCTTCGGCGGCTTCGTCCGCGGTGGCGCCCATGGCGAGGAGCACGTGGCTCGGCTCAACCTTGCCACTGGAACACGCGGACCCGGCGCTCACCGCCAAGCCTGCCAGATCGAACGACATCACCTGCGTTTCCGCCGCCACACCCGGCATACCGACGCACAACGTGTTGACGAGCCTGGACGCACCCGCGCCGTATACCTTGGCCGTATCGGCCAACGCGGCTTCGACATGATCACGAAGTCGCGCGATGTTCGCATAGGCATCGAGACCGCTCTGCGCGTCGGCTGCCGCGGCGCCAAAGCCTG
>Ga0129324_10000485_pt1 | contig 28911 bp, 27 predicted proteins | sample CPBDNA_7_FD_96879 | JGI IMG/M metagenome (GOLD analysis project Ga0129324, IMG submission 96879) | Freshwater to marine salinity gradient microbial communities from Chesapeake Bay, USA - CPBay_Spr_15_0.2_DNA | ecosystem: Environmental > Aquatic > Marine > Coastal | place: USA: Chesapeake Bay...
CAACAGGAAGTAATAAGAGGATCCTCATGTGATTCAATATCAGGTTTTAGCAAACAGGAAAGATGTATTCTTGGAAATAAAGAAAATATAAAAGGTGTTTTGATTGGTGATAGTCATGCCCAAATGTTATGGGGCTCTCTAAACAAAAAATTAAATGATATTGGGATAGGCATGTATTCTTTTGTAGGTGGTGGATGTCCGCCAACTTTTAATGTTTATAGAAGAGACGTTGCAGATAATACATGTGATAAATACAATCAAGACGTTTATAAATTTGTTTTAGAGAATAAAAAAGTTGAGTTTATATTATTATCTGCTCGATGGACGATATATATTGAAAGAGAACGTTTTAATAATAAAGAAGGTGGAGTTGAACCAGGTGAAGATGTTGTTCTTGATATAATTACAAATAAAAAAAAGGAAAAAAATTCAGAGGAATTAAGAAAAATAAAATTATTACAGAATATAAATAAATCGCTTAACAAATTTGCTAATTTAGATAAAAAGATTTATATCGTATCACCAGTACCTGAGGTAGGATTTGTCCCGGCTGTTAAAATGATAAAGAATCGTAATTTAAACAAAAATTTAATTGCCCCAACCCATAGCTATGATGTATTTTTAGAAAGAAACTATAGAGCTCGTTCATTATTTAATAATTTCCAAAAAAAAAATAATCAAATAAAGATTTTTGATATATCTAATAATATTTGTAACAAAGTAACACGAAGATGTAATACATTTGACGCATTAAAACCGCTATACTATGACGATGACCATTTATCTACTTATGGAACTGAAATTATAGTAAAAGATTTTGTTTATTGGCTAAAACAGTAATTTAAAGTTATATTATTTTATCTCAAATTAAAGGATATTTTTTTTATTTAATGTGTAATTTTATCTTATAAATTCTAAGATATTTCTTTTTAATTTTTTATTGTGAGATAAAAATAACCCTTTATTACCAAACTTATCAATGTATTCTTTTAAAAATAATTTTAAAATCTCATCATTTACCGCCCACCCTCTAAAATATTCAACATTCTTTGGATAAAAATATGCATATTTTGGTAATTTATTTTTTTCAATAACCATTAAAAGTCTTTTGACGACCTTAACGGGTGTCCATTTTGTTTGCAAATATTCCTTTGCATCTTTGCCAAGACTATTTCGAAGTGTTTTTGATTTAATCAACTCAATAATATTTTGTTTAACTTGATTAGGGTGAACAAATCTACTTGGGGGAAGTTTCATTTTTTTTAAATCTTTTTTAATTAATTGATAATAGTATCCTCCCACAATTGCAGGAACTCCAAAAAAAGCAGCTTCAGTAGCTAATCCTGCCATCGGAGTGTCGGAATACAATTCGTCTAAGAGTATGTCTGATTTTTGAATTTCGCTTAAAACTTTTTTATTTGTTACATTTTTTAAACTAATAAATGATATTTTGTAACCTTTTTTTTTTAACTCCAAAATTATTTGCTTAAAAATATTTTTTTCACTTATTTCTTTTGATACATGAAGAATTCGCAAATTTTGAGATTTAATTTTCTTTTTTTTTAATTTTTTATAATTAGATAAGTCTATAGGAGATCCAATCCATAGATAATTAACTATTTTTTTAGAAAAAAAAATGCAATACGCTGGATATCCAATAATGTAGTTAGCATATTTTTCAATAATTTTATTTTTTTTATATATTGAAAGAGTAGTTTCTTTGATAAAATCTAACGAAAATCCATTAGAAATAAATTTTCCACTTAAATAGGCAGGTCTAGCGTCTGATCCATGATAAATATAAATAATTTTTTTATTAAAAAGTTTTAGTATTGGAAGGTCGTATAACCATAAAAATGAGGAATTATAAGAAAATATAAAAGTGTTACACTTTATTGTGTATTTTATAAATAAATAAATTTTATAAAAAAAAAATAAAGGGAAAAAAAAAATTTTAAAAAATTTATTCTTATTAACTAAACTGACAATTAAGTGTAATAATTTTTGATCGATAAATTTACTATCTTCTATTTTATAATTTCTAATATTTTTTGCATAAGAAAAAAAATAATATTCTATATTTAAATCTTTAAATCCCTGGGTAAGATTTGTGTAATAATTTGCAACTTCACTAAAACCTATAAAAAAAATTTTTTTCATTTTATAATTTTATAAATTCATTTTAGGAAAATTCACTAAAACACCCATATCTTTTTTTTGATAAACAACCATACTACCTAATGCGACAGCGGAGGCATTAGAATAATTGATGACTTTAGAAATATCACTAATTTTTCCTGCCCCTCCATGGGCAATAACAGGTATTGCTATATTTGTAGCAACAGTTTTGATTAAATCATAATCAAAACCTTGCCATGTTCCCTCATGATCTATTGAGGTTAATAAAATTTCACCAGCACCAAGAAGCTCTACTTCTTTTGCCCATTCGAGTGGATTTTTTTTTGTATTTTTTTTTCCAGAACTAATCCAAACTTTTTTTTTCCCAAAAAAATTTTTTTTAACATCTATTGCTACAATAACTGCCTGAGATCCATAAATATTTGAAATTTGAGTTATTAAATTTTTATTACTCACAGCAGCTGTATTGAGTATTATTTTTTCAAATCCTAAGTCAAATATCTTTTTTGCTTTATCTAAAGTATTTATGCCACCGCCGTAGCTTAATGGCATAAAGCACTCTTCGGCAATTTCTTTTAAACATTTTAAATCTTGTTTAAAATTATTTTGAGTTGCAGAAATATCCAAGATAGCAATTTCATCGACCTCAAGTTCATTAAAAATTCTAACTGTATTTGAGGGATCTCCAACATATTTAAAGTTTTTAAATTTTTTTGTTTTAACTAAAGATCCATTCTTTAATAACAATGTTGGTATTATTCTTTTATTTAACATTATATCTTAATAAAGTTTTTGAATATTTTAATACCAAACTTGTGGCTCTTCTCAGGATGAAATTGCACACCAAAAATATTTTCTTCTTTATTAATAATCCCTGAGTCAAAATCAATACCATAATTTGTTGTCATCATGCTTGAAGCTTTATCTAAAACTTTTACATAATAAGAATGAACAAAATAATATCTATCTTCATAACCTATTTCAGATGTTAACGGGATATCAATTTTTTGTTTAATTGTGTTCCATCCCATGTGAGGAATTTTTAAATTTTGTAAAATTGGAAATTTATAAGTTTTGCCACGTATCCAGCTTAAACCAGGAACATTTCCTTCTTCACTAAAATCTGTAAGAAGTTGCATGCCTAAACAAATTCCCAATATTGGAATTTTTCTATCTTTTGCTAAAAAGTTAAGTGTTTCAACTAATTCTGGAATTTCATTAATTTTTTTCATTGCCTCACCAAAGTGCCCAACGCCAGGCAATATTAACTTATCAATATTTTTTAAATCATCAGATTTTTCCACAATTATTGATTTGCAACCAACATATCTGAGTATATTAAATATAGAACCAATATTGCCCATTCCATAATTAAGTATTCCAATCATAATTTATTCATCATTCATTGGAAAACAATATTTTAAGTAGAAACTAAATGGAACAATATTTTTTTTTGCAAGAATAAAAAAAAATGGTCTTAATATTTCAAACCTTTTTTTATATGTTTTATAGTCTTTAAAAGATTTGTTGGGTTTTGAGAAAATCCTTACATACTCTGAATCTGATATATCTAATCTTTTTTTTAAATAATAAATAAGATTTTCATCCTCAGCTGCTGGTAATGAATATTCTAATAGCGCAGATTCTCTTGACATTTGTCCATTTCTTACTTTAGCTGATAAACTCAAGTTTCTAGAATCGATACCAAATTTTTTTTGCCAAGATAGAACAAGAAACATTGTAGCTCTATTTTCAAGGTGATGCCCTCCATAATAAATCCATCCCGTTTTATCAATAAGCTCTTTTCTTGCATCTTCTTTTGAATAATTTAAGTACCAAAAAGGTCTAATAAACTTTTGTCTATATATTGTTATCCACTTAAGAAATTGATAAAATGTCATATTTGGAAATGATTTCATTTTTAATTTTCCATATTTGCGATGAATAGAGGAAATATAGCCTCCATCAAAATAATTAGATCCAATTGGAGACACTCCTTCTTCAATAAACGAGTGCCCTTCTAAAATATATTTTACACCAAATTTCGCTGCTGCACTCCTTAACACCTGAATATAAGCTATATCAGTATCTGCATCAAATTCTGGGACAGTTGCATATAAAAAAGCTTTTTTTATATCATCTATTTCTTTGTTATTTACAACATAAGTGTACAAATCAACATTTGTAGATGATGTTACTTTTTCAATATTCATAGTTGCTATCGCTGAATTCCAAGTATTATCATAGTGTACTGCCAAAGGTCTTAATCCCCATTCTAATGCTTTTATCAATAAGTATGAAGAGTCTGTTCCGCCACTAACACCAATTACGCAATCATATTTTTTGCCTTTTCCAGAGTTTTTGATTTCTTCGATGATAGTCTCGAAAGCTCTAATGCCTTTTTTCTTTCCTGTGCCAAATTGTTCTTGAAGACTATCTACCTGCTTGCAGTAATTGCAAATTCCTTGGTCATCAAAGTAAATTCCTGATACATTACTATCATAGACACATCTTTTGCATACTTGATTAACTTTCATATAAAACCTTATAATTTCAGATTAAATTTTAAATCATTTTTGAGGATAAATCTTTTATGCTATCTATTTCAACCCAACCACCATCAACAAAAATAGGTTTTGCCTTGATTGAATTATTAATTATTCTTTGTATAAAGGTTGTCATATACATATTGTTAAAATTTTGATTATCATATTCATCATTTCTATCTAATTTTTTATAAATTGTTATTACTTTTTTCAAAATATTTTTTGATATTTTTATTAAACCAATATATTGACCGTGAATGTCATTATAGCTTTTTGGCTTTTTTCCGATTTCTATTATATATTTTTTTTTTATTTTTAAAGTCTCTGCATCTTTAAGAGGGTCATCCATTCTCTGCGTCCAAAGATCTTTCCATTTTCTATCAATTATTAATGAAAAATCATTCTTATTATTAATTAATTTTTTTAAGATATCTTTTTTATAAACTATGTCAGCATAAGATATTACCAAATCATCATCCATAAAATCTTCAGCACAAAATAAAGTTGCTACCATATTAGTTTTATTGTAATTGTTGTTTTTGTAGAAAACTATATTCCTATCTTTGAGATAACTTTGTAAAATTTTTTTTTTATAACCACCAACAACAGCAATATCTTTAATTTTACAATCTTTGGCGCATTTAATTATATAATCGATAATTGGTTTTTTTTTATATTCGACCATACATTTAGGTCTATCATTTGTTAGAGGCCTTAGTCTTTCACCCTTTCCTGCAGCCAATACTATTAATTTCATTTAAAGAAGTTTTTAATTAAATTAATATCGTTATGATCAATTTTATTTTCTCTTTCTGCGTGCCACATTTGTCCAAAAATTTTAAACGTCTTATGCTCTATGGCTTTAATAATTTTTTTTTCATTTGTTGCGGATACCAACAAATTTTTGCTTATACGATCGATGGAAAAATTATGATATGAATTTACAGTAGTAAATTTTGATAATAACTTTGCATGAATTGAAGCTTTATTTATTTTTAAATTACTTTTCGAATTAACTTCTCCGTCTATTTTTTTAAAAGTACTACCAAAAAAATCAGCTATTAGTTGCATGCCCCTACACGTTCCAAAAACTGGTATTTTTTTTTTTATACAAAATTTTAAAATCTTTTTTTCATAATCATCTCTTTTCTTTGATAGCTCATTTTTGTTAAAAACATTCAAATCGTTTCCACCAGTTAGCATTAATCCATTAATTTCAAATTTATTAAAATATTTTTCAAAATTTACTTCGTATGGCAAAACTATAGGCATAAAGCCACAGGAGTCTAGTAGCTTACAATAATTAATATCCAAGGCTTCTCTTATCTCATAGTAAGTTTCGTTTTGAATTAATCTTTGTGTAATAGCAATTTTTTTCATACAATAACTGTAACTTTTTTATTGGAAGCATCTAAAATTAATAAATTTGCTTTTTTATATTCATTAAATAAATATTCTCCGCATCCTATAACAGCTGGTAACCCCAGTTCAGCGCATCTAATAGACATATGAGAGTTAGCTCCTCCATAACAGGTAATTAAACCAGCTATATTTTTTGAAAATATATAATCATAACCAGGATCAGCAGATTTTATGCAAATAATTTTATTTTCGAAATTATTTTTTTTTTCAATCTCAAAATTCAAAACCTTTGCTGTTATAGTTTTATTTGTCACAAAATTTGGTTCTTCTTCAGCTAAATAAAATCTATAAACATCTTTTTCGTCTACAATTAAAGAAGGTAATTTAATAAAAGATGTAAATTTATAAAAATCTTTATTTTTTTTTATGTCTGCTTGAAAAATATCTTTTACATTTCTATGATCGATTGTTGAGTAAAGGTTTTTAATTTTCTGAAAATCTAAATTTTCTAATTCATTTTTTGTAAATCCTAATTTAGATCCAAACTCATATATATATGTTAATACTTTACTTAAATTTTTTGTGAAAATAAACTTTGCATACTCCCTACTCTCAATAGAACTTTTAATAAAATTTATTAATTTTTCAAAGTCACAATCCAATTTATGTTTTTTAATTAATTTGCTTATTTGTTCTTTTTGTATTTTTGAAAATCTGAATTTTTTCTCAGGAATATAATTAATAGTTTTAGAAAAATATTCATTATAAGCTTCGTCATATCTTTTAGAGGAAATATCATAAGTTCCGGGTCTTAAATGACCATATTTTTTTAAAAAATTATTTTTGGATAATTTTTTTCTATCAATATTAAGTTCTTTGGAAACAGTTTTTAGGCTGTTTAAAAAAATGTTTTTTTCATCAAATGTTAATATTTTTTCGTCAACAAAAGAATTTAAAATTTGAATGGCTATAAATGCCGCCCTTGCAATTCCTGCAAACGGCAATGTTCCAAATCTTTTACAATCTTCCGTAAGCCAATATATTTTATTTATAATCGACAAATCGGAATTAACTATTTCTTCAAATTTATCTTTTAAAAGCTCTATTTTTTTTAAATCATTTACTAGATGCCCGTTTTTTAAATTAATTACAGAATTTGTTATATTTTTTAGTTCAAGTTCTATGAGTTTTATTTCTTTGAGACTAAAATTTTTATTTTTAAGTTTTTTAAGCTTTTTACGAATGCCAAAATAATAGCAAGAATAAACTATCTTAAATTCTATTTTATCATGATAATTTTTATTTAGTAAAAATTTATCAAAATAATGATTAACTAATTTCAATGATATTTGATTATTTAATTTTTTTGGAATAAATGAATTAAACGATACTCTTAAGTCAATATAAGGCGCACCCAAAAATGACAATAAAAGAGGAAATGATCTTAAATTTCTATACCCATAATTATCTCTTTGATATGCCCATATTTCATCAGTTACAAACTCCTTATAAAGTGAAAAAGCCAACCTTTTTGGCTTTGTACCTATAATCTCAGCAGGATTCCAGTCTGGCATCACTCCATAGCAGTTCCTATTTCCTAAAAGCCTTGGGTGTGTTCTGTTAAGTTTTTTAATTTTATTAAATAATTTCTTTAAAACATGACTAAGATTTAGGTTTGTTAATTTTTTTTTATTGAACTTTACTATTGGTCTTACTTGAAGTATGTAAAGTTTGTTTTCTGATATTGCAAACTCTATATCCAAGTGAGAATTTCCAAATATTTGCTCAATTTCTTTGCAGCTCGTTAAAATTTTTTTTATATTTCTATCTTCATTATAATGATAGTGTTTAAAAACTATTAAAGTTTTTAAATTATTATTTTTTCCACCGGTAACACTCGTAGTGCTTCCGCTTATATCATAATTTATTATATAATATGGAGCCAAAGTATCTTGATCTGAAGTAAAAACTACTCCACTCATAGATACTTTTGTTAACATTGGTTGCACAAAAACCTCTTGTCGATTAAGTCTTTTACCATACGAACTTATGACATCATTTATAGCGTTTTTTATATCGTCATAATTAGATTTGACATTTAAAATACTTTTAAATCTTCCAGCATTTGATGTTAATTTAGAATCTTCCTCTGATGAGGAGGATCTAACTATTATTTCTTTTCTAAAGTTAGATATTATTTTTTCTATAATCTTTTTGTTATTTCTAATGTAATCGTTAACACTAAATTTTATTTGAGGAACTACTGATGCTGATTTAATTATTTTTGATAATTTTTTAAGAGTTTTTGCTTTTGATGAAAAATTGAGTGTTTTTCTTTTCATATTATAAGTATGATTTTATTATAAGTATGATTTTAAAAATTTTTATCAATAAATGGTTTGTAAAAATTTAATCAATTATTTACGCTGCGCCAACCATATTTTAGTTTCATATGGCACTTGAATATTTTGTTTCCCTAGATTTTTTAAGTACTCTTCAATTGAATTAATAATATTTTGAAATTTTTCTCTAGCTTGCCTCTCTAAAGTTGCATGTGAACGCCAAGCTTCTATACATTCTAAAACTGTTTGACTATGAAATACTCGCGAACTTAGCTGAACTACTGGACCAAAAAGACCAGAAGAATTAATAATGTCTGTTTGATCTTCTCTACGAGAACCATAATCATAGCCTGATATATTCTGTTTAATAATCTTTTCTATGTGTGATTGTATAGGATCTTCTAATTGGCGATGATTCCACATACAAGCAAACCAGCCCCCTGGTTTTAGAATTCTTGAAGTCTCTTTAAGTGTCTGTTCTCTGTCACACACATTAAATGAACTGCCGAAAGTCACAGCGATAAATGACTCATCAGCTTGACCTGTAGTCTCACCTGTGCCTTCATGCCATTCTACATTAGTAAATTTCTCAGTGCGCATAATACCATTATTCCGCATTGCTTCATTGGGTTCAATTGCTGTAATTTCAAAATCTCGCTCGGCTAACATTAATGTTAAATGAGCTACTCCTGCTCCCACATCACAAAATTTACTATCTTTTTTTGCACCAATAATTGACAGCATTGCATTAATAGCAGCAACTGCATAATCTGGACGTTTTAAGTAGGCATTGGCAAGTGAAGTGTAGTCCCATTTTGTTTTCATATTATTATTTTTTGATTTCTTTCATAAAACTACATAACAAGATTAATTATTTTTTCAACTTTAATTTCAAGATTATTTTTTTTACTGTTGTCTATTATCAAATTAGCATTTTTTGGCTTGTCGTAAGGCAAGTCAATGCCAACAACATTTGCTCTATTCTTTAATTTTTTTGATTTTGAGTATAAATTTTTTTGATTTCTTTTTTTTAATTCCATCATGTCACATTCTATAAAAATTTCATAATAATTTTTAAATTCTTTTCTATTCATTGTATGAATCTCCTTAAAAAGTGATATTGTTGCGCAAACAACATTAATATCTTGTAAAACTAAAAACTTGCATAGTCTGTGAATTCTTCTAGCGTTTTCTAGTCTTTCTTTAATTGAGTATTTTAAATCACCACCAAATATATTGCGAAAAATATCTCCGTCTAAAAATATAGTATTGGAATATTTTTTTTTAAATTTGTTGAAGACTTTTTTACCTATTGTGGTTTTTCCACTACCACTAAGACCAGTTATCCAAACTAAAGTGCTCATTATTGAATTATGACCAATCAGATACGTCAAAATCCACATATTGGCAGAGACTATCGTTTGAATTTCTAAAAACTTTTAAAAGATATGATCGACACTCTTCTGGCATAGGATTTATTTTTGGAGATAGATTATTTAAAAGTTTAGATACCATCAACTTATCCTGGTCATTAAAAATAAATTGCTTTAAAGATTCTTTTTTTCTTATACCTTCAACTACCTTATCAAATCGACCACAAAAATATTTTCTAAGCTCCGTTTGTAAATAAGGATTAATAACATTAACAGCTGAATAGTTTGGAGATCTTACATACTTAAATTTATTTGAAGACAATCCAAGAAAATTTAATATTTTTTTTAATTCTACATCTGTCTGGCTAGACAACAGCTCAGACTTTACAAGAAGAATATTTTTTTTATCAAAATACTCAAGGTACTGATTTATTTGATTTGCATAAAATCCTCGACCTGTATAATCATGAGGTTGTATTTCTGCCCATATACCTGTTGCTTTTGCTTTTCTTTCTGTTTCAAACTTTAATGCATCTTCAAAAGAATATTCTTCTAAACCTTGCAGTACTGTAAATCGATAATTTGCCCAAGCCCGTTCTGAAGGGTTGCGTAAAACAAAAATTAATTTTAAATCCGGAAAATCAGAGGCTATTTTTTTTGCTACATTTTTCCCTCCATACAAATATGAGGATGAACGCTCTCCGATTGCAATAGCTGTTTTCGGAACATCTTTAAACCATCTCTCAAGATAATAATTTTTACCTTTTTTATATTCGCTCGATTTAAAATAATAATGCGGCTCAGGCTGTATTTCTTTTGGAAAATATATATTTTCATGCTGCTTTAGGATAGATGCAAGAAAACTTGTGCCACCAGCTGACACACCACCAATAACAAAATTAGGAAAAGACATAACTATATTGGCTTTCAAAACTTAATTTTTTCAAAAAGTAAAAAATAAATTATTATTAAAGTTAAATCTAAAATTTTTCATGTAAAAAATCAAATATAACTTTTGTAATCAAATTTACGTTAACACCTTCATAACAAGGTAAAGTAATTGTATTTTTTTCTAAATATTTTGCATTTTTTTGTATATTCTTATATTTTTTTTTATAATATGAGTTTCCACTTACACAGTAAGTTCCTAGTGTAGCCTCAATTGAGTTATTTTTAAGGTGATTAATCAACCTATCTCTATTAATTCCTGTCGGTACTTTGAATACCATTGACTGAACATTGAAAACAACATCGCTTTTTACATGTTGTGCTTTAAAACCAAATTTAGTCAAAGAATCAATATATTTTTTTTTGATTTTGTTTCGAGATTTTATAATTTCATCAATTTTTTTAATTTGAATTATACCCATCAATGCTTGTAACTCAGGTAATCGATAATTATATCCATAATCAATAAAATTTAGTTTTCCATTTTTAAATTTTGCACCATGATTAAGTTTAACTTCAAAAAAAGACTCTAGTTTTTGATTATTAAATGTGATTGCTCCACCTTCACCAGTTGTTATTAATTTTCTTGGATGGAAGCTAAAACAACTGATATCTGCGATATTTCCACACTTTATCGCCTTTTCCTCGCTCCCAAAAGAACAGGCAGCATCTTCAATTAATGGCAAACTATTTTTTTGACAAATATTTTTTATTTCATGTATTCCAGAAGGATTACCAAGTGCGCTAACAAAAATAACTGCTTTTGTTTTTTTAGTTATTTTTTTTTCTAATTCTTCTGGCAGCATATTGAACGTTTCAAGTGAAACATCTGCAAAAATTGGAGTTGCACCAAGATCTTCAACAACATTTGCTGTCGCTGGCCAAGTAAAATCTGAAACAATAACTTCATTACCTTGTTTAATCTGAAAAGCTTTAAGTGCAATAGTCAAGGCAGTTGTTGCAGAGGTAGAGGGAAAGCAGTATCTGGCACCTGTATGATTTTTAATTACTTGTCTAAACTCTTCTATATATTTACCTTTTGTAAACCAGCCACTATCAAAAATTTCTTTAAAGTCTCTCTTTACTTCATCAAAGCAAATATAGGGTTTAATTAATTTCATTTAGTTAAATTATCCTGATACCATTTTACTGTATTTGCCAAACCTGATTCAAAGTCGGTCAATTGGTAGTCTATCATTGACTTTATTTTAGCATTGCTAGAATTATGTGTCTCAACATCAGCGCTACGAGGAGCTTTATTGATAACCTTACCCCGATAATCCATCAGTTTTACTATTTTATTAATAACATCTTGCATCGATATTTGCCCATCAGTCGATACATTTATACTTTCTGCTGGTTCTAATAATGGATAAAGTTTTATTACTGCATCTACTGTGTCCTTAACATAAATAAAGTCTCTAGTTTGCTGGCCTGTTCCGTGAATTTCTGGAGAAAATCCATTCAATATTCTCCACACTGTAATAGGTATTATTCCAGCTAAATATCCTTTATAATTTTGCCTAGGCCCATAATTATTAAAAGGTCGGATAATGAACGCGTCTAAATTAAACATATTAACCCAGCTATTTAAGGCGATATCAGCAGCAGCTTTTCCTGCAGCGTATGCAGTGGTTGGGTTTATGGGATGAAGCTCATCCATGGGCTCATAGACGGCGCTTCCATAAACTTCTGATGTTGAAAAGTGAACAAGTGTTTTAAAATTACCTTTTCTTTGGTGTTCTAAAATATTTAAAATTCCACAAACATTAGTATCAAATGAATTTTTAGGATTAACAAATGAATAATTCAATGCTTTTGTTGCACAATTAAATACAATATCAATATTATGATTATCAAATATATAATCAAGAGATGATGAAATTTCTATATCGTCTTTATAGAAAATTAATCCTTTTGAAATTGTGTTTTTTAAATTATCTTCGCTACCCAGAAATAAATTGTCTACTACAATTACTTGTTTTGAGCCCTCCTTCATCAATCTATCAACAAGATGACTACCAATAAATCCTGCTCCTCCAGTTACTAGTATTGTACTATCTTTTATTTTTGGCCTAAAATCTTTTTTAATCACGAACTGCTTCTCTGTCGGCTTTTTCTAATATTTTTTGAATTCTTATAGCTTGAGCAGTTCCAGAAAAAGATTGATGATTTTCTACAACTGATTTTCTGAAACTTTCAATGCTATTATATAAAGCATCTTCTTGTTTTAAGTATGGTGATAAAACATCTCCCTCATGGGTTTGGACTGAATATTCGTCGTAATTCAAATTTTTATCTAAAACAAATTTGAATTTTTTGTCATAAATCGTCAATTTTTCGCTATTTTTCATATCATCAAAAATTATCATTTTTTTCGAACCAACAATAGTTAATTTTCTCTCTTTAAGAGGAGATATCCAGCTTGAGTGTAAATGAGCTATAAAACCTTTGTAACGCATAGATAAAAAACTTAAGCTTTCCTTAGGGTTGTATAGCTTTTCTCCTACTGAACTAACAAAGTAAGGCTCGCTTCCTTCAGATAAATAATCAATAATAGCGAGATCGTGTAGAGCTAAGTCCCACATTGCACTAACATCTTTCTTAATCGGACCTAAATTTATTCTAACAGTATTAATACAAAGTATATCTCCTATTTGATTACTTGCAATAAGTTCTTTGATTTTTTTGATAGCAGGATGAAAAATCATTATATGATCAACATGAATCTTTAAATTCAACCTTTTTGCCAATTCATCAAGTTCGATTGCCTCATCAACAGTTGAAGTGAATGGTTTTTCAATAAAAACATGTTTGCCCTTTAGTAATGCTTGCTTTACCAAGCTATAATGAGCGGAAGTTTGAACTGCTATTGCTATTGCATGAATATCAGGATCGTTAATTATTTGATTAAAATCATCTGTATATTCAACTTGAGATAAGAATAGTAACTTTGCTTTCACTAAACGATCAGCGCTTTTATCACATATATATCGAAGATTAAATTTTGGATTTGCATTAATATTCTTGGCAATATTTGGTCCCCAATAACCATATCCTATTAATCCTATATTAATCATTTAGTATTTTTTTTCCCTCTTTATCAATATAATAATAATGTCTTGCAGGATTTCCCATTACTAAACTGTATGGTTCTACATCTTTTGTGACAACGCTTCCAGCAGCAATCATTGCATATTCTCCAATCACTATTCCACAAACCAAGGTAGCATTAGCGCCAATGCTAGCACCATTTTTAACATATGTATTTACAATAGACCAATTCCTATTAAAAGCACGGGGTATTTTATCATTAGTAAAAGTCACATTCGGTCCTATAAAAACTTCATTGTCAATTTTCACCCCATTATAAATTGATACACCATTTTGTATTTTACAATTATCACCAATTATAACTTGAGAATCAATAAAGGTATCTTTTGATATAACGCAGTCTTTACCTATTTTTGCACCAGATCGTACTTGCGCATTGATCCATATTTTTGTTCCCTGTCCTATAGAAACATCTTCTTCCACATGAGAAAATTTATGAATATAATTTTTAGTCAATATTAAATTATTTTATTGTTATAAATATTCATATTAAATTTCTTTCAAGCCAAAAAGATAATAATGAACTATTAATGTTTTTATTATGAAAATCTTTTTTAAATCTTTTTAAAATTTTTCTTATAGTTTTTTTCATTGAAACGCTTTTAAAACTCAAACCAGGCAACAGCAATTTGTCATTTTTAATGTGATATTCCTCAATAATTAATGATCCTTTTCCACAAGAAACTATAATATGTCCATTATCAAATTTATCAATAATTTTACCGTATCGTTCTTCAAAAGACTCTTCGATAAAAGAAGCTTTGTTTATTAATATAATCTGACCATTAATTATTGATCTTGCATTAGGGTATGGTTTTGAAAGTGATTTTATCTGGTTAAAAATATCAATAGCAGACATTCTCCAATCTATAAAACCATCTTCTGGTATTCTTTTAGGAAAGTATTCTGGCTTACCTTTTTGCATTTTTGCATTTTTAATTAAAATTGGATTACTAACTATTTCATATACACTCTTTGCGGTGCAAATTGCAGCTTTTATATAAGAATTAAATATATTATCATAACAATTGTATTTAAACTTCTTTGTCAAAACAATATCTCCACTGTCTACCCCTTCAGTAATTTTAAATATAGATATTTTAAAAGTTTTTTTTCCCATCAATAACGCCCAGTTTTGAGGAGACCTGCCTCTTCCTTTAAGAATACCATCGCAACTACCATGCGAGCCCAAAGTCGCGATATCTGGAAAATTAACAAATGAACTTGGTAACAATCTTTGCCAACTTACAACCCATATTATATCTGTTTTATTAAGTATTGAGTCGGGACTTATTGATTTCAAACTATAATCATTAACATATTTATAATCTAACTTATTTTTTTTACAAAAAAATGAAATATCAACAAATCCAGATACCTTGTCATAATTGTTTATAGATTTCGGATTCAAACCTATGACACTCTTAATTTTCACACCTAAATTTAATGCTAATTTTATTGTTAATAATCCAGTTTCAGTAGTACATAAGCAAGTTATATTCATATTTAAAAAATTAAATTTTATCTAAAATTTTTAATTACTTTATATTTTCTCTACCAATTTTTTTTAAAATATCTGAATAAATAAATCTAGTTTTTCTTGCTCTTCCATCTATGCATCTTTTTATTCGACTGAATGGAGACATGATATCTTTTTGCCACCAACAAGGATGTGTATTAACCTGGATATTATTATATTTTTTATTTAAAAAATTTTCTAATCTTTTATGTCTCCAATAACCACTGCTGTCACTACAGTATTCTACAGATTGATTAAAATATTTTGCATAAGTATTAATCATGTTTGCATATTTATAACTATCATATTTTAATATTTCTTTGGTTGGATTATGAAAACTAAACACTTTTATTTCAGTTTGAAATAAATTTTCTAAAATTTTTTTTTCATATAATAAATACTTTTCTAATTCTTTTTTTGTTTTTATATTATAGCTTGTAGCATCGAAATGCAGACCCAATTGATGACCTAGAGACATAATTTTAAAAACTAAATTTTTAATTTCTATTTCAAAAATATTGTAATAATTACTTCCTAATAAAAAAAAATAAGTTGACTTTTTCTTTAACTTATTTTCCATCTTTGATAAAGCATATGCTCTATGCACAGACACATCTACATCGTGCCTCCACAAAGTAAAATTTTTATTAAGCTTTATTTCATCATAAAATATTGTCTTACTATTTATCTTTTTTAAAATCTTTCTATAATTTTTTTCTATAAAATCTTCAAAATAGTAATTTTTTTTCATCTTATAACCTTGATTTTATAAATTCTGCACGTTGTTGAATGGTGTGTAAAGAATAAATCATATCTCTACCATTCCTTGCAACATTTCTACTTAGGTTTTCATCATTTACAATTCTATCAATTTTGTATTCAAAATCTTCGGGTGAGCCAACATAAAAACAAGTCTCATTATCAATAAACCCAAATTTATCTGCATTCTTAAAAGGGTAACAAATTAAAGCAGTTCCTAAAGCAGGTATCTCAAAAAACTTTCTTAACGGCATTCTTAATGCAGAACCACAGGTAAATGCAAATTTTGAATTTTTAATAGAGTTTTTGAATGTTTTTGATAAAAAATTAATTCCAAATTCAGTTGAATACATGCTAATACCAAATCTATATAAAACATTAGAAATTAGATAGATAAAATAATCATTTTTAAAATAGTTTTTTTTTAAAAGTATTTTTATAACCTCTTTCCTAAACCAATATTTTACCCCAGGCACTAAAACTTTATTACTCCTATAATTAGAATCACTAAATTCAAATTCAGAATTATCTAAAAAATGAGGTATTGAGATAATTCGTGCTTTATTATCTCTTACAAAATTAAACCATAAATTATTTTTATTTTTTATAAATTTTTCATTATCTGCGAACTCAATTTCTTCTTTTTTGCATGTTAGATCTTCACCAAAGGTAACAATTTTAAAATTTTTATCTTGTAATAATTCGATGTTTTCAATTCTCTGGTTATAAAAATCTGATTGAAGTTTATATAAAAGTAGCTTGCCTTCAAAGTTAATTAAAAAATCATTTAAATCTCTGATGATACTATATGAAATATGAGATTTTGGGAATTTTACTGAATATGATTTATATATATCTTTTAAAGACTCTTCACTCCATACCTTGGCATTATAGGAATATAAAACAGTTTCATTTGTTACTATATATTCAAAATTTCCTTTCTTTTTAATAAACGATTTAATCCCATTATTTAATTCATCATAAGAAACATAACCCGGTCCATAAACAACAACTTCTTTGAAAATTGACTTTGATAACTTTAGCAACAAACCTCTTGTAGGGTTTAAATATCTATAATTAAAATCAATATATAGTGCTCTCATATAATTTTTATTTAATAATTTTTTTGTTAAACATAAGTTTAATTGTAAAATTTGTTTTGCTTATGTTTTTATTTTTATGTAATTATCTTTCTAATAATTTTTCGGTTTTTTTTCATAGAAACTAAATTATTTAGTTGTTACTTAATTTACAAATCTATTTATTATATTACATTTAAAAACTACTTATTCTATCAAAAATTTAAATAAACTGCTTGCCTACAAAATTCTTACTCTTTGCATAGTTTTTAAAATCAAATATTTTTCCTTTGATTTCAATTTTTAATAACTCAATATACTGACACTTTGTAACTACTAATATTTTTTTATTCAATTCTATTATCTCTCCAAAATTATTATTTTTATTTTTTCTGAAAAAAACTTTACAATTTATGATTTTTATTATTTGATTTGAATTTTTTATCTTTGAAAATGCACATGGATAAGGTTTGGTTTGAGCTCTTATAAAATTATAAATATCTATTGCTTTATGATGCCAGTTAATTTTACCGTCTTTAGGGCTTCGTTGTGGGTATATTTTTAATTTTTTTTTGTCTTGTTTTTTATACTTTAAATTTTTAAAATTCTTCAAAGAAGTTACTAGTATTTTTTTTGAAAATATTGTTGCTTTTTTATAAATATCATTAATGTTATCTTTAAAATTTATTGAAAACGATTTTTGAGAAATTATATCACCATCATCAACGCCATTTTCCATTCTGAAAAGCGATACTCCTGTTTTTTTTTCTCCATTAATCAAAGCCCATACCAAAGGTGCGCCACCAGCATATTTTGGAAGCAGAGATGCATGAATTGCCCAAGCACCATATTTAGATAATCTTCTAATTGACTCAGGTACCATATAATACCATCCTAGAAATAACATTATATCAGGATTTAAATCTTTGAAAATTTTAAAATATTTATTTTTTTTTTCTTTAGTAGATTGAACCTCATAATAAGGAATTTTGAATTTATCAGCAATTTTTTTTAGATTGCAATAATTAAAATTTTTAACTTCTCGTTTGCTATAAGATATTTTGAAATATTCTGGAATTGAGAATATTGCAACTGGTTTTAATTTTTTTTTAATTAGAAACAACAATAAATCCTTACTAAAGTTAGTTGCTCCAAAAAAAATAAAGGATGGATTACCCATAAATGTTATTCCAAGCATCAAAATTCAAAAATGACCATAGGAATAACCTTTTGTTTTCTTTTCCCTGCATATGTTGATTTGCTAATTTTTGTGCTGTTTTTTTATTTATGTATTTAAAAATATTAGAATTATTTTTAAGTTTTGCTTTTATAAAATCTATACTTTCACCCTTAAACCAGCTTTGGTCTGGAGCACTAAATCCTTGTTTAACTGACTCATTAATTTTTTTTGGAATATATTTGCTTAAAGCTTTTCGTAGAATTATTTTTCCATTATTTGTTTTACCAAATTTGCTAAAATCATTTTCATTTAACTTAACTGTTTTATGAATTTCTCTTAACTTATATTTTACAGGTATTTTTTGAGCGAAATCTACAAGATCATTATCCAGAAATGGTACTCTAGTTTCAATGCTATGAGCCATAGATAATTTATCTTCTACTATAAGCAAACCATGTAAAAATGTTTTAGCTTCAAAATACAATGAGTGATTGATATAAGCTTCATGCGAATTAGTTGATTGTATATTTTTAAATACATTTTTAAATATATCTCTTGTACAAACATTCTTGATATCCTTTGAAATAGGAGAAAAAAAATTAATTATTTCTTCATTAGGTATAAGTCTTTGCCAATATTGGTAATACTTATCAATATAATCATCAAAATTTTTATTGTTACTTGCATTAAAATAACGCCAAGGATAACCAGCAAAAAGTTCATCCCCACCGACTCCACTTAAAACAACTTTTACAAATTTTGAGGCAAGTTTAGCTGCATAATAATTAGGATAACTCTGTCCGACCCTTGGTTCTTCTAGATGATAAGCAAAATTTGGTAGACATCTTTCCATGTCTCCACTTTTAAGGACCATCTCATAATGTTCTGTTTTAAATTTATATGACATCATCTCAGCATTTGTTCGCTCATCAAAACTACGCTCTAGTCCACTTGCGCTTGATAAGTCAAAACCAACTGTAAAAGTTTTTAAAAATTTATTAAATTGTTGAAAATGATTTGAAGCAATTGCTGTGATAGATCCACTATCTATACCACCACTCAAGTAACTGCCAACTGGCACATCGGATACTAATTGTCTTTTTACTGCTTGTGAAAATAGTCGATCTAACTCTTCCACATATTCCCTCTCATCTTTTACTTTATTCGGATTACTAAAATCAAAATCCCAATATTGTATTTTTTTATGATTTTTTGAAGACAAATCTATTTCAAAATAATGACCAGCTTCTAATATTTTTATATCTTTATTAAATGTTTTATTAGTAAAAATATTTTGAAAAGTAAAATACTCAGCTAAAGCTTCTTTATCTACTTCTTTATTATAGTCTTTGTATTCTAATATAGATTTTATTTCACTACCGTATATAAGTGTTTTATTTTTTGTAACATGATAATAAACTGGCTTTATTCCATATCGATCACGACAAAGATAAAATTTTTTTTTATAATTATCGTATAAAGAAAAGGCAAACATACCATTAAATTTTTTAATACAATCAATACCCCATTCAATATAGGCGTATATAATAACCTCTGTATCTGTATTGCTTTTAAAGGTGTGTCCTAATTTTTTTAGCTCTGATCTAAGATCTTTAAAATTATATATTTCACCATTGTAGCTAATCCAGATATTTTCTGATAAATCTGACATTGGTTGATGTCCAGCATAACTAACATCAAGAATTGATAATCTTCTATGACCCATATAAAGGTCATAATCATGGCAGTGCAATTCTCTTTGAGTTGAATTGGCTTCTATAGTTTGAAGCATAGACTCTAAATTTTTAAACTTCTCATCTGTTACATTTTTATAAAAAGAAATATTTCTTTGGTGTTTAGTGCCAGTGTGGAAGAATAAATAGCCTGCATCATCTGGCCCTCTATGGGCAATCTTATCAGCCATAGGTTTTGAATAATTTACATTAATTGATTTCTTATTTAAAGATAATGCCCCAACTATTCCACACATTAAAATTTTCTTTTTCTAATTTCTTCTATTACAAAATCTTGCTCTTCTTCAGTCATTCCATTAAACATAGGTAAAGAGATACTACAATCATTAGCTGCAAATGCATTGGGAAATTCCTCTGGTAATAATTCATATTTATTTTTATAATAACTTAACATATGAACTGCATGAGTTGCAGGTCTAGTGCTCACTCCCGCACTTTGTAATTCATCCATCCAGTCATTGCGAGTGTCATTGATAAGTTTTATTTCTTTAATATCTAAATTTTTTACAGCAGCTCTTGTACTCTCTGGCAAAAACAAACATGGGTAACTTTGATATCCATGCTCATAGTTTAAATATTTTGAAGGTGTTTGTATCCATTTTAGTTTATTTAACTTTTCATCATATCTATAAGCTAACTTTTGCCTCTCGCTAACAATATCTTTTGCACGGTTCATTTGTGCAGAGCCAATTGCGGCCTGTATATCTGTCATTCGTTGATTAAAACCCGCCTCTGGATGATCTGCTAATAAATATGGTTTGGCACCTATGTGACGCTGCAAATCACTCATTTCAGCACCATGGTCTCTTAAACATCTTAATTTCTCAGCAATTGCTGTATTATTAGTGGTTATCATTCCCCCTTCTCCAGTTGTGATGGCTTTTCGAGGATGAAAACTGAAACAACCAGTATCACCAAAGGTACCAACATGTTGTTTGTTATAACTACTGCCAAAACCACAAGCCGCATCTTCAATTATTTTAAGATCATATTTTTTTGCGATTAATTTAATTGAAGTCATATCTGAAGCTAAACCAAACAAATGTACAGGTATGATTGCTTTTGTTTTTCTTGTTATTTTTGACTCAATTTTTTTAACATCAATATTAAAATTTTCTATATCAATATCACAAAATACAACTTTTGCATTAACGTGCTCGACTACGTTAGCAGATGAGATCCATGTAAATGCAGGCACAATAACTTCATCATTTGGTCCAATTCCTAATGCAACTAATGAAAGATGTAGCGCTGTAGTGCATGACGTAACTGCTATACTGTGTTTGGCACCTGTAAAATTTGACCATTTAGTCTCAAATTCTTGTACTTTTGGGCCTTGAACCAGCCAACCGGACTGTAGTGGTTCAAGTACGCTATTAACTTCTTCTTTAGTTAAATTTGTTCTTGCGATAGGTATTTTCATTTTAAACTCATATTAAAATTTTTTTTTCACTTAAAATAATCTTATTAAATAATTATTATTTATGAAATATTGTATCAAATTTTTACAAATCTTCCTGAATGGCACGCTTCTTCTGTATGATATGATTTAACATCAAAATTTGAATTTTTTAAAAGTTGTTCAAATTCATTTTTATCATATCTAAAAGCATTTGAAGGACTATACCAATCAAAATTAGTAGATATCGATGTTTGTTTGCCAAGCTTCTCACTCCAAAAACACTTTAAAAAATTCCAATAAATAAACCTCTGTAAATCCATTTTTCCACCTTTAATGCCTAGCAAAGTCACATCTGGAACTTCAATATCAATTTTAATTTCACTTAAACATTTTCCTAATTCAGTCAATTGTTCACTAAACTTCCACATCTCGTCTTTTGAAATAATTTTAGATTTAACTCTAAAATAATCATCAATTAACTCTCTAGGTAATGCTTTTTTTGCATATACATAAACTGCTAACTCAGAGCCAGGTTTTAATATTCTAGAAAATTCAATTAGTGTTTTTTGAGGACTTTCTGTATGGTGTAGAACCTGGTCACAACTAACATAATCAACTGAATTGTTCTTAATGTTCGTATTTGCTATGTCATTTTTCACAAAGACTAGGTTTGGGGTATCATGGTAGTTTTCGGCTGCTAAAAAAGTTGCCTCTGAGTAATCCATTCCAACAACAAGACTATTTGGACTTAAATCAGCAAACCACTTTGCTTTATATCCCAGGCCACAGCCAGCATCTAAAATAACCTTTTTATCAGAGAGATACGATTTAAGATCTTTTTCACTTGAAAAACCATATAATTCTAAATACCATTTTTTTTGAAATTCATAAAAATATTCTTTTTCACTTAAATTTTCTTTTTCGTATTTTTTCCACTTATCGCTAAAAGCATCATTTGTTTGTTGTTGATTTTCATATTTAGATTTTTCTGAGAGTATAAATACTTTTTTTTTTATTTTTACACCTGACTGAAAAAGTTCATTTATTGTACTCATTAAATTCTTATTCATAATCCTAACCTTTAATCCCTTTTTCTTCTCTCCAATTTATTAAAGCCTTAAGCCCCTCTTCTAAAGAATACTTGTATTTAAACTTAAGATCTTTTTCTGCTTTTTGTTTTGAACCAATTCTATTTTGAACTAATTGTCTCGCATCATCTGCGCTGTAAGGGATATAATTAATTTTAAGATTTGAATTCTTTAATTTTAACATTGTGTTACAAAGTTCTTTAATTGTAGTTTGCACCTCAGTTCCTACATTATAGAATCCTAATTTAACATCTGACTTTACTGCATCTACATTTGATCTTGCAACATCCTCGACATAAATAAAGTCATAAGCTTGACTGCCATCTCCATTAACTGAGGGTGGTTCGTTTCTATCAATTTTATTTAAAACTATTGGTACAACGCCACTATACGCTGCATGCTGGTCTTGACCTGGTCCATAAACATTCATATACCTTAATCCAATAACTTCTAGTCCGTATCTATCATGATATGCTGTACACATTGCTTCTCCTGCAATTTTAGTTGCTCCATAAAAATTTTTGTTATTAAAAGGATGATCCTCTGTCATAGGCACCTGTACCGCATCACCATAAACAGACGCTGATGAACTATAAACTAATTTTTTTACTTTATTTTTAACGCATGCCTCCAGGACATTAAAAGTTCCTGCAATATTGACTTCGAATGCAGTTCTTGGAAAATCTTTGCAATGCAAAAGCCACATAGCTGCAAGATGAAATACATAGTCAACTCCCTCCATCGCTTTATTGAGAATATCAACTTCTCTTACATCTCCACCAAAGGGATAGATATAGCACCTTGGGTCTTTTAAACTATCTTCGATATTTTCGAGTTTTCCACGTGCAAAATTATCATAAAGAATTACTTCTTTAACCGGTTGCTTTAATATCTCTTTTACTAAAAAACCTCCAATAAAACCTGAGGCGCCAATAATTAAAACTTTTGCATTGTCTAATTTATCTTTCATTTTTTTTATCCTAAAGGTTATCTTTAATATTTTTTATAACATAATCTAATTGATCATGAGTTAAAAATGGATTCATTGGCAAACTCAATACCTCATTAGAAACTTTTTCTGAAACTAAAAAATCTCCTTGCTTATAATTTAAATATTTAAAACACTCTTGAAGATGAAGGGGTACTGGATAGAAAATTGAAGTTGGAATACCTTTCTTTTTTAACTCATTTTGAATAGTGTCTCTATTATCTAATCTAACAGTGTATTGAGCCCATGCACTAGATCTTTCTGATTTAATAATTGGAGTTTTTATTATTGTAGGCAATGCATCTGAATAAAAATCTGCAACTTTTTGACGATCTAATAGTTCTTTAGAAAAATGAGGTAACTTTGCCAAAAGTACTGCAGCCTGAATGGTGTCTAAACGTCCTCCTATTCCAATGTATTTATGATAATTGCGCTTTGTTTGACCATGCACCCTTAACATCTTAATTTTTTCTGCATATTCGTCATTATTTGTAAAAACAGCACCTCCATCACCATAACAACCAAGAGGTTTGGATGGGAAAAAACTTGTAATTGAGATATCGCCAAGATTACTATCGGTTTTATTTTTGTAGGTAGATCCAAAGCTTTGGGCCCCATCAATAATCACTTTCAGATTATGTTTATTTGCAATTGATTGAATAGAATTCAAATCAGCTGGTTGACCAAAAAGATTTACTGGCATTATAGCTCTAGTTTTTTCAGTAATTGCAGCTTCGATCAAATTTGCATCGATATTAAAGGTATCTGGTTCAATATCAACGAAAACGGGTTTGGCTTTTAGTAAAGCAATCATTTCTCCTGTAGATATCCAAGTAAATGGTGTGGTAATTATTTCGTCACCTGGCTGAATATCTATCGCCATAATAGCAAGCATTAGAGCGTCTGTTCCTGATGAGCAAGAAATGGCATGCTTTGCCCCTGTAAAATTTTCAAGTTGACGTTCAAGTGTATTAATTTCTTCCCCCAAAATATAATTTGATTTATTTAAAATTGAATGAATGTTTGAGTCTATATCGGTTTTATATTTTTGATACTGTAGTTGTAAATTAGCAAAATCGATATTCATAATTAATTAACCACTATAACTTTATTATAATCTAAAACATATTTTTGGCCGGTATGTTTGCATATAGCTTCGGCATTACCGGTTAATGGAAGGTCAAGTCTTTCTCCATGCTCGCTCATCCATCCAATTTGTTTACATGGCACACCTACCATTAATGCATATGGAGTAACGTTTTTATTTACAAGTGATCCTGCTCCAATAAATGCAAATTCACCAATTTCAATACCACATATTATTGTACAGTTAGCTCCTAATGTTGCTCCCTTTTTTACAAAAGTATCTTTGTATTCATTTTTACGCTCTATTAAAGAACGAGGATTGTAAACATTGGTAAAAACCATACTTGGACCACAAAATACTCCCTCTTCTAAGTATACATTATCATAAACAGAAACATTATTCTGAATTTTACAATTGTCACCTATGACAACTTTATTACCTACAAATACATTTTGACCAAGTGACACGTTAGCCCCAATTCTTGCACCACCACAAATATGAACCCATTGCCATATTCGAGTATTTTTGCCTATACGCGCACCGTCATCTATTATTGCCGTTTCATGAGCTAAATAATCCATATTAAAATTTCAATGGTAATGAAATAGTTTTGCCGTCTCTAGCAGAAAGATAAGCTGCAATTAATACTTCAAGTGATTTTAAGCCTTCTCTACCGTCGGTTTCTGGATCAACATTTCGACGTAATACATCAATTACATTTTCATAATAAAGTGGGTGACCGAACCCGTAAACTGAGGTTGTTTGATAATTGGCTGATTTAATCTCACTATCATAATCTTTTGGTTCTTCAAATTCCCAATGCTGAATATCATTTACAGCTACACCTCCAATTTTAACTGTTCCTTTTTCGCCAAGAACAGTAATACTTCCCTCTAAATTTTTTGGATATGTTAACATGGTGACACTCATGGATCCCAATGCTCCATTGCGCCACTTAATATTAAGTACACCAGTATCTTCTACTTCAATATTACGTGTCGTGCTCATCATTGCCTGTACTTTGTCAATCGGTCCAATTAGCCAGTCCAATAAATCTACATAGTGAGATGCCTGGTTCATAAAAGCTCCACCATCATATTCCCATGTTCCTCTCCAGGAAGCCTGATCATAATATTCTTGTGATCGTGTCCAAAAAACATTGAGATGAACCATGTGAATTTTACCAAACCTCTTTTCTATAATAGCACGCTTTAAAAGTTGTAAAGTAGGGTTTCTACGGTTTTGCTTAACCACTAACAATTTTACACCAGCTCTGTCACAAGCTTTAACCATGCGCACGCCATCTTCCCATCGGGTTGCCATGGGCTTTTCCGTAATAACGTTAATTTTATACTTAGCACATAATTCAGTTTGTTCCGCATGCACGCCACTTGGAGTACAAAGTGCAACCAAATCTAAATCTTCATTTTTAAGCATGTCCTCTTGATCCAAATATCCTTTAACTTTATACTTTTTTTCATATTCAGAAAGAATATCGGGCCTGTTATCACAAATAGATACTAATTCAATTTTTTCTTGATGTTGTTCTATTGACCCAAAATGATTTTTGGAAATTCTTCCACAACCGACTACTGCTATTCTAATTTTTCGATGAATTATTTTTTCCATTATTAATTTCTTAAATTATTTCTCATTAATTTGCTCTAATATTTGTTTAATGCCCACAACTATTTAATTGTACATTTTACAACCTACCATCAACATCATTTAAATTTAGTATATGTTTAATATCATAAATAATGTGATTTTTTTTACCAAAGCTTCTTATTCGATCTATTGGTAATTTTTTAAACTCATCATGAGCCACGGCAAATATTATGGCATCATATTTTTTTTCCTCAGGCCGATCAATTAATTTTATACTATATTCATTTAATGTTTTATCTTTATCTGCCCAAGTATCGTAAACATCAACGTTTAAATTAAAATTTTTAAATCCATCAACCAAATCCATTACTTTAGTATTGCGTATATCTGGACAATTTTCTTTGAATGTTAGACCCATGATTAATATATTTGAATTTATTAAATTGATAGATTTTTTTGTCATTAGTCTAATTACTTGTTCAACTATATAGTGGCCCATACCATCATTTAATCTTCGACCGGATAAGATCATCTCTGGATTATAGTTTTTTTCTGATGCTTTATGAGCTAAATAATAAGGATCAACACCTATGCAGTGCCCACCTACAAGTCCTGGCTTAAATGGTAAAAAATTCCACTTAGTTTCTGCAGCATCTAAAACTGATTTTGTGTCAATGTCTAGTTTGTTAAATATGATTGCAAGTTCATTTATGAGAGCAATATTTACATCTCGTTGCGTATTTTCTATAACTTTAGCCGCTTCTGCAATCTTAATACTTTGTGCCATATGTGTCCCGGCTATAATTATCTCATTATATAAATCATCAACTTCTTTTGCAATTTCTTGGGTAGATCCTGAGGTTATTTTTTTAATTTTAGATATAGGGTGCTTTTTATCTCCTGGATTAATTCGTTCAGGTGAATAACCACAGTAAAAATCTTTATTAAAAGTTAAGTTAGATATTTTTTCGATAATTGGTACACAAACCTCTTCTGTTGCACCGGGATAAACAGTAGACTCATAAATAATAATATCATTTTTTTTAACTATTGATCCTACTAGTTGGCTAGATTTTTCTAATAAAGTCAAGTCAGGTCTCTTATATTGGTCTATTGGAGTGGGAACTGCAATTATAAAAATATTACAATCTTTTAATTCCTCGACATTAGCAGTGAAAATTAGATTGGTAGCTTCTTTAATTTGACTACTTGAAACTTCTAAAGTTGTATCAATACCATTAATAAGGTTGTTAATTCTATCTTGATTAATATCAAAACCTATTACAGATCGTTTTTTTCCAAACTCGACGGCAAGAGGAAGACCAACATAGCCAAGTCCAATAATAGCAATTTTTTTTATAATGTTTTTATCCATGAATAATGATCTATTTTTTATTGTAGTATTCAAGATACCAATCAATAAAATTTGATATACCATCCTGAAACTTAATTTTTGATTTATATCCTGTTAAGGTTTGTAAAAGTGATGTTTCAGCCCAAGTTTCTGGTACGTCGCCCGTCTGCATTGGTAGATAGTTCCGAACTGCTCTCTTGCCCAATTTTTTTTCAATCGCATTAATAAAGTCTAGTAATTTAACTTTGCTGGAGTTGCCAATGTTTACAACTCTAAAAGGTGCTACAGGAGAAAGGCTGTCTTTAATTGGAACAATACCATTATCGGGTCTGTTCGGTATTGAGGTAATTAGCAATTTAATCCCTTGCACCACATCATCGACATAAGTAAAATCACGGCTCATTTCACCTTTGTTATAAATATCAATTGGATTGTCTTCAATAATTCCTTTAACAAACTTATATAAAGCCATATCAGGTCTGCCCCATGGTCCATAAACTGTGAAAAAACGAAACATAGTTGTTGGAATATTCCACAAATGTGCATAGGAATGAGCTAAATTTTCATTTGCCTTTTTAGTTGCAGCATAAATCGTCAACTGTGTTTCTGTTTTGTCTGTTTCAACAAAAGGCATTTGTTCATTAGCACCATATACGGATGAAGTTGATGCCATTAATAGATGTTTAATTTTGATTCTCTTTGCTGCCTCCATCACATTAAATGTACCAATTATATTTGAGTTAATATAAGCCCGAGGATTTTCTAAACTATAGCGAACACCTGCCTGAGCAGCGAGATGTACAATTACATCTGGTTTGAATTTCATAACTGCGGAATCTAACTTGACACTATCTTCAAGCATTCCTTCCGTCATAGTAAATTTTGAGTTTTGTAATAAAATCTCGTTACGTTTCTTTTTTAAATTTACATCATAGTAATCTGTCATGCCATCATAACCATGGATATAAAAATTTTCTTTCAATAATAATTTAGCAAGGTGAAAGCCAATAAAGCCAGCTGTTCCTGTTATTAAAGCTTTTTTCATTAAAATTAAAATTTGTAACCTAAATAATTACGGTAAAAATATTCATATTTATTATAAATGAACATGGTGCAATAGTAATAGTAAATTTAACTAAATATCTATTTTTAAAAATTTTTTCAGTGCATAAATCAAGCCAATTGAGCTATTAGTACTGGTTAGCTTCACGCGTTACCGCGCTTCCACACCCAGCCTATCAACGTCGTAGTCTACGACGGCTCTATAGG
>Ga0129324_10000486_pt1 | contig 28788 bp, 25 predicted proteins | sample CPBDNA_7_FD_96879 | JGI IMG/M metagenome (GOLD analysis project Ga0129324, IMG submission 96879) | Freshwater to marine salinity gradient microbial communities from Chesapeake Bay, USA - CPBay_Spr_15_0.2_DNA | ecosystem: Environmental > Aquatic > Marine > Coastal | place: USA: Chesapeake Bay...
CTTGCCTTTTCTACCAATTCAGGCGAGTCTTGAAAAATCATTTTCGGCATGCTGCCATCAGCAACAACGGCATCATCAATAATCACCTTCGTTAGGTTTTCCATGGAAGGAATGTCGTACATCACATCAAGTAACGCCTGCTCTAAAATAGACCGAAGACCACGTGCACCAGTTTTACGTTCAAGCGCTTTTTTAGCCACCATTCTTAATGCGGCGTCTTCAAATTCTAGCTCAACACCTTCCATTTTAAACAGCTTAGCATATTGCTTAGTCAGTGCATTTTTAGGCTGCGTTAGAATCGTCATCAAGGCCGCTTCATCTAAAGATTCTAATGTCGCAACAACTGGTAATCGCCCAATAAACTCGGGAATTAATCCGAATTTAATCAAATCTTCTGGCTCTACTTCACGCAATGTATGACCAACTTCACTCAAATCATCTTTACTTTTCACCTCTGCACCAAAACCAATACCACCTTTTTCTGACCGCAAACGAATGATCCGTTCCAAGCCATCAAATGCACCGCCACAGATAAATAAAATATTGGTAGTATCGAGCTGAACAAACTCTTGATTAGGATGCTTACGTCCACCTTGAGGAGGTATAGAAGCCACAGTCCCTTCGACGAGTTTTAAAAGCGCTTGCTGAACACCCTCACCTGATACGTCACGCGTAATCGAAGGATTTTCAGACTTGCGAGAAATCTTATCAACTTCATCAATATAAACAATACCACGCTGGGCTTTTTCAACATCGTAATCACATTTTTGCAATAACTTTTGCATAATGTTTTCAACGTCTTCACCAACATAGCCAGCTTCGGTTAATGTGGTTGCATCTGCCATAACAAATGGCACGTCTAATAAACGCGCCAAGGTTTGCGCCAGTAGCGTTTTGCCAGAACCAGTTGGGCCAATCAGTAAAATATTACTTTTTTGAATCTCAACATCATCTTTTGTGGTGCTATTACTAATATGGTTGTGCTCAAGACGCTTGTAGTGGTTATAAACGGCTACCGAAAGATTTCTTTTTGCTTGCTGTTGACCAATCACATATTGGTCAAGAATTGTTGAAATTTCTTTAGGGCTTGGCAGCGATTTTTCAGTTGTCTTGATATCATTAAGATTAGTGACTTCTTCTTTGATGATGTCATTACACAAGTCAACGCATTCATCACAAATAAAGACGGACGGTCCAGCGATTAATTTCTTTACTTCGTGCTGACTTTTCCCACAAAAGGAGCAGTAGAGTAGCTTTTCATCTTCTGACTTAGTTGCCATTCAATCTTCCTATTATTTGGATTAGTATGATGCTACTGCGTTTCGGTCGCTAATAACTTGATCAATCAGACCATACTTAACTGACTCTTCTGCGCTCATAAAGTGATCACGTTCTGTATCAACATCAATCTCTTCCGCTGTTTTACCCGTGTGGCTTGCTAAGATCGCGTTTAGTTTTTCACGCAAATACATGATTTCTTTTGCTTGAATTTGGATGTCAGATGACTGCCCTTGAAACCCACCAGAAGGTTGATGAATCATCACACGCGAGTTAGGCAAACTAAAACGCTTCCCTTTCGCGCCAGAAGCCAATAAGAACGCACCCATGCTGGCAGCTTGACCGATACATAAAGTACTAACATTAGGTTTGATAAACTGCATGGTATCGTAAATTGACATACCAGCAGTAACCGATCCACCTGGTGAATTAATATAGAAAGAAATATCTTTATCGGGATTTTCTGCTTCTAAGAATAATAATTGGGCAACAATCAGATTGGCAGAAGCATCATTAACTGGACCAACCAAGAAAATAACACGCTCTTTTAATAATCGAGAGTAAATATCAAAAGAGCGTTCACCGCGGCCACTTTGTTCGATGACCATAGGAATGTAACCTAAGCCTTGTGTTTCTTGTGTTGCATTTGTTAGGTTTACATTCTCATTCATGCTTTATTACCTCTTTCGTTATCCAGCCATCAGTTCGTCAAATTTGATTTTCGACTCAGTTATTTTTGCTTTTGCTAGCACCCATTCAACGACATTATCTTCAGTCGCCAAAGCCGCTGGCTCATCAAGACGTTTCACATCTGCATAATACCAATCAACCATTTGCGCAGGCTGTTCATAGTTTTGCGCAAAAGCTTCAACCATGGCTTTAACTTGATCAGCAGTCGCTTGTAAATTTTCAGCGTTCACTAGCTCTGACAGAATTAAGCGCAAAGAGGCGCTACGTTTTGCCTGCTCTTCAAACATTTGCGGCTGCAGTTGAATAGATTTTGGGTCCATACCACGCTGTTGTAAGTTCTGAGCCGTCATTTGCATCATGCGTTCAATTTCTGAACTAATAATCGTTTTGGGTACTTCAAGCTCAGTTACTTCAACCAAGCCTTGAAATACTTGCTCTTTGACGCGTGACTTAACCCGTTTCTCAACTTCTTGCACTAGACTTGACTTGATTTCAGCACGTAATTTATTCACATCACCGTCATCAACGCCCAAAGATTGAGCAAAAGCCTCGTCTACATCAGGGTAGCTAGGTTGCGAAACACTATTGTAAACAACAGAATAATTGACTTTCTTTCCTGCCAATTGTGCAGGGTTGTGATCTTTAGGATATTCGATATCAAAGGTTCTGGTCTCGCCTGCTTTACCGCCAGTCAACTCTTGATCAAAAGCTGCAATACGACCAACCTCGCCCAACACAATATCCATCCCTTTGTTATTGGTACTCTCAACCTGCTCACCATCAATCGATGCTGTTAGGTCAATGTTGATACGATCCTCTTTCTTGGATGCACGTTTAACAGGGGTATAACTCACCCGTTGTTTTTTCAAGACATCAATTGTCTTATCGACATCTTTTTCACCAACCGTTAATGTAGGCTTTTCAACTTTAATTTTTTTAACATCACCCACTTTAATTTCAGGAATGATTTCAAAAGTAGCTACATATTCAAGATCAGTTGCTGCTTCAGCAAAGGGCTTGTGCTCGATATTTGGAAACCCAGCTACACGCAATTTGTTTTCCTGAACGGCGTCACCAAAACTGGTTTCAACGGCTTTAGAATAAACTTCATCACGTGCTTGTGCACCGTAATGTTGATTAATCAAACCAATTGGCGCTTTACCCGGACGGAACCCTGAAAATTTTGCTGTACGCGCAATTTCAACCAAGCGCTTTTTAATCTGCGCTTCAAGTGGCGCTAAAGGCACCTTAATTGTCATTCGACGTTCGATATTACTGATTGTTTCAACAGATGCTGCCATGCTGTACTTCCCGATAATGTTCGTTTAAAGGAACGATAAGATTCTAATGGTGCGAAAGGAGAGACTCGAACTCTCACGCCTTTCGGCGCTGGTACCTAAAACCAGTGCGTCTACCAATTCCGCCACTCTCGCATATGTTTTGACCGCAGTAAAACTGGGACATAAACACCAAAGGCGATATTGTATATCAAATATTCACGTGTGGAAAAGATTAATCTTAAAAAACCAACTAAATTTATTTTTAACAGATTGGTTAACAAATTTGTTTAGGGGATTTAATTTACTTTTTTGTTAACGGTGGGTAAAGTACGCAATCAGATTGAATCGATTTTAACTGATATCAAAATAGTCAAATGGTATGAGAAGTAAAAGCGTTACGATTCCAATACCTCATTAAACAGAGAGAGCTTTAAACAAAAATGACACAAACTGCTGAAAGCGATATGCTCCGCGAAGAATTAGAATTATTGATGAAAGAGCGTGAAACCTTATTAGTCATCACTGGGGTCGCCGCAGGACTCATCGCAGAAATTAACACCAGCGATTTACCAATCCGCACGGTTGAAGCTGCTGACTTGTTAGCCACATCCATCAATCAACTGCCAGAAGAAACATTGCAAGACGCATTAAATGCGGTTCATGCCACCATCGTTTAATCGAGCACAGCGGTTGATTAAGAAGAAAAGTGATGCTTAACACATTGAATTCCCTGATGGTGTTTTCCTACAAACAAATCGTTGTTTCAGCCCTGCTTTGCCTTTCATTGGTCGGCTGTGTTAGCAAGACAAGCGTCAAACCCATAGACAGTCAAGCCAGCGCATCTAAGCTCTTTGCAAAAGATCCCAAAAGCGATGCGTTTAATCAGTATCTAATACAACACGGCTATCCCAAAGAAAGCCTTCCTTTAAGCACATGGGATATTGACACGCTCACCCTTTGCGCCCTTTTCTACCATACCGATCTTGCTGTTGACAAAGAGCAGCTAGCACTTGCAGAGCTGGCAATTGCAACAGCTGGCACCAAGCCGTTCTCAACCATCAATGGCACTCTGGCACGCAGCAATCAAGCAAATGGCGACATCCGACCTTGGTCTTATGGTTTGACCATTGACATTCCACTGACCACCCACAACAAACGCGAAATCAGAATCGAAAAAGCAGTCCAGCATGCAGAAGTGATCCGTATGCAAGTAGCAGAAACCGCATGGCGATTACGCAACCAAATCTCGTCAAACTTGATTGCGTATCATCAAAACATGGCTGATTCAGCGTTACTAAAAGAGCAAGTTGAACTTCAGCAACATATTGTTAACATGTATGAACAACGGGTAAAAGCTGGCCTTGCATCAAGAACAGAATTCAATACCGCTAATTTATTACTTCTAAAAGCAAAAAACCAACAACGCTTAAAACAAAGTCAGTTAGCTGAGATTAAAGCAACAATCGCATCGGATGTTGGATTAACCCCAAGCAAATTCGAATCAATCGCAATTAAACCGCTGGATGTTTACAACAGCATCACGCAACAAGCCGCTGTGCTTGATGCAAGCAAGCAATCTAAAGCATTGCAAGAGCAGGCCTTGCTCAATCGTATTGATATTCGCCGTAGTCTGGCGCGGTACGCATTAGCAGAAACAGCCATCAAGCTTCAGGCAGCTGAACAAATGCCGGATATCACGATTAGCCCTGGTTTTTTATTTGAATATGGCGATAAAATTTGGTCCTTGGGTTTTTCACGATTACTTGACTTATTCCACAAAAACACGACGCTGATCGCCGAAGCTAAACAGCTACGTGAGATTGAGGGTGCTCAGTTTGAAGCTTTACAAGCATCAACAATCGCACAAATCAATCAATTACAAGCGCGTTACTTCAGTGCAAAAGAGGCCGAAAAACAGGCAACAGTCGAATTAGACCAACAAATCAAACAAACGCAAAAAGTGCACCAACAGTTTGAGCGAGGTTTAATAGGAAAGCTAGATTTTACCCAACATTCTCTCAACACCATCATCGCCAAGCAACATCAACTGAGCGCGCAGTTTAACTTATTATTGATTGCCAACCTGATAGAAGATGCCATGCAAAAACCGATTTTCAGTTCATTTAACATGCCCATTACATCCGATACGAGGTCAAGTTATGCTCGATAAAAAAGCCGCTACGATTATTGGCTTGCAAGCCATATTGATTGTTGTTTTATTTTGGATGCTTATTTTTTACGGCAAAGATGAATACGAGGATTTTCGGATAGAGCAAGAAGAAGAAATTGAGAGTATTAATCGTGTTACAGAGAAAGATGGGATTAGCACAGTAGCGCTTTCGCCTGCCGTTCAACAAAATAGCGGCATCAAAACAGCGCAAGTTAAGGCCTTATCCTATCAAGGTGAAATAAAAAGTTTTGGCACTGTTGTCGCGCTCGACACCTTGATTAATGCAAAGACACAACTACTTAACCTTAAATCAGCACTTGCCACCTCACAAACAAGTTATCAACAGCATCGCAATCAATACGTACGGTTAAAAGCACTCAATGCGGATGATAAAAACGTGTCCGACCTTGCGGTGCAAGAAGCATTAGCACTAATGAATTATGATCAAACCATGATTGACAGTAAAACGATAGAAATCAATAACCTAAAATCAAGCGTCCGTTTAACTTGGGGAAAGTCTTTGGCAACCCTTGCGCTAAGCAATCAACCCAATGCGATGTTTAGTCAATTAATGGCAAGAAAAAATGTATTGATTCAAGTTAGCCTGCCTTTTAGTACTCCAGATCCAAAAAATGGCGATATCGTTGCTCTTACCCCGCTCAATAGTAACAATTCAATCAAAGCAAGCTATATCTCAGCAGCAACACAAGCGGATATGAACGGTGCGGGCAAAACTTTCTATTACACCGCACCCGCGAATAATCTACGTATCGGCATGCGTGTTGCCGTTGAAATGAGCATGGCTAAAAACGCTCGTAACAATGGTGTCATTATTCCCAGTAGTGCAGTCGTTTGGTACGCAGGCACACCTTGGGCTTACTTCAAAGAAGATCATCATCAATTTATTCGCAAACCCATCTCAGCTGACATTGAAGTTGATACTGGCTGGTTTAATCCTAGTTTTAGTGCGGATAGTGAAGTTGTGGTCAGAGGTGCACAACTCTTACTTTCAGAAGAGTTTAAGTACTTGATTAAAAATGAAAATGATGACTAAGCAGTGCATGCAACATGCACAACCACGCCAGGTCTTTAATAAAGGCAAGCTAAAATGATGTCCGCGATTGTTCGTTTCTCTATTCGGTTTTATGGCGTCATTATAGGGTTAGCCATTTTGATCGTGCTTTATGGTAGCTATAGTCTGACTCGCAGCAATTTAGACGTCTTCCCTGAATTTTCACCAACGCAAATCATTATTCAAACCGAGTCGCCTGGCTTATCATCGGAATTAGTCGAGAGCCTGGTCACTCAACCCATCGAAACAGCGATATCAGGCACGGTCGGCGTTTCTGATATGCGTTCACAATCCATTCCTGGGCTATCTGTTGTTACCGTTATTTTTAACGAAGACTCAGACATCTACCGTAATCGGCAGGTGATTGCTGAACGTCTAACCACACTTAGCAACCACCTGCCTTACGGCATCACCCCTAATATCACCCCACTAACCTCCTCAGCAAGTACCGTGTTAGGTTTTGGTCTCACCTCTAAAGATCGCAGTTTGATGGAGCTGCGCACACTCGTTGATTGGACGGTAACGCCACACTTATTATCCATTCCTGGTGTAGCTGACGTGAATGTTTTTGGTGGCGATGTGCGTCAATATCAAGTTCAGGTTGACCCTGCTAAGTTGTTGCAATATCAATTAAATATCAATGATGTAGTCCTTGCCACCCAAAAAGCAACTGGAGTTAGCGGCGCGGGTTATATCCAAAATAGTAATCAGCGCATCATTATTAACACGCAAGGTCAAGCCACAACGCCTGAAACGCTAGCCATGGCGACCTTAATTCATCAAAACGGACGCACGATCCACATCGGTGACATTGGTCAGGTGGTAGAAGCGGCCGCACCATCAATCAGCGCGGCTGCGATTAATGAGGAAACAGGTATTTATTTATCCGTTCAAGGCCAATTAGGCGCTAATACGCACGCTGTAACCATTGCTATTGAAGAAGCATTGCAAGAATTAAAACCAACATTAGTGGCTGAAAAAGTCACATTACATGAAGGTTTATTTCGCCCTGCTAATTTTATTGAAACGGCAATCGAAGGCGTAAGAACTGATATTCTGATTGGTTCTATACTCGTTATTACGATTCTATTTTTATTCTTATTCAACGTTCGAACAGCCTTTATTTCAGCGACAGCCATACCGCTTTCATTACTCACCGCCATTGTGATCCTAGCTTACTTCAATATTGGGCTCAATATCATGGTATTGGGCGGGTTAGCCATTGCATTGGGTGAAGTCGTTGACGACGCGATTATTGATACTGAGAATATTTTTAGACGTTTACGTGAGAATCGAGTTTTAGCGCAACCTGCTTCTATCTTCAAAGTCGTGTATGAAGCATCTATCGAAGTCCGTAGCTCAGTGGTTTATGCAACCATCATCGTAGCCTTGGTTTTTGTACCATTACTCACATTAAGTGGCGTAGCAGGTAAACTATTCGCGCCACTGGGTTTGGCATACATTACAGCGATTATGGCTTCATTGCTTGTTGCCCTGACGATTACCCCTGCTTTGTGCTACTTATTATTGGGCAATGCGCCATTAGAATCAGAAGACTCCCCGATTATTAGAAGAATTAAAACTGTTTACATCAAACTGCTGCACCTCATTGAACAAAATTTCAAAATGGTCTTGTCCGCCAGTTTTTTATTCATTGCCATTGGGCTAGGTATTTTACTTTTATTCAAAAGTCAATTTATTCCAGCCCTACATGAAGGGCATTTTATTATGCACATGACTGCAGTGCCAGGCACATCTGAAGAGGAGTCCTTAAGACTAGGTAAAAAGGTCTCTAGCGTATTACGTAAAATTGATGGGGTTAAATCCGTCACACAGTGGGTTGGTCGCGCACCCAATGGCGCAGATACTTTTGGCACTCACTACAGTGAATTTGAAATCGAAATTGGCACCTTAACTGGCCGCGAACAAGACCGAATATTAGCTAGCATTCGTGAGGAATTAGCAGGTGAAATTGAAGACCATAACGGTGATGGCGTAGCAGAAATTGGCTTTGTCGGGGTTAACTTTGCAATTAATACCTTTTTAACAGAGCGCATCGAAGAAACAATCTCTGGCTATGCAGCATCCACGATTATTAATATTTATGGCACCGATTTAGACGCATTAGACCGTGATGCACAAGAAATTGCAGCCTTGGTTGGTGACGTCAGAGGTGCTGAAGATGTGTTACTGCAGTCACCGCCAGGAACGCCGCAAGCGGTGATTAGACTAAGACCACAAAAGCTAGCCGAATGGGGTTTAAAAACTGTAGATGTCTTGGATGCATTGCGCGCTGCTTATGAAGGTGTTCCGATTGCGCAAGTGTATTTGGGCAATCACGTCGTCGGCTTATCTGTCATCTTAGACGAAGAAGCACGCGATGATATAGGTGATATTCAAAATATTCCCTTTTTTAACCCCGAAGGAAAATTACTATTTTTGAACAATATCGCCTTTATCAGCCAAGAAAACGGGCGTTCTAAGATATTACATTCAGGCGCCAAGCGCATACAAACCATTACCGCCAATGTGAAAGGCCGTGATATCGCCAGCTTTAATGATGAAGTTCGCAAACGCATTAAGAGCGAAATTCAATTACACCCAGGCAACTACTTAGAATTTACTGGTGAAGCGCAAGCGAATGCAAAATCACGTGAAGATTTACTGGTTTATTCTATCCTAGCAGCGGTTGCCATTTTCTTGATGCTCTATATCGCCTTTGGTCGATTACGCAATTTACTCCTTACTTTTGTCAACCTCCCCTTTGCCTTAATTGGTGGTGTGATTGCAGCATTATTGACAGGTGGTTGGATATCGCTTGGCTCACTGGTTGGTTTTGTAACCTTGTTTGGGATTACGCTACGAAACTCAATTATGATGGTTTCACACTTTCAGCATCTCATTGACCAAGAAAACTGCGTATGGAATATAGACACCTGTATTAGAGGCGCTAGTGAACGATTGCCGTCTATCTTAATGACGGCTTTAGTCACTGGACTGGGTTTATTACCTTTGGCTACTGGCAGCAATCAACCAGGCAGAGAAATCGAAGGACCAATGGCGATCATTATTGTGGGTGGCTTAGTCACTTCAACGATACTGAATTTACTCATTTTACCAACCATCATGTTACATTTTGGTCAGTTTAAGAAACAACTATTTGAATAAGCCCGAAAAAAGGGATCAATCGTACTTAATATACTTAAATCGCGCATCATTCGGTGTGCCCGTTAAAGCCCCCTCTTCTAATGCGGGCTGCCAAGCAATAACCTGCTCAATTTTTGAAGCTAATTCAAAATCTTGATCGGTAATGCCTTTGGCATCATGCGTGCATAATTTCACAATGACAAACGCATAAGAAACCGTCAAATCAGGATGATGCCAAGCGGCCTCAGCTAGATGGCCGACCGTATTAACAACCATCAAGGTCGCTTTCCAGCCACTGGTTTTATACTTCCGTCTTATCCAGCCACGCTCATAAAACCAATTTGGCAGGGTTTGCGCAAGCTTTGCATGCACCTCCGCCTCTGTGTATGTTTGACCACCAGTCATTAATGAATTGCCCCTGCTACCTTATCCAAGGTTTCATAATTCATACCTTCTAAAAAGTACTCACAATCTGTTTTCTTCAGCATCCACTTACCAAATGTTTTATTCAAGACAAAGTCGCTGAACGCCTCATCAACCACGCCACTTTCAGTCATCATTCTAAGACTTAATTCAGGCCCATCGGGTTTATCCGATTTTACAAGAACAAGTTGCTGTGCATTGACTTTCTCGGCCAACCAAGCAGCAATACTATCGGACGTCACATCCCAACTTTTTGGAATATGATCGTCTGCCAACACCATTTGGCTTGGCAACCAGACAATACAACGATGCTGCCATGTGCGCTCATCAATTTCCATTTCAGTCCGCGCAACAGCCAAATCGGCATTCATGTTAGCCAGAATCAGTCCAAATTGATCCATTGCAAGAACGGCTAATTTATGGGCACAAGCATCACTAATTTTAGAAACCTTTTGCGCATCACGAACTGCATTAGCAAATACGCCGCCACCCGGAACAAGGATGATATTACCATCACTAAACTTTGCAAAAAGACCCAGCCAACGATCCAGCTCGGGCGACCCCAGTAAACTCCCTCCAACTTTAACTACCCACACAATTTTTCCTTTTTTATTGTTCAATACGTCTAGCTGATGATGAGCACGACGCAATAACGAAAACCAAAGCCTTATTTTGATGATGACCCATCTTAAACGAGAATTCGTTGTTAATACACTGATAAAATTTTTAATCACTTCCTAAAAAACTTTAATAATTGCCTCATGGTAGACGCTTTATCCAAAGTTTCCAAATATTCTTTTTCACCAGTAGAATCTGCGACAATACCACCACCAGCATAATAGCTCAACTCACTGTTATTCACTACAGCCGTACGAATCGCAATATTGGTATCCATATTCCCATCAAACCCAATATAACCAATTGCACCACAATAGAGGCCACGCCGGCTCGGTTCTAACTCTTCTATGATTTGCATCGCACGCACTTTAGGCGCGCCTGTAATCGAGCCGCCTGGAAAACAGCCACGCAACAAGTCAATGACTGTCGCACTATCGTTAAGTTTAGCCGTGATCATACTAACCAGATGATGCACATTGGCAAAGCTTTGCAATTGAAACAACTGGTCAACCTTAACACTGCCAATTTCACAACTTTTACCGATATCATTACGTAGCAAATCCACAATCATGACATTTTCAGCTTGATCTTTACGGCTATCTTGTAAGGCTTTCGCATGAGCTAAATCTTGTTTCAGATCGACGCCGCGCGGCCTCGTCCCTTTGATCGGCCTGGTCTCCACATGACGCCCAAGTACCTGAATAAATCGCTCAGGGGAGTTTGATAGGATCTGCAAAGCATGATCCGCATTCGGTAATTGCATAAAGGCCATAAACGGTGCAGGGCTGATGGCTCTTAACTTTTTATACGCAAGCCAACTATCCCCCTGCACTTTCACCGAAAACCGTTGCGCTAAGTTAACTTGATAACAGTCACCTAATTGAATATATTTAGCCACGCGATTAAACGCTTGCTGATAAGCCAATTGAGTAAAATTGGACACCACATCTGAACAGACTTCAAAAGTGCTTGTACGAGCAACATCCTCAACCGTAAAAAAGTCACATAAGCTCGCCCAATCTTGCTTTGTTTTTTCAGAAAAGCCATATGAAACGAATTGCGTCTTTTTCGCACAATGATCAACAACGATTGCCCAATCGTAAATGCCAACCATCATTTCAGGCATTGGTTCTGGGCGATTCTTATCGGCTATTTTTTCTAAGCGACGACCTAAATCATAAGCAAAATAGCCCATCGCCCCACCTGCAAATGGCACATCTAACGCTGGTGCAGGATAGCGACTGAGCACTCTATTCAATAAGCTAAAGGGATCATCAGACGACACATATTGATGCGTTCCATCATCAATCATGGTTTGACTACCTTTGGTGACCAGCGTCTCAATCGGTCTAGCAACAATCAGATCGTATTGTCCATATGGATTAGCTGCACCACCTGTTTTGGCATCAATCATTTTTCCACTATCCAAAAACATCGCCCATGGTTCATGTGCTACACGCTCAAACAGCTTAGCACTATCATGGTGATAAGGAAGTGAATGGACTAAGACCGCCATTAAAAAACACCTTTTTGAACAGCCAAAGCAGCGACTGCATAAGCAGGCAGGCAAACAGCCAAATCATCATCATGATGATTGAATAGGGTATTGAATTTAACATAGGGTTGATGCAAGCCATGCGCAATCGTCTGCACCACAAAATCCCCAACACCAGCGCCAACCATGATCATATCTCCTTTTAAATACTGACTAATTGCTCGTTGAATCTGCTGACATTGTTTCTCTCGAAAACAATAAGCTAGCCGTTGCCAAACCTCAAGTGGCTGCGCTTCACAATCGTAACCAACCATCCGCGCTAAACGTCTTGCAGAATCCAACAGGGTTTTAGCTTGCCCGTCAGCCGTTGCAGACAAATCAGCTGATTCAGGCAACTCTGTCGTTAACCGATAAACATCAGCCATCGTGGCAAAGTATTCAGCAACTACGTTGGTCATCGTCTTTTCAAACGGTATACGTTGAGCGACGGCCATCACTGGCGTGCGGACGACGCCAGTATAAACCAACGTGTTTTGTTGCATCCGTGCCGCATCGCTCAACGCACGATTCATGACTTTGCCATGCTCAATCACGATAAGATCCGTCGTAGTACTGCCAACATCCACTACCAAAGCATGCGGCACTGATTGCGCCAACAAACAAGCACTCGCATGCCAATTGGCTGAAGCAATCATTTTTGTCTGTCCAGCGACGTCTGTTAATGCCACGAAATGTGCTAAGTCAGCATCTTCATTCATGCAATAAAACAAGACATGACCGCCTAATAAAGGAGCAACAAAATCCGCAATGGCGACAACACCCTCATGGCGATTAGCAAACCAATCGACCAATTCACCCGTCATGGTAACCGCATGCCTTACTTGACTTGCAACCACATCAAAATGCGCCAATACAGACAGAATAGCAACTTCAAGCTTATCTAAGCCCATCCAAAGTGGACAAGCCTGTTGTTGCACCTTGAGTACAGCGCCATCACGATCCAGTAAAACAGCTTTCACATGCGCGCCACCAATGTCCCAGCCAAGTGTTTTATGCATGCGCCACCTTGACCAACACTTCGTTTCGCTCAATAGGAGGCCAATCAAAATCCTGCTGCGTCAAACAATTCAGGATTAAAGCTGCAGGATTATCCGCTATAGCGGTCTGAAGCGCCATATAACTGGTGGTTAATCGCGGGTTAATTTCAACAACAATGATCTTTTCTACTCCATCTTCCTGCTGGCAAACAATCACATCAATACCAACATAACCAGCCAAGTCCAAGTGGGATTGTGCGATCTGATTCGCTAACCGAGAAAATGGTTCCCAATAGTGCTTTAAGCCATTCACAATACAACCTTGATAAGTTAACACCTGATCCACTTTAGCAATCAGTTGTTGGTTACAACTCAATACATACGCCTTGCCACGATTCATCACACAAGAAATACTGGCTGCAGTACCAGCAATATAAGCTTGAATAACATGTGTTTCAACATAAGAGTGCCGTTGTAGCCAGTCGACCAAGGCAGCATAACGATCAAAACAAACAGTTGCTTCACAACCAGCACCATCATCAGGCTTAGCCAGCATCTTAACCCCATCCGATACTGGCCAATCAGGCAAGAAAAAAGTATCAATCACATGAATACCAGCCGCTTTAAGCACAGCATAACTACCAGATTTAGTAGAAAACGCCTCAACAGCAGACAAACCGCTTCCCAATATTTTTTTATCATACTGCATGGCTAATGCCGTCAGTTTGGCCAATATATGATCTGTTTCAGGCGCAATTAACCAAACAGCATCAACGCATCGAATCTGAGACTCCCACACATCCCATGGATTGCAATCCACATCAATTAGATGGCACGCATAGCATGCTTTTGGCGGCGTAAGTCGCGCATCGACCGTGGTCATCACCTGATAAGATAAGCTAGATAAATCATATAACAAAGCGGCTAACATGCCCTGCCCTTGCGCCAAGAGCGCGGGGCTTAAATCACTACCAATTAAGCCACCACAAGTGATAAACTCGCAGACAAATATGGTTTCTATAGGTTTATTTTGCACATTATTCCAGTAATCGACTTATTAAATGGCACGGTTGTACACGCTAAAAAAGGCATACGCGCTGACTATCACCACATCCAATCCAAATTAACCGACGCCAATCATCCAATTGACATTGTAAAGTCTTTTCAAAGGCTATACCCATTTAAAACCCTCTATATTGCAGATTTAAATGCGATTCAACAGCAAGAAAACACTGGCGAAAGCCATCAAAAAATCATTGAATCCATACACCAGCTATTTCCAGCATTAACCATCTGGATTGATGCAGGCATCAACTGCATTGAAAAAGCAAATGCATGGACTAGACAATACACCAAACTAGTTTTAGGCAGCGAATCATTTGCGAGTATTGAGCAATACCAACACTTAATCACAAAGCTAACACACCCTTATCTCTTATCTTTAGACTTTTCAGCACAATCTTACTTAGGTCCAAAAGCTTTACTAGCCAATCACAGCATGTGGCCATTAGAAACGATCGTCATGACGCTATCCAAGGTTGGTGCCAACGCAGGTGTAGATATTCAAACCATTAAAAATATAGTATCGAAATCGCAGCAAAAACACATTTATGCCGCAGGGGGCGTTCGTGATGTGAACGACTTAATCCAACTCCAAAACAATCGAGTAACAGGCGCTTTAATTGCCTCTGCCTTTCACCATCAACAAATCAGTAGCCAAGACTTAACCCACCTCTCAAGCATAAAAAAAGCCTGAGTAAACTCAGGCTTTTGAACCACATCAAAACAACTATTCCAAGTTAGCGTGCAAAGCGCGCATGCCTTCCTCGGTTAAGTTTTCTGCATGAATTAACTCAGAAATTGCACCTTCCAAGAACACCAACGTTGAAAGCTCAAACTGCGAACCCATCGGCATACCTTTCACCAATGGGAAACTATCATCTTGACCAATTTGTACAACCAAATCAGCAACATCAGCCATGGCTGATGATTTTTTCATAGAAATCACAGCCAATTTCGCGCCTACTTCTTTCGCTTTTTTAACGAATGGCAGTAAGGTTGCCGTTCCGCCTGAACCTGAAACCAAAATTAATAAATCACCCGCTTTAATAGCTGGTGTAACAACCTCACCAACCATAAACACTTTATGTCCAGCGTGGACTAAGCGCATCGCAAAAAAACGAGACACTAACAATGAACGACCCGCACCACCGATAAATGTTGTGCCTGAGCTTTTGACTAAATTGACCAGTTCAGCAGCTTTGCTTTTATCGGTCACATCAAGGATACGTGTTAAATTATCTAAAATAAATTGTTGATGATCCATATTTTTTCCTTTAAATCTAATTGACTAACTTAAATGGTTCGCTTAAACAAAAATCCCGACACATTACTGGGTCGGGATTTCAAATACTCATCTCAATAAAAAATAATTGAGGTCAGAAATTATCCGTGAGCAATTTTTGTGATTTCTGCAGCAGAAGCAGCAGGATCTTCAGCACCGTAGATCGCTGCACCAGCAACGATGATAGTAGCGCCAGCATCACGAACTTGAGCAGCAGTAGTCGCTTTAACACCACCAGCAACTGAGATTTCAACGCCTAAGTTCAAAGCAGCGATAGTCGCTAAATCAGTAAAAGGTGTTTGACCAGCAGCTTGTTGATCTAAACCAGTGTGAACACCAATGATGTGCGCACCAGCAGCAACAACTTCTTTAGTCAAAGCAGCTTTATCAGCAACATTGATCAAATCAATTTGTGCTTTTTTGCCGTATTTGTTAGCAACATCGATAACACCTTTGATTGTACCAATATCAGCACAACCTAGAACTGTACAGATGTCAGCACCAGCTTTGTAGAACGGCTCAGCTTCGTAGAAGCCAGCGTCCATTGTTTTCAAATCAACTAAAATTTGGTTGTTTGGAAACTTTGCACGTAAAGTTTCTAGCAATTTGATACCGTTATGCTTGATACATGGTGTACCGATTTCTAAAATGTCAACGTGTGGAGCAACTGTCGTTGCTAAAGCAACTGTTGCGTCAAAATCTAATGAATCTAATGCCATTTGGGTTAAAGCCATGGTTAATCTCCGATATAAAGTTAATTATCGCAATGAAGCCTCTACAGACTAATTGCTATTTTTGTTACTACAAAAAACTGGACGCTCATAATAAGTGTCCAGTCGGTTTATGTCAATGTTAAAGCCGTAAAATTACAAGTTTGTTACATGTCACCATGAATCGAAAACACCCCTGCATACTACGATTTAACGCCTTACCTTATAGTTTTTCGCTTAACGCTGCTTCTAATTTGTTTTGATCTGCAACAAAACCGCGAATACCTTCAGATAGCTTCTCAATGGCCATTGCATCTTGATTCAGTTCAAAGCGGAACGCTTCCTCAGTTAATTTGGCGCCTGGTGTTTTGGTTGCACCAGCATCTGACAACACTTGAGTTAATGAACCTTCTGTAGCTGCTAAATCTTGCAACAAATTCGGCGACACAGTCAAGCGATCACAACCAGCCAATGCAATCAACTCGCCAGTGTTACGGAATGATGCGCCCATGACAACAGTTTTATAGCCATGTTCTTTGTAATATTGATAAATATTGCGAACTGAAATCACACCAGGATCTGTTTCCTGCGTGTATGTTTCACCCGTTTTAGCTTTGTACCAGTCTAAAATACGGCCAACAAATGGTGAGATTAAAAACACACCAGCCTCAGCACAAGCACGCGCTTGGCCAAAACCGAATAAAAGCGTGAGATTACAATTAATACCCTCTTTTTCAAGCGCCTCGCCTGCTTTAATCCCCTCCCATGTCGATGCTAATTTAATCAACACGCGATCTTTACCAACACCAGCCTCTTCATAAAGCGCCATTAATTTACGGCCTTTAGCAATCATTTTTTCTGTACTAAATGACAACCGCGCATCAACCTCTGTTGAAATACGGCCTGGCACTACTTTAGAAATTTCAATACCGATTAAAACAGCCAACTTGTCGGCCGCGTTATCGATTTGCACTTCTTTGCTTCCGCCTTGTGCTTTTGCATAAGCAATCGCCTCTTCAATTAAATGCGCATATTGTGGCAATTGGCTTGCCTTCAATAATAAAGATGGATTAGTTGTTGCATCAACTGGTTTAACTGACTTAATTGCTTCAACATCACCTGTATCAGCCACGATTGTTGTCATTGCTTTTAATTGGTCTAATAAATTTGCCATTGTGTTCTCCAAAATAGTGGGTGTTTTATGTTTTCTAAATTGCTTACAGAAAATCGGACTCGCATATTATATCGCAAATTATCTTGAAATGACGGGAAACTTAACCACCGCTGACCGCTAACATCGCTTTTAGATCAAGCCCATCATGACCCATCGGCCAACATCGCAAAACCATCATCTGACCAACTACGGCCGCCGCTAACCAGCATTAAAACAAGACTTCCGCGCCTACCTAGCCAACAAATGACAACAATGATGGGCAAAAATGGTCACCACGGTTAAATCAGCGCTCGTACCAGGATTAATCAGACGTCGCTTTAACGACTGGTCTAGCTCAAGCAAACGAGAAAAATAGTGTTTTGGATTCTCCAAAGCCAAAAACGCTTGATCATGCAAGCGCATTTCATCTTGAATTTTCAAGGCAACAGTAATCCCATACTTACGCGCAATATGACTGTCTGGATAATGACTTAACCAATATAAATACAAACTGGTAGCTGCCCAAGCAGGACGCTCCCAACGCGCCAGCGCAGCTTGATAGCGTGGCAAGCCCTCTTGCCAAATTTGCCCAAACCCATTTGCGTACTGCAGCCCAATCAAATCCTTGTGGGCAGCAGCTTGCATCGCTGCTAACAACGTACAATCACTCGCTTGATGAACATCATGTTTTTCTGCCTGCCCCAGCCCTGCTGGATTCGCCATTTGTATGGCCTTAAACAAAAACTCAGCATCTGCTTGAGTGGTATTTTGCAACACATTCAACAACCGCTGCATTAAGGTCGCTGTCTGAGGCAACAAAGCCGCCTGAATCATCGGCGCGCACAATAAAATAATCCCAAGATTAGTGTTACAACCAACGGCATCCCTTGTTGCCTCAACACTACGAAAGATACGCTCGCCCAATCCCAAATGAGGACACGCAATAAGCGGCGCCGACACCTCAGCACTATGCATAAAGTCTTGCACGGTCATCCCATGTCCATCAGCAAAAATATGGACATTTCCAGGCTTCAATGCTTCAACTTCGGCCAAACAAGCCGCTTGATAAATCCGAGCCAGATGGCTGGATAAACGTTCAACCTTAGGCATGCGTCTTCTGGATTAAATCATCCACCATTACTTGTGCAATATTCACATCAGAAACACTCTGCAAACCCCGCCAAGCTGGAATACTATTCACCTCAAGCACCCACAGCTTACCGCTTTGATCACGCATAATATCCACACCACAATAATCAATCGCCAATGCTTTAGCCGCATCAATTGCCAACAACCCGATAGAACGATCTGACTCACTCACACAACGAGCGCCCTGCGCTACATTATTTAACCACCCAGCACCACTACGGCGCATCGTTGCAACCACCTCATCATTGACGACAAACACTCTAAAATCATGATAACTGTCCCCCGCATCAATAAAAGACTGCAAATAATAAACACCATCGACAAAAAGCGCTTTTGGCACAGGCAATGGACTATCAGCCGTTAACAAGCGCACACCCTGACCCTGAGAACCAAATAAAGGCTTCATCACTAAACAATGATGACTTGCAATTTGCTGTTGAATAATAGAATGGGCAACATGCCTAGACTCACACACCCATGTTGCAGGCGTAGCCACACCAGCTTGCTTAAGCAAAAAGCTCGTCATCCCCTTATCCACAGTGCGCTCGATCGCCTTGGCATCGTTATAAACCTGAACGCCAAGCATACCAAGGACATGCAACACATTTAACCGGGTAACCACCTGCTGCAAACTCCCAGCCGCAATCCCTCGAACAAAAGCCATTGTTGGCAAACAATCAAAAGAAGGGATACCCATCTTTGGCCGCGAATCAGACAAATCAATCACACAATCTTGCAGCGCCACAAACACAACCTCAATCCCGCGGGCAGCAAAAGCTTGTTGCAAGCTCGCACCATGCCAACCACCTGCTTGGTCCGCCTCATCGGTAAAAATAGGCACTCTCATGCTTAATACTTCACATTAATTTAATTATATAAGACATTGATTTATTGTGAGAATGACTGCTCTAACAATACTTCATTATAAGCACCCGCAAAAAAACTATTCCCAGTACGCAGATTGCTAACAGTCACTTTAGCAGGCGAAAACAGCAGCGGATCAATTTGATAAAAATCCATATTGACGGCTTTAAAAATCTCTGCAAATGGCCGACCATAATCTTTAGACGCACTACTCGGCATCACTTTTGCCAAACCCGCCGCCGCCTCATCCTCACAATTCACAAAAAGTTGGACAAAGCCACCCAACAAAATCGCATCATTGGTTCTACCCATACCCGTTAAAAAATCGGGCGATGGCGGTGGAATCGGCGCAACACCGTAACCATCGACAAACTGCGCTAACGGAAAATTCACCGCATGCAACTTATGTAAAGCAACCTCCAATACACGAGCTGTAATTTGAACCGTACCAGCCAAACTGCGAGTCGGGGTCAAAATAAAAGTCAAATGAGATGGTCTGATGCCAGTATCTTGAGCGACTTTTTCAATCACTGCTGCTGGCGGCAACTGGTCGGTTTCCAACACCAAAGACGTATGTGCGCTGTTGTCTTGATAAGCCAGCGTTTTAAAAATAGCTTCACGTTGCGCAATCGCCCGGGCTGGACCGCTACCTAAAGAAAAGAATTTTTCGTGTGACAACGCCCAACCCGCATACTGACTACCCAAACAAGCAATTAATGGACTTTTAGCATGCACCTTGACACTGAATGGCCAGTTTTTAAACGTCTGATCACTCTGCAACGAAACTGCACCCAACCCTCCCATACAAATTTCAGCAATTAATCGGCCAGCTTCCAAACCGCCAACAGCCTGAATACCAGCATCCACAATCATGGCGCCTGAATCATGCTCAGTAACCTGTAAACTCAAAGCAGTTGCATTGCTCAACAACGCCTTTACCAGCCCATGAGTGCGCTGATTAATACTCAAATCCAAATCATCTTTTATCTTCATGCTTCTGCAATCCATTATCATTCATTCAAAAGTTGGCGATTCAACAACACAGCTCTTTGCTTAACGAGCTGTTTTGCAAGGCCAGACTGCCGCGCTTCCGCCCTCACCATACAAATAGGCATACCCCGCTTAATCAAACCACAAACCGCTGGCACATCGCTCACCCATTCTGGCCAGCGAAAATCAGGCCTGACCGCCACATCTTTTAGCGCATAAATCACCTGATGTGCCTGACTCAATGGCATCACAACCTCAGCCCCCACCTCACCAAGCAAGACATTCTGCGTCGACGCAACATGCCACTGCATTAACGCTTTTTGTTGGCGATAAAGATCAATCGTAGCACTTAAGCGCGGATTAACCTCCAATAGATAAACCGCATCGCCATTGACGATAGCATCACAACTATTGATGCCACGCAAACCAGCCGATCGGGCTATTTTTTTAACATACGCAGTCAAACGTAACGCTGCCACGGCAGATAACGCAATATGCGACACAGCACCACCATAGCGAAAAGGCTGTGCAACCACACCATCCACCCACTGCTCATTCAATCCAATCACATGCACGCCCGCCACATCCGCGACAAATAAGCAAGAAACAGGCACACCCTCTTGATAGCGCTGATAATAAACATTCGCTTTAGGCAGCGCCTGATGGCTACAATACTGAATCAAAGCACCACCACTAGCACCTATCGTTTTTTGCAGCCAACCATCAGCACAAGGCGGCGGACCAGCCTGCACTTCAGGATACGGAATCGACCAATCATCACACAAGCCATAAAAATAATCGGGTGACTTAATCGAAGCAACCAATGCCGCGCTATTACCTAAAACAGGACAACACTGACCCAGCGCCTCAACCACCCATGCTTGCATCTCCACACCAGCGCCATAACAAAGCCCAAGCAAGTCAGACAAAGCCTCAGACGCGACCAAATCAGTCACCATACGGACTAAAGCCACACCATCAAACCCAGCAGCACTCAGCGGCAACAAATACACGCTTTTTGCCACTTTCTGAGTCTCTACATCAGCAAAACAATCGATCGCAACCACATCAAACCCAGCAGCAACAGCTGCCTGAACATACGGTCGACTCGAAATCGCAACAATAATTAATGTCTTTTTACTGGACGTTAGCACGGGCAAAATCAAAAGCGTCGTGATAATCAATATGCATAACCGTCTCACGCCCAAGCATCGCCACCAACAACGCATGTTGCGTGACATACTTCAACTGCCCAATGGCCAATGCGCCAAAACCAGCAATCTGCGTCCCCGCGACCAGCGCACCATTACACATCACATCAACCCCCTCTATAGACAAAGGAGGCACCGCATTCACATCAGCAACCACTTTAAGTGACGGTGATTCAATAAAATCAGCCAAAGCCAACACCCGCACACCAGCAGGACTAGCGCACAAAGCAACACCTGCCTGATCTAATGCCACCTTTTTCGCCGCTGCACTCACCCCATCTAAAACACCCAAGCTCACCCCATAACGCTGCGCTAGTTTGCTTGCATACGCCTGCATACTCGCCACATCCCGATGTGCCATTAGCTGGACATTAGCCCCCTGTTTAGCCGCAATCAAAGCGGCCGTAGAACCGACTGCACCACTAGCGCCAAAGATAGCGACTGTCTCACCTGCTAACGATTGCTGTCTTGATTGAAGATGCGCATCCACTTTCGCCACCATTGCCGCAGCAGTCGTAAAAGCACCAGACGGATCCGAAAAAGTTGAAATTTCAAAAGGAGAAAACATAGCGCCACACGCAGCTTTTTGCATATCAAGCGCCAAATGGATATCTCGCCCACCAAAAAACAAAGCCTCGCGCTTAATCCCACTAGGACTCCTCGAAAAAATGGCATCCTGCGTAAGCGCAAGCACTTCATTTAAACTGACATCAGCATAAGGAATAATATGTTCATAGCCCGCATCAAAAGCCATATTAATATCAAAAGGGCTAGCATGTTTAGCTGCCGTGATTAAATGCAATATACTCGTTTTTTTCATCGATCTTCTTTACAAAAATAGGCGACGCACTCCTCAACCTCTGCATCAAGAATGCGGACACAAACACGCCACCACAACCAACCGCAACCACAGACCAACGACTGACTGAACCACCACCAACAACAAAGCTAACGCACCACTGCGCCAACATTTCTAGCTTGGCAGATTAACCAATCCAGCTGTTTGAATTGACCCTGCAATCGATCCAAATGCGCCTCAGCCATTTGTCGACTCTCAAATATCGCAAAACCAGTAGGCCCCCAAGAACTCTGACCGACACACTGCACCTGTTGACCCATCAAATCATACAACACCTGACTCACTAGTTTACTCGCATAACGTCCACCTTGCATAGGTGCAAAATAATCGCCCGTATAAGCTTGCAACGCCGCAACACCCTCAGCAAAAGACGGCAAATCACGCTCTTTTAACGCAGGAAGCGCTTGCATCAACACCCGGTGATTCACCTGTTGCGTCAGCAGCAAATCTGCCGCAGACAAACGCGCAAACGCCTGCACCTCCTCCTCCCCATGAATACCACAATACCCACGATCAAAAATTAACAAAATCGACCACGGCTCAGGAAAAGCCTGCTGCACCAGAATAGGCGGCACTTGCGTTTGCTCGCCACGCCCGCCATCCAGCACCAAGCCACCATCAACAAAAGTACCAATCCCAATACCAGAACGCAAGCCACGCCCAGTAACAAAAGCCATTTCAGTCGCCGTTAACGTCGTACCAAACAAGGCATTAAGGCCAGCACCAATCGCTAACGCCATTTGTGTGCCTGAGCCTAAACCAAAATGTCTAGGAATCTCACGATGGACTTTAATACTCACCTCATCTTGAATACGAGCGTGCTGCATCAGGAGATTTTTACTCTGCGCAATATAAGGTAAGGCATCGGCATCATCAAAAACATGCTTACCAATCGCCATTTCAATCAAGGTATCAGGCGCACTTAAGCCCAAACCCAAACTACCAAAGCGCCTGCCTTGCGTACCATTCAAGTCCAAAAAGCCCAGATGCAACCTTGCAAAAGCATTAACAAAAACGGATCGATTCTTTTTCTGATGGTTCATTCAGTCAGGCGTAATAAGCGTTGAATATTGAACAAACATTATATAGTCTTGTTTACCTCGATAAAAGGCTATTATTCTAGCGTGACATAGAAACGCTAATTTGGCATAATGCATGCCAGTCAAACATCAACTAAATGCATTTTACTAATAACTAACCTATACTAATAACTTACATAAAAGAATCAATTTCTTGAAAAATCAATCTTTAAGGGTCTTGTATGTCTTCCTACGTCATTCCATTTGAAAACCTACGCAACACCGATGTCCCATCAGTAGGTGGTAAAAACGCTTCATTAGGCGAAATGATTTCTCAACTCAGCGCAAAAGGCGTGCGTGTACCAACAGGCTTTGCGACCACAGCAGACGCATATCGCGAGTTTTTAGCACAAAATGGATTGGATGCAAAAATCAACGCCGAACTAGACGCCTTGAACGCAGACGACACCCAAGCACTGGCAATTTGCGGTGAAAAAATTCGCAAATGGATCATGGAAGCCGCATTTCCTGCTGCTTTAAATGAAGCCATTGCCGAAAACTACCAACGCCTAATTGCGCGTTCTGGCGAAGGCACCACCTTCGCTGTTCGCTCTTCGGCAACCGCAGAAGACTTACCGGACGCATCGTTTGCTGGACAACAAGAAAGCTTCTTAAACATTCATGGCTTAGACAATATTAACCACGCCATAAAAGAAGTCTTCGCATCGCTCTACAATGACCGTGCAATTTCATACCGAGTACACAAAGGCTTTGTACATGCCGACGTCGCCCTATCGGCTGGCATACAACAAATGGTGCGTTCAGACATCGGCTGTGCTGGCGTAATGTTCTCCATCGATACAGAATCTGGCTTTAACGATGTCGTCTTCATCACCTCCTCCTACGGACTCGGCGAAACAGTAGTGCAAGGCGCGGTTAATCCAGACGAATTTTATGTCCACAAACCATTGCTAGCCCAAGGCAAACCTGCCATTGTACGCCGCACCATTGGTTCAAAACTAATCAAAATGGTCTTCTCAGATGCGACCCAAGCAGGCAAATCAACCAACACCATTGAAGTCGACACCGCTGAAGCAGAACGCTTCTCATTGACCGATGAAGACATCTTAGAATTAGCCACCTACGCCATGACGATAGAAAATCATTATGGTTGCCCCATGGACATTGAGTGGGGTAAAAATGGACTAGACCACAAACTATACATCCTACAAGCACGACCTGAAACCGTTAAATCGCAAGAATCAAAAAGCAATGTAACCGAAACATACAACTTAAAAAAACACGAAAACAAACCATTAGTAGTAGGCCGTGCAGTGACCCAAAAAGTCGGGGTTGGTCCAGTTCGTGTCGTGCTAGACCCATCCGAAATGCACGAAGTACAACCTGGCGATGTTTTAGTCGCGGACATGACAGACCCCAACTGGGAACCCGTCATGAAACGTGCCAGCGCCCTAGTGACAAACCGTGGCGGCCGCACCTGTCACGCAGCCATTATTGCACGCGAACTCGGCATTCCAGCAATCGTAGGCTCAGTCAACGCCACCGACTTATTACGAGAAGGTGAAATCGTGACCGTCTCATGTGCCGAAGGTGAAACAGGCTTTGTTTATCATGGCGCACTAGACTACGCCGTAACAACACAAGAAAACCAACCACTTTCTAAACCGCCATGCAAAATCATGATGAACGTAGGCAATCCCGACATGGCCTTCAGCTTTGCCCAAATACCCAACGACGGCGTAGGGTTAGCGCGTTTAGAATTCGTCATCAACAATATGATTGGCATTCACCCTAAAGCCATTCTCAACATCGACGCAATGCCAGCAGCGATGCAAGCAACCATCAAAAGTCGTGCCCGTGGCTATGCCAGCCCCAAACAATTTTACATTGACAAAATCGCAGAAGGCGTCGCAACCATCGCCGCTGCCTTTTACCCCAAACCCGTCATCGTCCGCACCTCAGACTTCAAATCTAATGAATACAAAAAACTCATTGGAGGAGACATTTACGAGCCAGACGAAGAAAACCCAATGATTGGCTTCCGTGGCGCAGCCCGCTACATTGCTGAAGACTTCAGAGAATGTTTTGATATGGAATGTCAGGCCATGAAACAAGTGCGTGATGTCATGGGTCTGACCAATATCGAATTAATGATTCCCTTTGTACGCACCATTGCCGAAGCAAAAGCCGTCACCGAAATCATGGCCAAAAACGGTCTAAAACGAGGTGAAAATGGTTTACGTCTGATTATGATGTGCGAAATCCCATCAAACGCATTGATTGCCAATCAATTCTTGGAATACTTTGACGGCTTCTCAATTGGCTCCAACGATTTAACCCAACTGAGCCTAGGAATGGACAGAGACTCTGGCATCTTAGCTGACGGCTTTGATGAACGTAACGATGCCGTAAAAGAACTCCTCAAAATGGCCATTAGCGCCTGTAATGCCCAAAATAAATACATCGGCATTTGCGGTCAAGGCCCCTCTGACCACCCTGACTTTGCGGAATGGCTCATTGCACAAGGCATCCAATCGGTATCACTCAATCCAGACACCGTTGTTGCAACCTGGCAACGGCTGACAAAATAGGCATGGGAGAACGCGCCGTCTTTATCGTCTCAGACAGCACCGGCACAACAGCCGGTGCGCTAAGTAAGTTATTAGAACACTTCCCAAACACGGAATTTTCAATTTCCCGCTTACCGTTTACCGACAATTTAGAAAAAATTGAAGCCGCACAAGCCAGCATCCTAGCCGCCTCAGAAGCAAACAACACCCTACCTATTGTAATTATGTCCCTAGGTGACGTTAAGCTACGCAACCAGCTCAAACAAACAAAAGCCTATTTTATTGATTTATTCACCACCTTTATTGACCCCCTAGGTCAAGAACTCAATGAAACCCCCTTAACAGGCTCTGGCATTGCCCATGGCATCATGGGCAACAGCTACGACCAAAGAATAGAAGCCATCAACTTCTCACTCAACCATGATGACGGTCAAACCGACGTCAATCTAGACCAAGCACAAGTAATCCTTGTTGGCGTTTCCAGATGCGGAAAAACCCCAACAAGCTTATACCTAGCCATGCAATTTGGCATAAAAGCGGCTAACTACCCCCTGATTCCAGAAGATTTTGAGCGAGGCACACTCCCCGCCTCCTTACTCAAACACATGGATAAAATATTTGGACTATCCATCAAACCAGAGCGCCTGCACTCAGTCAGAAGCCAACGCCGTCCGGACAGTTTTTACGCCTCACTGGACAACTGTCGCAATGAAATAAAAATTGCAGAAGACATGATGCGCAGTCACGGCATCAGCTGGGCAGATTCAACCACCCGTTCAGTAGAAGAGCTATCAGCCATCATCTTACAAAAAATCAAGCAACCAAAAAAGCAAATGCACTAAACGCATCTGCTTTAAAAAAAAACTACTTCAAGTAAGGCTTGATTTCATTCATAATTTTATCTGAATCTGGCTGCGTCATACTAGAAAAAGCCGTCACCTTCTTCCCATGTGGCGCGATAACATACTTATAAAAATTCCATTTTGGTGCTGTACCTGTTTTTTCAATCAACTGCTGATAAAAAGGATTAACATCATCCCCTCTCACCGCACTTTTCGCCATCATTGGAAACTCAACCCCATAAGTCATTTTACAAAAATCACCAATTTTCTGATCTTCACTAAACTCCTGTTTAAAGTCATTAGAAGGAAAACCAAGCACCAACAAACCCTTAGCTTGATACCGCTTATACATCGCCTCCAAAACCTCAAACTGCGGTGTAAAACCGCATTTACTAGCCGTATTCACCACCAAAATCGGACGATCTTGATAATCACATAAATCAAATGGTTGCCCATTTAAAGTAGTGAGCTGGTGATTGTAAAGCGCATCACAACCTGCATTCGCCATTGTATTGAATCCCACTAACAAAAAAAACATATAAAAAAATTTCATCTTTTTCTCTCAATCCCTTTAACCCCGTTTCAGACTAACCAGCAATAAAAACGTTCCATTAACCACCGATGCACCACCACACGATCAACAAAAGCGTACACAAAACCCACCCCCTCCATGACCAGCAGACCATCACAACAAAATATTCATCCATCAAACTGGTTTATTTTATTTGAATGATGTTACTATATTCAAATGGTCGGAAAATCAAATCAATCAGGTGGTAAACGCGTTGGCGCTGGTCGCAAACCTGGCTCAGGCATTTATCAAGAAACCACAACCGTTATGCGCGTACCAGAAAGTCAAAAATCCGTGATTAGTCATTTTTTAACAGCCTATGCCAACAAGCAAAACACCCGACAACTAAACACCAACCTCGATACGGTAGGCGAACACATACAACCCAAACTAACAGCAAAACCAGTTTATCTCAACCTCTATAACACCAGAGTTGCCGCAGGTTTTCCATCACCTGCCGATGATCACATTGAAAAACGCCTAGACCCAAGCGAATTTTTAATCGACCAAGCCGACGCCACCTTCTTTGTCTCCATACAAGGCGAATCGATGATAGAAACAGGCTTAATGCCACACGACAAAGCAGTAGTCGATCGTTCTAAAACACCCGTCATTGGCGACATTGTCTTAGCCGTGATTGATGGTGAATTTACCATCAAAACACTATCTAGACAAAAAAACGGCAACCCACGCTTATTACCTGCCAACGCATCCGGCCAATACACCCCTATCGATATCCAAGAAGGGATGCAATTTGAAATATGGGGCGTTGTCACGGGCTCTTTTAGACGTTTCCGCTAATGCTTTAACGCCATCCCAAATGAATGGGATTAATCATCTCCGCGCGCTGGCTTCGCCCGTTAAGCGGATACTGTTAACCAACCCACCATAAAGTGCGTGACACCGTCACCGAACGAGTCACCACGATCCAATCCCCCGCTCAATCAACAGCACAACAACACCCAATCGCCATCCAGCATCGCAAAAAAACGGTTTTTTTGATCAAAGTTTGATCTAGATCAATGCAACCCCCTATTCAATTAACGATAATCAGCACCAATCTAAAAAAAATGAATAAAACCAAGCATGACAAACAAAAAAAACAAAGGAAACAAGAGAAAAATAAGCAGCAAAATAGCAGTAGCTACGGCCGCTTTTTTGTTGGCGAGTGGGAATGCGTGGGCAGCCGTCACGCTTGATAGCACTGCAAGAGCGACCGGCCTCAGCGAAACGGCCATCGGCTATCAGGCGACCGCCAGCGGTGGCAACTGCAGC
>Ga0129324_10000488_pt1 | contig 28715 bp, 28 predicted proteins | sample CPBDNA_7_FD_96879 | JGI IMG/M metagenome (GOLD analysis project Ga0129324, IMG submission 96879) | Freshwater to marine salinity gradient microbial communities from Chesapeake Bay, USA - CPBay_Spr_15_0.2_DNA | ecosystem: Environmental > Aquatic > Marine > Coastal | place: USA: Chesapeake Bay...
CGTCGAACCGTGGGAAATACTCGATCACGAACTCGTGCCGGTGCGGTGTCTGCGTCTAGGTCATGGGGATCGGCACTGACCCGGGGTGCTGTTGCGCGCAACAGTTCGCGGCTGGGGCGAAGTGATACCGCCCAGCCAGACTCAACCCACGCTTGTGATTCCACGGAGCGCCCGTACCCTCCCACCATCAAGGTCAGAGGATGACCATCAGCCGTGCCCATCGCGCGGGCGCGCATGGCGAGCACATCGCGGGCATTCCAGCCGGGTGCCTGCGGATCGACGAGAGACTCGTCGGCATCATCCCAACACACCAGCAGACTGGGATTGACGACGGGCGCGAAGGCAGCGGCTCGCGTGCCGATCACGATGTCGGCTCGACGCGTCAGGGCAGTTAAGAAAGCGGTGTATCGCGCTTGCGGCCCCTGATCGGCGGTCAGGGTACAGACCCGGTGGCCCATGCCATGACGCGTGAACGCCGCTACGAGCGCGGTGACCTGGCGAGCATTGGGCGCAATAATGACGACGGGACCGTGCGGGAGGGACCATCGGGTGACTTCGTAGATACGTTCGGGAGCGTCTTCGCCGGGGGCGGTCGACCACACGACACGAGCACCTTGATGCTCCAGCAGACGGCTACGAAGGCCCGCGCCCCCGCGGTAGGCGTCCCATCCGGTGCCGTCGGGCACAGGTGCGGCTGCCCCAGGATCGATGCCTGCTGGGCGCGCGAGCAGCGCTTCTTCAGCGCGGGCATGTCGAGGAGGTATCGCGGCGCGCAAGACGTCCGCCATCGTGCCCGCGTATCGGTCGGCGACCGCCCGGGAAAGTTCCGCGATAGCTGGCAAGAGCACGGGCAGAGGTGAGATCACGCGTTCGAGTGGCTGAACACGATGGTCGGATGACTCGGTTCGAGCGAGCACGAATCCATTGACCAGTCGCCCGGCTAGACGCACACGCACGCGAACCCCCGCTTGAGCGCTGTCATCGAGGGATGCGGGTACCAGATAGTCAAACGGCCGATCTAAATGGGGGAGGCGAACGTCGACGCAGACCTGCGCGATCGGCAAGCGATCAGCAGCGGTGGTCGTCACGGCTGTTGATCGTGCCATGTTGCCCCGACATCGCGACCGCGGAGGCAGCCCTAGACTGATGGTGCATGGCAGACACCAAGGCAAGGACGTCAGGGTGCACGGCGGGTGAGGAGGTCAAGTCTTCGTGACGGTTCAAGATATTCGGCTGTTTGGAGATCCGATCCTGCGCACGCCGGCGACGCCAGTTGAGGATTTCGACAAAGAGCTCCGCAAACTGGTCAAGGATCTCACCGACACCATGCGCGATGCCCCCGGCAGTGGGTTGGCGGCACCCCAGATTGGGGTTCCCCTCCGTGTCTTTACCTGGTGGGTAGATGACGAACTGGGGCATCTGTGCAATCCCAGCCTCGATTTGTCCGAAGAGTCCCAAGACGGCGAGGAAGGGTGCTTGAGCATCCCCGATCTGAGTTTCGATCTGGTTCGTGCGCGCAGTGTCGTGGCCAAGGGTTGGGATATGCACGGCGAACCCATCACCGTGGAGGGCAGCGACCTATTGGCTCGGGCGATCCAGCATGAGACCGATCACCTGGACGGAGTGCTTTTCGTCGATCGGCTTGACCCGCAGACGCGCAAAGAAGCGATGAAGGCAATCCGTGCGGCCGATTGGTTTGGCGATCACGCCCCCCGCATCAAGGTCAGCCCGCACACGCTGTCGGCCAAGTGGTTATAGCCAGTTGTTGAGCCAGCAGTGAGACTAGTTTTTGCCGGCACGCCCGAGGCGGCGGTGCCATCATTACAAGCCCTGATCGACTCTCGGCATGACGTGGTCGGCGTTGTCAGTAGACCCGATGCCCGCGTGGGGCGCGGTCGAAAAGTGCAGCGCAGCGCGGTGGCGAGCAGGGCCGACGAGCATGGGATCCCGGTGCTTACACCCGACCACCCGCGTGATGCAGGCTTTGTCGCGAAACTCACGGAACTAGCTCCCGACTGCTGTCCGGTCGTCGCCTACGGCGCGCTCATTCCGCCCGCGGTACTTGCGATACCTCGATTTGGATGGGTGAACCTGCACTTTTCGCTGCTACCGGCGTGGCGCGGTGCGGCTCCCGTTCAGCACGCAATCTGGCATGGCGATGACATCACCGGTGCGACGACTTTCGTGCTCGAGGAGGGTCTAGACACGGGGCCGATCCTAGGTACGGTCACCGAGTCGATCGGATCATCGGATACGACCGGTGATCTGCTCGCCCGATTAGCCGCCAGTGGCGCGCAACTTCTCGTGCACACCATCGATGCGTTGGCTCAAGGCGACGCCGTGGCGGTGCCGCAGTCGGCTGACGGCGTCACGTTTGCTCCCAAAATTGACGTGCCAGAGGCACACGTCGACCTCGGGCAACCGGCCATCAGGGTCGACCGACAGGTTCGGGCATGCACGCCGTCACCGGGTGCCTGGGTAAATTTCCGCGGGGACCGGCTTGGCCTGGATCCGGTGTCGATCGAGCTTGGCGACGTTCCCGATGCGCTGAGGTCGAGGGTGGATGAACTCGCCAGCGGTGAACTTCTGGCCGGTAAACGGCATGTGTGGGTGGGTACGGCCACGACAGCGGTATGTCTATCCAAGGTTCAGCCGGCGGGTAAAAAGATGATGATCGCCGCCGATTGGGCCCGCGGTGTTCGTCTCGAGCCACATGAGGGCCTCACGTGAGTGCCAAACCGCCGGCCAAGTCGCTGAAACCGGGTGGCGCGCCGGCCCGGCGGGGATCCAGCCGCACTACCGGAACCAGAGAGGCCCGGGGGGCGCGAGGAGCCGCCTACGACCTTCTGCACAGCGTCGCCGCCGACAATGCCTACGCCAACCTCGCGATGCCGGGCATCTTGGAAAAGGCACGCTTGAGCGATCGTGACGCGGCGTTTGCGACCGAGCTGGCCTATGGCACATTGCGCTGGCGCGGGCTCTACGACGCCATTTTGGCCCAGTGCGTCGACGGGTCAATCGATCGGCTTGATCCTCGGGTACTCGATGTCTTGCGGCTGGGAGTTCATCAGCTCGTGAGCCTTGGCACCCCACCGCACGCAGCCGTGGGCGAGACGGTCACGTTGGCACGTCAGGTCGTCGGTGATGCGCCTTCACGGCTGGTGAACGCTGTTCTGCGACGCGTCGCCGAGGGAGGCGATCTTCCGCGCTGGCGAGATCGGGTTGCGCCGGGATACACCACCGGCGACCTCGCCGTTGCCTGGTCTCATCCTCGCTGGATCGTCTCAGCACTGAAGGAGGCGCTAGCTACGCATCCGCCTGATCCTGCGATAGCAAACGACGTAACAGCGGATCTGATCGCACTGCTCAGCGCTGACAACGACCCGGCGCGGCCCACTTTGGTTGCGAAGCCCGGTCTTTTCTCACCCGATGAGTTGCTCCAACTGCCGCAGGTGCGTCCCGGTCGCTGGTCACCTTTGGCCGGGGAACTCATGACCGGTAAGCCGGCGGATCTGGAATGCGTGAGCGGCGGTCTTGTCGGCGTTCAAGACGAGGGCAGCCAGCTTGTTGCGCTGGCGCTCGCCAATGCACCGATCGAGGGTCCCGACAGACAGTGGGTTGATCTGGCAGCAGGCCCCGGTGGCAAGGCAGCGGTTCTCGTCGGACTAGCCGGACTCTTAGGCGCGCACGTGACGGCCGTTGAACCTCATGCGCACCGGGCGCAATTGGTTCGGGATTCGTTACGGCGGTTTCCTCCTGCCGACTACTCTGTCGTTGTCGCAGATGGGCGCGATGCTTTGCCCCCCGGCAGTGCCGATCGCGTGCTGGTTGACGCACCGTGCACGGGCCTAGGAGCTCTTCGCCGCAGACCTGAGGCCCGTTGGCGTCGCACGCCAGATGACCTAGCGACGCTGGGGCCCCTGCAACGTGATTTGCTGCGATCGGCGTTGACCATCGTGCGTCCAGGTGGCGTCGTTGCTTACGCCACCTGTTCGCCGCACCTAGCCGAGACCGATCACGTAATCGCCGATGTTCTCGCTGAGCGCGACGATGTGATGCAGATAGACGCGCGCGCGGTCTTGCCTGAGGTGTCGCACCTTGGTAACGGACCCGCGGTACGACTGTGGACCCACGTTCACCAGACCGATGGCATGTTCCTGGCGCTAATGAAGCGGCGTGACCCCACCTCCAGGTCCGAGCACATTCACCGCTGACGGATACCCTCTTGGGTGTGGTGACCCAGATTTCCCCCAGCATCCTAGCGGCGGACTTCGCGCGGCTGGCCGACGAGGTTGCCCGAATCCCCTCAGCGGACTGGCTTCATGTCGACGTCATGGACAATCATTTTGTTCCAAATCTAACCCTTGGTCTCCCGGTGGTGGAGTCCTTGTCGCGAGCCACGGACATTCCCTTGGACCTGCACCTGATGATCACCGATCCCGACCGCTGGGCACCTGAATATGCCGCTGCCGGCGGAGCGAGTGTCACCTTCCACGCCGAGGCCGCCACAGCTCCCTTGCGGTTGGCCCGCACACTGCGTGGCATGGATACTCGCGCGGGCCTGGCGCTAAACCCGGGCACGTCGGTCGAGCCGTACGCGGATTTACTCGCCGACTTCGACATGCTCTTGATCATGACCGTCGAGCCAGGTTTCGGCGGCCAGCCGTTTCTCCCGCAAGTGTTGCCAAAATTGCGACAGGCCAAGCAGATCGCCGAACGCCAGGGACTAGACATCTGGTTGCAGGTGGATGGTGGGATTACGCCGCAGACCATTGATGAATGTGCTGACGCCGGGGCCAATGTGTTCGTGGCGGGTTCCGCCGTGTTCTCTGCAGACGACCCCGATGCGATGGTCGCCGCGTTGCGTGCTCGAGCCGATGCCGCTGCACATGCGCGCCAGACAGCGATGGGTGTCGGCGCTGCAGAGGCCCCGTCTTCGTGATCAGCTCCGCCGAGATCCAAGCGCTGAGGGCGGCTCATGAGTTGTCCCGTACGCCGGGGGTGCCCCCTGGGCCCAATCCGCGGGTGGGTTGTGTGCTGTTGTCGCCAACGGGCGTGACCGTAGGTTCGGGATTCCATCGCGGGGCTGGCACCGCGCACGCTGAAATCGACGCATTGACTCAGGCAGGCGACCAGGCCACAGGCGCCACCGCCGTTGTCACTTTGGAGCCGTGCAACCACGTAGGCCGAACAAGTCCTTGCGCGCAGGCATTGATCAGCGCTGGGGTTGCGCGAGTGGTCTATGCAGTTGCCGATCCTGGAGTCGACTCAGCCGGCGGTGCCGACACCTTGCGGGCGGCCGGTATCGATGTGGTCTACCTAGGGGATGCCTCGTCGGATGACGCCATCGGTGCTGAACCTGCATACCGAGCCGTGATCGAGCAGTTGCGGCCTTGGATCTTCTCGACCCAACACGAGCGGCCTTTTGTCACCTTGAAGACGGCGTCGAGTCTTGACGGTCGGGTGGCGGCCGCTGACGGCTCCAGCAGGTGGATCACGGGTGTCCAGGCCCGGGCTGAGGTGCATGAATTACGGACTCAGGTCGACGCGATCATGATCGGCACGAGCACGGCAATTACCGATGATCCGTCCCTGACCGCACGGAGCGCAAACGGCAACTTGCTTGACTACCAGCCGCTTCGCGTGATCGTCGGTAAGCGCGACCTGCAGCCAGGTAGTCAATTGATGCGTCAGGACTCCGCGGGCGGCGAGGTCAAGCACCTACGCACTCACGATATTGCGCAGGTGCTTGACACGCTGCATCGTCAGCAGGTCCATCACGTACTGGTGGAGGGTGGCCCGACGTTGAGTACCGCCTTCATCCAGGCGGGGTTGGTCGACCAGTGGATCAGCTATGTGGCTCCGCTCATAGTGGGGAGTGGGCCGTCGGTGGTCGGCGACCTAGGCACCGTAACGATGAGTCAGGCGACCCGTTGGCGGGTGGTCGGTGTGGCGTCGGTGGGTGCAGATGTCAAGATCATGGCCGAGCCTGTACATCTGCACGAGGCAACCAGCGACCGACGAGGAGCATGACGTGTTTACCGGCATTGTCGAAGAACTCGGCACAATCGTGGCCGTAGAAGACCTCCCTGGCGATGCCCGTCGGCTCACCATGTCGGGGCCCCTTGTCACCTCCGACGCAAGCCTGGGGGACTCCATCGCCGTCAACGGTGTGTGTCTGACCGTGTCTGCGCAATCTGGGTCGCAGTTCACCGCCGACGTCATGCGCGAGACGCTCGTGCGATCCTCCCTTCGAGATGTCACTGCCGGGACCCCGGTCAACCTGGAGCGTCCGGTCACGTTGAGCACTCGACTCGGTGGCCACCTGGTGCAAGGCCACGTCGATGGGGTGGGAGTCATCACCGCGCGTGAACCAAGTGAGAACTGGGAGGTTGTGACGATTCAACTCCCGGCGGATCTTGCTCGCTACGTCGTCGAAAAGGGGTCCATTACTGTCGATGGTGTCTCGCTCACGGTTGTTGCTGTAGGAGACAACCGTGGCGCATCGACAGATACCTGGTTTTCGATCTCCTTGATTCCCACGACACTCGATCTCACGACGCTTGGTCTGAAGCAACCCGGAGACCTCGTCAACCTCGAAGTGGATGTTCTGGCCAAGTATGTTGAAAGATTGATGACCCCCTCGGAGAACGGATGACACACCTCATGGACATTCCCCCCTCCTCCGACGGCGTCTATGGAGATATCAGCATGGACTCCATCGAGGCTGCCATCGACGCGATGGCAGCGGGCAAACCGGTTGTGGTGGTGGATGATCCGGGACGCGAGAACGAGGGTGATCTGATTTTCGCGGCGCAGTTGGCCACACCCGAAGTAACTGGATTCATGATTCGTTACACATCTGGCTACATCTGTGTGGGCATGACCGGTACACATCTGGATCGACTTGGCCTGCCACCCATGACCGCCGTCAACGAGGACGCCAAAGGCACTGCCTATGCCGTTTCCGTCGATGCCCGGGATGTCGAAGCCACAGGCATCAGTGCGAAAGATCGGGCCCACACCATCAGGCGGCTTGCCTCGCCGGAGACCCAGCCCTATGACCTGACCCGCCCCGGGCACGTGATGCCCCTCCGCGCCGTTGATGGCGGCGTGTTGCGTAGGGCCGGGCATACCGAAGCGTCGGTCGACTTGGCCCACATGGCCGGTCTCGTGGCGGCTGGGGCGCTGTGTGAATTGGTGAATGACGATGGCTCCATGATGCGTGCTCCAGAATGTCGAGCCTTCGCCAACGAACACGACTTGGTCATGATTTCGATCAGGGATCTCATCGCGTTTCGCGCTCGTCGCGAACGCCTTGTCGAGCGTGTGGCCGCAGCTCGAATGCCAACAGAGTTTGGTGACTTCATTGCCTACGGGTACCGCAATATCCTCGACGGGGTCGATCACATCGCGTTGGTTTGTGGGGAGATCGGTTCGGGTCAGGATGTCTTGACCCGGGTTCATTCTGAGTGTCTTACCGGCGATGTGTTGTCCTCGCTTCGCTGTGACTGCGGCCCACAACTTGACGCTGCGATGGGGGCCGTTGGCTTAGAAGGGCGAGGAGTTGTCCTCTACCTGCGCGGCCATGAGGGCCGCGGTATAGGCCTGCTACACAAACTTCAGGCCTATCAACTGCAAGACGCCGGGCGAGACACGGTCGATGCGAATCTGGAACTTGGGCTGCCCATGGATGCCCGCGATTACGGCATCGGTGCCCAGATCCTTGCCGATTTAGGTGTTCGGTCAATGCGACTACTGTCGAATAATCCTGCTAAACGTGCCGGGCTTGAGGGCTATGGGCTGTCGATTAGCGAACGCGTACCTCTGGTCATTGAGCCCAATGAACACAATCGGCACTATCTGGAGACAAAGGCTCAGCGGATGGGTCACGACATGCAGACCGAACGGCCACAGTCATGAGTGGGGCAGGTGCGCCGGCCACGGGTGGTCTCGCGGCGCCCGGCATGAATGTTGCGATCGTGGCCGCTTCGTGGCACGAGGTCGTTATGGACGGTTTGCTCGCGGGCGCTCTGGCTGCATGCGCAGATGCTGGCGTCACCACCACGGTCGTGCGAGTTCCAGGAGCGTTCGAACTTCCAGTGGCGGCGGCCCGATGCGCGCGGTCGGGGTTTGGTGCCGTCGTGGCGCTTGGCACGATCATTCGTGGTGGCACCCCGCACTTTGACTTCGTCTGCCAAGCGGCTACCGCCGGGCTGTCACGGGTGGCGTTGGACTCTGGAGTGCCCGTGGGTTTCGGACTACTCACCTGCGACGACGAAGCTCAAGCCATCGATAGGGCCGGCTTGCCGGAATCGTCGGAGGACAAAGGACGCGAAGCCGCGGAAGCGGCCATCTCAACGGCCCTTGTCCTTGCGCAATTGCCCACGGCCTAGGCTGAACGCCTATGAAGACCTTCGATGAGCTTTACGCGGAGTTGCAGGGCAAGAAGGCATACGCGGATGCCTCATCTGGTACGACGCGGCTGCTCGAGCAGGGTGTTCATGCGATTGGCAAGAAGGTCGTCGAGGAGGCGGCGGAATCATGGATGGCCGCCGAATATGAAGGCCACGATCGAACGGCAGAGGAGATTGCCCAGCTGCTGTATTTCGTTCAGGTGCTCATGATCGCCACCGACGTATCTCTTGACGATGTGTACCACCGTCTCTAGATCTGGTTCATTAGTTCACGTCAACACCTCCCGTTTTTGGTTTAGAAAGGTCTCGCCATGTTGCGCGTAGCGCTTCCCAATAAAGGTCAGTTAGCGGAACCCGCGCGGGCCATGTTGGCCGAGGCCGGCTATCTAAATGCGTCTGTTGGTCATGAACTCGTGATTCAAGACCCCGATAACGATGCTGAGTTCTTCTTTCTGCGCCCTAAAGACATCGCGACCTATGTTGGAGCTGGACGCTTGGATATCGGCATCACGGGGCGCGACATGCTCTTGGACTCTGGCGCCGATGCAGAGGAGATTTTGGGTTTGGGTTTTGCCGGATCCACGTTTCGTCTCGCTGCACCGATCGGTGCAGCGACCTCCATTGCCGACTTAGCCGGCTGTAGAATCGCTACCTCATATCCCGTTCTGCTACAACAATTTTTGGCTGATAATAAGATCACGGCCGAGGTGATTCGCCTCGATGGCGCGGTTGAGAATGCGGTTCGGCTTGGCGTTGCAGATGCGGTTGCAGATGTGGTGGCCACCGGCACCACGATTCGAAAAGCAGGCTTGGAGATTATCGGTGATCCGCTGCTGGTCAGCGACGCGCTCCTGGTCCGACGTCGTGGGGCTTCGGCAGATTCAAACGTCGACACGTTCGTTCGCCGGATAAACAGTGTCATGGTTGCGCGCAGTTACGTTCTCGTCGATTACGACATCAAGGCCGAGTTCCTCGATCAGGTTTGCAAGATCACACCGGGCATCGAGTCGCCGACCGTGTCGTCGCTACATGATCCCGCGTGGGCTGCGGTGCGAGCGATGGTGCCGCGCAGTGAAGTCCATCGAGTGATGGATGAGCTGTATGACCTGGGGGCACGCGGCATTTTGGTGACCGCGATCCACGCCTGCCGGTTATGAACCCTTCAGATCGAGGCCTCGGCCGAAGTCTGCAGACGCCCCAGACGTTTGCAGATGACGATGGTTCTCCATCGCCGGGGCTCGTGGCTGCATTGCAGCAGCGCGCGACGGATGTTGAGGGCACCGAACGGGTGATAACCGAACTTGCGCGGGCTCGACTACTCGTGCCCGTCGTGGCCGTTTTGGAGTCAATCGACGACTCCGGAGCCGATAAGTCTTCCCACATGGCAACGGTGACCCTGGTTCAAGCCGATGGTCGCCGTGGGCTGCTGGCTTTTAGCTGTCTAGAGGCCCTCACCGCATGGGATCCCGAAGCGCGGCCGGTGCCCTCTATGGCCGCATCGGTCGCTGCTGCCGCGATTGAGCAGGGGGCCCAGGGAGTGCTGCTTGATATCGCGGGGCCGATCCGATTTGCGATCGATGGCGATCATCTGGCGTTCTTGGCCGCGCTGGCGTCGCCGACGCAGTGAGTGCGAATTACTCCATGATCAGCGTTGAACAACCGGCCCGGTGAGTTTCTCACCAGGTCCGCTGCCGGCCGGGTCTGGAAACGGTGACGCCTCGAAAAAAGCCCGCTGCAAGGCGGTCAATCCGTCGCGGAGTGGGGCCGCATGCTGGCTACCGAGGTCTGCCGCGGTGGCTGTGACTAAGCCGGCCAGGGCGGTGATCAGGATCCGTGCCTCGGCAAGATCCTTGTGATCTTGGGCGTCTGGCCCCTCGGCCAGGCCGCATCGTACGGCTGCGGCAGTCATGAGGTGAACGGCGAGCGTGGTGACGACTTCGACGGCCGGCACGTCGGCGATGTCACGCAGTGCGTCCTGGTCACTCGTCATGCTGATACCCTGTCAGACCTGGCTGGTGGCGGTATGAGTGAGGTCGCTCACGGTGCTGCGATCAGTTGACCAAGTGGAATCTCGATTCCCACCTGCTGACCGCTCCAGGTCATCAAGGTTGTGACGCATTCGCGTGCGTGCGCTGTGTTTGTGCAGTGCTATCGAGCCTCCACTCCAACCCTGTCAGTGTTGGTGCTGACACATGTGCTGAAGGAGGCGCCATCAGCGTCGAACCACGTATCAACGATCGGATTCGTGTCCCCGAGGTTCGTCTCGTGGGCCCCGAGGGTGAACAGGTCGGCATCGTGCGCATTGACGATGCTTTGCGGCTAGCCCAGGAATCAGACCTTGATCTTGTCGAGGTTGCTCCCATGGCCAAACCGCCGGTCTGCAAACTGATGGACTACGGCAAGTTCAAGTACGAAGCTGCCGTGAAGTCTCGCGAAGCTCGGAAGAATCAGACGCACACCGTGATCAAGGAAATGAAGCTTCGGCCCAAGATCGACCCCCACGACTACGAGACCAAAAAGGGTCACGTCGAGCGGTTCCTTCGGGCCGGTGACAAGGTGAAGATCACCATCATGTTCCGCGGTCGCGAGCAGTCGAGACCTGAGTTGGGTCTGCGCCTTCTGGCCAGACTTGCCCAGGACGTTGAAGAACTTGGTTTCGTCGAGTCGACGCCCAAGCAGGACGGTCGAAACATGATCATGGTGCTTGGTCCCACTCGACGTAAGGCCGACGCGAGGGCAGCTAGTAGTCGAGCGAGCAAAGAGCAAGCGCAGCCGATCGAGGAGTAACTCGCCAGGTTGCACAATTGGGGTCCACCGACCTCACACACGCCAGGTGACGGTGAAAGTCAGTTACCGTCACTCCAAGAAAGGGACGAAGAGCGATGCCAAAGCAAAAAACGCACAGTGGTGCCAAGAAGCGCTTCAAGGTAACCGGGTCGGGCAAGATTATGCGCGAACAGGCCAACCGCCGACACCTGTTGGAAAGCAAGTCTTCTCGTCGCACACGCCGACTGGAGGGCACCAAAGATGTGTCCGCCGCCGATGTGCCCAAGGTAAAGAAACTCCTGGGTCGCTAATTCGCGTCATCACCCCTCGTCCACTCGATCCCATCAACGTTTAAGGAGCTCGCCATGGCACGCGTAAAGCGCGCGGTGAACGCCCACAAGAAGCGCCGCGAGGTGCTCGACCAGGCCAGTGGTTACCGCGGTCAACGGTCCCGTCTCTACCGCAAGGCCAAAGAGCAGGTTACCCACTCATCTGTCTATGCCTATGACGATCGCAAGACTCGCAAGGGCGATTTTCGTCGACTGTGGATCACGCGCATCAACGCAGGCGTTCGTGCACACGGCATGACGTACAACCGCTTCATTCAAGGTCTCAAGGCAGCTGACATTGAGGTTGATCGACGCATGCTGGCCGAACTGGCGGTTCACGATGAGGCGGCTTTCACCGCGCTGGTCGAGATTGCCCGTAAGGCACTGCCGGCCACGACCGCAGCCTGATACCGCGACGCTGATGCGAGGTCGGACCTCGATTAATTCAGCGAAGTCTGCTCGAGTGGTGCAGATGCGTCTGCTCCACACACGAAAGCACCGCGATGAGCGCGGTGCTTTCGTGGTTGAGGGCCCAGCGACCGTGCTCGCAGCGATCGAGTTGGGCCGTTTGAGCGAATTGTGGGTAACCGCTGGCGCAGAAACTGCATTCGGCGAGATCGTGTCGCGTGCAGTGGACCGTGGGACAAACCTGGTCTGTATGTCTGACTCGGTGAGCATGGCGATTAGTTCAACCCAGCAGCCCGTTGGCCTGGTCGGTGTTGCCCGACAGTCGACCACAACACTCAGTGAGGTTCTCGCCACCGCCCCCCGCCGTGTGGTGGTCCTCGATCAGGTCAACGATCCGGGAAATGCAGGCATGATCATTCGTACGGCGGACGCGGCGGGGGTTGACGCAGTGATCTTCACCACGGGTTCCGTAGACCCCTACAACGACAAGTGCGTCCGAGCCACGACCGGCTCGATTTTCCACCTACCCATCGTTCGCGGGGTGGAGGTGGATTCGGTGTTGAGAGCCTGCACCGAATCCGGGATGGTGACTTTAGCGACGAGTTCCACGGGGGCGCAGTCGTTGACGTCCCCACAGGTCAGCCGCGCCCTCGCTGGTCGCGTGGTGTGGCTGTTTGGCAATGAGGCAGGTGGCCTGGACGATGCAGTTATCCAGCAGGCCGACCTGGCTGTATCTATTCCTATGCGAGCTGGCGTCGAGAGCCTCAATATCGCCATGGCTGCTGGAATTTGCATGTATATAGATCGATTGGGCGACCGGTCGATCTAGCCGACACACCGGACCAGTCACTGTGGCAACCTGGCCCTGTGAGCCACAATGGTGTCTGGCCCCACGCCAGGTGGGGAGCAAATGTTGCCTAGCACGAGCCAGAAGGGTGTCAACGGCCATGCCACAGTCGATCGATGACTACATCAGCCTTCCCATTTTTGCCGAGACCGGCTACGTGGTTCTCGCTCCGTATGACCAGGCGCAAGACCCGCAGGAATGGCTCGATCTCGAATACGTTGACTGGAAGTCGTCGGGCGACACGCGTTTTGCGCCTCTAGCGTCGGCCTATGGTGACATGGAGTGCAACGGTTTTTGGCACCACGATCCCCCCAAGACGGATAAAGACGGCGTGTGGGTCGAAGCGAATGTCGATCGTGCGCCACAACTAACTGCACGAGCCCAGGAGCCCGGCGCCAATGTTGGTCGCTGCCGGGTCATCGAGCTCAAGCCCAACGAATACGCCGACTCCTTGTACAACCTGCATATCGATGACAACAATCGGTTGAATCCCGAGGGAACCGGTTGGATTGTTCGAGGCTTCTTCAACCTCACCGACAACCCCGACAGTGTGATGATTTTGCGCGAGGATAAGGACGATCCGGCGACGGAAACGCGCATTTCGCTGCCGGCTGGTGCTCAGGTCATCATCGATACCCAGCGGTTGTGGCATGCAGTGTGGCATCCGGGCGACGAGGTGCGGTATTGCCTGATCACCTCATGGGAGTCCGGTCCGCAATTAGACGCCTACATCAATGAAAGGTCACCGCGTGCGCGGGTGGACAGCCCGCCGTTGCCATCGGGATTAGCCGAGCAGGCCGCCCAGACCGTAGCGGAGCGCCGGGCTGCCAAACAGGCAGCCACCGGAATCACCGCCGACGTTATGAGTGAGGCCTGAGCCTGAAGTCCACCGTGCAGGTGGTGCCCGGTAACGTGAATTGGGTAAGGGGCGAGCCGACGAGCGGGCTCTCTCGCGGTGGCTCGACCGAGCCGCTGGTGTCGTAGGTCGGAAGGGTTCGTCAGTGGCAAAAGTTGCCGGTGTTTCGCAGGATGAGGTACTCGACGCACTCGAGGCCGAGGCTATTCACGTGTACCGCGAGGTTGCCGGGGCCTTCCGTCGCCCCGTGCTGCTGTACTCGATCGGTAAGGACTCCAGCGTGCTATTGCATCTGGCGCGTAAGGCGTTCCATCCGGCGGCGATTCCCTTCAAGGTGATGCACATCGATACCACCTGGAAGTTCAAGGAAATGATTGCTTTTCGTGATCGCGTGGCTCAGGAACTCAACCTCGATCTGAAGATTGCGACGAACCATGAAGCAGTCGCTCAGGGCATCACGCCCTTCACGCACGGTGCCCATGAGTACACGCGAATCATGAAGACTGTGGCACTTCGGCAAGGCCTCGATGAGTTGCAGGCCGATTGTGCGATCGGTGGTGCGCGACGAGACGAAGAGAAATCTCGAGCCAAGGAGCGCATCTTCAGTCTGCGCGAGCCGGGTCATCGATGGGACCCCCGTAAGCAGCGCCCGGAGTTTTGGCGCACCGCAAATACTCGGTTGACCGAAGGCCAAACGATGCGCGCCTTCCCCATCAGTAACTGGACAGAGTTCGACATCTGGCGTTACATCCGTCGTGAAGGCATCGAAATTCCCTCGCTGTATTTCGCGAAGGAGCGACCGGTGGTCGAGCGTGAAGGCACGTTGATTATGGCTGATGATGATCGCCTTCCATTGGAGCCCGGGGAAAAACCAGAACTGAGGAGCGTGCGGTTTCGGACGCTCGGCTGCTACCCCTTGAGCGGTGCTGTCGAATCAACCGCTGCTGATCTGGACACGCTCATTGACGAGATGCTCCGGAGCAATGTTTCCGAGCGGGCAGGACGGTTGATCGATGGCGAGGGTGCCGGATCAATGGAAGCTAAGAAGGCTGAGGGCTACTTCTAATGACGACTATTGCGCCGCAACGTTCGGCGCGTACCGATAGCTTCGATCTCGTTCCCGTGTTGCGACTAGTGACGTGCGGGTCGGTCGACGACGGCAAGTCAACTCTCATCGGTCGATTGCTCACTGAGACGGGCAGTATTCCTGAAGACCAACTGGAGTATGCACGCCGCACTCGACGTGGCGGTTCCACCATTCCCATTGGTGACATTGACTATTCCTTACTCACCGACGGCCTCGAGGCTGAGCGTGAGCAGGGCATCACGATTGATGTGGCCTACCGCCACATGTATCTGCCCAATGGGCGACGTGTAATCATCGCGGACGCACCAGGTCATGAGCAGTACACCCGCAACATGGCGGTCGCCGCTTCCAATGCCGAAGTTGCCGTGTTGCTGATCGATGCTGCGCGAGGGGTTCGTCCGCAGACCTTCCGCCACCTCACCGTGTGTGCGCTGATGGGTGTCAAAAGCGTGATCGTTGCGGTGAACAAGATGGACCTCGTCGGGTATGAGCACGCCACCTTCGAGGAATTATCGGGTCAACTCAAGGCAGCAGCGGCACGTCTTGGTCTCGACGAGGTGTTGGCGATCCCGGTGAGTGCCGTGGCCGGTGACAATGTCACGAGTGATACCACGCACATGCCCTGGTATCACGGTGCTTCACTGCTCAAGACGCTGCAGGAGTGGGCGCCGCCCCAGGTAGACCAGACTCCGTTCCGGCTGCCGGTTCAATACATTATCCGGGCTGAAGGCAACTTTCGCGGCTACGCCGGAACGATCTCCGCCGGCAGCGTGCGGCCAGGCGATGAGGTCGTGGTGGCCGGCAGTGGGGTTGTTGCAAAGGTCGACCGAATCGTTGATTTCCATGGTGACCTCTCCGTGGGGTTCACCGGTCAGGCCATCACCATCACGCTAGATCGCGAGGTCGATATCACTCGTGGCGACCTTTTGGCCGCGGCCGCGTCTAGTCCGACCGAAACAACATCGTGGCCGCAACCGGCAGATCGATTCTCCGCCGACATCGTCTGGACCGGTGAGGAGCCGCTGATGCATGGCCGTTCCTACTGGCTGGTGAATGGTCCTCGGAGCGTGCCCGCCACGGTAACCGTCGTCCGTCACCGTCGTGACGTGGTGAGTGGGCAGGAACTTGCGGCGCGAGTACTTGACATGAATGACATCGGCCGGGTTGAGATCGCCACCGACGTGCCGTTATCAATGGATCCTTATGCAGAGTGCCGCGATACTGGTGGATTCCTCCTCGTTGATCGCGTCACGGCCGACACGGTGGCTGCCGGCATGGTGACTCACGTGCTTCGCCGCTCGCTGAATGTCGTGCCGCACACCTATGAGGTCAACCGTGATGCGCGGGCTTTGCTGAAACAACAGCACCCCCGTGTCATCTGGCTTACGGGATTACCCGGTTCCGGTAAGTCCACGATCGCGGACGCGACGGAGCGTCGACTTCATGCGATGGGTATGCACACTTTCGTGCTTGACGGCGACAATGTGCGGACGGGTCTGAATAAGGATCTTGGGTTCACGCCCGAGGATCGGGCCGAGAACGTCCGTCGCGTGGCAGAAGCCGCACGCCTGATGCTTGAAGCCGGTCTCGTGGTTTTGGTCGCACTCGTTTCGCCGTTTATCTCCGACCGCCGGGCTGCACGCGAGATTTTCACCGAGGGTGAGTTCATCGAGGTTTTCGTTGATACGCCGGTCGAGTTGTGCGTGGAGCGTGATCCGAAGGGCTTGTATGCAAAGGCGGCAGCTGGTGCGCTGCCCAACATGACCGGGGTTGGCCAAGGCTATGAGGTTCCCGAACACGCTGAATTGATTCTCGATGGCGCCGGTGACCTTGTCGCCAATGTCGAACTGCTCGTCGCGTTGATTGCAGGGGAGTAGTTGGTGTCCGCTCCCAATCGATCGTATGACCCCGTGGGTGTCGCTTCCCTGGAGCCGCAGGCAGTTCAAGAGTGCGTGGACGCCGCGCTAGTCGCTATCGCGGGTGCAATCGACCTTGAGGCATTGAAGCAGGTGCGACTTGAACATAGTGGTGATAAGTCGCCGCTGGCCCTCGCCAATCGCGAGATCGGTGCACTTCCGCCAGCGGCCAAAGCCGAGGTCGGTAAGCGAATGGGCCTGGCTCGCGCGCAGGTGAAGGATGCGCTGCTTGCTCGTGAGGCCGAACTGACGGTCGAGAACGATCTGCGGATACTCCGTGACGAAACTGTTGACGTCACTATGACGGCTGAACGCATGGGTGTGGGAGGGCGCCATCCCCTCACGACGATGATGGAACGAATGAGTGAAGTATTCGTTCAGATGGGCTATGAGATTGCCGAGGGCCCTGAAGCAGAAGCGGAATGGTTTAACTTCGATGCGCTCAACATCGGTCCCGATCATCCTGCACGCACCATGCAGGACACGTTCTTTGTTGATTCTGTCGATAGTGGCGTTGTTCTGCGAACTCAGACGTCACCAATCCAGATGCGCGCACTTCTTGAACGTTCACTTCCTGTCTATGTGGTGGCACCGGGTCGCGTGTACCGAACCGACGAACTTGATGCCACTCACACTCCCGTCTTTCATCAGATCGAAGGAATCGCGGTTGACGAGGGAATCACGATGGCCCACCTGAAGGGCACGCTGGATCATCTGGCCACGATGATGTTCGGCACCGGCATTAAGACTCGACTGCGTCCGTCCTACTTTCCCTTCACCGAACCGAGTGCGGAAATTGACGTCGAGTGTTTCGTGTGTCGCGGATCCTCGGTTGAAGACCCGTCGAGTCCGTGTCGCACCTGCGGCAGCGAGGGATGGATTGAATGGGGTGGTTGTGGCATGGTCAACCCACGAGTCTTGATTGCGGCGGGTGTCGACCCGGAACGTTATTCGGGCTTCGCTTTCGGCATGGGAGTTGAACGGACCTTGATGTTTCGCCACGGCGTGACGGATATGCGCGACATGGTCGAAGGTGACGTGCGATTCACCCAGGCATTTGGGCTGGAGGTCTAGATGCGCGTCAGCATGACGTGGGTGCGCGATTGGGTTGAGTTGCCTGCCGATATCAGTGGCCGTGAGGTCGCCGAACGCCTTATCGCTGCGGGGCTGGAGGTCGAGAGCGTAGAAACCGTCGGTGCTGGCCTTGATGGTGATCTAACGGTCGGCAGAGTTGTTGATATCGAAGAACTCACTGGCTTCAAGAAACCTATTCGCTGGTGTCAGGTTGACCTTGGTCCCGACCACGGTGGCGTTCGCGGCATCGTCTGCGGTGCCAGCAACTTCATCGTCGACGATCATGTTGCGGTCGCTATTCCTGGCACGCAGTTGCCAGGTGGTTTTCTTATTGCCGCGCGCGAGACTTATGGGCACATATCGGACGGCATGATTTGCTCGGAACGTGAATTAGGTCTGGGCGATGATCATGCTGGAATTATGGTGTTGAGTAACACTGAAACCGGTGTTGATGCGAAAGCACTGTTGGGGATCGGCGACGAAATTCTGGATATTGCCGTCACGCCGGATCGTGGCTACGCGCTGAGCATCCGCGGGGTTGCGCGCGAGGTCGCCACCGCCTTCGGTATTGACTTCCATGACCGAGCGATGGATTTGGTTGACCTTCCTGCACCGGCGGTCGATGCGATGCCGTGGCCTTGCGACGTAGACGATGCACGCATCGCGGAGCTGTTTACCCTTCGTCGAGTTGTTGGGTTCAATCCCGCTGCCCATACGCCAGCCTGGATCCGGCGCCGGATCAACTCGGCGGGCATGCGACCGGTGTCGTTGGCGGTAGACGTGACTAACTACGTCATGCTGGAAACCGGGCAGCCGCTCCACGCGTTCGACGGCGCAAAACTGCGCGGCGCGGTGCGAGCCTCCTGGGCAGGTTCCCACGGATCTTTCACGACCCTAGACCACGTCAAGCGGACCCTGCAGCCTGATGACATCGTTATTCGTGACGACTCCGGGCCACTCGGCCTAGCTGGAATCATGGGTGGCCTGACCAGTGAAATCGGCGCCGAGTCCACTGACATCGTGTTAGAGGCGGCCTGGTTTGTCTCCTCAACGGTGGCGAAATCGGCTCGGCGGCACCGGCTATCGAGCGAGGCTTCTCGCCGTTTCGAGCGCGGTGTTGATCGAGTCTTGGCACCTTATGCATCGGCGCGAGCAGCCCAATTGCTCCTTGCCTACGGTGGCGGGTCATATGTCGGGCTCACCGCGTGGGAGTCACCTTATGAACCCACAGTTATCTCCCTGGCCGGTCAGCTCCCGGCTCGCACAGGTGGGCTACCCATCGAATCCTCGGTCGTAAAAGAGCGCCTCGAAGCCGTGGGCTGTGAGGTAGGCGATAACGCGACTGAGGGATCAGCCGATAATTTCGCGGTGGTTGTTCCACCGTGGCGCCCGGATCTCATTGACCCTGCTGACTTGGTCGAGGAGGTTCTGCGACTCGGTGGATACGACGTGCTGCCGTCGGTTTTGCCCGTCATTTCAGCCGGGCGGGGCTTGACCGCGGCGCAACGGATCCGTCGTCGCGTGGGTATCAGCCTCGCTGGCATTGGAGTAACCGATGTATTGACGTATCCGTTCATCGGCGACGTTGATCTTGATGCGTGTCTGATCGCGTCGGAGGATTCCAGACGTCGATCAGTTGTGCTCGCTAATCCGATTAATGACGAGCAACCGTTCCTGCGATCAACGCTCATTCCGGGCCTACTGGGTGTCTTGCGTCGCAATACTGCACGAGGCGTTGAGCACGTGGCCGTTAGTGAGATTGGTCGTGTATTCACTGCAGCGCAGCAGATTTCCGATGGAGGTGTCGGCATTCGACCGAGCGTTTCCCGGCGTCCTTCCCAGGAAGAAGTCTCAGCCCTGGAGAGCCTTCTCCCGATCCAGCCCTACCACGTGGCTGCGGTCTTAAGTGGTGAGCGCATGCGCTCTGGCTGGTGGGGATCAGGCCAGGACTACATTTGGGCTGACGCGATCGAGATTGCCACAATGGTTGGCCGCGAAGCAGGTGTGTCGTTATCCGTAGAGGCCAGCCAATACGCACCGTGGCATCCGGGTCGCACTGCGGCACTGTCGGCTGACGGACACACGATCGGGTATGCCGGCGAGATTGATCCGCGAGTCCTGGGGCGACTCGGCTTGCCGCCGCGGACCTGCGCCTTTGAACTTGACCTGTCGCGACTGACTGACCTGGCCACCATGGTGCAGCCGGCTCCACAGATCAGTAGTGCGCCAGTCGCCAAGGAAGACCTGGCACTGGTGGTTGATCACGAGGTCGCGGCGAGCGACGTTGCAGCGGCAATTCGCGATGGCGGCGGTGTGCTGGTCGAGTCAGTGCGCTTGTTTGATGTCTATGCCGGCCCGCAGGTGCCCGCCGGCAAGCGGTCACTGGCCTTTGCTCTTCGACTCAGGGCTGAAGATCGCACGCTCACGGCGGAAGAAATAACTCGGGTGCGCAACGATGCGATAGCAGCAGCCGAGCAACGCTGTGGGGCGGTACTGCGTTAGCCGGCCGCACGGTGGGATCGCAATCGCGTCCCGATTAACGCATATCTATGCACATCTGCGTATACTTTGTGTATGACTATACGTGCGGCCGTCGTGGGTGCGTCAGGCTATGCCGGTGGTGAATTGCTGCGCCTGATCCATGACCACCCGCATTTCGATATTGGGCCGCTGATGGCCGGCACCAATAGGGGAAACACGATCGCATCGGTACACCCGCAACTAACGGGGCTAGGCGAAGTTGTCTTTCAGGCCACCGACCCATCCGGCGTCGCCGACTGCGATGTGGTTTTCGTGGCGTTGCCGCACGGGGAGTCGGCCGCGTTTGCCCGACACGTTCCTCCGCAGGTGCGCATCGTTGATCTCGGTGCCGATTTCCGTCTCGATAATGCCGCGGCCTGGGAGACTTATTACGGCGGCGAGCATGCGGGTACCTGGGTCTATGGGCTACCGGAGTTCGGGGATTCCAGGAGGGCAATCTCAGCGGCCACTCGGATCGCTAATCCTGGGTGTTACCCCACGTCTGTCGTGCTGGGGGCGGCTCCGGTCTTGGCCGCAGGCCTTATGGCGCCTGAGCAACTGGTTGTCGTTGCGGCATCGGGAACGTCAGGTGCGGGCAGAGCTTCGACACCAGCGCTCATGGCCTCGCAGGTAATGGGTTCGATGTCGGCCTACAAGGTGGCCGGAACACATCAGCACACACCGGAAATGGAGCAGATGCTGTCTGCGGCGGCGGCTGAGCCGGTGACGGTGTCCTTCACGCCACTTCTCGCGCCGATGTCACGGGGAATCCTGGCCACGATATCGGCGCCCAGTCTGTCTGGGGCCACCACCGAGACGATCCGCGAATCTTTGTATGCGGCCTATCTGCACGACACGTTCGTGGAGGTGTTGCCCGAAGGGCAGTGGCCGCAAACATCATCGACTTACGGATCTAACAGCGTTCATATCCAGGCGGCTGTTGATTCACATGCGCAGCGAGTCGTGATCGTGGTTGCCTTGGACAACCTTGTCAAAGGGGCTGCGGGACAAGCTATTCAGAATGCAAACCTGATGCTGGGTTTGCCAGAAACCACAGGATTGCCCAGCATGGGAATCGCGCCATGAGCGTGACGAGTCCTCGGGGGTTTCTCGCCGCTGGGGTCTCTGCCGGAATCAAGTCCTCCGGAGCGCGCGATGTTGCCGTCATCGTGAATGCCGGGGTGAGTGCGGTGGCGGCCGCGGTCTTTACGAGCAATCGATTCGCCGCGGCACCGGTGTTGTGGAGTCGGCAGGTGATCGCTGATCACGAGGCCCGTGCGGTGGTGATCAACTCCGGTGGGGCTAATGCCTGTACGGGGCCAGGCGGGTTTGCCGACACTCATCAAACGGCTGAGCATGCAGCGCAACTGTTGCAGAACAAAGGCCATGACTGGGGTGCCGGGGAGATCTTGGTCTGCTCAACGGGGTTGATCGGTGAGCGGTTGCCGATGCAAGCACTCCTGGCTGGCGTGGGCCAGGCCATTGATGACCTGGGTGCTCAGGGTGGTGCTACGGCAGCGCAGGCGATCATGACCACCGACAGCGTGGCGAAAGAGACTGTGATCCGGGCAGATGGATTCAGTGTCGGTGGTATGGCAAAGGGTGCTGGGATGCTGGCTCCAGGTTTAGCGACGATGATTGTCGTCTTAACCACCGATGCGGTTGTCGACGCTGAGTTGGCGAACGCGACGCTTCGTAGGGCCACGGCACACACTTTTGATCGCATCGACTCGGATGGATGCATGTCAACCAATGACACTGTCGTGCTGATGTGTAGTGGCGAGAGTGCCCGCCGACCCGATCCGATCGAATTCGCACGCGCCGTTCATGATGCCTGTGCTGACCTAGCTCGCCAGCTCATCGCTGATGCCGAGGGCGCCAGTAAAGATATCTGCATCAACGTGCAGCATGCGTCGACAGAGGAACAAGCGGTTGATGTTGCTCGCTCGGTTTCTCGGAGCAATCTACTCAAGTGCGCGATTCATGGTGAGGATCCGAACTGGGGCCGGGTTCTCTCAGCCATCGGTGTCACTACGGCAGCCTTCAACCCAGGCGAGGTTGATGTTGCGATGAATGGCGTGTGGGTATGTCGCAATGGTGCCGTGGGTGACAGTCGCGATGGGGTCGATATGTCCGATCGTGTCGTGACGATTGATATCAATCTGCGAGCCGGCGAGGGTGCGGCGACCGTATGGACCAATGATCTCACGGCTGATTACGTCCACGAAAACTCCGCATACTCCAGCTAGCTCCATGCACGGCCGGTGCGAAAGGATCACTTGATGACACAGCATATGACGCCACAAGACAAGGCCGTAGTTCTGGCGGAGGCGCTACCTTGGCTTGAAAACCTCAGGGGCGCAACGGTTGTCATCAAGTTTGGCGGAAACGCAATGATCGACAATGAGCTCAAGAAGGCATTCGCCGAAGATGTCATCTTCCTGCGCCTGGCTGGATTGCGACCCGTCGTTGTGCATGGCGGAGGGCCGCAAATATCAACGATGTTGGAGCGCTTAAATATCCCATCTGAATTTCGCGGTGGCTTGCGGGTGACAACACGCGAGACCATGGACGTGGTGCATATGGTTCTTACCGGACAGGTGCAACGCGAGATCGTCAGTCTTATCAACGCTCATGGTCCCTACGCGGTGGGGCTATCGGGGGACGACGCTCACCTATTCACGGCTGCCCGCAAGCAGCCGATCATCGATGGCGTCCAGGTTGACCTCGGACATGTCGGCGACGTTGTCTCGGTTAATCCAACTTTCGTCGAATCATTGCTCGATGACGGCCGCATTCCCGTTGTGTCGTCGGTAGCAAGTGATCACAACGGCACCGTGTACAACGTTAATGCGGATACCGCTGCCGGTGCCCTGGCAGTGGCTCTTGATGCTCGCAAACTCGTCATGCTTACCGACGTAGCTGGGTTATATGCCGATTGGCCGCATAGTACTGAAGTAGTGCGCTTGATCAGTGCTGGTGAACTGCGTCGGTTACTTCCCTCACTTGATGAAGGAATGGCGCCGAAAATGGAGGCATGTCTCCGCGCAATTGATGGAGGGGTGAGACGGGCTCACGTCATTGACGGTCGGGTGCCCCACGCGCTGCTCGTTGAAGTGTTTACCGATGACGGTGTCGGCACCATGGTGCACGAAGACGGTTGGACTCCGTAATGGCTGCGGATTCGATGCCGAACATTGACGACGGGATGCGCTGGCAATCGCGGTGGGAAGCGCACTTGATGAACAACTACGGAGTGCCGCCGCTGACCCTTGAGCGAGGGTATGGCACCCGGGTTTGGGATGTAGATGGTCAGGAGTACTTGGATCTCCTGGGCGGCATAGCCGTCAACGCACTGGGTCAAGCCCATCCAGCGATCGTGGCTGCGGTAACGGCGCAACTGGAGCTGATCGGACACACCAGCAATTTAGCTATTACGAAGCCACCCGTGCAGTTGGCCGAGAAGTTGCTGGCGCTGTTGGATCCCAGTGGCGCGCGCGATGGGCGCATCCTGTTTAGCAACTCCGGGGCAGAGGCCAATGAGACGGCGTTCAAGTTGAGTCGCCTTACCGGGCGCACGCGGGTGATCGTCGCAGATCAGTCCTTCCATGGCAGAACCATGGGGGCCCTGGCACTTACTGCCCAACCCAAAAAGCAGGAGCCGTTTGCGCCATTGCCTGGCGATGTGACGGTCGTGCCATTCGGGGATCCAGCGGCGTTGGTTGAGGCCGTGACCGAAGACACAGCAGCGGTGTTTCTTGAACCCATTCAGGGCGAGGGTGGTGTCCGACCGGCGCCTGAGGGTTATCTCGCGACAGCCCGGTCAGTCACCCGAAACTATGGTGCACTTCTTGTCATTGATGAAGTGCAAACCGGTATTGGTCGCACCGGTCAGTGGTTTGCCCATCAAGCAGATGGCATTGAGCCAGACGTCGTCACGATGGCGAAGGGTCTCGGTGGCGGCCTTCCTATCGGTGCATGCGCAGCGTTCGGTGACGCCGGCAGACTCATGTCACCCGGCTCTCACGGAACGACCTTCGGCGGCAATCCGGTGTCGTGTGCTGCTGCCCTGGCCGTTCTGCAGACTATTGAGACCGACGGATTGCTGGCTAACGCTCATCGCATGGGTGCCGTCTTGACCGAGATCGTGTGTGAGCAGATGGCGGTACATCACGTTCGCGGATCAGGCTTGCTGCTGGGCGTAGTTCTACGTGACCCGATGGCACTTGAGGTCGAACTAGCGGCGCGGCAACAGGGTGTAATCGTCAATGCGGTGAGACCCGATGTTGTGCGACTGGCACCCCCGCTGATCCTGAGCGATGGTGATGCGGAGTACTTCGCAGCGCGTTGGCCCGTTATTGTCCAACAGGCAGCGGAGATGTTCGAGGGCTCAGCGTGACGACACCTCACACTCCAACTGCTCGCCGCATGCGTATCGCAGATCTTATTGCGCAGCAGCCAGTCTCATCGCAGCATCAATTGCGTCAGCTATTGGCAGATGAGGGGATAGCGGTCACTCAAGCCACACTTTCACGTGATCTTGTCGATCTTGGAGCCATTCGTGCAAGAGCAGAGTCCGGCAGATTTCGGTACGTCTTGCCGACGGCTGACGATCGGTCGCAAGAGCAGATGATCGAACATCGGGTGGCTCGAGCGCTCACGGATCTCGTGGTCCGAGTGGAGCATTCGGGCAACATGGTCGTAGTGCGCACGCCACCGGGTGCTGCTCAGTACCTCGCTAGCGCCCTTGATCGAGCGGGTTGGTCGAACCTGTTGGGTACGGTTGCGGGCGACGACACCGTGTTCATGGTCGCTCGCGACCTCGACGGCGGTGTCGAACTCACTGAGCGAATCCTGGCATTCGCCGAGAAAGGACATACGTCATGACTGAGTCCCCGCAGGCCGCCCCTACACGCCTTTGGGGTGGTCGTTTTGTCGGAGGAACCGCGGATGCCATGGCGGCACTGTCGCTGTCTGTGCACTTTGACTTTCGCCTTGCTCCCTATGACATTGCCCAGACGCGAGCGCATGTTCATGTCCTTTCGCAGGCTGGACTGCTTGATGACGAGGAGGTTCGGCGAGTCGAATCGGCGTTGAGTGAACTCGCCGACGATGTTGCCTCCGGTGACTTTCTCCCGTCGCTGGACGATGAGGATGTCCACACAGCCATTGAGCGATCCTTAATGGAGCGACTCGGACCGCTGGGCGGGAAATTGAGGGCTGGCAGGAGTCGCAATGATCAGGTAGCAACGGATTTCCGCCTCTACCTTCGTGATGCGGCGCGAGAGCTCGCACGTCTCATTGCTGATCTACAGCAGGCGCTGCTTGACCAAGCATCCGCGCACGTCGACACCATGGCTCCTGGGTTCACCCATCTGCAGCATGCCCAGCCGATTTCATTTGGGCATGAGCTGGCCAAGCATGTGCACGCACTGGCACGCGACATCGAGCGCTTTCAAGATTGGGACGTTCGAGCGGCCCGGTCACCGCTGGGTGCCGGGGCGCTTGCAGGCTCGTCACTCGGGCTCGATCCGCATCGCGTGGCCCGTTCACTGGGTTTCGACTCGGTCCTGGCCAATTCCATTGATGCGGTGAGCGATCGCGATTGGGTGGCCGAGTTCTTGTTCATCACCGCCATGCTGGGCGTACATCTGTCGCGCCTGGGCGAGGAGGTGATTTTGTGGACCTCACGTGAATTTGGTTGGGCAACTTTGGACGATGCCTGGTCAACCGGGTCGTCGATTATGCCGCAAAAGAAGAATCCCGACGTGGCCGAGTTGGCGCGCGGCAAGAGCGGTCGCCTCATCGGCAACCTCACCGGCCTGCTCGCTACCTTGAAGGGTCTGCCATTCGCGTATAACCGCGACCTGCAAGAAGACAAGGAGCCGGTGTTCGATTCCCACGATCAACTCAGGCTGGTGTTGCCGGCTATGACCGGCATGGTCGCGACTTTGACCTTCGATGTGGAGCGCATGGCGGCGGCGGCACCTGAAGGATTCTCACTTGCCACCGACATTGCGGAGTGGCTGGTGCGCCAGGGAGTTGCCTTCAGGGACGCTCACGAGATCGCGGGGGAGTGCGTGCGAACTGCCGAGGCCGCGGGTATCGAATTGGGTGACCTGACAGATACGCAGTTGGCGGGCATTTCTGAGGCTTTGACCCCATCGGTTCGTGATGTGCTCAGCGTGGTGGGGTCGGTAGATTCGCGTGGCGCGACCGGTGGCACGGCACGTCGGTCCGTGCGTGAGCAACTGGTTGGGTGCCAGGACCTCATTGACTCGGCCCGCACCTGGGCCGGGCCCGACTCGGTTCATCCCGGCATAGGGCAGGATCAAGAGCTATGAGTGCGTTGGTTGACCTCTTGCAGTCCCGCGGACTCATCGCCCAAAGCACCGATCTTGATGCGCTCAGGGCGGAGTTGTCCGCGGGTCCCATGACCCTGTACTGCGGGTTTGATCCGACGGCACCCAGTCTGCATCTGGGCAATCTCCTGCAGATCATCACCGTGCGGCGCTTTCAACTGGCCGGGCACCAGCCCCTCGGTTTGGTCGGAGGTGCCACCGGTTTGATCGGCGATCCCAAGTCAAGTGGCGAGAGAGTGCTCAACGGCGCTGATGTTGTCCAAGCATGGAGCGAACGCGTGCGCTCGCAGTTGGAGCGATTCTTCGACTTCGAGGGCCCAAACGCGGCGCGGATGGTGAACAATTACGAGTGGACTAAAGACGTCTCAGTGATTGAATTTCTGCGCGATATAGGCAAACACTTCAGCGTCAACCGAATGCTCGATCGGGAGGCCGTCGCGGCGCGGCTAGCCGCCGGCGGTATCTCCTTCACCGAGTTCAGCTATCAAATCCTTCAGTCCTTCGACTACCTCGAGCTTTATCGCAGGTTCGGTTGTCACCTGCAAACAGGCGGTTCCGACCAGTGGGGCAACATCACCGCCGGCGTTGATCTGGTCAGGAGGGTTGAGCGCGCGAGCGTCCACGCCCTCACGACTCCGCTGGTGACCAAGGCCGATGGCACCAAGTTCGGCAAGACCGAGACCGGAACCGTCTGGCTAGATCCGCAGATGACCAGTCCCTATGCTTTCTTCCAGTTTTGGCTCAACGCCGACGATCGCGACGTCATGACCTACGCCCGCCTCTACAGCCAGGCTGATGAGGATCAAATCGGCGCCTGGGAGTCCGCGACACAGCAGAAGCCTCAGGCCCGGGAGGCACAGCGCGGGTTGGCCAATGAATTGACCACTCTGGTTCATGGTGCGCAGGCGTGCGCGGCGGTCCAGCTTGCTGCCCGGGCCCTGTTTGGTCAGGCTGAGTTGGTCGATGTGCCTGACGACGCCCTGGCTGCTGCGTTCGGCGAGTTGCCAATGGCCCGGCTCGACGCCGCAGAGGTCGTCGGCGGACAACTACCCGACATCGTCACGCTAATGACCCGAAGCGAACTTGCCGCCAGCAACGGCGCCGCTCGGCGAACGATCGCCGAGGGCGGAATGTACGTGAATAATGAACGAGTCACCGATGAGCAGTGGCGGCCGCACGTATCGGATTTGCTCGCTGGCCGTTTTCTGTTGCTGCGCAGAGGAAAACGTACATTGGCCGGAGTCGTACTCAGTCAGCCATAGCTGAAATCGGTCTGCCCGATGCAGGCGATTTGACTCGCTTGACCGACTGCGCGTATAGTCAACTCGCTCGCTAGGAAGCACCGGACACCATGGAAACCATGGCTGAGGACGGATCCGCGAGAGCAATACAGATCAAAAGTTGCTCATTGAAATCGTGTCCGAAAACGTGATGCAGATCACTGTGACGGAATTTGACTTCTTAGGGCAGCCCAAGTAACGTAGAAGAGTTGCCCTGAGAACGGTCTTCACTGAAGGCGCGCTCAGCAGCACACGATCCTTGAGAACTCAACAGTGAGCCATATATCGATGCCAAACAACTCCGTTCACGGTGTCTGCTAGCCCTCGGGCTGGGAAGATCCGTGACGGTTCCTTTGGTTGATACAAGCACCAGCTTGTGTCTGCCAGTTTCACTCATCTCATTGAGTGACGGTGCTCCGCAAGGGGCGCCAACACAAAAACATCAATGGAGAGTTTGATCCTGGCTCAGGACGAACGCTGGCGGCGTGCTTAACACATGCAAGTCGAACGGTGAACCAGGGCTTGCCCTGGGGATCAGTGGCGAACGGGTGAGTAACACGTGGGCAACCTGCCCCTCACACTGGGATAACCTCGGGAAACCGAAGCTAATACCAGATATGACCTCTGTGGGCATCCACGGAGGTGTAAAGGATTCTGGTGAGGGATGGGCCCGCGGCCTATCAGTTAGTTGGTGAGGTAACGGCTCACCAAGGCGACGACGGGTAGCCGGCCTGAGAGGGCGATCGGCCACACTGGGACTGAGACACGGCCCAGACTCCTACGGGAGGCAGCAGTGGGGAATATTGCGCAATGGGCGAAAGCCTGACGCAGCAACGCCGCGTGCGGGATGAAG
>Ga0129324_10000490_pt1 | contig 28624 bp, 20 predicted proteins | sample CPBDNA_7_FD_96879 | JGI IMG/M metagenome (GOLD analysis project Ga0129324, IMG submission 96879) | Freshwater to marine salinity gradient microbial communities from Chesapeake Bay, USA - CPBay_Spr_15_0.2_DNA | ecosystem: Environmental > Aquatic > Marine > Coastal | place: USA: Chesapeake Bay...
TACGTCTTTACCCACAGGAATAGGAGCAGCCTATGATCCTGTAACACGAGTTATAACTATCTCGGGAAGTCCCAGCCAATTGGTTACCAGTACAACGCTTTATACATATAGTATTACAACTTCTGGCACCTATTGTTCAGCAACAACTGTAACAGGAACCATTGAAGTAGAACCGCAGCCCACAATTACTTTGATGTCAGCAGTTGGCACCGATGCACAAGTGGGTGCAACAGGAGTTTGTTTGGGAAGTTTGATACAGCCCATTACTTATGAATTTGCAAATAATGCTTCAATAGATATTACTGGTTTACCCCCAGGAGTTTTATCTAGCAATTCTGGTAATAAGCTTACCATTTCTGGTACTCCAAACCCATCAATAGTATCGTCAACAATTTACAGCTATACGGTAACAACCACAGGAAGTGATTGTCAACCCGAGGCAAGTATAACAGGTAGTATAGAAGTGCATCCATTACAATTAATTTCACTAATTTCATTAAGTTCAGCAGTTGGGACAGACAATCAAACCATTTGTAACTCAGGACCGGTAGCAGGGTTGGTTACAATTACTTACCAATTAGGCGGAAGTGCTCAGAGTTACTATGTTTTAGGTTTACCCGCAGGACTTACTGAGAATTATAATCCCTTAACTAGAACCATATTAATATCAGGCAGTCCAAGTCAACTGGTTACAAGCACTACAGAATATAATTATAGTATAACCACTTCTGGAACTTACTGCACCTCTGCTACATTGAAAGGGAAAATAACTGTTGAGCCAAATCCGGTTATCAGGTTAACTTCCGCATCATTAACAACCAATCAAGTTGGTGTTAATGGAGTTTGTGTTTCTACTGCAATTCTTCCAATTATTTATGAGATTGAAAATTCACTTGCAGTATCAGTAACTGGTTTACCAGATGGGGTGACACCCTCGCGTTCAGGAAATACGATCACGATTTCTGGAATCCCAAATGTATCAATCACTTCAGTAAGTCAATATTCTTATACAATTACAACCCAAGGAAGCTCTTGTAAACCAGAAGTAAGTTTATCTGGAACTATCGAAGTAATTCCTTTACCCATAATAGATGCTAATTTTATTAGGGATAATGATTTGGCACATATAAGTTGTAATGGAGGTTCAGATGGTTCAATCACAATTCCTCCAACTTCCCCTGCCTTTGATTTAAGAATTCAAGGCCTGCAAAGTGATGTAGCTCAGGTTGACCAAATCTCCTTAATAAATCCTCCCAATCTGGGAGATGTCTATTCCATATCAATAAATGGAAATACATATGAGCATACTGTAATAGCAACAATTTTTGGAGGGGCTGTTCAATCAGAGGCAGAAGTTGCAGTAGAATTAGTGAATGAGATTAATTCCGCCACTGGCACTCTAGAAAGTCAGGTAACAGCCGCAATTGACGGTGCGTCAGGCATAAGATTAACAGCGGATGAAGCTGGAGTTGCATTTACAACGTCAACCCAATTAACTACGAGCTATCTGGGACTTGTGACTCCAACGATTACAAATACGAATACTGTATCGAATGTTACCAGGAGTTTTTCTTACGCCTGGACAGGACCCAACGGATTTTCCAGTTCTAATTTAAGTATCTCAAACTTAGGTGCAGGGGTTTATTATTTTCAGGTAACTTATGGAAGCTGCAGAACTTTGACTTCCCAAGCCTCTTTTACAATTGAAGAACCTGATTCGTTACAGATTTCAACAACTGTATGTAACGGGGCATTTGAAGTTGTTGCGAGTGGTGGTGTTTCTCCTTATACTTTTAAGCTATTTGATAGTTCTAGTGTTTTGATTCAATCGCAAGCTTCTAATGGTTCTAAAAATTATACTGGATTAACTCCTGGAGCAAATTATTTAATTGAAGTTACTGACAGTCGGTGCATAAAATCAGTTCAAAAAGCAGTCTATCTTCCTTTTAACATGATGTTTGATTCTGAAATTCCGCTTGTTGTATCCGATTATTGTAATGATAGCACTGGTAATGGGTTTATTGAATTAGGGGGTGGCGCTAAAGGAGATGCTTTCAGCGGTGGTTCTGGGCAATACTCTTACCAATGGACAGGAACAAACTTTAATGCAAATACGAGAGACATTTATAACCTTCAGCCTGGAAACTATTTGGTTACAGTGACGGACAAAATTTTAGGATGTAAAGACACTCAGTCCTTCACCATCGGAAGTGTGGATCAGCTTTCCATTCAAATTTCAACAAATACTGTTCTGGATTCAAATGGAGAATTAAATTTAGGTTGCTCAGACGATTCAAATGCAGTGATTCAAGTTGTTGTTTCGGGTGGACTTGGATCTTATTCTTACAGTTGGACAAGGGATGGAAATGTAATTCCAAGCTCAAATACACCAAAATTAGAGAACCTTATTGCTGGGGATTATGAGTTGACCGTTTCGGATGCACCTCCAGCAGGAATCAATCCAACGCCAGAACCCTGTCAGATCAGTAAAAGCTTTGTGGTGAATCAACCCGATGAGCTTCAATTCTTAATGACAAAATCGACTTCTGGCACCATTTGTTTAAATAATACGGGTACCTTAAATTTTGAAATTTTTGGAGGAGTTGCACCATTTACCCTAAAATTAAATGGAAAACAATACGTGAGAAATGAGCGGGAATTTTCTATTGATAATCTTGACCCTTTAATAACAGGACCTACCTACACGGCAGTCCTCATTGACGCAAACGGATGTGAGCCTACAAACTCGCCCGATCCTGTAACTTTCACGAGTACTGCGGGTGTTGAAATAAGAGCAGAGGTAACCGACATTGACTGCGCCAGTGGTGTGTTGGGAAGTATTGCATTGAAAACGGTCAACAGTACAACCATTTCAGAACCACAAAACACTCAAGTTCAATGGATAAGTGCAGACACCAATCTTTATGAAACTTGGGAAGGCTCTGGAGCGAGGCTAGACAATATTAAAAACCCAGGAACATATCTAATAAAAGTAACCAGTAAAGAAGGTTGCGAGCTTTTTAACGAACAAGTCATAGTAGGGTCTGCAGCGAATGGAGTTTTAACTGTTGAAAATCCAGTAGTAATTCAGTCGGGCTGTTCTGCTGATGCCAATAGAATCGAATTGAAGATTAGTGGGGGTAACTTACCCTATAAAATCGCATGGGAACAGTATAAAGCTATAGTCGTCAACAACCCTTCAACTCCAAGTCCTACAGGAACTACAACTTCAACTACGTCGACATCAAGCGTTAGTATCGTTAATTCTGAGGAGGTTTTCGAATACAATTGGGTGCCACTCTCTAACCTACAAAACAACGCTATTGTTACGGGACTTGAAATTGGAACCTATCGCGCCATTATTTCTGACAATTCTAATTCGCTCGAAAATGAAGATTGTGGAGGTCCTGTCACGACGAGGAATATTATCATCGGGGAAAGTGTTTTTGAAATCGAAAACTTTAGTGTAGACATTAAATCACTTTGCTCCAGTCGAACCATAGATTCTAAAGTTCAATTTAATATTATAAATAATCTAACCGATGCTTTTGGAACAAAAGCCGATCTCACCTTTTCAATTGATGGAAGTGTTATTAATAACACCAATACTGACTTTTCAGGACCAGCGCTAGGGGGGCTTTATGTGATTAGAGGACTTGCTGATGGAGCACATACTCTTAATGTGAGTAATAGCCTAGATCCAAGTTGTCAAATCACATATCCATTCGAAATCTCAAGTCCTGAGCCGATTACTTATACCGGATTAACAAAGATTGAGATTGAAGATTGTGTCGAGTCCACAATAATTGACCTTGAAGGGCAAATAAAAGGAGGAAGCCCTTATTTAATAAACGGCCAACTTGTCTATCAATACAGTTGGAAATTCACAAGTACTGAAGGCTTAGTATCAAGATTTGTAGGGCCATTAATAAACCAAGCTTACCAGGGGATTTATGAACTGAGCGTTTATGACAGTAATAATTGTACGACTACTGACCCGATATTTATTGAAGTAACTTCAAATTTTTATAAAACAACAATTTCCGTAGCGGGAGCACTTGAAGACCCTGATGTTTTGGAAGGAGGAAACTTAGTCAAATCAATACCACCTACTTGTAGCGGTAATAATGCTGATGGTCAAATTGGAATTACCGTAACAGGGGGAACTGCTTTGTACACCATCAGATGGTATAAAGAAGACACTTTAACCGCTGGGACTAGTACGGATACTTCTAGCTTCATAGAGCTTACTAATTATAAGAATGCAACTTTATTGTCAAATCTCGACTCAGGTCGCTATCGTTTGATCATTAAATCTGATTTGGAAGTATGTAAATCCGAAGAAAACGATAATCCCTATGCTTATTACAAAGAGGATATTGTAGTCTCTCCAAATAAAGAATTTCATGTCGTCGACAACCCATTCCCAGACACTGACTTATGTAAGTTAGATCCAGGATACTTGAGCCTGTCAATCTTTAATAGTTTAGGAGGAGAGTTGACTTTTTATTATGACAATCAAATTGTTGAATCTGAAAGCCTAGAGACTGAAAACAACATTTCCTCGTTTGTGCTGAGAATCCCGAATCCTAAAGAGACAGCGATTTTAAAGATTATAAATTCAAATGATTGTTCGGTAGAAAAAGAAATTAAGTTACTCGAATTAGGAGAACCGAACTTCAATTTCACCTCTCCCTCTAATTCATTGAGTCCTGGTACAGCTGTATTGGCAAGAGAGGAAGTCACGTTTTCAAACATAACAGAAGGCGCCTATATTTCTTCGGTTTGGTCTTTCGGTGATGGAACAGATTTAGTAGAGGTAGATCGTGTAAGTGAAAATCCAACTTCCGTTCGCCACACTTATCCAATTTCAGGAACTTATTTTGTGACCCTAAGGGTAAGAAACTTATATGGTTGTGATAAAGAAATAACAAAGGTCATAAGCGTAGGAAAAGGTTTCAATGTTTTAGCTCCAAATGTTTTTAGTCCAAATAATGACGGAATTAATGACAAGTTTAGTGTTGTTTTCTCAGGGTTCTCTAATTTAAGTTTTAGCGTCTTTAACAATCGGGGGAACTTACTCTATAACGAAACAGTAAGTGAGCCAGACCCTCAAAACCCAGTGGGATTAAAAGTCGAAGGCTGGGATGGGGAAAATTCAGGTTCTGAAACCCCTTATTATGTATATGCGATAGAGGGACAGTTGCTCGACGAAAAAACAACGGTCGTAAGAAGTGGAACTTTTATAATTCTCAGATGATGAAAAAAAGACAACTACTTTATTCAATGGTGCTATCTTTTCTATTTATGAATCAGATTAAGAGTCAAGAAGACTATTTTCTTCACCAATCCCGTTTTATGCAAAAAAGTAATTCAAGCTATTTTGGAATGAATAGTGTAAACAAGGTTGGTGTTTTATATAACTCTTTAAGTATTAATGAAACAGAAAGAATTGACAATAAATATGCATTTGCTGCAGTTTCCTTTGACGAAAACAAATTTAGTCTTGGATTTGATTTGAATTCACTTAATGTTGAAAGCATCGGACTTGTTAAATCTATTTTTAATTTCACATATATCTATAAAATTCAGGCATCGAACAAATCGTTTTTCCTCCCTGCTCTCAGCATTGGAGTAGGAAGTTCTTCAATGAATTTAGATAATTTAATTTTTGAAGATCAGCTGGATGCTGCGATCGGATCAATCAGCACCGAAACCATTGATCCCTTAGGGGAATTAATAAGTAATGTGAATTATTTTGATTTAGGCGTTTCCTTAATCTATCACAATGATCTGTACATCCTTGGTTTATCCATCAAGCACATTAATCAACCCAACACCAGCTTTAATAAAGAATCCGATTACAAAAAACCGCTTGGAATATCTCTGTTAGGCGGATACGAGTTTGATCTAAACCCCTACGAAAGAAATTTTCTTCCTCGATATTCCTATCTCTTGGCCTATGGCTCCGTTTCGAAGTATGATAACATTCTTTATATGAATTTAGAGCAAGATGTTCAGTTTGGTCAATTTTCATTTGGTTTAAACCAACAACTTTCAAATGATGCGAGTTTTAATATCAATAATATTGGACTGACTGTAGGCTTGTCCTACGAGAATTTTGAATTTGGCGCAGGTTATAACTTTGCGATAAGAACGATAGATAAAATATTTTCGCCCAGTGTATTTGAAATTTTTGTAGCCTTTAACTTTAGTAAGTATAGAAGAAATCAACGTGGGGTATTCAAACACCTTCAGACGGACAACTATTATTAAATAAAAAAGAGCCCTTTACAAGAACTCCTTTTTATTTTTAAAAAGATTATAAGTTTAAAAACAGTATTGATTTTCAGCAATTAGCAGATCAGCAATTTGAGTTTTTAGTGAAATAACATCCGGTAAATCCTCATAACGGCACAACTGGTGAACGCCTTTTAATAGTTTCGATTTTTCTTCAGCATCCGCAATGTTTCCAATAATCTCTTTCCCTTTTCTTAAGACGATTTCTGTAGCATCAAAAACATAAAGTCTTGTCATTGCTTTTTGAGATTCTGCATCATTCCCTTTACCTATATTTTTAAGGGTTCTTAAAAGTGTAGATTCAGCAAAATAAGTTTCGATCAGAATATCAGCAAGGCTTAACAAAACCTGTTGGTGCTTGTCTAATTCAGCACCATATTTTTGAAAGGCAGATCCTGTTAAGATTAGAAATGCTTTTTTAAGATTTTTAACTTGAATAATTTCAGCGCTTAAGTCTTTATGAACAGTTTCAGAGGTTTTACTCTGTTGGTTTTTCATTTCATCTGCAGCTTTCATTACAGCTCCCATCAAGTCGATTTTTCCTTTCATTGCTTTTTTAAGCAACATTCCAACAGAAAGCATCCGATTGATTTCGTTGGTTCCTTCATAGATTCGGCCGATACGGGCATCTCTCCAAGCAGATTCAATTGGTGTTTCAGCAGAAAAGCCCATTCCTCCGTAGATTTGAATACCATCATCAGCACAGCTCTGTATGTCCTCAGAAGCCCCTACTTTGATTATCGAACATTCAATGGCAAACTCTTCCACGCCCTTAAGTTCTGCTTGTTGATGGCTTAAGCCTTCTGCTTCAAATGATTTTATTTTTAACTCTACATCGTTGGCAGCACGATAAGTTGCTGATTCTCCTGCAAAGCAAGAAGTCGCCATACGCGCCAGCTTTTCTTTAATTGCTCCGAACTGTGCAATTGGAGTATTAAATTGAATCCGTTCATTTGCATATTTCACTGAGCAACTGATAACTCTTCGTTGTGCATCTAGACATGCAGCTCCAAGCTTTATTCTTCCAACATTCAACGCATTCATTGCGATTTTAAAACCATCTCCTCTTCCTGCGAGCATGTGATCTACAGGCACTTTAGTTTCGTTAAAAAACACCTGTCGCGTCGAAGAAGCATGAATGCCTAATTTACGTTCTTCATCTCCCATTGTGATTCCGTTTGAGGGATCATTTGGGACAATAAATCCAGTGATGTTCTTGTCATCTTCAATACGGGCAAAAACAATAAACACACTTGCAAATCCTGCGTTTGAAATCCACATTTTCTGACCACTGATTTTGTAATGAGTTCCGTCCTCCGAAAGTACCGCTTTTGTTTTTCCCGAATTGGCATCTGAACCAGCTCCTGGTTCAGTTAAACAATATGAACCAAACCAATCTCCTGAAGCGAGTTTTGGTCCATATTCTAGCTTTTGAGTTTCAGTCCCATAAAGAATTATGGGAAGTGTTCCGATTCCAGTGTGTGCACCAAAAGCAGTTGAAAAAGAACCTGTAGCACCAGAAATATAATCACAAACCAACATGACCGAAATGAATCCCATGCCCATTCCTCCATAACTTTCTGGTACAGAAACACCTAGGAAGCCTAAATCACCGGCTTTTTTCATCAATTCCTCAGTAAACGCATAATCTTTATTTTCAAAACGGTCTTTATGTGGCCATATTTCTCGATCTACGAATTCCTTGACAGCCGATTTCATCATCAATTGTTCCTCTGAAAAGTCTTCAGGAGTAAACACTTCTTTTGGGTCAACATCGCGAACGATGAATTCTCCACCATTCACTAACTTTTGTTCTTCTTTTATCATTAGCTTGTTTTTTAATTTTAAAAATGCTCAAACTTTTTACTTTCTTCTTTGATGCAATTTACAACTTCAAAAAAATGTTTTATTTGAACACTTGTTAGACGTTTTTCTATGACATTATTAAATTTAAGAACGACTTCTCTCGAATCATTCCGCTTTGATTTCCCGAAAGAGGTTAAAAATATTAACACACTTCTTCCGTCATTAGGATTGGGAGAACGCATAATCAGATTCTTTTCCTCCATGCTATTTAATAACCTAGAAAGACTTGTAGCTTCCATTCCTAATTTTTTTCCAAGGGAAGTGGAGGCCGTACCCTCAGCATCTATATTTAGTAGCACAAAGCCCGTAGCCATTGTGGAATTATACTTGTTTGCTTCCTTATTATACATCTTGCTGACTGAATTCCATGTTGATCGTAATGCAGCATCAATCGTTTTCTTTCTCATTTATAATTGTGGTCTTATTTTTCAAATATAAATAATATTATGCATGCATAGCAAATAAATTAAAGAATATTATCAATAAATATTAAAAAATAATTATTGGTAGATTTTAGTAATTAAATCTTTGTAATATGTTTTTAACGTATTGCGTTTTACTTTCATGGTAGGGGTGAGAAATTCGTTTTCAACACTCCACATTTTAGGAGTTAATTCAAATTTTTTGATTTGTTCCCATTTTCCAAATCTTTGGTTGTGAACATCGATTTCTTTTTGAATTTCATCAAGTAAGCTTTGATTTTTACAAATAGAAACAAGATCATCTTTTGAATCAATTCCATTTTGAGCAAACCAATTCTTAATATGGTCGAAGTTTGGTTGAATTAGAGCAGCTGGCATCTTCTGACCTTCACCAATCACCATGATTTGTTCGATGAACAAAGATTGTTTCATTTCATTTTCGATCACTTGAGGCGCGATATATTTTCCACCAGAAGTCTTAAACATTTCTTTTTTACGATCTGTAATCTTTAAGAAACCATCATCGTCAATCATTCCAATATCTCCGGTATGGAAAAAGTCTCCTGACATCACCTCCTTGGTTTTTTCAATTTCCTTATAATAACCCATCATTACATTAGGTCCTTTACAAAGAATTTCACCGTCTTCAGCAATTTTAACGGTTACACCATCAATTACTTTTCCAACACTGCCAATTCGAAATCCTCCCTTTCTTAGGTCGTTTACAGAAATGACAGGAGAAGTTTCGGTAAGCCCATATCCTTCAACAAGGATCATCCCTGCAGCCGAAAAAACTCTTGCTAAACGTGGTTGCAATGCCGCACTACCAGACGCAATTAATTTTAAGTTACCTCCCAAGGCTTCTTGCCATTTAGAGAGAATCAATTTTTTAGCAATTTTTAATTTCATTTCATACCAGAAACCGTTCTGAGCATAGGGCTCAAACTGTAAACCAATTTCAACAGCCCAATAAAATAATTTCTTTTTAAAACCAGTCAGATCTTCACCTTTAGCGTAAATTTTATCATATACTTTTTCTAGAAGTCTTGGTACAGCTGTCATAACCTCAGGCTTAACGTCTCTTAAGTCATCTGGAATGGTTTCCATCGATTCGGCAAAATAAACTTTAATTCCATTGTAGAGATAGATGTATAAAATTACCCTTTCAAAAATGTGACAAATTGGAAGAAAACTCAACGCAGTTGACTTTCCGATTTCAAGTGGGAGTCTCTTTGAGGCCGATAGGACATTTGAGACTACATTTTGGTGACTTAACATCACTCCTTTTGGTATCCCTGTAGTTCCCGAAGTATAGATTATTGTTGCTAAAGCTTCAGGTTTTACAGCATCCTTTGTTTTATTTAATAACTCTTCATTTAAGTTATTTTCACCTAAGGTTAATAATTCAGTCCAGTTTTTACATCCGGGGATGTCGTCGAAACAATAAATTTCGATTAGGCTTTTCACATTTTTCTTAATGGCCATGACCTTGTCATAGACCTCTTGATCTGACACAAAACAGTATTTGCTTTCAGAATGATTTAATATATATTCATAATCATTTTGACTAATGGTAGGATAAATTGGGACATTAACTGCACCTGCCTGAAGGATCCCGACATCAACAATACACCACTCGGATCTATTGTTAGAGGATATCATTGCAATCTTATCTTGCGGCTTTATTTGTAAATTTAAAAAAGCGGCACTCATCAAATTGGCGGAAGAAGCGTAATCAGCAGTGGAAGTAGACTTCCACACCCCATTATACTTTGTGTTTAAAGCGCGATCAAGGGGACGTTGCTTTAGTTGATAACTTAAGAAATCAAATATTCTGGTGGGCATATATTATGTTTTTAATTGCAAAATAAGAAATGTTTCTTAGAGTTGCACTAGATACTTATTTTGAAAGCCATTTATGAGCATTTTCAAAGGCAATAACCCATGGAGAAACCTCATCTTTTCTGTCCTGAGGATAATATCCCCAATTCCAAGGGAAAGTTGAACGCTCCAAGTGAGGCATCATTACCAAGTGACGGCCGTCTTGACTACTCAACATCGCTGCATTAAAGTCAGATCCATTTGGATTGGCAGGGTATTCTTCAAAATGATATTTTGCTGGGATTTGATATTGATCTTCATTCATTGGAAAATTGAATTTTCCTTCTCCATGCGCTGCCCAAATTCCCAAGGTACTTCCTTCCAGCCCTTTCATTAAAACCGAGCTCGAGGGTTGAACAGTGACTGCTGTAAAGTGACATTCAAATTTACCTGATTCATTGTGTAACATTTTTGGTTTTTCTTGATGCTCGGGTGTTATCATTCCCAATGCTACAAAAAGTTGACATCCATTGCAAACACCCAACGAAAGTGTGTCTTCGCGTTTGAAAAAGTTATCTAAGCTTACTTTTGCTTTTTCGTTATAAAGGAAAGATCCTGCCCAACCTTTAGCAGAACCCAATACATCTGAGTTGGAGAAGCCACCCACAGCGGCGATGAATTGTATATCTTCAAGCGTTTCTCTACCTTCAATTAAGTCTGTCATGTGGACGTCAATCACTTCAAATCCAGCCAATTGCATTGCATAGGCCATTTCTCTTTCCGAGTTACTCCCTTGCTCTCTTATGATGGCTGATTTTACTTTTTTTCGTCCCTCTAGTGCAGGTGTGTTTCCTAAAAATCCAGTTGGAAATTTATAAGATAATGCTTGATTTTTATAATTTTCAAATCGAGCTTTTGCAAGACCGTTTGATGTTTGATGCTGGTCTAAAGCCGTTGAGGTTGCATACCAAACATCCCTTAGAGAAGGAACATTAAAAGAGAATTCTATAGAATTATTTTTCAATAATAATGATTGATTTCCTGTGGTTTCTCCGATTCTGAGACAGTTTATTCCTTCCTTTTTAAGCTCAATATCCAATGCCGATTTAGCTTGTATCACAATCCCTGAATTTTCTGAAAAAAGCAAAATATTTGAGTCAAATTCCCCCAGAGGAGTCAAGTCAAGGCTCATTGCTATGTTGTTTTGTGGAAAACACATTTCTAGCAGTGTTGTGATTAATCCTCCTGAAGAAACATCATGTCCTGCGCTAATACTACCTGAAATAATTTTAGATTGAATCGAATTAAATACTTTTTTAAAGTAGTTGGCATCTTTAATACTGGCAGTTTTTTTACCTATTTTATTATGGATTTGCCCAAAAGAAGACCCACCTAAAGTGTAGTTTTCTTGAGATAGATTAATGTAATACAGGTCTCCACCATTTTTTTTAAGTTCAGGAGTAATTACTTTTTTAACATCTAAACATTCTCCTGCAGCTGAAATCACAACAGTACCCGGAGCCGTTACAGGACCCTCAGAATATTGTTGTTTCATTGAAAGGGAATCTTTCCCCGTTGGGATATTGATTCCAAGTGCGATTGCAAAATCAGCACATGCTTCTACTGCTTTGTATAATCGAACATCTTCACCGGGATTGTTACAAGGCCACATCCAATTGGCAGAGAGGCTGACTGATTGGAGCCCATTAGTAAGGGGCGCCCAGATTAAATTGGTTAAACTTTCTGCAATTGCATTTACACTTCCTTTCCCTGGATCGATCATTGCGCTTACGGGCGCATGACCAATAGCAGTTGCAATTCCTTTTTCGCCCTTAAAATCTAGGGCAACAACACCACAGTTGCTTAAAGGAAGCTGCAAAGGCCCAATGGTTTGTTGCTGAGCTACTTTTCCAGTAACACATCGATCAACCTTATTGGTCAGCCAATCTTTACAGCCAACGGCTTCTAGTTGGAGAACAGATTTTAAATCTTCTGTGAATTGTTCTTTAGAAAATGGAATAGGATCAAAATCATAAAGAACAGTTTTGTCATCCATAATGGTTTTCGGAGCGCTACCAAACAGAGCATCAAGACTTAAATCAATTGGTTTTGTATTATTCCTGTTGTCAACAAAAGTAAATTGATGATCTTCAGCAACAGTTCCCACAACATACATCGGAGCACGTTCTCTGTTCGCAATAGATTCCAATTTCGATCTGTCTTTAGGGTCAATGATTAAACCCATTCGCTCTTGCGACTCATTTCCAATGATTTCTTTAGCCGATAGGGTAGGATCCCCAATTGGAAGTTGATCAATTGCAATTTTTCCTCCGTTTTCCTCGACAAGTTCTGAAAGACAATTTAAATGCCCTCCCGCGCCATGATCATGAATCGAAATAATCGGATTATTTCCAGATTCAACCAAGGCTCTGACCGTATTAGAAACCCGCTTTTGCATTTCAGGGTTTGAACGTTGAACAGCATTGAGCTCAATGGCATTATTAAATGATCCAGTATTTGCAGATGATACTGCTGCGCCCCCCATTCCAATTCTATAATTATCTCCTCCTAAAATGACAATTAAATCTCCTTTTTTAGGTTTCTGTTTTATTGCTTGCTTATGAATGGCTGTTCCGATCCCACCAGCCAACATGATTACTTTATCATAACCCCATTTCATTTGCCCCTCTTGATGCTCGAAAGTGAAAAGAGAACCATTGATGAGTGGTTGACCAAACTTATTCCCAAAATCTGAAGCACCATTTGAGGCTTTGATTAAAATATCCAAAGGGGTTTGATATCTCCAAGGTCTAGCTTCGAAAGCATTTTCCCATTTTCGATTGTCATTGACCCTGGAATAAGGGGTCATGTAAACAGCCGTACCGGCCAATGGCAAAGACCCTTGACCACCTGCCATACGATCTCGGATTTCTCCACCCGACCCAGTTGCAGCACCATTGAAAGGTTCAACAGTTGTTGGGAAATTATGAGTTTCTGCTTTAATAGATATCACACTTTGAACGTTAGTTTTTTCATATGCGCTTGGCACATGTGCTTCTTTGGGAGCAAACTGTTCTATTTCGGGACCTTCGATAAAAGCAACATTGTCCTTATAGGCCGAAACAATTGTATTTGGATTTTCTATAGATGTTTTTTTAATTAATTGAAATAAGCTTTGCGGCATTTCTTTGCCATCAATAACAAACGTTCCATTAAATATTTTATGTCGACAGTGCTCTGAATTTACTTGCGAAAAACCAAAAACCTCAGAATCAGTTAGTGGGCGATCAAGTTTTTTTGCCAATTCATCTAAATAAACGATTTCTTCCTCATTCAAAGCCAAACCCTCTTTTTCGTTGAAAGTTCTGATGTCCTCAACGGAAAGTATTGGTTCGGGTTTAATATTTATTTCAAAAATAACTTGATTTAAAATTTCAAACTTTTGATTTAACATAGGATCAAAACCTGACGCACTATTGTAAGGCTGAAATGATTCAATTCTTTTAATCCCATGAATGCCCATGTTTTGACAGATCTCAACAGCATTAGTACTCCACGGAGTAATCATGGTTGCTCGCGGGCCAATAAAATTTTGATTTATGGTTTCTTGGTCAATCAATGGACTTTGGTCGAAAAGCCATACGAGTTTCTCTATCGCGCTTTCTTCAAGTTTTTTAGAAGTTTCAAGGGCGAAGACTTTGGAAGAAATGGCTCCGAAAAAATAAATCATATTTAATTGTTTTGAAGCTGTAAAAATAATTTTTTCTGAGCAGTTAAACAGAACTTTAAGACCTCAAATAGGGATAACTTTTCATCAATTTATTCACATTTTCTTGACCATGAGCGCAGCATAAAATCCATCGTAACCCGATTCTTGTGAAAAATAGGTTTTATCAGACGCCAAAGTGAAATCTTTTCCAGTTTCAGAAGTTAAAAAATCATCGACTTGCATTCTGTTTTCTTCTGGAAAAATAGAACAAGTAGCATAGACTAATTTGCCCCCAGGAATCACCAATTTTGAGTAGCTTTGAAGAATTTGTTTTTGTTGTACTTGAATTTCCTTCATCCGATTGGGGTTCATCAGCCATTTGGCATCAGGATTTCTTTTTAATACTCCCAATCCACTACAGGGCGCATCAATCAAAACGCCATTACCCTTACCACTGTATTTATCAATTTTATTTTCATCATTAACAAAATAAGTCTTGATGGATTTGATCCCATTTCTGTCGGCTCTTCTTTTTAATTCTGCTAGTTTGGAAGAAAATATATCAAAAGCAATAATTTGTGATTTGTCATGGGTCAGGTTTGCCAGGTGTAAACTCTTTCCACCGGCTCCGGCACAGCAGTCAAAATATTGTTCTCCCGCTTTGGGTTGAAGCCAAGGTGCTATCATTTGTGAATTTCCATCTTGGATTTCAAAATGCCCTTCTCTATACTCCACGATGTTTATGAGACTTTGGTGAGTTTCAAATTCTAAAGCATCTGGAAGTTCAGAAACCCCTTTGGTGTTAAAACCATATTTCTCATGGAGTGAATATTTTAGTTTTTCTGGGGTTGTTTTTAATCGATTAACACGTATGACTAATTTAGCAGGCTCATTTAGAGTGTTAATTTCTTTTTCCCAAAATGCTTCGCCGAAAGCTTCAACTCCCTTTTCGTCTAACCAGTCTGGAATCGCCTGTTTGTATTTTCGTATTTTAATAAGCGCATCATGTTTTTCTTTAAAACTGTCAGCCTTAAATTTTGAAAACACTTCCCAATCTGGAAGTTGGTGATTGTTTAAAACCATCCAGCAGGCAATGAGTCCCCAGTTACTATTGGTGTTATTCTTACCCTCAAGGTCTACAATTCCTAAATAGAGTCGTTTCCAACGAATAATATCGTAAAGAATTTTGGCAACTGTTTTTCTATCTCTCGAACCCCAACTGGAGTTACTTTTTAATAGCCTTCTCACAACGTCGTTTGCGTTGTGATTTTTTGCTAAAATGGCTTCTAAGCCGGAAATAATACCTAGTGCTAAGTTTTTGTGCAATTTCATGCACCAAAGTTAGCTTAAACCTAGTCCTTTTTTTCCTGGACTACTGGTTTTTTTTCTTATACACCATTTCTCTGTTGAAGTGGTATTCAGCATGATGAATTTTAAGTATTTTTTCGGGAGGGAGATATATAAGTAAAGCATTATCCCTTTCTTCTTCAAAATCCACAGCCAAATGCTCAATTTTATAGACTTGTTTGAGCACATTGATTGCTTCCTCTTTGGTGAGGCTATCAATACTTTTTGAATACTGTTTTCTGATTTCTCTAAGTTTTTTTCTACACTCTTCGTAAATCTTTAGTTCGTACTTATCATAAACTTCCCAGAATATAGTTTCTTCCTCATTAGTTAGGTCTATTTTTTCAGCAATATAGGCCATCTTTAAAGCCTTGATTCGTTCAAAACTTGTTTTTACTTGACCAAAGCCCGTACTAATGCTAAAGGTCATTACTAAAATTAAAATTTTATTCATCATCAAAAAGATTTAAATTCATTGGAGTTTCACTTAATAATCTAAGTTCAAGAGCATCTTCATAATTAATTGACTGATCCATATTTATCATTTCATAACTTAAGTAATCCGCATTATGGCCGGCAATTTCATAAGTTGAGTTTTCCATTAAGTAGTCCTCTAAGATAAAAACAGTCGTTTCAGTGTTGTCATCCACAGAAGTGTCGGACGTTATAAAAATAAAGCCCATTATTGCAGCCGCAACTCCCAATAAATAACGAAATATTGGAACGGTTTTAGTTTTATTGAAATGGATTTGTGAAATAATAATCGCTTCAACTTTTGAAAAATAATTTTCTGGGACTTTGAAATCAATTTTGTGATTTTCTAAATCGATCTTGCCTTTAAGGTTCTCGTCAAAATCATTAAAATAATTGTTAGGAACTCTAAAAGGATTTATGTTTTTTAAATCACTCATTTATTTGTTTTTTAATTTTTTTTACAGCCTGATGATAAGAGGCTTTAAGCCCTCCAACTGATGTGCCTAGTATTTCAGATATATTGTCGTATTTCATTTCATCAAAATACTTCATGTTAAAAACGAGACGTTGTTTCTCGGGCAGATTCGCTACAGCATTTTGTAACCTAATACTTAGTTCATCGCCGTCAAAATAGGAGTCTGACTCAAGTCTAGAAACTTTTGTTTGGATCCACTCTTCATTCGAAACCCCATAACGTTTTGATTTTTTCTTAATTAAGTTGAGTGCTTCATTTGTTGCAATCTTATACATCCAAGTGTAAATTGTACTATTTCCTTTAAAACCATTAATATTTTGAAAAACCTTTACAAAAGTATTTTGCAATACATCATCAGCGTCGTCGTGTTCTATTACGATTTTTCTTATGTGCCAGTAAAGTCTTTCTTTGTAGTCCGCTAACAATTTTGTAAAAGCACTTGACTGTGTTTCAGGGTTTTTAAGTGCATTTATAAATTGATTTTGGCTTTCCAAAGTTTTATTTAATGTTTAGATTGATTTTTTAAAAAAAAGTTTAATGAGTTTCTTAAAAAGTTTGAAGGTCCACCAACTTTTTGTATGTAGAATCAACTCCCATCAGGGACTTGTGATCTCCAGTTTCAACAATTTCACCTCCATTCATAACCACAATTAGGTCAGCTTTTTGAATGGTTGAAAGTCGGTGAGCGATGACCAACGAGGTTCTGTTTTTCATCAAATATTCTAAGGCATTTTGAACTAGTTTCTCAGAAGCGGTGTCCAAAGCAGAAGTAGCTTCATCCAATATTAAAACATCAGGATTTTTTAAAATTGCACGTGCAATGGAGAGCCTTTGTTTTTGTCCTCCTGACAATTTGTTACCAGATTCACCAATTACAGTTTCATATCCATTTTCTAAATTTAAAATAAATTCTTCTGCATTGGCGATTTTTGCAGCTTCCTCTATTTCTTTATTACTAGCATTTGGGTTGCCTAGGGAGATGTTGTTCCTCACAGTGTCGTTGAATAAGATGGAATCTTGCGTTACCATTCCCGTTAACCCATAAAGGGATGATTTTTTGATTTTATCGATAGAGATTCCATCGATTGTTAACGCACCATTGTTGATGTCGTAAAACCTATTTAACAAATTGGCAACTGTTGTTTTACCACTTCCTGAGGCACCTACAAGCGCTATGGTTTGACCCTTTTTAAGGTTTAAAGAAAAATCTTTAAGAATGATTTTGCTTTCATAGGAGAAAGAAATGTTTTTAAAAACGATTTTATCTTTTAGCTTGTCAATCACAACAGCATCATGATCGTCTGCCATATCATCTTCGGCTTCGAGTATTTCGAGGACTCTTTGTGCAGCTGCGTCTCCCTTTTTAATATTGTATAAAGATCTACTGATGCCTTTTGCAGGTGTTAAAATATTATAGGCAAGTCCCATGTAGGAAAGAAAAATAGCACCGTTTAGGGTCTGGTCTAACAAAACCATTTTACCACCATACCACAGTAAAATACTGATGACCAGAATTCCAAGAAATTCACTCACTGGAGAAGCCATGTTTTGACGGTTCAAGAGATCATTAGAGTATTTGAAAAACCGCTGTGTTGAGTCAGAGAATTTTTTAATAAAGATATTTTCAGAATTAAACGCTTTAATTATTTTTATACCTCCGATCGTTTCTTCTAAAATAGATAAAAACTCACCTTGTTCTTCTTGTACCCGTCCAGATTTTTTCTTTAAAGACTTCCCGATTTGTGAGATTATGGCTCCAGAGATGGGAATAAAAATCAACACGAACAGGGTTAGCTTGGTGCTGAAAGTAAACATGACAATAAGCGAAAAAATGATTGTTAATGGATCTCTTACGATTAATTCTAATACCGATAGAAATGAATGTTGAAGTTCCAAAACATCGGATGATATTCTGGCCATCAGATCTCCTTTTTTCTTTTCTGAAAAGAAACTAACAGGCAAAGCAGTTGTTTTTTTATACAAGGCATTTCTAAGATCCTTCAGTACACCATTTCTGAGAAAAGTGATAAAAAACATTGCTAAGTAGTTGAAAATATTTTTCAGAAAAAAGAGGATTATAATTGTCGCAATAACGAACATTAAGGCCTTGCCACTATCTTCAGACATGTATTGCGTGATCTTATAATTAAAAAAACCTTCAACATAACTTTTGATCCCCTCCACTTCATTATAAACAGGAGGCTCAAATATCTGTTTTGTTGTGCCAAAGAGGATTTGCATCATCGGGATCATTGCCACATAGGATAGGGCGCTAAACAAGGCATAGAGGATGTTAAAGAATATATTGAGAAATGCAAATTTCTTATAGGGTAAACCAAATTTTAGTATTTTTCCGAAATAATTCATTTAGATCCCCATTCCTTTTGTTAACTCATCAATTTTAGATTCAAGCTCTTTTTCGACTTCTTTCCATGACTGATGTTTTTCGATTTTTTGATTGGTGCTAAAGTAGAATTTAATTTTGGGTTCCGTTCCGCTAGGACGAATTGCTATTTTAGACCCATCTTCAAGCAGGTATATTAAGACATTTGCAATATCAAAATTTAGTTTTTCTCTTGAGTGATCTTTAAGGTTGATGCGAAATCCTTTTTGATAATCTTCGATGTATGAAATTGATTGACCCGCAATAGTTTTGGGAGGGTTTTCCCTAAAATTATTCATCATTAAGCTGATTTTCTCAGCACCTTCTTTTCCTTTCTGAGTAAAAGAGAGTAATCTTTCTTTATAGGCACCAAATTCACGATAGCAATCTTCAAGGATTTCAAAGAAGCTTTTCCCGATACTTTTTGCATAAGCCCCTACTTCACAAGCCAGAAGGGTTGCAGTCACTGCATCTTTATCTCGAACTTTATTTCCAACGAGATATCCGAAGCTTTCTTCACCACCACCAATAAATTCCAACTCAGGAAAATCTTCAATAAGTTTAGCAATCCATTTGAAACCAGTCAATGTTTCTTTATATTCAACGCCATAACTTGAGGCGATTTTTGCAATCATTGGTGTGGATACGATGGTACTTGCGATAAATTGTTTTCCATTCAAAGCATCTTTCTGCCTCCACTGTTCCAAAAGGAAATAGGTCATCACAACCATTGTTTGATTTCCATTGAGTAAACAGAATTCACCTGTTTCATCTCTTACTGCAATCCCCAATCGGTCACAGTCAGGATCCGTTCCAATCACGATATCGGCCCCTTGCTTCTCAGCTTCTAGAAGCGCTAACTTTAATGCCTCAGGTTCTTCGGGATTCGGAGATTTTACTGTTGGAAAGTTTCCGTCAGGTTTCGATTGTTCCTTTACAAGATAGACTTGTGAATATCCGGCTTTCTCTAAAACTTGAGGAACAGCAGTGATCGAAGTTCCGTGAAGTGAAGTGAAAACGACTTTATAGTTTTCACGATTCTTAATTTCAAATTTTCCTAGCTCGATAGCGACATTAAAAAATGCTTCATCGATTTCCCGATCAATTAAAGTGATTAATTTCTCATTAGGGGTAAAATTGATATCACCAAATTCAGTTTTGTCGATTTGATTGATGATCTGATTGTCATGGGGAGGAACAATTTGTCCCCCATCTTCCCAATAAACTTTATAACCATTGTATTCTGGTGGATTATGAGATGCTGTTAAAACAATACCACATTGTGCATTAAGATGTTTAACCGCAAAGGAAAGCTCGGGAGTAGGTCGCAGGTCTGAAAAAAGATATACTTGGATGCCATTGGCAGAAAAAACTGCTGCGACTTGATGGGACAGACTCTTGCTGTTTATCCTACAGTCGTAGGCAATGACAACTTTAATTTCATTTTTATTAGGGAAAGATTTTTTTAAATAGTCACTTAAGCCTTGAGTGCTTTTCCCTAAAGTGTATTTATTGATTCGATTGGTCCCAATCCCCATTATTCCGCGCATTCCTCCCGTTCCAAACTCAAGATTCTTATAAAAAGCATCCTCAAGTTTTTCAGGATTCTTTTTGAGTTGGATCAATTCATTTTGTGTTTCTTGGTCGAAGGGGGATTTTGTCCATTCTTCAATTTTGGAATTAACTGTCATGCTTTGCTTTTGATTCTTTTTGAGATGATATATCTTTTCATGTCTTTTTTATATCGCATCAAAATCTCTCCTAAAAAGCCTGCGATAAAAAGCTGAGTTCCAAGAATCATGGTTGTTAATGCGATGTAAAACTCGGGTCGTTGAGTTATTAATCTGGCTTGAGTGTGGAGATAGAGTTTATCAATCCCAAGATAAATGGTGAAGCAGAATCCTGTTAAAAGCATTAAGGTTCCCCAAAATCCAAAAAAGTGCATGGGTTGCTTTCCGAAACCATTTATAAACCAAAGGGTAATTAAATCTAAAAAGCCCTTGACAAACCGATCCGCTCCAAATTTAGTTTTTCCATGTTGTCGGGCTTGATGTTGAACGATTTGTTCCTCAATTTTATCAAAACCTTGATGTGCAGCGATTACTGGGATATAGCGGTGCATTTCTCCATATACTTCAATGGTTTTAATGACTTCCTTTTTATAGGCCTTGATTCCGCAATTAAAATCGTGAAGTTTAATTCCCGAGACCCTCCTTGCCGCCCAGTTGAATAATTTGGAAGGTATGTTTTTAAATAAAATAGAGTCATATCTTTTTTTCTTCCAACCTGAAAGGATGTCGAGGTTTTTTTCTTTTAAAGTGGTGATCATGGGGTGAATTTCTTCGGGGGAGTCCTGAAGATCAGCATCCATGGTCATCACATAGTCCCCTGCAGCAAGCTTAAAGCCAGCGTGAAGTGCTTGAGATTTTCCAAAATTCTTTTGAAATCTAATTCCTTGCGTATTTTTGTTCTGTTGGACTAATCTTTCGATAACCTCCCACGAATCGTCGGTACTACCGTCATCCACATAGATGATCTCGAAATCATAATTATGATTCAAAAGTGAAGCCTGTATCCATTGGTGAAGTTCTTCAATAGAATCACTTTCATTTAGTAACGGAATTATGATGGAAAGTTCCATGAAGAGTTTTATTTCACCAACAAAAATAAGAAATTTGTCCTATTCAGGACGTGATTTTTTGACAATCAGTCCACCAATTAGAGAAATTACAAATCCAATAAATAAAGATCCAACAATCGCAAAGGCGGATATGATCAAGGGAGAGGAAAATTTCCGTTGCATTTCGACGAATTTATTAGCGCTTTCAACTGACATCTCTGGGTCACTCGATAACATCTTTTGTTTTTGAAATTCTAATGATTTGTCCAATGTTTCAGGGTCTAATATTCCAGTCAAAATAAAATAATAAATGATGCCAAGTACTCCAGAAATAACTGCAACTCCAAGGCCAATTTTCAATGCCTCTGTCAAGCTTAAAAAACCTTCATTTGCTTTTTTATATTGAATGATTCCCACCATGATTATTATTACTGTAAAAACAATATTGATTATCCCTACCGTTTGATCATTTTGATAGTGCATGTTTAGAAAATAAAGCATGATGCCCACTATAATATTGTAGGCTCCAAGGATTATCCCAAAGTTTAATGCTGTTTGTGCGGGTGTAATTCGTTGATTTTCCATGTTTTTAATGTTTTTTATTACTGAGATTTGAGGTTTGTTTGAATAAAAGTTCAATTTTCTTAGAACAAAGGCTAAAGTATTCAAAAAAACCATTAAATTTGCAGACTTTTCAATATAAAAGATAATTATGAGAACTGGTATACATCCTGAGAATTATAGATTAGTTGCGTTTAAGGACATGTCAAATGACGATGTTTTTATTTCAAAGTCAACTGTAAACACCAAAGAAACTATTGAGTTTGAAGGCACTGAATATCCGCTAGTTAAGCTCGAGATTTCTCGAACTTCTCATCCTTTCTACACGGGTAAATCTAAATTGGTTGATACTGCAGGTAGAATTGACAAGTTCAAAAATAAGTACTCCAAGTTTAAAAAAGAAGATAAAGAAGAAAGCGAAGATTAATTTGATTGTTATCGTTTTAATTAGATATAAAAACCGTCATTGACGGTTTTTTTTATGACTTGTTTTTCCGTACCCCTTTTAGGTTGAGCAGATTTATTGGGTTAATGCTTAAACCCTCAACGTTTTTCTGGTAAAAACGGATTACTTGATCATAATAGAGTAAGATCATGGGATGTTTTTTCATTGCAATGCTGTCCATTTCTTGATAGATTTCAGCTCTTTTTCTAGGGTTTGATATTTCAAAACTCTTTTCAAAAAGTACATCAAATTCTGGGTCTGAAAAATGGGTGTAATTCGGCCCCGTTGGGCTAAAGTTTTTTGAATACAATAACGATAGGTAGTTTTCAGCATCGGGGTAATCAGCGATCCAGCTCGATCTAAACATTTCGAGTTTGCCCGATGACCTGGCTTGTTTTAATGTTGCAGGTGGCATCACATCGATTTTAATATCAATTCCTATTTTTTGCAATTCCCGCTGTAAATACTCGCAAATATCCACATAGTTGGCATCAGTGGATAATGTTATTTTAGGTTCAAGACCTGTTTTTTCTTTAAATTCTTTTACTAAAAGTGCTGCTTTTGAGGAATCATAGGCTGTGAAATCAGCAGAGGCATGCCCGGGAAGTCCCATAGGGATAAATCCTTTATTTGCTTTAAATCCAATGTTATTCCTTAAATATAAAACCAGTTTTTGACGGTCAAATCCAATGTTGATGGCTTCTCTTATTAGAGGAGATTTTATCACTTTAGATTTTGAGTCTAAGTAGAATCCTAAGTATTCCGTATTCAGATATGGGCCCTTTTGCATGTTTATCTTATCGAGATGTTTTTCTTGTAAAACTCCTTCGGGCGAAAGTAACTCGTCTTTATAGGAGTTGTCTAACGAATTTAATAAATCAGTTTTGCCTTGAATAAAAAGCATGAATTCACTTTGAATGTCAGGAACGAAAGTGATTGCGATAGCTTCAAGGTAGGGGAGTGGTATGCCTTCAATATCCGTTTCGTGATAGTTTGGATTTTTTCTAAAAACGAGCTTAACGTTTTCTTCCCATCTTTTAAATGTAAAGGGCCCAGTTCCGATTGGGTTACTTCTAAAGTCTTCACCATATTTTTCTATGGCTTCATGAGGAATAACAGAACAATAACGCATTGAAAGTATACCTAGAAATGCGGGAAAAGGTTTTTTAAGTGTGATTTTAAGCAAACTGTCATTGACGGACTCGAGCGATTTGACATTCTGCAAAACCCATCCGCCAGGAGAAGCCGTTTTCGGATCCTTCAACCGATTAAGACTATAAACAAAATCACTGGCGATTACTTTTCTTCTTTTTTTACTTTTGAATACGATAGATTCATGAAAAAAAACATCCTGCCTAAGGTTGAATTTATAGATCAAACCTTCCTCAGAAATATTCCAACTTTTAGCGATGTCAGGTTTAACGTTTAATGAGTCATCCAATTGAACCAAACCATTAAAAATTTGATTTGTCGCCCAGATATTTGGCAAGGTTCGAGTGAATGCGGGGTCTAAAGAAGTGATGTTTTTATATTCATTGTACCGAAAGATCAAGTGATCCTTGTCTTTTAATGAATTTTGATCACAAGAAACAAGGTTTGTGACAATGAAAAGAGAGAGCGCTATGCCGATTAAATGAGTTCTAAGGCGGGTTTTCCGCATGCTTCAAAATTGTATATTTGCATCTAAATTAAGCTTTTTAGTTAAACGAACTGATCATGAATGTGGATCAAATAACAAAAGAAATAATCAAACCAAGGATTGCATTCCATACATTAGGGTGCAAACTGAATTTTTCTGAAACAGCTACCATCTCTCGCGATTTTGATGAAAACCGTTTTGAACGGGTTAATTTTGATGTTCCTGCAGAGGTCTACGTCATCAACACATGCTCGGTTACAGAAAACGCAGACAAAAGATTCAAAGGTCTTGTTGCAAAAGTTCTAAAGCAAAATCCAAAAGCATTTGTTGCGGCCGTTGGATGTTATGCTCAATTACAGCCCGAAGAATTGGCAGCAGTTGATGGAGTTGATTTGGTTTTGGGAGCAACCGAAAAATTTAAATTGATTGATTACTTAGATGATTTAACAAAAAAAACTACCGGAGCAATTCATTCCTGTGAAATTTCCAGTGCTAATTATTATGAGAGTTCCTATTCTTTGGGGGACAGAACTCGTGCATTTTTAAAGGTGCAAGATGGTTGCGATTATAAGTGTACCTATTGCACAATTCCTCAAGCGCGGGGCATATCTCGGAGTGACACTCTAGAAAACATTATTGATCAAGCTGTTGAAATCACTTCAAAAGACATCAAGGAAATTGTGTTAACTGGAGTTAATATTGGAGATTATGGAAAAGGAGAACTTGGAAACAAAATACATGAACATACTTTTTTAGAACTCATTTCGGCCCTCGATAAAGTCGAAGCATTGAAAAGGATTAGAATTTCATCAATCGAACCCAACCTTTTAAACGATAATATTATAGATTTTGTGTCTAAAAGCAAAAGCTTTGTACCTCACTTTCATATTCCCCTTCAAAGTGGAAGTGATAAAATTCTTAAGAAAATGAAGCGACGGTATTTGAGTGATTTATATGTCAACAGGATATCTAGGATCAAACATCTGATGCCAGATGCTTGTATTGGTGTGGATGTAATCGTCGGTTTTCCTGGCGAAACAGATGCTGACTTTATTGAAACCTTTAAGTTTTTAGCAGATTTGGACGTGGCCTACCTGCACGTTTTTTCTTATTCTGAACGACCAAATACAGAAGCCGAAACCTATGCTGAAGTTGTCCCTCAGTTGATTCGTAGTAAAAGAAGTAAAATGTTAAGAGCCCTATCCGTTAAAAAAAGAAGACTTTTTTATGAAAGTCAGCTAGGTAAAACCAGAAAAGTCTTGTTTGAAAGTGAAAACAAGAAAGGTTATATAACTGGCTTTACTGAAAATTATGTAAAAGTAAGAGCGCCTTGGGACCCAGGCAAGTCAAATAAAATTGAAAAGGTCAATTTAGACGCTATTGATGAGGAAGGATATGTAAGAGTTAAAAGCTGTTCTATAGCTTAATTCCAACAGGTAGTAATGATTTGTATGCCTTGTTTCTTCTAACAAAACCTGCAATTTTAGGGGAAGTTGGCACCACTCGAAGTTTTTTTTCTGCAATAAATTCTAATACTGTTTTGATAAAGTTTTCCTCGAATTCGATGTTGTCAATTTCTTCAGGGATAATAAGTTTCGTCAAAAAAATTTTTCTTTCTTGCTCAGCGTATTCAATCCTTGCAAGTGATCCCTCTAGAGTCGTTTCAAATTGTCTTAGAAACTCATTGTTTGTTAATTCAACTTTATGCATCTTTATTTATTAATTTTGAGATTAATATAGACTAAAAAACTTCGTTGTGAAATAGGGGAATTGCAAATTTAGGGGTTTTTTAAAAAACAGCAATCGTTTAAGGCGATAAAAATGAAAAAAAGATCAATTTACTTAATGCCAGGAATGGCTGCGAGCCCAAATATATTTGAGTACCTTAAGCTTTCAGAGCACTATGAGGTTAACTATTTGTCATGGATGACACCTAACAAAAATGAGCCTCTTTCGGATTATGCGCAGAGAATGTGTTTAAGGATTAAGGATGAAAATCCCATATTATTGGGAGTTTCTTTTGGAGGCTTATTAGTACAAGAGATTTCTAGGTTCTTAAAATGTGAGAAGGTGATAATTATTTCAAGCATTAAGAGTAATCAGGAGCTTCCTGCTCACATGAAAATTGCCCAAAAGACAAATATGCACAAGCTTTTGCCTACTCAGTGGATTGAAAATATTGAGTCGTTAGCCATGTTTGCTTTTGGGAAGGATCTTAAGCGTAGGGTCTCACTCTACCAGCGTTATTTATCGGAAAGAGATCATAGATATTTAGATTGGTCTATAAATCAGCTAGTTAATTGGAATAGGTCTAAGGCTGACGAGACTGTGATTCATATTCATGGTCTAAAGGATAGCGTGTTTCCGATTAAAAACATTCAAAAGCCATACATTGAAATAGAAGGAAATCATTCTATAGTGCTCACCCAATTTCAGTGGTTAAATAAAAATCTCCCTAAAATTATTTCAAATAATATAATTGATTTAGATAATTTAGAGGCATCAAACTAATCTTTCAATAAATGAATCAAAATAATTATAAGTATTTAAGGTGGATGGCCCCTGTTTTTGTTATTCTTCTAGCTGGATTTGTTTTAAGATTAGGGCCCATTACTTCTGCCTTTAAAACTTATGGTGAACAGCCTTCTCAAAAAGTTTATGCTCTTGAAATTCCAGATTCGCTTACTTTTGCAGGTGAAAAAATTGCTCTGACTTCTCCTGATTTAAAGGAAAGGCTTGACAAGGAATTGTTGGTTAATACCTATTGGCAGTCCAATATGATGTTGATGATTAAGCGAGCCAATAAGTATTTTCCTGAAATTGAAAGAATTTTAGTGGCGCAAGGAATCCCTAAAGATTTTAAGTATTTGGCTGTTATCGAAAGCGGTCTTGAAAACGTTCGATCTCCAGCTGGAGCAAAGGGATTTTGGCAGCTGATGAAGAATACTGGTCAAGAAATGGGGTTGGAAATAAACACCAATGTTGACGAACGATACCACCTAGAGCTTTCAACAGTCGTGGCTTCAAAATATCTAAAGAAAGCTAAAAGTAAGTTGGGTTCTTGGACGCTAGCTGCAGCTTCATATAATCGAGGCATGTCTGGAATTCAACGGATTTTAGACACCCAACAAGCAGATGACTATTTTGATTTATTGCTGGGTACCGAGACTAGTAGGTATGTTTTTAGGATACTTGCAGTAAAACTAATCATGGAAAATCCCACTAAATTTGGATATGTTTATGAGAGTCAGGATTTATATAAGGCAATTCCTGTTCGCAAATATGGTCTTGATACAGCGATCAATAACCTTGCAGAATTTTCTAAGGAAATAGATATTAATTATAAAATTCTAAAAATCCATAATCCTTGGTTGTTAGAAAATCATTTGAAAAACAAGTCAAGAAAGTATTACGAGATTTCTATACCTGAAAAAGGATATTATTAAATTTTCTTCATTTGCTGTTGCATTGTCTTCAATTGAGAAGTCAACATGCCATGTTTGTCTAATTTTTTTGCTTCTGACAAAAGTGCAGTAGCTTCCCTTTTTCTTCGTTTCTGCATCAGTATGCCAGCAAGGCTCATTTTTGCCATTGCCAGATCATGATCCATTGAAAGACCAAGTTGAATTGCTTTTTTAAAACTTTTCTCAGCCGCAGTCAAATTAGTTTGTGATTTGATAATGCCGTGTAGGTAATGGAAATATCCCTGTTGTTTTTTAACTAAAGAACTTTCGGGATTTTTAATTCTGTTGAGCCATTTTTCAGTACCTGCGAAATCTTGTTTTCTGAGTCGGAGGAAGGAAAGGAAAATAATTTCGTTTTTGAAATAAATCAAAACAAACATCCCTGACAGTAGAAGTAGGAATATTCCGTTGCCGATTTCGTTCTCGTAAAACTGATATCCGCTATAGACAATTATTAGTCCAGTGATTATTAGTTTGAATATTTTAGGAAACATGAAATATAAATTTGAGATCAAAGTTAACAAGAATAGTTTTAAATCCGTTTGTAGAAGAAAAAAGATATTGTATATTTGCCCGGCTTAAAAAAATAAATAACACAGAGTTTTCATCAAATGAAAAGAACCTTTCAACCCTCGAAAAGAAAAAGAAGAAACAAACACGGTTTCCGTGAACGCATGGCAACAGCTAACGGCAGGAAAGTACTTGCAAAGCGACGTGCAAAAGGTAGAAAGAAGATTTCTGTTTCCTCTGAACCTCGTCACAAAAAATGATAAAAAATTTTACATTTATACAGGTGTTATTCTCTATAGAATAGCACCTTTTTTTTTATATTTAAGAAATTTTATAAACTATCTTTATGCCGAAACAATCTGAGATAAAAAGTATACTAATTATAGGCTCAGGACCTATTGTAATTGGTCAAGCGTGTGAATTTGACTATGCTGGAACGCAAGCTTTACGTTCGATTAGAGAGGACGGAATCGAAACAATTTTGATCAATTCGAATCCTGCGACCATCATGACAGACCCTTCAATGGCTGATCATGTATATCTCAAACCACTGACAAGTAAATCACTTATTGAGATTCTTAATAAACA
>Ga0129324_10000492_pt1 | contig 28598 bp, 24 predicted proteins | sample CPBDNA_7_FD_96879 | JGI IMG/M metagenome (GOLD analysis project Ga0129324, IMG submission 96879) | Freshwater to marine salinity gradient microbial communities from Chesapeake Bay, USA - CPBay_Spr_15_0.2_DNA | ecosystem: Environmental > Aquatic > Marine > Coastal | place: USA: Chesapeake Bay...
CGTTGAACCTGGAGCACCGGGAACCCGGTCAACCACTATGAGGTCGCCTACTGCAACCTTCTCTTGCCGTCCACCGGCTTTAACTATGGCGTACACCACGAACTCCTGTCGGTCTTGCGTTGTAACTGCTACTTACGGAAACTTGCTCCTACGGGAACACCCGCGAATACAGAATCATACGGGGACACGTATTTTCGGGCTACACCGGATCTGATTCCTCGATGAAGCTTTCCTGCGCAGGAGCATCCTGCGTCAGTGCCTCAACTTCGAGGTCCACAACAACAAGGTCCAAGTCGCGAACTTCCTCTATAGCCTGCCCTGGGGCTTGTTCTTCGGCCTGTTCTTGCGCCTGCTCAATAGCCTGAGCCGCCTCAAGGGATTTTGCGGCAACCATTGCTGGATCGACGGCATTTGCTGGCCGGCGGTAGCGCACGGGGGCTTCATGGTGTGGCTCCTCATTGAGGGAAACCTTGATTCCACGGCCATTGCAGGCATCACACTCGTGCGAGAAGGACTCAATCAGGCCAGAGCCAATTCGCTTGCGGGTCATTTGAACTAGGCCAAGGGAGGTCACTTCAGCCACCTGGTGCTTGGTGCGGTCACGACCGAGGCACTCAATGAGTCTGCGTAGGACGAGATCGCGGTTACTTTCGAGCACCATGTCAATGAAGTCGACGACAATGATTCCACCGATATCGCGGAGCCGGAGTTGGCGTACGATTTCTTCGGCTGCCTCAATGTTGTTCTTCGTGACCGTCTCTTCAAGGTTTCCACCGGCACCGGTGAACTTTCCGGTGTTAACGTCAACAACGGTCATGGCTTCAGTGCGATCAATGACCAGTGAGCCACCGGAAGGCAAGTACACCTTGCGATCAAGGGCCTTGAGTATTTGTTCATCTACTCGCAGTTGCGCAAAGAGATCCTTGGAATCAGTCCAATGCTCAAGTCGATCAAGCAGGTCGGGTGCAACAGCACTGATATAGGCATCAACTGTTGTCCAAGCGGTGTCACCGGACACGATCATCTTGTTAACATCTTCATTGAAAATATCTCGCACTACCTTGATAGCGATATCTGGTTCTGCATAAAGCATTGATGGCGCATTGGTGCTGTTGTTACTGCTGGAAATGTCTTCCCACAGGGCCGTCAATCGCTGGACATCTTGTTCAAGGGCTTCTTCCGGCGCACCCTCAGCAGCGGTGCGAACAATCACACCTGCATCCTCTGGCATGACGCGCTTGAGAATTGTTTTAAGACGATTGCGCTCATTTTCGGGGAGCTTGCGACTAATTCCGGTCATTGAGCCATCAGGGACATAGACCAAGAATCGGCCGGGGAGGGAGATCTGGCTGGTGAGCCGAGCACCTTTTTGTCCAACAGGGTCCTTTGTCACCTGAACCAAAATGTGATCGCCTGGCTTGAGGGCTAATTCAATTCGCTTTTCATTTCCGACAAGACCTGCGGCATCCCAGTTCACTTCACCCGCGTAGAGGACCGCATTGCGACCTTTACCAATGTCAACAAATGCTGCTTCCATGCTGGGCAGAACGTTTTGCACGCGGCCGATATAAACATTGCCGACAAGTGATGTTGCTGAGCCGCGGGTTACGTAATGCTCCACGAGAACGCCGTCTTCCAAAACAGCAATCTGAGTTTTGTCGCCCTGCTGACGAATCGCCATAATCCGATCAACAGACTCACGCCTGGCCAGAAACTCAGCCTCAGTCAGGATCGGTGCACGGCGACGACCTTGATCACGGCCATCGCGGCGACGTTGCTTTTTGGCTTCAATTCGGGTTGAGCCTTTGATGTCATCATTTTGCTTCCGGCGAGGTTCCCGAACCCGGACCACCGTGTTGGGGTCATCAGGATCGGAGTCTTCTCCTTGACCCGCGCGGCGACGGCGACGGCGACGTTTTGTTCCAGCATTTGCCGAATCTTCGTCATCTTCGACCGAGTCACCTGCTGAATCATCGGTTGACTCCTCATTGTCACCTTCCTCGGATGTGGTTTCCTCCGCTCCAGAGTCGACAGTGCCGTCCGCTTTGCGACGACGACCACGACCTCCGCGCCTGCGACGAGGATTTTTCGATGATTCTTCGCTGTCATCAATTTGCTCTGGTGACGGAGATTCCAAGGGGGTTTCGCTTTCCAGTGGGACAGCAATAGCCGCTTTCTTGGTGGCTTTACCCTTTGCCTTAATCGGGGCACTTACCTTTTTAGGTGCTACCGGCACTTCAGCAGCAACCTGGAACAATGGCGCTTTGGGCTTGCCAGCCTTCTTAGCTGCTTTTTTCGCACCTTTTTCCGAAGGTTCGGCCTTCTCAGCCGACTCAACTTTGTCAGCAGGTTTCATTTTTGGGGTGCCAGCTGCTGCGGCGGCAGCTGGGACAGCCGGTCCAGCGGGGCGTGATGCTGCGCGCCGGGTTTTTTTAACAACTGGGGCTTCGCTTACGCTGTTTGTTTCGTTTATCGCGGGTGTTTCTTCGACCATGATGGTCGCTCCTTTAGGAATGCGGTATCACCCGCATTCGGGTCCGTGTGCAACACAATCACCGATCTGCCTTTGGGTCCCAATGAATGGACCCGCTGCTGGGGCGAAACGTGCTACAACAAGCTTTTAGGGCTGCGGTCAGGGTTCGCGCGTGATGCGCTGCGACTTCCCCTACCGCCACATGATGTTGAGCTATACAAGCACTCGATCGGGATCAAATGGGTCCCCAATCGAAATACCCACCTCGGTCAGTGGACCCTGCGCCAGCCTGGTTACCCTCACGGGTTTGAGCGGCACGAGATTTCCCACCTGCTTCAGCGCAGTAAGTACATCATCGGGTCGAACCGACGGAGTGATATGTCGGACAACCACATGGAGTATGACACACTCCGACAGCATTTGGGTGTCTGCGGGGGCGGTTATGGCGCTTTGAGGGACCATTTCCATGAGGAGAATCGCACTTCGGGCATCAAAAACTCTGAGTCCGGACTTGGTCATGCGTTCCACCAGAACTTCTGTGGAACCCAGAAGTTCGCCCACGGCACCCATGACTTCCTCGGTGGGGGCGCAGATTTCCATTTCCCACACACTGGCTTCGAGGCGGGCTGAGAAATCACTCGTCGTTGCGACAATTACCTCGATAATGTCTAGGCCTGGTGGCAGCGCTTCGTCGAGAGCACTTCGCAACTTGTCGGGGTCACATAATTGGGTAACCCCGATTTCAACGTACTCCGCTTCACTGGCCACCCCGGTTGGCGCAGAGTTCGAGTACGAAATTTTCGGGTGGGGCGAGAATCCCGCGCTATAAGCCATGGGAACGCCAGCCCGGCGAAGTGCACGCTCCAGTGCCCGTTGGAAATCCCGGTGGCTGGAGAACCTCAAGCGACCCCGCTTGGCATATCGCAGGCGAAGTTTTTGAATCGTCGGGGCGAGATCACGCTCCGGGGGTTTATTTGCCACAGGAGGTCAATTTCCGCACAGACCCTGAACCAAAACTGGTGAAACCCGAGGACTCGGCATAGGAAGATCGATTACGCCGGTCGGCCCAACTTGAATTTCGGTATCCATTTGTTCACACACCCCACAGTCAAAACAAGGGGTCCATCGGCAGTCGTCAACGGCTACCTCTGACAGCGCGTCTTGCCAATCTTCCCAGAGCCACTCTGAGTCAAGCCCTGAATCCAAGTGATCCCACGGGAGCACTTCGGTGTATTCACGCTCACGGGTCGTGTACCAATCAACGTCAACACCGGTGTTCTCTAAGGCGTAGTTTGCTGACTCCATCCAACGATCAAATGAAAAGTGCTCACTCCAGCCGTCAAAGCGCGCACCATTTTTCCACGCAGTTTCGATGACGTTTCCGACTCGACGGTCGCCACGGGAAAGTATTCCTTCAATAATTCCCGGTTTACCGTCGTGGTAGCGCAGACCGATTGCCTTACCAAATTCCTTATCGCTTCTGATTGCATCTTTTAGTTTCTGCAACCGAGCATCCGTTGATTCATGATCAAGTTGCGCGGCCCACTGGAAGGGAGTGTGTGGTTTGGGAACAAATCCACCAATTGAAACTGTGCACTTAATATCGCGGCGACCACTGGCTTCACGCCCGGCGCGAATTACTTCCTTTGCCATTGTGGCAATCTGCAAAACGTCCTCGTCAGTTTCAGTGGGAAGCCCACACATGAAATACAACTTCACGTTTCGCCAGCCGGCTCCATAAGCTGTCGTTACTGTCCGGATCAAATCCTCTTCACTCACCAGTTTGTTAATTACTCGACGAATCCGTTCACTTCCACCTTCAGGTGCAAATGTCAATCCACTTCGGCGACCGTTGCGGGAGAGCTCATTAGCCAAATCGACATTGAACGCGTCAACGCGGGTGCTAGGAAGGGAAAGTGAGGTCTGAGATTTTTCGTATCGATCCGCCAGATTTCGGGCCAGATCACCGATCTCTGAATGATCCGCGCTGGAAAGTGAAAGTAGACCCACTTCCTCGAACCCTGTTTTCTCTAATCCATTTTCAACCATTGCAGCAATACTTGTCATGCTGCGTTCGCGAACAGGCCTAGTAATCATTCCTGCTTGGCAAAAGCGGCAACCACGGGTGCAACCTCTAAAAATTTCAACACTCATCCGTTCGTGAACGGTCTCAGCCAGTGGCACGAGGGGAGCCTTGGGAAATGGCCAAGCATCCAAGTCCATCAGAGTAAATTTGGTGACCCGTGAAGGTACATCGGCCCTATTGGGAACAACCCGCTTAATTCGACCGTCTGGCAAGTATTCAACGTCATAAAAACGTGGAACGTACACGCAGCCACTTTTGGCGAGTTCCAACAGCACACCTTCACGGCCGCCGGGACGACCCGCCTCTATCCAAACTTTCACAATATTCGAGATTAATAGAACGGCTTCTTCACCATCTCCTAAAACGGCAGCGTCAATGAATTGTGCGATCGGCTCGGGATTAAAGGCCGCATGTCCACCCGCAACCACAATGGGGTGGTCTTCGCGATCAACCGCATGTAGGGGGATGTTGGCCAGACTCAAAGCGGTCAACATGTTGGTGTATCCGAGTTCGGTACTGAATGAGAGTCCGAGTAGATCAAAATCAGCGACACTGCGGTGGGCGTCGACGGTAAATGCTGGGACATTATTTTCACGCATCAATGTTTCAAGATCTGGCCAGACCGAATAGGTTCGCTCTGCCAAAACATCAGGTTGTTCGTTGAGCACTTCATAGAGGATCTGTACACCCTGGTTAGGCGCTCCCACTTCATAGGCGTCGGGATACATCAATGCCCAATGAACCGTTACGTCCTCCCACGGCTTGGTCACCGCGTTGAGCTCACCGCCAACATATTGGATCGGCTTCGCGATTAAGGGCAAAAGTGCTTCCAGTTCAGGGAAGACGCTTTGGCCACGTGGACGCACTTTGTTTGCACCGGCTTCAATGGTTGAGGAAGACATGGGTGAAAGGTTACCCAATTCCGGGCAAAGCGCTAAATTTCCGCTCGAACTTCGTGTAAACGCACGGTCTGGAGAAGACCAATGGCTATCCATACCGCCATCATGGAAGTGCCTCCTGCAGATATGAGTGGCAAAGGTATTCCCGTGATCGGCATGATCCCTAGGGTCATCCCGATATTTTCGAATGTTTGGAAAGCTAGCCAGGCGAGCACCCCTGTTGCGACGAGTCGTCCATATTTGTCATCGGCTTTCCAAGCAATCATCGCGGCTCGCCACAGGAGCACAGATAGCAGGAGGATCAAGAGAACTGATCCGAGAAATCCGAGTTCCTCCCCGCTGACAGTGAAAATAAAGTCACTCTCATTGACCGGTACAAATTTTCCTTGGGTTTGAGGACCCTCGAAAAGTCCTGTCCCAAACCAGCCACCACCACCAATCGCAATGCGGGCTTGGTTCGCGTTGTAAGCGGATGCACCCGTGTCCAGTTCGGGAGATATAAATGAAGTAAGCCGTGCAACCTGGTATTCCTTGAGCAGACCCAATTGAATGGCCAACAAGATCGAAAATACCGCCCCTCCGATCAACCCAACCAGCCAACGGCTACGTACTCCTGCCACCGCAATTACTGAAATAGCCACTGTTCCCAAGATCAATACCGTGCCCGTGTCATTTTGTACCAAAATCACGGCGATAGGTAATGCTGCCGCCGCTAGTGCTATCAGGAAATCGCGGCCAGAGGGCTCAGTCTCGATATCTTTACGTTCAGAAAGTAGCGCCGCCATCATTAGAATCACCGCGATCTTCATGAATTCCGATGGTTGCAGGGTTAATCCACCTGGGAGATCAATCCAGGCACGCGCACCTGCGACCGTTACGCCAATTCCAGGAACAAATGGTAATAGCAATAAGAAAAACGAAACTCCATAAATAATTGGGGTGTAGGCGCGAAGCCATCGATAATTTAGGCGAGATGCCAAATATCCCAAGACAATTGCAACTACCACGTTGATCAGGTGACGCTTGAGATAAGACTGCGGGTCACTCGCAGACGCCAAATCAGCTCGACTTGCCGACCACACCAAGATTGAGCCCAACACTGTGAGGGCCAACCCTGAGATTAACAAAACCCAATCAAGGTCGCGCCAATACCCGTGACCCCTAGTTCCTGCTCGCGATCCCGCACCAACGAGTGAATTGTCAGCCCGAGTACTCGCGTAAAATTTTGCCACTAATCTGTCCCAGCCGCGGTAACCACACCCGACATTTTGCCCTTCGGCGTCACGGGCGTGCCATCCGGTCGAATAACCGGTAGGGCCTTAGAAGGCATCCCGCCAATGAGCACACTCTTGTTGGGATTCACCGTCGATCCATTTATGCCGAAGAGTTCTTCGTATATTTTGCGAACACTTGGCCCACTGGTCTTTGAACCGGTCCCACCCTGAGTGACCATCATGACTATCGCATAACGCGGCTTATTGGCCGGCGCATAGGAAGCAAACCAAGAAGTTGAGATTTTATCTCCTGTGACCTGCGCCGAGCCCGTCTTGGAAGCAACAGGAATCTGATTCAACGGGAAACCGATGAATGGCGACTCACCCGACCCATCCGTTGTCACACCTGGGAGCGAGTTTTGAAGAAATTTAATTGTTGACTTTGGTAAATCTAATTCGGATTTCACGGTTGGGGCGATTCTTTCAATTACCGAGCCGTCGGCTCCCATTATCGCCTTGACCAACTTCGGCTCGTAGACCGTTCCACCATTAGCTATTGCCGCGTATGCCATTGCCATTTGCAGTGGTGTAACCGTCGTGTCTCCCTGCCCAATAGCCGCGTTGAGTGCGTCACCTTCGCGCCAGCGAAAACCGTCGGCACAATTCTCTTTATCAAGTGCCGTGTAGTACTCCGCCAACTTAGGGTCGGTCTTACGGGTTTCGGGGTAGCCTGTGATCGCGTTCTCACACCAAGTGTCTCTCTTGGCTTCCCAGTTCTGTACTTTGAAAGCCCTACCGGAAACTCTTCCCGCCGACTCACCGGGAAGATCAATTCCGGTCCGAGTACCAAAGCCGAACATGGAAGCGGTGTCAGCGATCGGATCTGCTGAATCACGCGTGGCGTCGTTACCACCGGCTGCCTCCCACATCCGATCCGCCAGACCATAAAACACCGTATTGCATGACACCTCTAGCGCTCTGGCCAGCGAAATTCGGCCATAGGCGGATGATTCATAGTTTCGGAAAATTTGGGTGCCCAATTTAACCTGCTTTGGGCATTGGTAATCCGAGTACAACGAGTAACCCTCTTTGCCCGCAGCGGCGGTACTGACAACTTTGTAGGTTGATCCAGGTGCAAACAACCCTTGGGTAGCGTTGGAAGAAAGTGAATCACTCTTGACCAGTGACTTATATTGCTTTTGGCTCACTCCACCAACCCAGATACCGGGGTCGTAAGTGGGATAGCTGGCCATTGCAAGAACCTGACCATTACGTACATCAACAACAACTGCCGCACCCGAATCCCCCGGGTATCCCTGACCTTGGGCTCGCTGAACAGCGGCAACCAACTGCTTTTCAACAACCGACTGTAATTTTGCGTCGATGGTAGACACAAGATAGTTACCGGACACGGCTGGTTTTTGATCGACGGTGCCGGTCACTTGCCCTGAAGTGTCAACTTCAAGCGTGGTAACACTCGGCTTGCCGCGTAATTGGGAATCGTAAAAATTCTCAAGTCCAGATCGCCCGATTGTGTCAGTGCGACGCAGTCGATCGTAGGCATCTGATTGACCCTGATCGGCGATCTGTTCCTCCGTCACCGGCCCCAGGTAACCTAAAATATGTGCCGCATTTACATCAAACGGTCCGCTGTATTCCCGGACCGCGGTCAGCTTTGCGGTGACACCGGCAAACTCGGATCGTTTCTCCATGATCGTCAATGCGGTTTGCGGATCAACATCGGATGCAACCGGCACGGCTTGGTAGGTCGATCCATTCCAACAAATTGGCGGCTTAGGAGCACCTTCGGTGCCGCATGGCAGTAGTCGTTCTGAAATCGATTCCGGAGTAATTCCCAAAATTTTGGCAAGACGTTTGATGACCAAGTCACCTTTTTCATCCTGTCGATTTAATTTCTGCCGTTCAATTGTGACAACAATCGACGTTCGGTTAGAAACAAGGGGTCTCCCTGCTTGATCCAAAATTAGCCCTCGAACGGCGGGTTCAACTACTTCTCGGACCGAATTATTAACAGCCGCCGCCCGATATTCATCTCCTTCCATCACTTGTAAATAAAACAGGCGCGCAATCAGGGTTACAAATAGCGAGAAAATCAAGATGCCCAAGACGATCAGTCGGAGATTGGATCTTTCGCTCACGCGCGGTCCTTTCCCTAACTAAAAACTCTTCCTACCGAAAACTCTTCCTACCGAAAAATCGCCTTCACGACCACACCATTATGCGATGTGCGGGTTTTAATGCTGGGAAGGCGCCCTTTTTCAGAACTTTTCGTTGTTGTGCATTGACCGAGCGGACTCCCCCAGATGCAATGTTCTGGAAACTTCTCTAGACAATGAATCTGGACAATTCTTCTGGATATTCTTTCTTTGCTAGGACGCCCAGTCTCGGCAGGGGGTTCCCCTATGAAACGGATATTTCAGGCAAGAATGGGCGAGATATTCGGGCTATCAACGGGATGATCAAGGCAGACAAGAGCACGCCGTAAAGAGCAGAACTTAGTGTGATCCACGGAACCTCAACCCAATTGACTCGGTTTCCACCTAGGGCTGTATCAACGATGGCCGTACCAAGCGCAGCAGCTGAAGTGCTCAGGGCCGTAATCCCCATCATGATTGGCAGTGTCCGATCACGTGGGTCAATCCAGAATCCTGCCATGAAGCCAATTGCCAGATAAATGATTGCATTCACTCCGACCAAAGTGTCTGAGGAGGGTGAAAGGTCGAGAAGTATTCCCGCTGCGAATCCACTTGTGGCTCCCTGCACCGGGCCCATGGCAAAAGCAATAGCAACAACCGTGACAACAACCAGGTCAGGAGTTGCTCCTGGGATCCCAAGCCGACTAAGCAAAGTCAACTCTATGAGTACGGCAATGAAAACACATGTCCCAATAAAAAGCCCCTGTCGAATAATCATGGGCTAATCACCGTTAGGAGCCGGGGTTGCTGCCGTCTCTTTTTCATTTGCTTCGCCCGGGGCTGAAGGGGACGTCGATGTTGGCGTCGGAATTGTCACCGGAGCATTTGGTAGTACCGAATCTCGTGGGTCCTCCCTGGGTGGTTTCACGACAACCCCCACAACGCTGAGTTGCGACATGTTTGCATACGGCCTGACGGTGGCGATTCGAGCCAGCTGTCCCGCGGACCCGGAGACGTCAACAACTTCACCAATAGGAAGTCCAGGTGCATAAGGGCGCCCATCTTTCGACCCAAAAGTTACGACAGCATCGCCTGGATTCGCTTCGCCCAAAGGGTCGAGCAATTGAAATTCAAGTGAATTTTGCCGACCGATACCTGAGACAATGCCGATTTCTTGAGATCCGGCAACCCGCCCTCCAACAGATGACTCTGGGTCAACGATTAAGACCACCGTCGCTGTGCTGTTGTAAACCTTGAGAACCCTGCCCACCAAGCCATCACCGTTAATCACGGTCATATCCTCTTCAAGACCATCGAGGGATCCCGCGTCAATGGTCACGGTCCAAGCGAAATCTTGAGCCGGGCCAACCGCAATTACCTCAGCGGGGGTTACCCGATATCTGCCTACGCCGGCGACTCGAAGAAGTGCATCGAGTTGGTCAGCGCGAGCAATATCGTTTTCTGAACTCACCAGGGCAGACTTCAGTCTCTCGTTTTCAACTGTCAAGTCACGAATTTGCCCCGACTGGTTCACCTGGGTACTCCACCATTCACTCGATCCGGTGATGGGTGAAAAAACAAATGCAGCTCCAGATTGGATCCCACCGATGACGGAACTCACCGCTGATCGCGCGCTAGAAAAGGGGCCGTCCCCACCGCGAAGGTCGAGGATCACAAAAGTAAGCGATGCAACTACCAATACAGACAGGATGATCCGCGTTCTGCGCGAAAGCACGGCTACCTGCGCGGTTCAGACACGAGCACCTGTTGCAACGCATCAAACTCTTCAACGCACTTTCCTGAGCCCAGCGCAACACACTCAAGTGGACGATCGGCAACAACAATTGGCATCCCGGTTTCATGTCGCAGGCGCTCGTCAAGACCTGTCATCATTGCTCCACCACCCGTCAGAACGATTCCCCGATCCATAATGTCTCCGGACAACTCAGGAGGGGTGCGATCAAGGGTTGATTTCACTGCGTCAACAATTGCATTCACCGGTTCATCGATTGCCCGACGGATTTCCTCTGCCGAAACAACAATTGTTCGAGGTAAACCAGTAATTAAATCGCGCCCACGGATTTCAGCATGCGGTTCGTCGGGCATTGGGAATGCTGAACCGATGGCAATCTTTATTTCTTCAGCGGTCCGCTCACCTAGAAGTAATGAATACTCCTTCTTGATGTATTGAATAATTGCATTGTCTAGTTCGTCTCCGCCGACCCGAACAGAAAGGCTCGTCACAATTCCGCCAAGGGAAATAACCGCGACCTCGGATGTTCCTCCGCCAATGTCGACCACCATGTTGCCGGTTGGTTCATGAACGGGAAGGCCTGCACCTATCGCCGCCGCCATCGGCTCTTCAATGATGAAAACTTTACGGGCACCCGCGGCATAACCAGCATCTTTTACCGCGCGCTGTTCTACGCCCGTGATTCCTGAAGGGACACAGATGATCAGTCGGGGTTTTGCCAGATGCCGCCTGCGGTGAACTTTTTGGATGAAGTAACGGAGCATGCGTTCGGTCGTGTCGAAGTCAGCGATCACGCCGTCTTTGAGAGGTCGGATCGCCACAATGTTGCCTGGCGTGCGACCAATCATTTCTTTGGCTTCCATGCCAACGGCCAAAATTCCCCCGGTGTTGTTATTGATGGCAACAACGGACGGCTCATTGAGGACAATTCCACGACCCCGGACATAGACCAACGTGTTGGCGGTTCCCAAGTCAACGGCCATATCTCGACCCACAAATGAGGAGTTCGCGGTAAAGCTCACGCGGTGCCTCCAATCGGTCTTGAATGGTCGGTCTGGCGTGGTGGGGCCAGAAATTTTCGGGATGGGAAGAGACTCGACACGGACTCTTATAGTAGCCCTGAGATACCCCTGCTTAACCCTCACCCAACTTTTGGGCGCGCGCCACTTCAATTTGTCGCAAGAGAACCTCTAAACCTTTAGTTTGCTCTGCTGTGAGTTTGCCGGTGAAACCAAATGCTGCGGTGGCCACGGCACCAAGGTCAGCGCGGTAGTCGTGACCCAGGCTTTGGAAATCCCCCGGCTTCACATTCGTGGCGAAAATGGTGTCCACGAGCACGGTTGCCCAAGTAACCCCCACATTCCAGACCATTTCGGCAGGAATATTTCTCCCACGAGGCAGCTCCGGATCTAGCCACGCCGGTTGAGCCCACGCGAGATCGGGTCTAAAACGCACCACAGGATCACCATCATGTTCAAGGAACCACACTCGCTTGTCGGTATCGGTGGGAATTTGCTCAGGTCGATCCACCGTTACCGACTCACGTGCGCAGAATCGATGAAAGGCGTCGGAGGCCCGGCCGCCTGGTGTTCCTACCCATAAGGCCCGGTGAACCGAGTATTTGTCTAAATCTGCTGACCCCAGCGGGATTGCGAATTGCTGAACACGCGCTCCCAAACTTTCACCATAGAGAAGAATCTTGGGAACATGTTTGCCTTTATTACGGCGGCCAACGAGTTCGTGATCGATTGCGTTAAGCAACTCAAGTTGTGTTTCACCGGCCAATCGCACTCTGGTGAGGGACAGGAAACTTGGCAAAAGACCGTAACTAACTGAAACTGAGGCGCAATCACCCCCTGAAAGCAACTCAACAACGTCAACCGGAGTGGAGTTTGAATAACCTGAACCGGCAGGAGCCTGAATCAATAAATACTCTCGATCGAAAGCCTTATTTCGAATCAACTCAGACATTGCCAACGAAACTCGCGAAGAGACCGAGTCCGCATTGGCAATACTGACAAAGACCCGAATGGGGTCGTGCGTGCGATTAACACCCAAGGCTTGAGCATGTGCGGCGGTTGTCACACTGTTAATAAAACGAGCGCCTTCACGACCAAGTAACGAGTAGTCAACAGCGGAATGAACGCTCCCTGACAGGTATACATCCGTTGGCGCACGGGAAAAGCATTCATCAATCTGCGCATTTTGCGCTTCAAGTTCACTAAGTTTGTTTTTAGCGACCAAGAAACCAGCGGTACCGATCCCTGCCAAACCAGCACCTGCGGCAAGGGCCTTAAATCCACGAAGGCCTTGGACCTGCGACCCAATGGCAAGACCGCCCCCAACGCTGACACCCAAGATCGCTGGGAAAAGCGCGCGCACCCGGTCAGGCCACGGAACCAAACTTGGACCTTGGGCCGCTGCTGCCGTGGGAACTCCCACCCCCACGCCAATAGCGACCGAGCCGATGAAGTCCTTCATGATCCGCAACAGTTCTTAAAGGTTAGGAAAGAAAAGTGCAATTTCCCGAGCGGCTGACTCGGGCGAATCGGAACCGTGCGTGACGTTATTTTGCATTTCGGTAGCAAGATCGCCACGAATAGTTCCCGGCGCCGCCGTGATGGGATTGGTGGCACCCATCATGGTTCGCCAAGCAACAATTGCGTCCGGGCCTTCAATGACCGCGGCCAAGAGTGGGCCGCCGGTGATGAAAGCAACAAGATCGCCGAAAAAGGGCTTATCCGCATGTTCCCCGTAATGAGCCTTAGCCACGTCAGCACTGACATTCATTAATTCAATAGCTGCAAAAGTAAAACCCTTGCGCTCAATCCGTGCAAGAACTTCGCCGACGAGCCCACGAGCAACTCCATCAGGCTTGACCAAAACAAGTGTGCGTTCAGACATTCAATGACTCCTCGAATATATGGGCAATGGCGGCATAGCGAAACTACCGACTCTGATGCTAGAGGAGTCGTTCACCTAACTTTCGGGCAACTCCCGTGCCCGATCGACTCGCTGCCCATTGCGAACCGCGTAGAACCACAACAGCGCAAAAAGTCCACCAATGAAAAACATTGTGGGAACAACGATTCCTGAGGCAATAACGAGCACTTGTAGCACCCAGCCAATGGGAACGGCAATCGGTCGAGTAATCACTCCAACGCTGAGAACCAGCAGACCCGCTAGGGCAATTCCAATAATGAGTGCATAAGTTGCATTCGCGTCGGAGACATTGATTGCAATGGGAATCGCGAGTAAAACAACGATGGCTTCAAGGATAAGAACGGTCGAACCCAATACCCTCATGATTTACTTCACTCCATTCGCGGTGGTATCTGCCAATAGTCGGATTGCATCTCCGACCAACACCACCGAACCTGTAACGACCACTCCCACTCCCCCGTATTCGCCTGAACTGTCAGCTAGCCCCATGGCTTCTTCGAGCGATGACATTAAGTCACCACCAAGAATTACTCGCTCACCTCCGAGGACCTCGATTGCTAATCGAGCAAGCTCGCTCGCCGGCATAGCCCGTGGCGAGTTTGGCTCGGTAATTACCACCTGTGAGACGACCGGCGACAGGGCTTCGAGGAAACCGAGCGCATCTTTTTTCATCAACATTCCAACAACCGCCACAATCCCGACAAAAGTGAAACTGGTCTCCAATGCCTGTGCAAGCGACTTCGCGCCATGTGGATTGTGGGCAGCGTCAACCAACACGGTTGGGCCCGTTCGCAAAATCTCCAGCCTCCCAGGGGATTTCACATTCGCGAACCCTTCTCTGACCACATCAATATCCAGTGGCGCCAGCAAACCCGATCCCATGAACATTTCGCAGGCTGCCAATGCCACGGCCGCGTTATTGCCCTGATGCTCTCCGAACAGAGGAAGGAATAGATCCGAATAGTCACCGCGTAAACCGCGCAAGGACAACAGTTGCCCGCCGACCGCCACCTCCTGTGTATTAACGCCGTATTCAACTCCAAATCGCGCCGGAACGAGGTCAGCATTTTCGCATGCAGCAATCAAGACCGCTGCGGCTTGCGGCGACTGCGGACCCAACACAACCGATTCCGAATTGGCCAGGATGCCAGCTTTCTCACCTGCTATTTCTGTCAGGGTTTCACCGAGGAACTCTTGATGATCCAAATCAATAGGTGTGATCACGGCGACCTGCGGCCGACACACACTCGTGGCATCCCATGTCCCACCCATGCCGACTTCAATAATGGCAACGTCAACCGGCGAATCAGCAAAAACTGAATAAGCCAGTGCGGTCATGGCTTCGAAGTAGGAAAGTTGCGGCCCACCATCAGCTAATGAATTGTGGTCAACCAAGGAAATGAATGGTTCTATGTCATTCCATGCTGAAACGGCAGTCTCACTGGAAATGGGCACCCCGTCAAGACAAATCCGCTCGGTGGGGTCAACCAGGTGTGGTGAGGTGTACAACCCGGTTCGAAGCCCATATGAGCGCAAAATGGATTCAATCATGCGGGCGGTGGAACTTTTGCCATTGGTACCGGCCACCTGAATCACCGGGAACGTCAATTGTGGGTCCCCTAAGAGGTTCGTGACCGCGCTCATTCGGGCAAGGGACGGTTCAATCACATTTTCCGGCCAACGAGACTCGAGTTCATCCCATAATTGCTGCGCGCTCGTGATACCCACGGTGGCAGTCTAGGTGGATGAACTAGGTGGATGAATAGACTGCGCAACCATGGCGTCGAAGTCGGAATTCCCATCGGTCAATATCCCAGAAAAGCCAAGCCTTTCCGGGATCGAGGAAAAGTGGGCCAAGACCTGGCAGGATGCCGGCACCTATTCATTTGACCGCACCAAAACCCGCGATCACATCTTTTCAATTGACACCCCGCCACCAACTGTCAGCGGTTCACTACACGTAGGACACGTTTTCAGTTACACCCACACCGACTGCATCGCGCGATACAAGCGCATGCGCGGCTTCGAAGTTTTTTACCCCATGGGCTGGGATGACAATGGACTCCCCACCGAACGCCGCGTTCAAAACTACTTTGGAGTCCGCTGCGATCCGAGTTTGCCTTATGTCGCGGATTACACGCCTCCAGTAAAACCCGATGCAAAAAAACAGGAACCTATTTCCCGAAAAAATTTCATTGAGTTGTGTGAGCAACTGACAATTGAAGATGAAGTTATCTTCGAAGACCTATGGCGCCGCATGGGACTGTCTATGGACTGGTCGCAGACCTACCAAACGATTGACAAAAATGCGCAACGCGTGAGCCAACTTGCTTTCCTGCGCAACCTTGCCCGCGGCGAGGCGTACCAATCTGAGGCACCAACACTTTGGGATGTCACTTTCCGTACGGCGGTTGCGCAGGCGGAACTTGAAGACCGTGAAGTGCCCGGCGCCTATCACCGGATCGGTTTTGCACCAACAGAAAACCCTGCCGACACTGTCTTCATTGAAACAACGAGACCAGAATTACTAGCAGCCTGCGTTGCCCTCGTTGCACACCCCGACGATCCCCGCTACCAACCACTCTTTGGTACCAACGTGATTACCCCCGTATTCGGTGTCGAAGTTCCCGTCATGGCCCACACGTTGGCCGACCCTGAAAAAGGGACCGGTATCGCGATGGTGTGTACATTCGGTGACCTTGCCGACGTAACTTGGTGGCGCGAATTACAGCTCCCCACTCGTCCAATTGTTGGCTGGGATGGTCGAATCACTTCGGAAACCCCACCGTGGATCACCACTCGCGCGGGCAAAGAACGCTTTGCCGCAATTGCGGGAACAACTAGTTTTACAGCAAAGCAACGCATGGTTGAAGTCCTGCGCGAATCCGGTGACATGGTGGGCGAACCAAAAGCGATCACTCACCCCGTTAAGTTTTTTGAAAAGGGTGACAAACCACTTGAAATCGTGACCACCCGCCAGTGGTATATCGCTAACGGAGGTCGGGATCCACAACTGCGGGGGGAGCTCCTTGAGCGTGGGCGGGAAATCATTTGGCACCCACCCCACATGTTGGTGCGATACGAAAACTGGGTTGAGGGACTCAATGGCGACTGGTTAATTTCACGCCAAAGATTTTTCGGCGTCCCGGTTCCGATCTGGTACGCACTCGACTCTGACGGCAATCCCGACTACGAACAGGTACTCGCCCCCAGCGAGGCTGAACTACCCATTGACCCCAGTAGCGATGTACCCGAGGGATACACCGAGGATCAACGCAATCAACCGGATGGTTTCATGGGTGATCCTGACGTTATGGACACCTGGGCAACGAGCTCACTGACTCCCCAAATCGCTGGCGGCTGGGAACGTGACCCTGACCTCTTCGAACGGGTATTCCCGATGGATATGCGCCCTCAAGCCCACGAAATTATTCGGACCTGGTTGTTCTCTTCGGTCGTTCGTGCTGACTTGGAGAACAATGAGTTGCCGTGGAAACACGCGGCAATCTCAGGTTGGATTCTGGATCCGGATCGTAAAAAGATGAGTAAGTCCAAGGGCAATGTCGTAACGCCCATGGACATGCTCGACGAGTACAGCTCTGATGCCGTTCGTTATTGGGCTGCCTCAGGTCGCCCCGGAACAGACACCGCATTTGACATTGGTCAAATGAAAATCGGTCGTCGCTTGGCGATCAAACTCCTCAATGCCAGCAAGTTTGCCCTCACTCTTTCGGCGCTCTCAAGCGATCAGGACCGATTGAGCATTACGGCTGCAACAGTTTCTGAGCCAGTTGACCAAGCTCTGTTGGCCAAACTCGCCCAAACCGTTGAGAGTGCAACAAAAGCATTTGAGGAATTCAATTACGCGAAAGCGCTCGATGCAACCGAGTCATTCTTTTGGGAGTTCACGGACGACTACGTTGAACTGATTAAAGAACGCGCTTATGGTGAGACTGTCGGAGTTAACACCCAAAGCGCCCGGGCAACCCTGCTCGTAACCCTTGACACTCTTCTTCGACTCTTCGCTCCATTCTTGCCGTTCACTACTGAAGAAACTTGGTCTTGGTTTAACAAGGATTCAATTCACACGAGTAGTTGGCCTGACAGCAAGGCCCTTGAGTCACTCTCACCTGAAGGAGACATTGCGATTCTGACAACGGCAACTGAAGCACTTCGCATGATTCGCAAGGCAAAGTCAGAGGCCAAGTTGTCCATGAGAGCAGTTGTTACTAGTGCAGAATTCACGGGTAGCCCGGCAATGATTGAGCACATCAATCTTGTTTCCACGGATCTGACATCTGCTGGTTCACTGGAAGCAATCACAATGAATACCGTGCCAGAAGCCACAATGCTAACGGGTGTAGTAGTCCTCGCTGCGCAGTAAATTAGGCAGTTTTTTCGCGCGGGGCACGCTTGGGCGCTCCGCGAGGCACCAACGTCGGATTGACGCTGTCGCGAACAACCTCACCGGTAATGACCACCTTCGCCACGTCGGTTCGACTGGGTACTTCATACATCACGTTGAGTAGTACTTCTTCCAAGATTGCCCTCAGGCCGCGTGCGCCGGTGCCCCGCAAAAGTGCAAGATCTGCAATTTCGACCAATGCCTCTGGTGCAAATTCAAGTTCGACACTGTCAAGTTCGAAGAGTCTCTGGTACTGCTTAATCAATGCGTTCTTTGGCTCGACGAGAACCGCGATGAGTGCTTCACGGTCAAGTTTGCTGACCGATGTGAATACCGGAAGCCGCCCGATGAACTCAGGGATCATGCCGAATTTAATTAAGTCCTCTGGCATAACGTGTGCGAATACATCCGCTGAGATGTCCTTGCTCTGCTCTCGCTCACCCTCAACGAGGTCAAAGGTGAAGCCCAGACTCTTTTTACCCAACCGAGCTTCAACAACCTTGTCCAAACCGGCGAACGCCCCACCAACGATAAACAGCACGTTAGTTGTGTCAATGGAAATGAATTCCTGGTGTGGGTGCTTGCGACCACCCTGTGGCGGTACCGACGCGGTTGTTCCTTCAATAATCTTGAGCAGGGCCTGCTGAACGCCTTCGCCGGAGACGTCCCGGGTGATCGAGGGGTTCTCGCTTTTGCGAGCCACCTTGTCGATTTCATCGATGTAGATGATTCCCATTTCAGCGCGCTTGGTATCAAATTCAGCCGCTTGGATGAGTTTGAGCAGAATGTTTTCTACATCTTCGCCAACGTAACCAGCCTCGGTCAATGCGGTGGCATCAGCAATCGCGAAGGGAACGTTGAGCACTCGGGCAAGGGTTTGCGCCAAAAGTGTCTTGCCAGAACCGGTAGGTCCTAATAGCAAAATATTGGACTTGGCTAATTCAACCGAGTCTTCTTTGCCCTTGTGATTGGCCCCGGCTTGAACACGCTTGTAATGGTTGTACACGGCAACTGAGAGTGATTTTTTCGCGGCGTCTTGACCAATGACATATTCATCCAGGAATGCATAAATCTCACGGGGCTTGGGCAATTCGCCAAGTTCGGATGTGCTGGCCTCGACGAGTTCTTCTTCGATGATCTCATTGCACAGATCAATGCATTCGTCACAGATGTAGACACCGGGGCCAGCGATCAACTTCTTGACCTGCTTTTGGCTCTTTCCACAGAAAGAACATTTCAGCAGGTCGCCACTCTCGCCTATACGCGCCACAACGCCCCTTAATCAGATTACTAGATCAACAACCCGGTAACCGTACCCCGTAATGGGGTACTTACGCGCGATATACACAGGGCGGGTCGAGACAAAATGGACCGAACGGGTCGAGACAAAGTTGCGATCTAGCCCGATTCGTTCCCAATAAGGGTAAAGGCCTTGGGTGGCGATTAACTCTTCCGAGAGGAAATAACCGAATCAATCACGCCAAATTCCTTGGCCATGTCGGCGGTAAGAATCTTGTCGCGCTCAATATCTTTTTCAATCTGCTCAATCGAGCGACCGGTGTGCTTGGCAAGGATTCCTTCCATTTCCACGCGCATCCGGATGATCTCATTGGCTTGAATCTCAATATCTGAGCCTTGGCCTCCGCCCTCGGTGTAGGGCTGATGAATCAGAATTCGTGCGTGAGGCAGGGCAAAGCGCTTTCCGGGTGCTCCAGCAGCAAGTAGTACCGCAGCGGCCGAGGCTGCTTGACCCAAACACACGGTCTGTACCTGTGGCTTGACGAACTGCATGGTGTCGTAGATCGCGGTCATCGCTGTGTAGGAACCGCCGGGTGAGTTGATGTAAATCTGGATGTCACGATCGGGATCCATTGACTCCAAGGTAAGCAACTGAGCCATGACGTCGTCTGCAGATGCATCGTCGATTTGGACGCCCAGAAAAATAATGCGTTCTTCAAAGAGCTTGGTGTATGGGTTGTGAACGCGCTCACCCGTTGCTGTGCGCTCGCGAAATTCTGGAAGGATGTAACGACTCGTTGGATTAATCACTTCTAGGCTCCCTTGATTTTTGTTTCGCCCTTAGGGGCATCCGCTGAAGTGCTGTAAACGTGATCGATCAGGCCGTATTCGCGAGCTGCCTCTGCATCAAACCAGCGATCCCGATCAGAGTCCTTCTCAATTTGTTCCAAACTCTGCCCACTGTGCTCGGCAATAAGTGCGGCCATTCGTTTTTTGATGAACAGCATCTGCTCGGCTTGAATCTTGATGTCACTCGCGGTTCCACCAAGACCACCGGATGGCTGATGCATCATGATTCGAGTGTTTGGCGTCGCATAACGCTTGCCCGGCGCTCCAGCGCACAGCAAGAACTGGCCCATTGAAGCGGCAAGTCCCATAGCAACCGTGGTGACGTCATTGGGAATCAAAGCCATGGTGTCGTAGATAACCATTCCAGCGGAAATAGATCCACCAGGCGAATTTATATAAAGGCTAATGTCTTTTTCGGGGTCCTCGGCCGCGAGCACCTGAAGCTGCTTCGCTATTCGGTTGGAGTTCTCATCCATGACCGGGCCTTCGAGCCAGATGATTCGCTCACGAAGTAGTCGCTCGTCGAGCATGTCACCGAATCCGGCCATGCTGCCACCGGAGCGCATTAGGTGCGCATCGAACCCTGCGTTGGATTGCGAATTGATGAACGGGACGGTCACGAGTTCTCCTAAGCGTTGAGCGCTGGATGTGTAGCCTTGTGATCCAAACTCTAATGCCAAATGCGGGGCGCCCCGGTAGTGATCGCCCCTCGTTCGCCCTAAGCCGAACCGGTAAGGGCAGCCAATTCAGCGTCAAGTTCAGCGAGGTCGATAACTAATCCAGTCGTATCAACAACCTTGGCGCTCTCCAGCACCTTGGCAAGAGCCTTGGCTCGGCGAATATCAGCCATGGCCATGGGGACCTGACCGGCTTCAACAAGGGCCTGAGCGAAGGCGTCAGGAGCCATGCCGTAGCGCGGTGCCTGTTGCACCAACCAAGCGCTCAATTCACTCTCGCCAACGGTGAGTTCCTCATCTTCAGCGATCTTGTCCAAAATGAATTGGCTCTTAAGTCCCGTACGAATTTCGGTTTCGACCTCAGCGCGGTGTTCTTCCCCCGAATCGTGTCCGTCTTGGAAGTGACCTTCGATCTCGGCTGCGATCAAGTCTTCGGGCAATGGCAGTTCAACCTGCTCCAGCAGAACATCGTGGATTTTATTGCGAGCTTCATTGCCCTGTTCCATTTTTTTCAGGCGACCAAGGCGGGTTTCAATATCGGCGCGTAGTTCCTCAACAGTGTCAAATTCCGATGCCATTGAAACGAAGTCAGCGTCAAGGTCAGGCAGTTCACGCTCCCGAACGGCACTAACTTCAACGGTCACGGTCAAGGGAACACCTACCCAGTCGCCGTTCTGTGGAGTGAATTCGAATGTGCGTGACTCGTCTTTGCTGGCTCCACGGACTGCCTCGTCAAAGCCTGGCAGCATTCCTTCGGTTCCCAATTCATAGGACATCGCCGATGCACTGAGGTCATCAACTTCGTCGCCGGTCTCTGTCTTGCCTGAAATGTTGACCAAAAGGACATCACCGTCGGCGCTGGCACGATCAACTTCGGCAAGATTGGCAAAACGGCCGCGAAGGGAATCAATTTGCTCAATGATGTCGGATTCTTCTAAAACAACCGGCTCAACTTCCACGGTGAGTGAATCAAATGCGGGAAGGGTGAACTCTGGGCGAACGTCAACCTCGGCCGTGAAGGTGAGCTTGTCACCGTCAGCCACCTCCGTGACTTCGATCGTTGGCTGTCCAATTGGGCGGAGCTTATTCTCGACAACGATTTCGTCATAGGCCTTGGGGACCGCATTGTTTACTGCTTCTTCCAACACTGCACCGCGGCCTACGCGCTGCTCAACAACACGAGCTGGGACTTTGCCTTTGCGAAACCCGGGGATATTAATTTGCTTGCCAATTCGAGTGAGTGCCTCATCTAGGCTTGGCTGCAATTCCGCGAAAGGAATCTCAACGCTGAGCTTGATGCGGGTTGGGCTGAGGGTTTCGATCTCACTCTTCATTTACTGCTCCAGGTCTTGAGGTTGGGTATTTCCGGCAATTTCACGTGTGATCCGTCCGTGAAAACGGACCACATGGTCGGGGCGGGGAGATTCGAACTCCCGGTCTCCTGCTCCCAAAGCAGGCGCGCTAGCCACTACGCTACGCCCCGGACTGGCCAAACAACATTGAGTGGCAGAGTCTATGGGTTAGGATTTTCCCGCCCCATTCGGCATACATTCCAGCCAAAGTAGCAAGCCTGCTGCCACGTGTTTTTGGGTTGCCACTACTCTTACGGGCTTACGTTGCTTCAGCAACGGTGCACCTCGCGGGTGTAGCTCAATGGTAGAGCCCCAGCCTTCCAAGCTGGCCATGCCGGTTCGATCCCGGTCACCCGCTCCACCCTTAGGAATTGCTCCTAGATTTTTCCCTCGTGCTAGCCGTCGTGCATCGCCCAGTCTGTCGGGGAGAACGCCAACTGTCCAAACTTCGCCTCAAAGTGCGAATCACCTGGACTACACGCATAGATACCGACTCCAACGCTAGGACCATCAGGTAGCTCCGCGCTCGGCGTGTTCCCCATCTGCACAGTTGTTTCACCGACGGCACCCAGATGGGCAATTCGCAGTTGCTCCCACTGGGAGTCGGTGCGAGCCTCGATCAAAAAGTCTGGCCCTCTGCGGGAAACTCGGAATTCAATCCGCGGAACGGCAGGGCTGTTGCGCGTTGACCAGTCCGAGTAGCCACTATTTGTTACTACAGCCCCGAGCCGGGAGAACTCCTCATTTTCATATTCAAGTGATGCCTTGATCCAATTATCTTCATCAATCCAAATTACGATTCCTGCTTGGTCAAACAGCGTTGTGTATTCGCACTCAATACTGACCGAAAAAGTGAAGTTGTCACTTCGGTCAAGGAGAAGCGCCGGGGCATTGTTGTTACGAAAGCCGTAAAAAGTCCGTTGCCAGAAGTCTGTGCCCGGCTCAGTCTGCAACGTCACTTCACTCGGACCGACCGTAAATTCCTTGGGTGGATTAATCCACCGAGCAGTCTCAAACACTCGTACAGCGTATTACCAGCCGAGTTCCCTCGCCAAAATCGGTTTTTTGTGTTCCCATTGACCAATGGAATCAAAAGGGTCACCCATCGGGCGACGAGTGATTCTTGGCATGGTGGGCCTTGGCGCCCTGGGTGTCGTGTTCGGTCGACAACTGAATTCGGTGGTGAGCAACACCGTATCTGCCACTCTCCCTGGGCTTGGGGCGGTAATTCCGGCAGCAGGTGGCTTCCGTATTTACACGGTGACGAACGGATACCCAGAAATGTCACAGGCGGACTACCGATTAACTGTTGGTGGCGCAGTGAGTTCACCACTTAACTTGACCTTTGCTGACCTTGAATCCTTGCCCCAAACTTCCATGACAAAAGATTTTCAATGTGTAACGGGCTGGCGCGTTGATAATGTTCCTTGGTCGGGGGTTCTCATGAGTGACCTACTTGCGGTCGCGGGCGCTCCACCCACCGCAACCGCCCTGACCATTGATTCATTTGACGGCGCCTACACCGAATCACTCACCATGGAACAGGCGATTCGCCCCGACGTGTTGATTGCCACTTCGATGTATGGAAAGCCTGTAACTCGCGAACATGGTGGACCGGTCCGCTTACTTGTTGCACCCATGTACGGCTATAAATCACTTAAATGGTTGTCGAACATTGATGTCGTTGACTCGGTTATTCCTGGCTACTGGGAGCAACGCGGTTACGACATTGACGCTTGGGTTGGCCAATCAAATGGTCGCAGCGATGAGCCGGTCACGTGAAACGCTTCACCCCGATTGAACGCTTCGCGCACCGCTCTATCTCCATCTTGATGTTTATCCTGATTGGTACAGCCGCTGCCCTTTACATCCCTGACATCAGTGTTCTTATAGGGAATCGTGGAATAGTCAAAACAATCCACTCGGTCAGCGGATTCCTCTTACCCATCCCGCTGATTATCGCTATCGCATTCCCCGTTTTTCGCATGAATATGCGCGAACTTAACCGATTCCACCCGCATGATTTCGCATGGCTCAAGCGCGCCGATGCAGGCTCAATCACCCCTGAAATCAGCAATCCAGATCCTGTTTACGGGAAATTTAATGCCGGACAGAAACTCAATGCCGCATTCAGTTTCGGGGCAATCTTGATTATGTTCGCAACCGGAATGGTCATGTTTTTTAGTTCGCTTTTCACCGACGATATTCGGACCGGGGCGACATTCGTTCATGACTGGCTGACACTGGCAATAGTCATTGTGCTCACCGGTCACATTTATATGGCTATGAAAGACACACAAGTTCGAATGGGAATGCGCTCAGGGGAAGTTACCCGAGGTTGGGCCCAAAAGCACCATCCGCAATGGGTGCAGGTCAATACCAAATCAGGTACGGCCCAGCCAGAAATCCATCCAGTTGATAAAGATCAAACTCAAAATAACTAAAAATGTCGCACCGATAAATACCCAACGCAGTGAACTGAAAATATCTGATACGAATCCTGGGGTTCCACTTCGAGTGAACCTTCCCGCATTCGCATTTTCAGCCGTGGTGAGCCAGAAAATCAGGATTGTCCCAACCCAAGCCACCATGCACCACGGGCACAGAGCGTCAATCACGTACAGACTCTGGAAAATCAACCAGACAACAAACGCCAACCCGGCCAGTGCGCCAAGGTTGAGCCCCAACCACACCCAGTTGGGAAGGACCACCCGAGAGATTAATAGGACTGCCAGCGTGATGACCACCGAGTAGGAGATCAGCCCAATGATCGGATTGGGAAAACCAAATACTGATGCTTGGTCGGTAACAATCACTGAACCACATGAAAGTACCGGGTTGATATTGCAACTGGGGATATAACTGGGATCGGACAGGATCGCAATTTTGTCTTGGGTCAGTGTGAATGCCGCGAAGAGGCCAATAATCCCCGAGAACAGCAGCAGCCAAGGTGTTGACTTGAATTGAGTTGCTTTCATCTACTTCACATCCCACCATAAAGTTGCAACGGATCTAGGTTCGGCATCTTTTTCCGAGAGCATCGCTGCTGCCAACTCTGCATCACGATCCTCCGTCAGACACAGCCTAATTCGCGCCTGACGAATTCGTTCAGCTTCGGGTAGCTCGACTCGGGCACCCCAAGTTTCGTCTTCCCAAATGTCTAGAACTGCGTCGAAGCCTAAGGCTAAACACAAATCTTGTAATTGAAAGGGAGTTGGTTGGCTGGGTCGATCCAGATCCCAGAACTTTTTCCACAACGCATTCATATTGCTCATCGGGTGGGTCATGGGTACTTCCATGACCACTCGCTTGCGCGCGTGATCATTCAACGCTTGTAGGAAAGGGACAATGTTTGCCACGTTGTAAGCAACGTGGTGGCATACGACTACATCAGCTTCGGGAACTAAGGGAGCAACTTCAGGCCAGTCACCCAAGTAAGTGTGGGCAATTGCTCCACGGGTCTCAGCCGCCTTGAGGAATTCATCGAGCATTTCTTGCTGGTGGTCAACCGCCGTCAAGGTGCCTGCAGGGGGCGTGATTGCCATTGAGGCTCGACCACCGCCGGATCCAATGTCGAGAACACTGCCACCTGGATCAAGCACCTCACGTGCGCGTTGATGTGAGGGGGAATCAGGGACTTCAGCGGCAACGGTGAACATGGCAACCGAATGCTTCCAAGGAACCTCAGGTGCTTGATCAAGAATTTCCTGTGGCAGTGCCCAACTAGCAAGGTCTGCTGCCCATTGATCGGCTAAAAGCTGGATCCGGGGTTCATTCACTCCAGAACCTTAACCCCTGTGCGTGTCTGACTCTGGCTGACTCTGGCTGACTGTGACTGACTGTGACTGACTGTGACTGACTGTGACTGACACAGTGTCGGAAACAAATTGAGAGATTGACACTACATTTGGGCGGGTGAGTAACGCGAGTGCAGCAGAGCCAGACTCTGGCCATCCACTTGCTGCCCTTATTGGTGGTCCTCGTGGCGCCATCGAGTCAATGTTGCCGCCCGTTATTTTTGTGTCTGTCTATTTAGCCACAAACAGTAATCTCAGCGCTGCTGTCATCTCCGCACTAATCATCGGAGTCGTTCTCGCGGGGTTGCGCATTTCGCGTGGAGAAAAACCTGTCCGAGTAGTTGGGGCACTACTTGTTGTCGTACTTGCAGCAGCGGTTGCCTATTACACGGGCAGTGCGGTCGCGTATTTTTGGCCGCTCGTCCTTGCCAATGTTGCCTCGGCCCTCGCATTCGCATTTTCAATCCTGATCCGTTTTCCACTTCTGGGTGTGATTGTTGGACCCCTCACCGGGACCGGTATGCGGTGGCGTAAAGACCCTGAACTACTTAAGGCTTACTCAAAAGCTTCATGGCTATGGGTTTTACTCAATGTGGTTCGTGCTGCAATTCAAGTGCCACTCATTCAAGGTGAGGATCTGTGGGCACTTGCAGCAGTTCGTCCACTTTTCTATGTAATGGTGATTGGCGTTGTTTTCTGGTCTTGGCGAATCATCAAAAAGAGTCTGCCAACAGATCATCCCGGAATTCGCAGTCCACAAATCCCCCAATAAACCTTTATTTTTGGCAGTTGGGACACCAAAAAAGATTCCTTCCCCGCATATCACTTTCGGCAATCTCGCTCGAGCACATAAAACAGGGCAACCCGGCACGCCGATACACGTACACCTCACCGCCATGGCGATCTTCGCGTGGCGCGCGCTTCATGGCTTTTGGCATGTGTTGCGGCCGTACCGTGTCTATCCGCCCACGCCGAACACCAATCTTCATGAGTTCCACAAGGTCATTCCACATGAGATCAAACTGCTCCGAAGTCAATTTCTTCCCTGGAGTCTGCGGATTGATTCCCGCTCGAAAGAGTGCCTCCGCTCGATAAATATTTCCCACTCCAGCAAAGAGTGTCTGATCCATGAGCAGGACACCGATCGGGGTGATGCTCGCCAAAACCTTTGCTCGCGCAGCACTCGGGTCATCCTTGCGAATCGGATCCGGTCCGATCTTTGCTTTGATTATTTTCACTTCCGCCGGTGATATGAGCGTGCATGCATTTGGTCCACGCAATTGAGCGCTGGATTCTGGAGTGGAAATTTGTAGGCGGATCAAACCAACCGGTTCCGGCGTGTGGTCCAGAAAAGTCCATTTTCCATAAAGACCGAGATGAATATGAATGACATTGCCATGTTCAAAATTGATAAAAAGATGCTTCCCGTAAGCATGTGACTTGGCGAACTTCGTTTCATTTAATACCGATGCCGATTGCGCAAACCGACCTTGAGGGCTACTGACGTCAACTATTTGATCGGTGAAAAGCCTGTTTAACTCCCGCGCTTGACGGTGAACAACATGACCTTCGGGCACGGCTAGTTAGCGTTCCGTGCAGCCATCTCTGCCGCAATGTCTGTTGCAAAAGCATCGACGTCTGACTCTTGGGTGTCCCACGAACACATCCAACGCACCAGGGTTGGACTGTCCCACGTGTAGAAACGCCACTTACTTTGCAATCGCTCGACGACCTCTTCCGGCATCCGCGCAAACACCGCATTGGCGTCCGTTGGAACTTCAATTGCGATTCCGGGAATTTTCTCAACGGCTGACTTGAGTTTCTGGGCCATTTCATTCGCGTGGGTCGCACTCTTTAGCCACAGGTCCTCACTGAGCAGAGCGATCATTTGCGCAGACGCGAAACGCATTTTGCTGTTGAGCTGCATGAAGCTTTTCCGAAAGTACTCAACGCCATGAACAACGTCAGGGTTGAAAACAACAATTACTTCACCCATGAGCATTCCGTTTTTTGTTCCCCCAAAAGACAGAATATCTACGCCGGCATTAATCGTGAAGTCAGCAACGGGGACACCCAGAGCCGCTGCAGCATTGGCGATCCGCGCACCGTCCATGTGAACACGGAGCCCCAATTCGTGGGCGCACTCACTGATTGCCGCAACTTCTTCAACCGTGTAGACCGTTCCCATTTCGGTGGACTGCGCAATAGACACTGCACCTGGTTGGGCGTAATGGACGAAACCAAAATCGTGGGCAGCCGAACGAATCAAATCCGGGGTTAGTTTTCCATTCACACCGGGAACCGTCCACAATTTGATCCCAGCAACTTTTTCCGGTGCGCCACCTTCATCCATATGAATGTGGGCGGTATTCGTGCACACAACGGCTTCCCATTGATTCATGATTGACGACAAGGCAACCACGTTGGCGCCGGTTCCGTTGAAAACTGGATAAACACCTACCGGCCTGCCAAAGAGTGCGGCCATGCGCTCGTCAAGTTCAGCGGTGATCGAATCGTCACCGTATGCCACCTGATGACCCGAGTTAACCCGAGTGAGTGCCTCTAGGATTTGCGGGTGCACTCCCGCGTAGTTGTCACTGGCAAATCCACGCCACGGTTGCATGCTGACATTCTCGTGTAGGTCACTCATGTGGGCCAGTATTCCCCACGGTGGAATCCCTGCCAGATTCCCCAGCGGGACTGACCCCGCAGGCCTTTGGCAGGTGACTCCGATTCCGGGCAACCCAGCGATAAA
>Ga0129324_10000493_pt1 | contig 28530 bp, 28 predicted proteins | sample CPBDNA_7_FD_96879 | JGI IMG/M metagenome (GOLD analysis project Ga0129324, IMG submission 96879) | Freshwater to marine salinity gradient microbial communities from Chesapeake Bay, USA - CPBay_Spr_15_0.2_DNA | ecosystem: Environmental > Aquatic > Marine > Coastal | place: USA: Chesapeake Bay...
CTATAATCAAAGGAGGATACATTCAGCGCATGGTGTCTCACCAAGACAGTTTGCAGAGAAATACCAAGCTGATGTATGATGCAAAGACTTAGAAAAGGTGTCTTAATTTTGGGGTACCTTCCAAAAGTTGTGTTCAACAAATGACTTCTGGGGCTACGAATGTACATGTATAGGGTACGAAACAGAAATAAAGTATAGTTATAGTAATTTAGTTAGTGAAAGTAACTCGTTCACTTATAATCCAAATAATATTGATGAGGTGTTGCAGTCATACTGCGTTGGATTTAGAAGCGGGTTATTGATTGGGGAGTAATAAAAGTTCGAACATCATCCCATACAACTAGAAGATTGTGCGTTCTAAATAAAAATAGGTTGCTGTTTGCCATTTCTGTTTTTGTACTGTGTGGTGGGGTGAAAGCGCAACTTTCTGTGCACAAGACGAACTGGCTCTAGTGCACCGTCGTAAAATGGATAGGTATCCGCATTGGAGGTAATTTCAATTAGTAGATTACTGAGTATACGCGCTTTTTGCGTATGCGAGCACTTCAGCCGAGTGTGTCTAAGCGGACATGTTTGCAGTCGAATATTTGTGTATGTGGTGTGGAGACTACGTACACGGGTGAGTTTACTCACCATTCTGGCTTGCTCACCACGCGAGCCAGCGCTGTAAGCTAATACAACGTAGAGCATATGTCACGAACGTCAAACACGTTCTCTGTGCTCCAAGCAACCGCTGCTGTAGCGAGTATTGCAATTATTATGTGGTCACTAGGACTACCAGTAATGCAATTCGCGCAAGCAGCAAATGTCACAACACTTACTAACAACTTGTCAACTTCAGAGCCTGGAGTTGGCTCAGATCACACTATTGAGTTTGTTACTCCAACCGGAGTAGCAACAGGTAGTGCAATCACAGTAGACTTCTCAGACGGTCCATTTGTGGTCGGCTCAGTAGACTTTACTGACATTGATGTACAAGAAGGTGCAGCAGATCTTACTGTTGCAGCAGACTGTACTACTGCTACTGGTTTACCAGTAGTGTCAGCTGCCTTCAGTTCAGAAGTACTCACCATCACATTTTGTGGTGATGGTACTGCAGATCTAGCACCTGGTGCGTCAACAACGATTCAAATCGGGCTTAATGCCGATGGGGGAGATGCTCAGCTGGTTAATCCAGCTGTGAATGCCAACTCATACGTAATTCCAGTAACAGCCGGTGCTGATTCTGGAGAAACGCGAGTTATGATCCTTGATCAAGTGACCGTTTCTGCTACTGTCGACACAATCTTTACCTTTACGGTAAATGCTGTCGCATCAGGAGTAACAATTGGTTCAGATACAACTGGAACAACGACCACAGCGACATCAGTTGCGTTTGGGGAACTATCAGCCGATAATGCAACATCAGCTGCACAACGACTGGAAGTATCAACCAACGCCGCTAACGGATTTGCCGTTACTGTTGCTACCGATCAGCAGCTTACTGCTGGTAACGGAGCAGTCATTGATGGTTATCAAGATGGTAGTTTTGCCACAACGCCAGACGTCTGGCTCTCACCAGGAGGAACACCAGGGCAACCAAATGAAGCTGGTCACTGGGGTCTCACTTCAGACGATACAACCTTGTCTGGTGGAGACTTCTTTACTGGAGGAACTGAATTTGTTTCTGCTTCCACAACACCAGTAGAAGTGTTTCGGCACGACTCACCAGTTGCCGGAGGGGGAGCTGGTGAAGGTACAGCCAATGTGTTGTACAAGATCGAAATAACCGCCTTGCAGGAAGCTGCAGACGATTACACAGCTACGCTGACATACGTAGCAACACCAATCTTTTAACGAAGATTGGACTCTAAGCTTGGAGTTATAACGCAAAAAACCTATCTCCCACCACGAGGTGGGTTTTTTGTTTGTATATACAAACAATACCCACCAGTCGTGGTGGGCCGACTTACTTTTACAAATGAGTGACATAAACAAATTTATTTGTTTGTTGAAGACGAATACAGGAACAGCAATTTATTTACAGCCGCTGTATACCTTGTCAGCAAATTGTTACGACATCCGTCACAATTTACTAGACAAGGTCTTGCGAAAATCTCACAGATTTGTGCGCGTGGTGGGTTTTTGTTTGTGTATAGAGCGTCATTTGTGGTTCACTGGTTGCTATACTTGAAGTATGAATCGACTTTTTGGGGTGCTTGTGGTTCTTACCTTTATTGCGCAACCAGTAGAGGCAGCTACCCTGTATATGGATCCAGCTAACTCGACGCTAGCTCGTGGTGACGCTGAGGTGGTAGCTGTTCGTTTGGATACTAATGAAGAGGCAGAAGAGTGTGTTAACGCTGTCGAAGGGGTGTTGCAGCTGTCGGGTCCGGTTTCTGTGGTTGATGTGTCGCTAGGTAATTCTATTTTTTCTATCTGGGTAGAGCCACCAACAATTAGCCAGGATGGTAAGCAGGTGACTTTTGCTGGTGGTGTTCCAAATGGTTATTGCGGCCGGATTGCTGGTGATCCGCGCTTAACCAACAACTTATTTGACATCATTGTACGTACCACTGCTGTCGCATCAAATAGCGGTACTTCGGCTATTGGTCAAATCAATTTTACTGAACAAACCGTAGCGTACCTTAATGATGGTTTCGGTACCAAGGCCGAGCTACAGGTGTTTCCAAAAGAGTTTACGGTACTGCCACAACAAAGTGCTGATGTGCTGGATCCTTGGAAGGATCTGGTGGCGGCTGACACTATCAGCCCGCAAGAGTTCAGTATTTCATTGGACCAAACGTCGCCATTGCTACGTGATCGTTACTACATTACCTTTAGCACTACTGATAAACAAACTGGTCTTGATCGTTATGAGGTTATGGAGGAGCCGCTCTCACGACTAAGTTCGTTTACGCGGGGTGGAGCAAACACACCGTGGATTGAGGCGCGTAGTCCGTATGTACTTAAGGATCAAAAACTTAACAGTATCATCCGGGTCAAAGCGATTGATAAGGCTGGTAATGAGTATATCGCTACCTATATCCCAGACGAGGCTTTACGAACGACTCCGTTGACAGTGATAGCACTACTGGTGCTGCTAGGTGTCGGCATACTGCTGTTACTCTATGGATCTGTACGCTTCTTCCAAAAGAGACGGAACAAGTCAGAACAGGTAGCTCAACAACATTCAGTAGCTCAAGCTACCGATGAGCAGCCAACTGAAGCTGATCAAGTCACAAGTGTAGAGGTTGCTAACAATGAATATGACAAGTTTAATTAAAAGAAATTTCCAGGTCGCGTGTATTGCCATTGCCTTATTCTTGGGCTCAGCGGTTGTTGTTGATGCTGCAGCACTACGAATTACTCCTGACACTGGTGTATATCAAGTCGGCAGTACTTTTACAGCGCGTGTTCAGATTGCTACTCAAGGTAAGTCGGTTAATGCAGCTGAAGGGACGGTCAAGTTCAATCCTAACGAGCTGTCGGTAGTGTCTGTTACCAGAAGCGGATCTATATTTAATCTTTGGGTAACCGAACCAACGTTTTCAAATAGTGCTGGAACGGTAAATTTTAGTGGTGGGGTACCAACTGGTTATAGTGGAAGTGTTGGTAATGTCTTATCAATTACCTTCCGCGTAACCAATGCTGGTTCACCCCGGGTATCGTTCACAGATGGTTCTGTACTGGCTAATGACGGACGCGGCACCAACGTTTTGACCAGTATGACTGGGGGGTCTTACACAGCGCAAGCAGCTTCGACCGCGCCGGTTGCCGAAGTGATCGAGTACGTCGCGCCCGCCAATACTCCAGGAGCGCCTCAGATTAACTCAGATACTCACCCAGACCCAGCCAACTGGTCAAACGAAACTACTGCTGAGCTCCGTTGGACACTGCCAGCCGGAACTACAGCTGTGCGTACATTGCTAGATGACCGTTCTAGTACAGTACCAACAAACGTATACGACAATCCAATCAGTTCGATTTCACTCGACGATTTGTCAGAAGGTGTCTCGTACTTCCATTTACAGTTTCGAAACGCCGACGGCTGGGGAAGGATTGCGCATTACCGCTTAGCGGTTGATAGTGTCAGCCCGTCAAAAATAGCGATTACCACTGCTAGTACGACTGATGAAACCAATCCACAGCAAGTGCTGCAAGTTACAACTGATGAAGGGGGATCCGGAGTCGTACGGTATCTGGTGAAAATTAACGATGCAGAACCATTTGAATTTATTGACGATGCTGAGGCTGGCTTGATTGAATTGCCGGTGCTGAAACCCGGCTATCACGCCATTATAGTAGAAGCGTTTGATGCAGCGTGGAATAGTACTATCGGAACGCACTCAATTACAATAGACGCTTTTGAGAAGCCAGTCTTTACTGATATCCCAGCCAGTATGACCGCCAACGTGATACCGGTGATTCGTGGACTAACACGACCAAACTCACTCGTGACAGTGTTCTTTAATCGAATTGGGAATGAACCCAATGTTATTGAAGTAACAGCCGATGCCGATGGAGTGTTCACTTACATTCCAGAAGGCGAGCTGTACAGTGGAGTCTATGAAATCTCCGCCGAGGCGACAGATACCTATGGAGCACAAAGCGCCCGTTCTGACAGTCAGCGCATAGCGGTACAGGAACCGGGCTATATTCAAATTGCTGGTCAGCTGGTCGACGCTATGTCAGTAATTGTGCCGTTGCTACTACTCGCACTACTGCTAGTTCTAGGTATTTGGTACCTGCTGTTTATGTTCCGACGCTTTAAGGGGACTGTTCGAGTCGAGTCGGTTGAAGCGCTGGATATCTTGCATCGAGAATTTAGTAATCTACAGGTGATATTACGCAATCAGGAATCTACCCTGCAATCCTCTCGTAAGACCAAGAAGCTTACTAAGGCTGAGACAGAGATGATCGAGGTGATTGATAAAGCTCTGCAAACATCACAGCTGGCAGTCGAGAAGGAAATAGAAGATGTTACGCAGTTAGCAAAAGATTAATATTATTTATTTATGTCACTACAAGCATTCTACAAACGACACACTGTACCACTGACATTATTACTAGTTCTCATTGGAGCGCTATTGTTAAGTATGCTAATTGTATCACACCGGACGCAGACCTACCAAGAAACTGTCAGAACACAATTGGATGCCCAGGTAGATCTTTTACAAATGGTAGCAGTCGCTACTGCTCAAAACCGTGCCGATAGTGCAACAGGGGTGCGGATTCAAGACTGCCAGACTGAGGAGCGAGTAACGTTTGATTCGCTGCTCGGGAGACTTGATGCTGGATTAGAACGAACAGAATTGCTTCAGCTGGATCAATTATTCAGCGCTTGTGCGCACGTACAAGCGGAGCGGAAGGCTGTTGTTGTGGCGCAACTAGACAGTGAAGTGGCAGTTTTAGCTAGCTATGCAGGTCAGATGAGTGCCCTTACAGGTACTGATGCTGCGTCAGACTATGGTGTAGGTTCGTGGGAACGCTTGGTCGGACATGAGGTTGCGCAGGTTACTGGTTTTGCTGGTTTAGTAGTTGCCCAAAAAAACATTATTGATGCGTTGCTAGATGGGAAAGCTGCTGATTCCCCTGAAATGCTGACTATACTTGATGCGGTTAAAGAGACTCAAGAATCACTTTTATTTGCCAACACTCAAGCTGCGACCCTTCGAGCCGAGCTCGGCGCTAAGTAAACTATGTGGGCACGATCTAAATTTCTACGGATACTGACCCGCTATCGGGCCGGTCGAGACCGTGCAACAACCGTGCGCTATATGTTTCCTGCCGTTTTAGGTGCTGCCGCTTTACTCGGGGCACTCTCAATATCGGCGACTGACAATTCCTTTGTTCTATTGGAGACCAGTGTACAAGCAGTCGAAAGTGGTGAGTTGTTTGAGATTCAGGTCCTGACGTCGGCTCATACACCGGTTAATGCGGTAGATATCACTGTCAAATTTCCAAAGGACAAGCTCGAGGTTTTTAGTGTCGATCGCGGACAGTCAGTGTTAACAATTTGGACAGAAAACCCAATCGTTACAGAGTCCACAGTGCGTTTGAGTGGAGGAACCTTTAGACGTGGCTTTATCGGTAAGCACGAAGTGGCAACCATTAACTTTCGAGCGCTTAAGACTGGCCAATATAAAGTGCAGATTGATGACGCAACGTTGGTTGCAGGCGACGGTACCGGCACCGAAGTGCCAGTAACCGATCAACCAGCCGAATCTATCGCACTGTTTAACTTTGACGAGAATACCTCGCCCGAACAAATACAGGTCGCCATCGCCTCGAAAATGATGACTGACCTAAATAGTGATGGACGAGTGACGTTGCAGGATATTAGTGCATTTATGGGAGCGTGGAGCAACCGCACACAAATTTTTGATTTTAATAAAGATGGAAGGATGACGTTTCGAGATTTTTCGATAATTTTAGCAGATTATTTTTTGCAGTAGGTAAAAATAAGCTTGTAAAACAATGTTGATAAGGCGAGAGATACCCTGGTTATATTGATAGAGTTAGGTTGTGATGGGAGTAATATATGGCTATTTGACATCGTCAAATATCATTAAAAATGGCAAGAAGAAGCATCAATAAATCCTTATATAACAACGTATATCCACGATACAAGCCACCAAATACTAAGAGCACCCTGCACCAAAGATCGCAGCGGGCTTTGTATGGTTTAAGCGTGTATAGATTCGTCTTTACGACCAACGTAGCTTTTGGAGCTGCTTTGCTGTTGTGTCTCAGCTGCTCTTGCAGCCGGTGACTTTTATCTATGCCCAGGAAACTGACCCCGAAAGTCAAACCGGTACGCTTACAGAAGTTGTTTCAGAACAAGCGGGAGCGAGTGATGTTGACTCAAGTGGGGGTGGGCAGTCTGTTGTTGAAACTACATCGCTGTCTGATGATGTTAGTGATAACGGTGATGATGAGACTGGAGTAGAAGCTGTAGAGGTAGATGCTGCTGAGCCAGCTGATGTAGCTGTCGATTCAGTCCCAGACCTGCTTGACTCAGGTTCGACAACAAGCGTATCTTCCCAGTCGGATTCAACCACTGATTCTCCAACTGCTGCGGGAACCGCTTCTGGCACCAGCACAGCAACATCTACTCAAGAAGAACAAGCTCTGACTTCGGATAGTGATGCTTCAGACTCTTTAAATGATGTTGTAACAAGTACCGAGCAAGCAACCAGCTCTAGCTTGGAACTAGTTGCGACCACAACAACAACTACAAATACACAGCAAGGATCAACTACTTTAGATCAGTCTGACGATGATTCAGACAGCGGTTCTGGTACAGTTGGATCCACAACATCCGCAGTAGTTCCGACTGAGCCTACTGCTGTTTCTGTCGTTCAGACAGACAATGTGTTTGCTTTTAATAAAAACGAATGTACCGAAGTTGAAGACGGGTGATTGGTCGTTACAAAGCTGTCGCAACTCTGGCTTATGGTGACCAGACAAGAAAATTTACAGACAGGACCACAACTTTTTGGGTAATTCCTTGGCGGGCGCTATTGCTGGTTCTTGTGATTGTGGGTGGTTTTGGTTGGTTTGTGGTCTGGGGAATCAAACTCTACATTAGGCGAATGTTACAGTTGGCTGGAGTAACGCCAGAGCTTCATCGTGATAGTCGTCACAAGTCAGCGCGCAGTGGTGTATCAATAACCGCTCCAATTGAAGAGGGGATACATGACTTGCGTTCAGGACTTCGCTCCGGTGAAGGTTCGTATCTCGAGCGCTTACTAGCTTTTGCTAGATCATACAGGGTATTTTTGGTTATTTTCGGATCACTGGTAGTGTTTGCGGCATTGTTTGCCTGGTATCTGGCTAGCACTCAGTAGTGATCGTGGCTATGAACTAGCTATGAACAAAACGGGGAGATGGTTCCCGTAGAGCAAGCTGAACTAGTCTCAGACGTTGAGTCGGTAGCGCCAGTAGTGGTAAACACTCTCCCGGAAGTTGCGCTAATTAACTGCAGTGGAGTGGCAGCGGCAGATGATGATCTAGCTCAGAGACTGAGACAGCAGGGCTATGACGTGACATTTGATAGCACCACTCAGCCAGTGGTCGAAGATCGAACTGTTATTGTGTATGACCCATCGCTCGCTGATCAGATAGTGCGTCTACAAACCCAGCTTGATGGAGCTCTACTGTCGGCATTTAATGTTGATGATCCAGACGAACCCATGGTTACAATTTATATTGGTACCGACCAGATACAATAATATATATGTCACAGAAAACTATCTTATTCATTCTTGCTCTTATGTTTTTCCTTTGTATCGGGATGTGGCGTTACGCTGTATTGTGGCAAGCTGAACAACAGTTGCCAGTAGATACTACTGAACAGGGGTTGACTCAGAATCCATCAGTCAACCAAAGAGAAGAAGCTCTTTATTATGTAACGGTGGGCAATTATGATGCAATCTAAGTCTACAATCATTACAGTTGGTAGTATGGTGGCAATTCTAGTACTTGGTGCCATTACTATTCTGATATTACAGAACCAACAGACAAAACGTGAGTTATCAATGAGCCCAGCCGCCGGTGCGCTGGCTACCAGTGGATCAGATGCACCGTATACAGACTTTGACGGTAATCCTGCTGACCTTGATCAGTATGTCGGACAAGTACTAGTTGTCCATAGTTAGGCTAGTTGGTCTCCATTTAGCTCTTTTGAGCTGACGCTATTGAATCAGGTTATGCAGTCATATGAATCAGAAGACGTGGTAGTGATCGCCATTAATCGTGCGGAAGCAAAAGATACCGCTGAATCATATCTGCAAACCATTGGGGTGGCAGACCAGGTCCGTTTAATTGTTGATAATGATGACCGGTACTATAAGAGTATTGGTGGCTATACGATGCCTGAGAGGGTGTTTTATGATCAATCGGGCAATATTGTCGCACATAAAAGAGGTCAGCTAACAAAAACTGAGGCTGAATCATTTATTGAGCAAGCTCTCGATCGAGAGTAGCTTGACACGTAGATATAACATAGTAGAATTTAGACAGAGGAACATCTTCGCAGCCAGTGTATTTGCGAATTACACAGCCTTAAGTAAGGGCAGCAAATATACAACAATACATTGGTTATGCGAAAAGGTATTCGATCAGGGATTTATTTTCTATTAGTACTTTGGGGGTTATCAGTTTTTTTTGAAACCGCATTTGTCGCATTAGATAGCGCCGCACGAGAATCATTTGAGACGATCGAAGCAGCCGCAGTCAGGTCACAAATAGAGTTAGGAACAAGATAACGTAAAGCTGAGCAAAATTGCTCAGCTTTTTTGTGTATAATAGCAATATATGTCATTAAGTAGAGTTGTGGAGTACGTATTCTTTTTTGCCTTACTATTTATGTCGGGTTATATGGTGTGGCTTATAATGTCACCATTTCTAAGTGCGCTTGCTTTGGCAGCGGTGGTGGTAACGATTTCTAGCCCGCTGTACTACTGGATGCTCCCCAAAATGCCCCGGCAAAGCCCATCATTGGCCGCTTTTGGCTCAACGATGGTGGTTTTTCTAGTTGGTATATTGCCGATTATTCTTATGACTTCGTTAGTTATAAACGAAGTTGTAGACCTCTATCAAGATATGGATAACGCCGAAAGCTTATCGGTCACGACCGTTGCAGCGTCAGTTGAAGACCAAATTCAACGGATAATTCCCGGCTTTGAAATCAATTTGGCAGATCAGATACGTCGTAGTGCAGAATGGTTTACCGGAAATCTAGCAACAATTTTCGCTGGAACAGTGTCTACTTTTTTCCTATTCTTTATTGCTCTTATTGCTTCATTTTACTTCTTTCGCGATGGGAAGGAGCTGTTGCAGTTGGTGATCAAAGCCAGTCCTTTGCCAGATACTGAAGACAAGGAAATACTAGATCGTATGGCTAGGGCGGTGCGAGCGGTCGCAACCGGGACACTGCTAGTGGCTATGATTCAGGCTGTGCTGGCAACTATCGGTATGACAGTTGTCGGTATCGACAGGGCTGTGCTGCTTGGTGGACTAGTTGCGATTGGCGCCATGATCCCGGGGGTAGGTACAGGAATTGTCATGATTCCAGTTATCCTATTTCTATTTTTATCCGGATCACTTGTACCAGCTATCGCCTTACTTATCTGGTCGGTTGTAGTTGTTGGTCTTGTAGATAACTTTATTGGGCCACAGCTAATGAGTCGTGGTAACAATATGCATCCGTTCATCATTCTGCTTTCAGTCCTAGGTGGTTTGTCACTGTTTGGTCCAATTGGGTTCCTGGTTGGTCCGGTGGTAGTAACTCTGTTTTTGGTCCTCCTGGAGATATATAATCATTACATTGTTCAAGAGCAAAGTGTAGCTGACATGCGAGAGACTCATGATTAAACGTGCCCAAATTGAAAAAATACTAAGAGTTAACGGGGTTTCGACCGCCTCACCAGATGATCATATTAGATCAGTCTTACTCAGTGCCCGCTTCAACAAAGATGAAGTTGATACAGCCATAATGGTGTTACGAGAGAATAAAGACACAAAACAAATTAGAGTCGATGGACTACATAAGGTGTTTAGGACGGATGAAGCGTTGTTACCAAATGAGATATCGGAATTGCTTGGTATCGACGTTGATGCGTCGACATTTTATCGTCCTCAGACGAGTGTGAGTACTTTGGCAGGGATTCAATACGTTACAGTGTGGCTATTTTCGGTATTCTTTGCTGTTGTTACGGTGCTGGTAATCATGTATGTGAACGAGGTGGGCCCCTTTCACTCGTCCAACCTGTCCCTCCAAGTGCTAACAAATTTGGTGTAAGTTGCAATTTTGCCTCAGGCAGCTATTATTAAACATTAATTTATAGATATGTTCAGCAAGTTCGAAATAATAGCAGGTGGGGTGTGTGTGGGGTTGATGGCACTGGCTGTGTTTTTGGTGCAGACACGCATTGACCTTAACAACATTGACGCACCTCAATCAGCAGCGGTGGCTAGTAGTGATGTGGTCGTAGTCAGTGGTTTAGAATCAAGTCGCAGCGCGCAGCGAGATGCGTTGTTAGCGGCAACTAATAGTGCAGGTAAGTTAACTCGTATGGTAATAGATGACATAAAAATTGGAACAGGGGCAGAAGTACAGGTAGGGGACACAGTTTCAGTCCACTATGCAGGACGATTGCAGGATGGTACTGAGTTCGACAATTCTCGCAGCCGTGGCGCTGCATTTGAGTTTGTCGTTGGAGGTGGTCAGGTAATTAAAGGTTGGGAAGAGGGATTGGTCGGTATGAAAGTTGGAGGTGAACGCATCTTGGTCATTCCGCCAGAGAAAGGGTACGGTGTGGCCGGCATTGGTCCAATTCCAGGTGGAGCAACCTTGGTTTTCTCAATTGAGCTACTAGCAATAAACTAGGCATCTACATAAATTACTACAGCACATTTGTCGACCACACCAGCCTTCTGAGGGCTGGTGTTGACGTTTCAGATAAGACTTTTCAATAAAGCGACCTAGCTTCTATCCTCCAAAGTCTCGACAAAAGTGCTGCAGTAACTTACTCTAGCAGCACATAAACATGTCAAAATCACCAATAACATTTGAAATCATTAAGCGACAAGCTGGCACGCTAGGTCGCGCTGGCGTTATTCATACGCCACACGGAGACATAGAAACTCCAGCGTTTGTGGTGGTTGGAACCAAAGGGACGGTAAAAAGTCTCAAGCCAGAAGACATGCACGAGTACGTTGGTAACCAGGTGGCACTGGCTAATACATATCACTTATTCCTGCAGCCAGGAGATGATGTTGTAAAAGAAGCTGGTGGACTTCACAAGTTCTCTAACTGGAATATGCCAACTATCACAGATAGTGGTGGTTTCCAGGTATTTTCACTGGGAGCAGCCTTTGGGAAAGGGGTAACTAAATTTGCCCAAAACGCAGAAGAAGCAGAAAAAGCTGCTCAAAATAGTGGACTTAATGTCTACAGTAAAGAAATGGCGAGCGAACATGGTCGATTGTGTGTGATTGATGAGGAGGGTGTAACGTTTACTTCCCATCTTGATGGTTCAATGCATCGTTTTACTGCCGAACGTTCGATTGAAATCCAACAAAACATCGGCGCTGACATCATCATTGCGTTTGATGAGTGCACTAGTCCAACCGCCGACAAGGACTATCAGATCGAGGCGATGGATCGTACACACCGCTGGGCCAAGCGGAGCATCCTTGCACATAAACAAAACTACGAAGCTCTCAAGAAGCAGGGGATTTATGGAGTCGTGCAAGGCGGGCGTCACCTAGATTTGCGCTCTGAGAGTGCCAGGGTCCTCGCAGCGATGGATTTCGATGGGTATGGTATCGGAGGCTCATTTACCAAAGAAGACATGGGAGACGCCATCAGAGTGGTCAATGAAATTCTTCCCGAAGACAAACCTCGTCACTTACTGGGAATAGGGGAGCCTCGAGATATTGTGGAGGGAGTCTCACTCGGGTGTGACACATTTGATTGTGTAGCACCAACTCGCATCGCTCGCACTGGAACTATTTATGAGCGTACAGCAGAGGGGCATCAACGCATCAACCTCAAAAACGCCAAGTACACGCGCGACTTCAGCAAACCTGATGAATCATGTGATTGCTACGTCTGCACACACTACACAAAAGCCTACCTCGCTCATTTATTCCGGTCACAAGAAATGCTCGGTGCTCATCTAGCGTCACTACACAACCTGTATTATATCGTCAATTTTACGAAGCGACTGAGAGAAAAAATACTGATAGGTTGATAAGTCTTGCTGTTAACTTTGTTAAGCTGTACACTGTGTACATGAGCTCAAACACTTTTCGATTGTTTAAGCAGAACGGCAGCTTTATAAATGGTATGTTTTCCATGTTAGATCTGTCTTCTTTCTCGTACAAATTTAATTATACTGACACTGACAGATCGGTTGACTTAGAGGCGCTTAAGGCAGACTGGGAGGAAATCAGTAAAGATATGAAAATTGCTATTGAACAGTATGAACAAATCTCAAAATAACAAGGTATCCCAACGTCATAATAAAGACTCTAAGTTTGTAGAGCTTACTGCAGAGTCACACTCTGGACCATTACCACACCCTAATATTATACAAGGTTATGAAAACGCATATGCAGGTGCAGCAGAGATAATTTTCACATCATTCAAAGGTCAAACGGAACACCGCATTGAGATTGAAAAAAAAGTTATAAACACTGGAGCCTTAAAAGAAATTTTGGGACTGTTTTTTGGTTTCTTAATTGCAATCGTGACAATTATTGGCGGAATGTATCTTGCACTGCAAGATAAAACGTTTTTTGGAGGAGCTGTCACATTCACTGGACTAGCCTTACTCGTTGGAGCTTTTGTGATCGGTAAAAGACCAGAAAACAAAGATTAAAGTGAATTTCGAACTCTCAACAGATAAATCACCAGCCGGTGATCAGCCACAGGCTATAGAAAAACTCGTCAAGGGTATACGCGATGGTATGTCACACCAGACACTGTTAGGGGTGACTGGGTCTGGTAAAACCTTTACCGGCGCAAATGTAATTCAGCAAATCCAAAAGCCTACCTTGGTGATTGCTCATAATAAGACCTTGGCGGCACAGCTAGCTCAAGAGTACCGTGACTTCTTCCCGAACAATGCTGTGCACTATTTTGTATCGTACTACGACTACTATCAACCAGAGGCATATATGCCAACTAGTGATACCTATATTGAAAAAGAGTCCCAGATCAACGAAGAAATTGATCGATTACGCCACGCCAGTACTCAGGCACTCCTAACCAGAGAAGACGTGATTATTGTGGCGTCAGTATCTTGTATTTACGGTCTTGGTTCCCCTGAACAATATCTGAAAAAACACCTTAAATTTGAACGTGGGTTTGAAACTACACGTACTGAAATGTTACGTACACTGGTTGATATGTACTTTGAGCGTACTAATGCTGACCTCACGCCTGCTCACTTTCGGGCAGTTGGAAATACAATCGAGATTATGCCCACCAACGAACGAGCGATCTACCGACTCGGTTTTTCTGGAAACATGATCTCTGCCATAACCAAAATCGACGGTGTTACGCGCGAGATTATTGCTGAACCAGAGGTATTCTTTCTATTCCCAGCCAAGCACTTTGTGACACCTGAGGATGAACGAAAGGTAGCTATTGAGGATATTAAGCTCGAGCTAGATGAACAGCTCAAATACTTTAAAAAGCAACCAGATAAATTGTTGGAAGCAGAGCGACTTAAACGCCGTACCGATCAAGACTTGGCTATGATGCGCGAGATTGGCTTTTGTAGTGGTATCGAAAACTATTCACGTCACTTCGATCGACGAAAACCAGGTGAAGCACCCTTTACTTTGTTGTCTTACTTCCCGCACAAGCCAGATGGTACGCCAGACTTTTTAACTATCATTGATGAATCTCACGTTACGATCCCGCAACTTAACGGAATGTACGCTGGTGACCGATCCAGAAAAAATATGCTGGTTGAACACGGATTTCGACTACCATCAGCCATGGATAACAGGCCACTGCAGTACCATGAGTTTGAAGAGCGGATCGGACAAGTGATCTATACAACTGCTACCCCAGGTAAGTTTGAACTAGCAAAAGGTGTGGAGCTTGGTGTGCCACCCGTTGAGCAGATCATTCGGCCTACCGGATTGATTGATCCAGAAATCGAGGTTCGCGGCATTGACCAGACTGCTACATACCCCGGTCAAGTACAGGATTTTATTGCCGAAGCGCAAAAAATTATCACCGGTGGAGCTCGGGTGCTTACCACAACGCTTACTAAAAAAATGGCCGAAGACCTAGCTGATTTTCTAGAAGAAAAAGGGATGAAAACCAAGTATATTCACAGTGATGTAGACACGATTGAACGAATCGAGATCTTGACTGATTTTCGACGTGGTAAGTTTGACTGTTTGGTCGGAGTTAACCTGCTGCGTGAAGGGCTCGACCTGCCAGAGGTTGAGTTAGTAGCCATTCTCGATGCTGACAAGGCTGGTTTCTTGCGCAGCGAAACTGCCTTGATTCAAACTATTGGTCGAGCCGCTCGTAACATTAATGGTAGGGTGGTCTTGTATGCAGATGAGATGACAGATGCGTTAGAGTACGCAATCTCAGAGACCAATCGACGGCGCGAGATACAGTTGGCGTACAACACTAAGCATGGCATTACTCCTCAAAGTATTAAAAAGGAAATCAAGTCGATCGCTGATCAGATGCGTAGTGAACATGATGAAACTGTAGACACGCTACTACAGGTTGATATGGAGCTCTTCAAGAAAAATCCCAAGAAAGTGCTCAAGGAAAAGCGACGCCAAATGGAGGAGGCTGTAGCAATCCTAGACTTCGAGACCGCTGCTATTTTGCGTGACGAAATGGCCTATTTTGAAAATGCTCAAAAGAAAAAGTAAATGTGAGTTGCTTACTTATGCTGGCAAATTTGGTGCTACAATCTTGATATGTCAATTCTAACAGAAAAACATGTTCTGGTAATAGGAGAAGAGACCAACGAGATTTCAAAAATTGAGGCCGCACTAATCACCTATGGTGCGACTATCACCAGCTCTACCTGTCAAGAAACAGATGCAGCAAAGATTGAAACAGAACATATAGACCTGATTCTGTTAAATCACTTGCACGAAGGTACACATTGTCGAGGCATGCTCAGTTCACTCAGGAAATCCAACTTAGTAAAGACGATCCCGGTATTTGCACTCGTTGTAAATGATCAACAACACATAGGTGATGCTTTAATGTTGGGGGCAGCAGACTATGTTGTGCCTGGCGAGGATGTGCATGACGTTATTGAGAAGATCAAGGTTATGTTAGGAGACGGCGCTCCACTTGGAAGTAGTGCAGCCTCTTTAGATTTAACTCCAACAAACGTGTCTGCAGATGGAGAAGGGGCGCGAGTGTTTGCTGTCGAGGATGACCCTTTGCTTCGCAATTTGCTCGCTATCAAGTTCGAAAAATCCCATGTCCCGTTCGAAATTTCCGGTGATGGTCTGGATTTAAATGCTAAGTTAAAAACATTTCGTCCGCAAATAGTGATTCTTGATCTAATGCTCCCGGGAAAGAGCGGATTCGAGCTGCTTGAAGAAATGAGAGGTGATGCAGATACAGCCAATATACCAGTCATTATTTTCTCTAATAAAGATAGTGCAGAGGACAGAAAGCGAGCTAGTGAATTAGGTGCAAAAGGTTTTTATGTTAAAGCTTTAACGGACTTGTCTGACTTAATGAAAACTATCGAGAAGCACGCACAACGGTAAACTGTGTACAGTAAAGTAACCATTTGAAGTTCCGTTTTGTATACTGATACTAATGCCAAGGACTTCCAGCAAGTCAGTTTCTAAAGCTGTTCCTAAAAGGAAAGTACCCGCCAAAACAAAGCGGGTTGGAACTGTTGCAAAAAAACCGTCTCCAGCAAAAAAACAGCAAACAAAAGTTGCTAAAGCTCCAAAAGTCAAGAGTAAACCAGCGGTCGCTTCATCAAAAATAACCAACGTTAAGAAAAAAGCAGTCGCCAAAAAACCAAGCGCAGCCACTAAAGCGGTCAAAAAAACAACAGCAAAGACAAAGTCGCATGCACCAAAAAAAGATATAAAGCCAACCAGAAAGACAGTCGCTAAAAGAACCAAGCCAACCAAGTCAACCAGGTCAGCAGGCCCTGCTGCAGCGAGTAGAGCTGTAGACAAAGTTGTAGAGGTTACGTTGCCTACAAGAATGAGTATCAGAGCTCGAGAAAAGGCACTTGTATTGGCTGATACGTTCGAAAAAGATTTTTATGTCGCTGGGTTAACAATGGCAAAGGCAGGTGGTATCTGTTTTTTAATACTTGGTACTCTGGTGACGTACTCTCAGTTGACTTCGATAGAGTTGCAGAATGATACCTGTCTAGCTGGAGTCTGTAACACCGCTTTGGTTAGTGGTGCTGTCGATATCACTACAGCAAAAGATAATCCACGTAATTACGTTGATTTACTAGCAGATGTTCCTGATATTGTTGATGAAAGAGTAGGTATCCCGATGCAGTTTTCAACTGCTGAGAAAGTCAGGGCTTATGTTCGATATGTTTCTAGTACTGGTAGAAGTGAAATCAGGCTGGCAATTGAACCAATTGGTAACAATAAGTTCGAGACCTACATTGACCCAGAGAACCTAGATCCCAATCAGTACGAGCTGATGGTTTCTGTAAATCACACTAACAACCGCCGTCCAACAGTCTATTCGCTTGGTTTTTTTGCTATTCTGGATGATCGTGATATGTCAGAAGAAGTTGAGTATGAACCGTCTGGTAGCGTGGAGGTGGTTGCGAGTAGTTCATCTCAACAGATAGAAAAGACGTTTTCTAATCAGAATTCACAACCAACAACAACCGTTGCTAAGACGGTAGCAACTACGAGTGTAACTCAAGTTACGAGTACGACAGACAAGTCTGTCACGGATAAGGAAGTCACAACCGAAGAAGGGGAAGAGGAAGAGGAAGAGTCGTTAGAAGACAGTGAGGTTGAAATACTTAAGGACGAGCAGCCTGCTAACATTGAAACTGAGATAGTTAAGGCCGAGCAGCTAGAAAACGAGGAGCTAGAGCTAGTCAGGGACAAAATTGTACCAAAAACCCCTGTGCGCATTTCAGCTAATCAAAAGCTGTCTGGTGTTGCTGAAGTGTCAGTGTTAAACGTTAAGCGAGGCGAGATGGTTTCTTTTTACATCCGGCCACTACAGACATTAAACACACAATCAATTGGTCGGTTAATTTCTGGTGTACCTACATTTAGGTTTGAGACCAGGAGCTTCCCGAATGGACAGTACCAACTCTATGCCGAGCGGCAGCAGGGTCAAAATGTTACACGTAGTAACACTATCGAGTTCTCCATCAATAACGTATTAGCTCCAGTAAAAACAACACCAGCAGAGACTGTAGCAACCGGAACCGAGCGTCAGCTTTTTAATGTTACAGGTGATCTACAAACACCAATACAGCAGCGTGTTGAAGATGTGCCGACCCGTGCTGTTACTGATTTTTCTGTCCAAGAGAGAGCTCGTTCAGTCTTGAGTTCCAATCCGGAGGTGATAGATGATGTGTTCCAACGCTACTCCGTAGCTGAGCAATCAGGAGACCCAGCACTCATTACTGAAGCAAAAAAAGAAATCCAAAGCTATCGCGAACGGTTGCTTTCCGGGGCGCTCAACGACGAGCGTGACAGATTGTTTGCCAAGGAACTAGAGGTGAGTCTTGGTGAAGAATTAGATGTCCTGATAAAAAAAGTGCAAATCTTTGAGACCGTCAGAAGAGATCGTACGGAGGCAAATTCGGCTACTGACACAGACGGTGACGGTATTTCTGACTTTGATGAGGTTAACCTATACAATACCGATCCCACCCTGGCAGACACAGATAATGATGGCTTTACGGACGGAGCCGAGATTATTAGAGGCTTTAATCCTAACGACGCGGCGGCTGAGTCTGCAATTGCGTACCAATCACCCAAAGAAACAGTTGGGGTAGTTACGACAGAAAAGCTGTTGGTGAATGAAGTTCTGCCTGAGGTTGAACTTTCATCAAATGATAGTTCAAATAATGTCCGAGCTGTAGTGAGAGGTAAGGGGCTACCAAACAGTTTTGTAACGTTATTTGTGTACAGCACCCCTACAATCGTAACGGTTCGAACCGAAGCTGACGGATCGTTTGAATACACATTCACTAAAGAATTAGAAGACGGTCAGCATGAAGTGTTTGTAGCTTTGACTGATAACACTGGATCAATTATTGCGCAAAGTGAAGTATTTACGTTTATAAAAGAAGCGCAAGCCTTCACTCCAGTGGATGCTCAGGCGGTAGACAGCGCCCTGGTGGCTCCAGAAGCCACAAGTCAATTGTCACCGTACCGGACGGTGATGGGTATGTCGGTATTTGCCTTAGGGATACTACTGATATTGCTTGGAGTTGGTTTGCGCAGCAACAAACCAGATGCTCTAATTCTGAAAGATAACCCCGTATGATCTCAAGATTGTTGTACGCGATAGAGTTGGGCCTGAAACGAGTTAAACAGAACAGTAAGTTAGCTTTTCTAGTAGTTGTACTGTTTGTGTTCCCAGTTCTCTTTGTATTTGTGCTTGAGCAGTTCTATACCGTTGCGAAGTCTAATATTCAAACTGTTGAACAAATTCAGGTTAATACTCTACATGATACAGTCGCCACAGTGTTGACCCTCAACACTGCAGTTAACCTATCTGAGCTACTAACTACGCTGCAGACGAGTAACACTGATCTAACAACGTTACGAGTTTACACTGATATTCTCAGTGAATCTTACACAGTTGCTGCATCTAGTGATATACGTGAGCTAAACAGTACGACTACACCTACAACGGTACTGCAACTTGGAAAGGTAACGCCCAACCAAAGCTTTACTGTCCCATTGCAAAATAGTGACGGTCGCATCGAACAGTCGGTTCGTTATCTAGAGGTAGATGAGCAACCTTATTATATATTTTCAGAACACTCTCGGAATCAGGTTGACACTCTGCTCGATAAACGAAAACAAGACGCGTATCTTTTACTGTCGCTCATCTTTGCGTTCTTCATTGTGCTTGCGTACTGGATTAATCGTCAGGCCGACTGGCAAAAGCAGTACGAAAAATTACACAGAAACCTTAAAGAGCGTGACTTATTTTCACATATGATTGCGCATGAGTTTCGCACTCCACTGACTGCAATCAAGGGGTATTCATCCTTTCTCCAAGAATCAAAAACCTTGTCTTCAGAAGAGCGGCGCTATGTAGATACTATTCGTGACTCAGCTGAACGACTCGTTTTACTCGTCAACGACTTTTTGGAGATCGCTAGAATACAATCCGGCAAAATGCAGATCGAAGCCATGCAAATTGATATTAGAAACACCTTAGAAACTGCAACTAACTCATTACAGAAAGAGGCTGAAAATAAAGGTCTGCAATTAGTCTACACACAGGCGTTGAAGCCACAGATGTTAGTCACTGATCATAATCGGCTTCTTCAGATTTTGACTAACATTGTCAGTAATTCAATCAAGTATACAGACAGTGGAACAGTTGAAATTAGTTGTGAGGCAGATAAAACTGGCATCACTATCCGCGTAAAAGACACAGGTATGGGTATCAGTTCAGAGGATCAGCGAAAGCTGTTTAAACCCTTTGCACGGGTAGGGGGAGTGGAGCAGACAGCTACCACCGGTACCGGCCTTGGCTTGTGGATCACCAAAGAACTGATTGAGCTGTTACATGGATCAATTAGCGTAGAGTCCATAAAGGGTGTTGGGACGCATGTAGTACTTCAATTACAGGACGTACCACATGAGCACTAGCATTAGGGTGGCAACGCACGTATACTAGTATCTTTATGGCACAATCACCGAAAAAATCCAAAACTAGCTGGAATGACGACTTGGCAGCTGATCAAAAAATCGTAGTTCGTGGGGCTCGTACGCATAACCTTAAGAATATTGATGTAGAAATGCCTCGCGGCAAAATGGTGGCTATTACCGGGCCATCTGGTTCAGGCAAGTCTTCATTAGCCTTTGACACTATCTTTGCTGAAGGGCAACGTCGCTATGTAGAGTCACTGTCACCATATGCTCGACAGTTTCTTAACAAAATGCAAAAGCCTGACGTTGATGAAATTGCCGGACTGTCCCCAGCTATTTCGATTGACCAAAAGTCAGCCAGCCGTAATCCGCGCTCAACAGTTGCCACTATCACCGAGATCTACGATTACCTACGAATTGTCTATGCTCGTATTGGGCAACCGTACTGTCTGGATGTAGATGTGCCAATCCAGAAACTTTCCCAAGACGAGATCTTGTCGATGGTGTTGCAGTCGATAGAACAAAGGGAGGTTAAAACCGCACAGAAAAACGAAAAAGTGATGGGGATCGAAGTCAGTAAGGGGCGCGTCTCAATCTTCTCTCCCGTTGTTGTTGGACGAAAGGGTGAGTACTACCAATTACTGTACGATTTACTTGGCAAAGGTTATGAAACGGTAAAAATTGATGGAGAGATTAAGCAATTACGCGACAAGATTACCTTAACCAAAACCAAGCGGCATGACATTGATGTGTTGGTAGACGAAATCTATGTCAGCGAGTTTACTGATGATCCCAAGGGTTCCAAAGAACGTCTTTCAGAGGCGGTAGAGCTAGCATTAGCTGAATCCAGCGGCTTGGTCAAAATTGAAAGTCCAGACGGGACAGATCGCACGTTGTCTGCCAAGTTTATTTGTCCGGTTGATGGTTCGTCATTTCCAGAAGTCGAGCCACGGCTATTTTCATTTAACTCTCCGTACGGAGCGTGTCCTGAATGTAATGGGTTGGGGGTGGTTGGTATTTTTCAAAGTGATGAATGTCAGGCGTGTCGTGGTGCCCGACTGCGGCCAGAGGCAATGCGGGTGTATCTTGGTGGTGATGGCAAAAAGGACCTAGGCACAAACATTGTTGGCTTTACCGCCATGACGGTCAAAGAAGCAGTCGACTTCGTTGGTAATCTCAAGCTGACTAAGCAGCAAGAAGCCATCGCTTGGCCAGCCTTGCGGGAAGTTATCGACCGACTAGACTTTATGATGGATGTCGGTATTGAGTACCTGACACTTGATCGTCGTGCCAATACGCTTTCAGGCGGAGAGGCGCAGCGAATCAGGCTTGCCTCACAGCTTGGCTCTGGTCTGGTTGGTGCGCTGTACGTACTCGATGAACCAACTATTGGACTACATCAGCGCGACAACGATAAACTCATCAAGACACTGCATGAATTGCGTGACCTGGGCAACACTATCCTGGTCGTAGAACACGACGAGGATACTATTTACGCTGCTGATTATTTGATTGAAATTGGACCTGGAGCGGGTGTGCGGGGAGGAGAAGTCGTGGTTGCTGACTACTTGCAACCATTGCTAGATGCTAAGACCAACACCAATAATTCTGTTACTCTCGCATACCTACGTGGAGAGAAGAAAATCGAGTTGCCAGAGCGGCGCACTGCGGAGAAAGGCAAGATCCAAATCAAAGGTGGAAAAGCGTTTAATATAAAAAATCTTAACTTAGATATTCCACTGGGCCGGCTGATTTGTGTTACTGGTGTATCTGGTTCGGGAAAATCAACCTTCATGTACGAAATCCTGCACCGTAACCTCAAGGCTCGCCTGGACAAGAAATTCCGCACCGCCAAGGTATACAATGCCAAGGAGATCACCGGTACCGAATATCTCGGCCGAACAGTACTGATCGATCAGTCACCGATTGGTCGTACGCCGCGTAGTAATCCAGCCACTTATACAGGGGCATTTACCCATATCCGGGATTTATTCGCCGCCAGTGGCGAAGCGCGCGCTCGTGGTTGGAAGCCAGGTCGGTTCAGCTTTAACGTTAAGGGTGGTCGTTGCGAAACCTGTCAGGGAAATGGTGTGATTGCGGTAGAAATGCACTTCTTGCCAACGGTGTATGTCACGTGTGACGTGTGTGATGGTAGGCGATTCACCAAAGAAACCCTCGAAGTACGCTACAAAGGGAAAAATATCCACGAAGTACTACACATGACAGTCGAGGATGCATTTACCTTCTACAAGGACATCCCGGCCATAGCCGAGCGCATGCAGGCGTTGCTCGATGTGGGATTAGGGTACCTAGAATTAGGGCAAGCCGCCACGACGCTATCTGGTGGGGAAGCCCAGCGAGTTAAAATCGCATCTGAGCTCTATCGCCCCCACACCATGAAGACCATGTACTTGCTCGACGAGCCAACCATCGGTCTGCACTACGAAGACGTTAAAAAGCTGATCGAAATTCTGCAACAGCTCGTTAATCGTGGTAATACCGTGATGGTAATCGAGCACAACCTTGACCTCGTCAAGAGCGCAGACTACGTGATCGACATCGGCCCAGAAGGTGGTACGGGTGGTGGCAACGTCGTCGCTAAAGGAACACCAGAGGATATCGCCGAAGTAGAAGCCTCACATACCGGAAGATACCTCAAGAAAATTCTGTAAGTCTGCTATACTATATTTTTAGAAGTACGAGGCAACTTAAGGGGAACAAAATGCCACAGCGATGGGAACTGCAGCTAGAGGAAAGGCAAAAACTACAAGCTATGATTAAGGATGGTTATAGTCTTGAAGAAACAAATCGAGCTAAACGTAGGGACTGGGTTACCAATCATTTCTACGGCCGCTCGCCGACAAGTCAGCTCGAAGACAAATACGGTAGTGGTAACTTTCAAACGACAAAGCTTGCAGCCGAATAAAATAAATCGCCCTCTTGGGCGGTTTTCTTATACTTTGCTATAGTACTAGCCATGAATAAGACAGATCTCAGTAATTTGAAGTTACCTGATACACCTGGGGTGTACTTCTTTTTGGGGTCTAAAAAGAAGATCTTGTATATCGGCAAAGCCACGTCACTTCGTAATCGTGTCCGCAGTTATTTCACCGCTGACATCAAAGAAAAGCGTTCTGAGCTGATTGAAAAAATGGTCGTTGAGGCCAAGACGGTGGAATTCACCGAGACCGACAGTGTGCTGGAAGCGTTGATCTTGGAAACTAACCTCATCCGCACCCACAAGCCACTGTATAACTCACGTAGTAAAGACGACAAATCATACAACCACCTGGTTATCACCGACGAAGAATTTCCGCGAGTTTTGGTCGTGCGCGGTAAAGATTTGACCGAAAAGTTTGCCGACGGTGACATCAAGTATCACTTCGGGCCGTTTACCAGTGGTTCGCTGTTTCGAGAGGCGCTCAAAATTGTCCGCAAGCTGTTTAAATTTTACGACACCAAAACACCGGTCGGGAAGGAGACTACCCGGTTAGACAAAGGAAAGATCGACTTCAATCGTCAAATTGGTCTGTATCCAGATGTCCAGTCAAAAACTGAATACGCTCGAACGTTACGGCATATCAAGTTGTTCTTCCAGGGTAAGAAGCAGCAAATTATTAGTGAGTTAGAAAAAGAAATGATGCAGCTGGCTAAACGTGAAGAGTTCGAGGCGGCTCAGGTGCTGAAGAACCGCATCTTTGCGTTGCAACACATTCATGACATTGCTTTAATCAAAGCTGATTCACGAATCTATCGCGATGATAAGCGTATCCGGATCGAGGCGTACGATATCGCGCACATGGGAGGTAAGGACATGGTGGGGGTGATGACCGTGCTCGAAAGCAACGAACCAGCCAAGAGCGAATATCGTAAATTCAAAATCCAGACACTCGATAACGCCAACGATCCTGCCGCCCTCAAAGAAGTACTAACCAGGCGATTAAAACACCCAGAATGGCCGTTACCGCAACTGATCGTAGTAGATGGAAGTACTGCCCAAAAAAACGCCCTAGAGCTCATTTTACGTCAACACGGCATGCTTATTCCGGTAGTCGGGGTCGTGAAGGATGAAAAACACAAACCTATCAGACTTATTGGGCAAAAGAAGATCATTGACGATCACAAACAAGCTATTTTGCTCGCTAACACAGAGTCTCACCGGTTTGCCATTGCGTATCACCGAGACAAAAAACGCAAACAAGCCCTGATGTAACCCTGGTTAGTGTGATGTGGTTGTAGTAAGTATGAACAATGACCGGTTATGTCTCACGCAGACACTCATGCTCACGGGTAACCATAACAACCACATTACTCAAGTGATATAATTAATGATATGAAACGTATAGCAGTACTACGTGGTGGACCCAGTGAAGAATACGATGTATCAATGCTGACTGGTAGAGCAGTACTTGATGCGCTAGCAGCGACCGACTACCGACCCAAGGACATCATGATCTCCAAGACTGGACAATGGTTCGACCAAGGGCGAAAACGCACCCCAGACCAAGCCCTTGAAGGTGTAGATGTGGTATTTATCGCCCTCCATGGTGCGTTTGGTGAAGACGGTCAGGTGCAACGCATCCTCGAGCGTAAGCGTATCCCGTTTACTGGAAGTCCTTCCCTGGCCTCAGGGATTGCTTTTAACAAAGAGCTCACCAAGCAAACCATGCGCCAACACAAGATACACATGGCCAGGCACCGCCGCGTAAACAGAGACGAGAAAGACACCCTCAAGGATGAGGTGGCACAGATAATCGCTGATCTCGGTACCCAATTATTCATTAAGCCGTTGTCCAACGGTTCATCTTTTGGAGCTAGAAAGGTGCTAGAGACTGCAGAGCTATACGATAACCTGGTAGAACTACTCGATCTGTACGATAGCCTTTTAGTGGAAGAGTATATCGGTGGAACCGAAGCGACTGTTGGGGTTTTGTCAGATTTTAGAGGAGAGCGTTTGTATGCGTTACCAGCAATCGAAATTATCCCTCCAATTGACCATGGTTTCTTTACCTACCAAAACAAGTACGATGGTAGTACGACTGAACTAGTACCCGGGCGATTTTCACCAGCTGTCAAAGCCGAGATGACTCGGATTGCTCAATTGGCTCATAGCGAAGTTGGTTGTGACCAGTACTCACGCAGTGATTTTTTAGTTCGTGATAATCAAGTATTTTTCTTAGAAATCAACACGTTGCCAGGTTTTACCAACCAGTCACTGTACCCAAAAGCCGCAGACGCAATCGGTCTTGATTTCAAAAATCTTGTCCGACACTTAATCGACACAGCACGAGTGTAAAACTGCTTGATTTTTATTAGTGGTGCGGTAGTATAGTGGCACTCAAGTTTGAGTGTAGAAAAGATTGAGTATGTGGGCTCTGTAAGCAAAGCTTCCGAGCCCTTCACTCAGAGCCAAAATAAAAGCCAGCTTTTATTTACCCTTCGTTCGGGCTCGTAGCTCATCTGGTAGAGCGCCTCATTTGCACTGAGGAGGTAGCGGGTTCAAGTCCTGTCGAGTCCACAATAAAACAGCCCTTAAGGGCTGTTTTTGTGTGTGGACTCGAAGTAAAGCCTGGGAGGCTTTACGTCAGGACTTGAAAAGCTTTTGAGTCAGATTGTGAGCAAAGCGAAACAATCTGTCCAAAAGGTGTACTGTTCATGTAATGAAAAAGTCCTGTCGAGTCTGAGGGTCGACAGGACTTGAAAAAAGCTTCTGGCGAAGCCGGGCAAAAGACTTTTTGTCCGCACAGAAGCGGCGGGGTAGCGTCGCACAGTATGTATGAGTCCGTAGGACGAAATCGATACTGATGCAAAAGTAACCAAGTCCTGTCGAGTCCGCTGGCGTAAGTAAGAAGGTGGGGGCAACATTGTCTTCGCAATCGAATCCAGCACAACCCTAGTTTAGCTAATAGTATGGCGTCAGTAGTACATTAGCTTGCTATTTGTAGTTATAATTGTACTATTTGGGCAGAAACTGATCTAATGAAAGGAATATCTCATGTACGATCCATTTGCTGACTTTGACTCAACTACGATGCCTAGTGGCCTAAGAGTCCACGTGCTACATAAACCTGAAATACCATTTGCTCGAATGCAGATGGTCATTCACAACGGAACCAATGATGACCCCACAGGAAAGGCTGGTGTTGCTCATTTTTTAGAGCATATGATTTGTGCCAATAGTGGCAAGTCGCTGCCTGAGATGATCAACTACTTTGCTGACGAAGGTGGTGGCTTTACAGCTAATACAAACCATTATCGTACGTGCTATGGCTTTGTGGCGCCAACCAACTCATCAAAATTTGACGAGTTTCTAGAATTTTGGACGAACGCAGTTGTGGTGAATCCAATTGAAAACTTCTTTGAGCGTGAGCAGGGAATTATTCGCAGCGAAATCGCTCGGAGCTTTCCTAGCGCACAGGTGATGCAGAATAATCAAACTGCCCATTATCTAATGTTTCGTGGTGAGCCGTTTGGTGAAGCTGTTTCGGCCCTGGGAACCAAAGAGTCATTTGATTCCATTAAGGTAGATGACCTGCTACTGCAAAAGCAAAAAATGTACCTTCCACAGAATATGGATGTAGTTTGTGTTGGAGGTCTGTCTCTGGAGCAAGTGGTGCGGAAAATTGACAACACTGCTTTGTCCTTGACTAAGACTGGTTGTGCTAATCAACTTCTGATGAAGACATCCATAGTACCATCACTGATTCAGCCACGCTTTGTTGGTGAATGTAACGACAGGCAAAACATGGGGGTCGCAAATGTGCAAAAGGCGTTTATGTTCCCCGGTGTACTGAGCTTCGAAACTGCAGAACTTGCGGCGCGGGTGCTTTCAGAAAAGCTCCTGCAATCACTTCGCGAAGACAGGGGTTTGGTGTACTCGGTGAGTGCCATGGCTGAAAGTTTCGTAGGCTTTACTCTGCTTGGACTCAAAGCAACTGGCTTCAAAAACCATGAACTCAGCCAAGTAGAAGAAGTCATTTCTGATATACTCGAAACCTTTCGCCAAGACGAAGACGCCTTTAGGGAAGCGAAACATCAGCAATTGGTTGACTACCTGGTGATGGATATGAATCTCAAGAGCATCTTGAATAACGTCGTTAAGGATTTGGTACATTTTCGCCGAATCAAGCCCTTGTCGGAAGAAGTCGCTGTATACGAGTCAGTAGAGCATAAAGAACTGGCTCAATTTGACCCGTATTTCACACCAGACAATATGTTCACTTACGTAGCACACAAGTAGCTCAAAAAAAGAACCCTAAAACAACCTCTAGCAACATCGTTGCTAGAGGTTTTTATAATGGGTAGTAGTTCAAATACAAAATAATTCTATGCAGAAATCTGACTACAATTTAGTAAAAGCAGTATTACTTTTCTGAGTGAATGATTCCGTAATGTTTTACATCAACTCGTTTACCTTTCTTAACCCGAGCAGAAGTGAATGTTCCGTCTTGAATGAATCCGACTTTTCCAGCACTTTAGAGACTGCAATATTTTCTACTTCAGTTTCGGCTGATATTCGCACCACCCCGACGGAAGTAAAGGCAAAATTAATGATCGTCGAAATAACTTCTGTGGCCACCCCTTTACCCCAATATTCTTTATCACCAACCACGATACCAATCTCGGCTAGTTTGTGGTGTTCATTAATATCTGTCAGTGCAACCGTACCGATGGTGACTCCACCCTGCGTTTCAATTGACCAGTAATAGCCATCCTCTTCTTCTTCACATTCCTTTATGTATTCATACTGTTCTGCTATGTCTTGAGGCTCGTTCATTGGTTCAGGCATATGAGCTTGAATCTCTCCGTCTACATCCCAGTTCTGCCATAATTCAGCATCTGACTCTTTGAATGGGCGAATGATAAACCTCTCAGTCTGTATTGTTGGTGCTTTCATAGCTTCATTATAGCAAGCGTAGCCACCTCTTGGTTCAGCATTCTGACGAAAGTGCGAATCTATATCTATCTATTGCCAATCAGTAGTTTCGTATCCATCAAAAGTACACAGTTTCAGTTTAATCTGTAGTGCTGTGTGCAGAGAAATGGTACTGTTTATGTATATGAATGGAAGGTACCCCAAAATTAAGACACCTTTTCTAAGTCTTTGCATCATACATCAGCTTGGTATTTCTCTGCAAACTGTCTTGGTGAGACACCATGCGCTGAATGTATCCTCCTTTGATTATA
>Ga0129324_10000494_pt1 | contig 28469 bp, 13 predicted proteins | sample CPBDNA_7_FD_96879 | JGI IMG/M metagenome (GOLD analysis project Ga0129324, IMG submission 96879) | Freshwater to marine salinity gradient microbial communities from Chesapeake Bay, USA - CPBay_Spr_15_0.2_DNA | ecosystem: Environmental > Aquatic > Marine > Coastal | place: USA: Chesapeake Bay...
AAATAACTTTTGATTTCCCTCAAAAATCTCCTTTAAAGTATCCACAAACAAACTCTTACCAAATCGGCGAGGACGGGATAGAAAGAATGCCCCAGGTTGAGTGGTTAAATGATAGACATACTCCGTTTTATCAACATATATACAGTTGTTTTCTAAAAGTTTGCTTAATGTACTTATCCCTAAGGGAAGATTTTTTAGGGCCATCTTAAAATATTTACTTAAAGATACGTCCTTTTTAGAGACGATGCATATAAACCCGTTCTGTAGAGACGATGCATATCAACACCATTCCGCAGAGACGATGCATGATTCGTCTTGTTTGCGTCAGAAAACCCAAACCCAGGCATAACAAAAATACCATTGCGAAGGAACCCCTACCTATTTCCCGTTACCACCAATCCCATTGATTCCAGAAACATGAAAGGGTTATTGCTATAAGACCATTTTAAATATGTGTATCAAAACCATTAGATTTGGGTATTATTATTTCCCAGTATAAACGAAGACGATGCTTGCATGTTTAAAAATAGACGATGCGTGCATCGCCTCTACAGGTTTAAATTAATCCTTTACAAAACACGGACCTATTGACAAACTGTTAAATTCAACTTATTTTATAATCCTCTTGAAATTTAATTTCTCTTGGGATTTTTCCCTTTTTTCAATCAAAATTTATTTGACCCAAAATCACAGCGCGACAGACCGCAAGCCTCTCCCACCAAATATTAAAATGATTAATCCCTAAGGCAACGGACGGACTCGCCGAACGACTTACTGACGCTGTTGTATCTCACCACATCGCCATTGCTGAAGTTCAGGCTGCGGGTAATGGCGTTGGAGGGGCCGTTCTCAGTCGCACTAAAGAAGAAAGCGTAGTTTGTAATATTGTTGAAACTACCATTGCCAGCACGAAAACCACCTGGGAGAGCGGAAAAGCCGAAATCGTTAGTTCCTGTGTTTGTTGTCCATAAAGCATCATTTTTTTTCAGCTTAGTACCTGCAGAAGTGCTCTGTGTTGAAGAAATAGAAGATGTATCAGCTCCTGAATCTATAAATTTTACTAATATATTCCAATCAGAATCTGTTGGAACGTGATAACCCGTTGGGCATATTTTCCTTGAGTCAGTAGCAGCATACCAATTGTATAGAAATCCATAGTTCGTTGCAATCGTACTTGTACTTAATTCATTACCATAAATAGTATAAGCCCCGGTTGTTACTGACCATGATCCTGAAGTTCCTGAAGATCCTCCAGTTGCATTTAATGGAATAGCTGTATTGTCATTGTACTTAGTAACCTTCAGATTTTCCTTTGTCCAACACTGGGTACCAATAGAAACTGTATTGTATACGTTGTTATCAATGTCTGAAACGGTACTTGTTACGCAAGTAAAGGATGGCGCAGTCACACAAGGTACCCCAATACAATTCTCTAAAGCCGCCTTCTTCCAGCGTACTTTAATCTCATCAAGATTATACGAAGCATTTCGTTTTATCTCATTAGGAGATATTTCATTGGATAATAATTCGCCTGTTGGCTTTTCCCCATTTGAATTTACTTGTGCCAAACAAATAACAGGGAGCAATAAGAATGCTAAAATTCTAAACATCATTTAAGTGTTTTTAAGTGAATAATAGCGTCAAATCTGAGGTTAATTATAGGTTGAACCTAATTTTTAACCCTTGCATTCCTTTAGATTGTGACAATCTAAAGGAATTTGTTTTCATTTGACCTTTAAAAATGAAACAGAAGATAAGGAAACCTTCGTATTTTATCAGGCATTAATTTCCCTGATAAAATCCTTCGGCAATTTACATGTGAATTGTTTAAAACTTCGTATAAATGCAGAGTAGGACCTAAACCCACTTTCCGCACCTAAAACCTCAATGGTCTTATCATATTTTTGTTCCCTGCCCAATATTTCCATAGCGTACTCAACCCTCAATCTATTTCTCCAGTCAATATATTTTTCATTATTTATTTGATTGAAAAAATAGGCTAAATGATGCCTGGGAATATCTATGTCCACAGAAAGGCTAATGACAGTTGAATTTGGATCTTTAAATTTGAATTCCTCTTCCCATTTTTGGAGTAATACTCTAATATTCTCAATATAATCCTCATGTAAGGAAATTCTTTCCGTTTCATCAACAACTTCAGATTCATTAACCTCCTCATTTATCTTTACTAAATTTTTCTCAATGGGAATACCATATAATATCTGTGGATATAAAATTAGCCCCATAATCAAAATCAGGAATCCGCTAAAAACGAGCATAAAAAGGATATTTGCCTCCAAATGATAAGTCAATTTATCCTTAGCATTTGGAAATAAAATCAACCCAAATAAAACACCTAAAATGGAAAATGTTACGGCAAAAAAATGAAGCCAGTTATATACTATTTTCTGTTGCTTCAATAACACCATCGATGATGGCATTTTAAATTTACTTTTTAGAATAATATACCATATAGATATTAAATAAATTAAAAAATGAAGACCTTTTAACTTATAATTTACTCTTAATGGCAAAAAGTTATTGTAAGTGGAATAGCTTAAACTTCTCCAGGATTCATTAATAATTTTATCTGCCACCAATAATTTTTCATCCCAACTTAAAAAATTATAAGGTAATCTGCCTAAAAAAATAATGGCGAATAAAATAAAATGTATCCAGTCTTTTTTGGAAAATTGGGTATCATCCTTTAAAATTGATCTTACATATAGGAAAGCTAATGGACCAATGGCAAAGGCTGATGCATTGAAGGGAATACTTAAAATGAAAGCAATGGTGACTTTAGATTCATTGTATAAGTATAAATAATGTGATAAAATGATAAAATTAAATAGAAACAAAAATAGTCCTAAATAAATATTAGCAGATTTATAGCCTTTATTGCATATTCCGGTGATATAGTGCCACCCATTCCGGTGATATAGTGCCACTTTTAAGTGTTAATAAATTGTCTTATTCACAACATATTTATATAAGTAAAAATAGTAATTTATTTCAACCTTTTAACTTTTTCTTTTTCCTCATTGAATCACCATTTAATTCTATTCTATGGGAATTAAATACTAAACGATCCAAAATAGCATCTGCAATGGTACTTTCCCCTATGATTTCATGCCAGGTTTTAACAGGGAATTGAGAAGTGATTATGGTAGATCGACGATCATGTCTTTCTTCTACAATATCAAACAAGGCTTGCCTGGTGTGATTATCGAGTGTATGTAAACCGAAGTCTTCCATAATGAGAAGGTCACAATGCTGGATTTTTTTCAGGAATTTAATGTAGTGGCCCTGGATTTTACTCAATTTAATTTCTTCGTTCAATTTACCGGTATTGAAGTAACTGGTTTTGAAGAGGTTTTTTACAGCAGATTGTCCAATAGCCTGAGCCAAAAAACTTTTACCAATACCACTGGGTCCTGTAATAATGAGATTTTCTCTTTGTTTAATAAATTGTAAGGTTAGCAGTCTTTCAAATACGCTTTTATCAAGGTTTCTTTGGGTAGTGTAATCCATATTAGAGGCCTCTGCGTGGAATTTAAATCCGGCGGATTTGTGCAGATTTTCAATCTTCCTATTTTCTCGTCGGTCCCATTCCGTATCGACGAGCAAAGCCAGAAACTCATCGGTGGTATGCGATGTGAAGAGGTGTTCCGTGAGACTACGATGGTAGATTTCGCTCATTCCAAAAAGTTTGAGCTGTTTCATCTTTTCGATGGTGCTTTGAGTGTTCATTTAGTTTAAAATTTATTAGTTGATTAAATATAAGCCTCAGGGCCTCGAAGATTTTCATGAGGTGTTGTAACAGAAACTTGTACCTCACTAAATAGGTCGGGTTCATTCTCCATCCGATTTTTTAAAATATTTTGGATAATATGAAAAGAAGTCGTGGGAAAGGGTAAAGCCCTTTTACACGCCAATTCAATCTGTTCACAGGTGTACTCTTTAATGAACATAGTAATTCCCATGGCCTGTTTGTATCCAATTTCAGGATAGGTGTTTTTTAAAATCAGCCGAGTGATATACTCTTTTGTATGTGGTCCAATTTTTTCGGCTTTCTCTTGAAAAAACTCAAGATTCCAGCTGGAATAGACCCTGTGATGAGAAGATAAATGTGCCTCGTTAGTGGAATATTTGCCAGCTCGAAAATCCCTTTTATGAAGGGCTATCCGTTGGTTTTGGAACAGTATCTCAATCGTATGACGATTGTAACTTAACTCAACCTGCTGACCAATATATTTGTACGGAACGCTGTAATAATGTCTGTCATCGGATAAATAAACAAATCCCATTTTTTGAACTTTTAATTTTTTAAAATACCGGATACTATAAGGTTGGCTAGGTAAGGGCTGGAGAAATTCCCTTTCAATACTTAAAAAATCGTGAAGTCGGGTACTGTTAGATTGGCTGAAAGTGAAGGTATTATACCTTTCAAGTAAGTTTAAAATCTGTAGATTTAATTCCTTAAGATTGAAAAATGTATGGTTGCTTAAAGGATAAAATATTCTTTGATAAACCAGTTTTACAGCACCCTCTACCATAGCTTTATCCTGAGGAGCATAAGGGCGGGCAGGGTCAACCACACAACCATAATGCAAGGCAAAATCATCGAAGGATTTATTGATTTGAGGAGCGTATTTATGACCTTTACTAACCGCACTTTTTAAATTATCACAAACAATGGCCTGAGGTACTCCTCCAAAATATTCAAGACAATGACCAAGGGCCTCAATTAAATCTTCCCGGTTTTGAGTGAGAACGGCCATGACAAAAGTGTACTGGGAACAGGGAAGAATTCCAACAAATACATTTACTTCAACGACTTCGCCCGTTTCTTTATCTAAAATGGGGAGTTTTTTTCCGGTAAAATCGATAAAAACCCGCTCTCCTGCTTTATGTTCTATCTTAAAACTGCCCTGAATTTTACTTCGCCAAACATTGAAATGATAATTAAATTGAGCATGTTTATAGCCATCAGGATGTTTGTAAAGATATTCTTTCCAAAGGATTTCCAATGTACAACCTGGCTTTTTTAATTCCGAATCAAAATGATTAAAATAAGAGGACAAAATATTGTACCTGTTATGATTAATCTCTGATTTACAAGGAAATAAAACCATTAAAGCGGCATCATCAAGCTCACTTAAATCATTGTAGTCCAACTTGTGTGTCTCAAATATACGGACGTAATCGTTCACCGTATTACGGCTAAGATGGAGCATATCAGCGACTTTCCTGTTGCTGATTCCTTCCTTTTTCAACCTAATTATTTGTCTTAATTCCATGATGTTAATTCTTAATCCTGCCATCGTCAATGTTTTTTTTGACGAGGATAAATAAATCATGAATAATTGGCACAATGGCGACCGGAATAAAAAATAATTTAGGTCAAAACTGTATCCACTGGCACAATAGCGACCGGAATTAATAATTCAGCAGCACGTCATTTAATGGCACAATGGCTACCGGAATAAAATAATTTAGGTCAAAACTTCATCCACTGGCACAATAGCGACCGGAAATAATAATTCAGCAGTACGTCATTTAATGGCACAATGGCGACCGGAATAAAATAATTTAGGTCAAAACTACATCTACTGGCACAATAGCGACTGGAATTAATAATTCAGCAGTTCGTTAATTAATAGCACAATAGCGACCGGAATTAATCTAAAAAAATCAATCCGAAAACCATGTTTTTTTAATTTAATAAACACTTAATAATGGCACAGCATAACCGGAATAACTGGCATCATATTCCCGGAATAGGTGGCATAATGGCGACCGGATTATCCACCTTTATTGTAAACAATTAATAAAACTGAAAAAAAAATGCCAAATCCACTTAATAAGTACATCATGTATCAAAAAATTATATATGGTAGCAACAACACATTTATGGTTTAAAATTAATAATATTAAATGGAGTTTACCCTATAATTTCTATTATAGTGTTAAAAGAATCAAATAATCTTTGTAATGATAAAAATAATATCTTTTCGGGTAACCGCGAGGGTAGGAATTGGGGACAGTTTAATCTTGAGCGCGCAGCAGCGTGTGGTTTGAATCAGGATTTCGAGGATTAACTATAACGTCTCCGGTTTGGGAAGGAAGGTTATTATTAAATGGTGCTTTCATTTCAAAGCTTTTCGCCGCTGCGTTACGCAGCGGCGAAAAGGATGATAAAAAGTAATCCTCTAGGAATGACCATTACTTTCAAACCAAACACGTCCTCTGTAATCCTCAAAATCCTGTAAATCCTGATTCAAAACCGAATGTAAAGGGGTGAATTTCCAAATATAGACCTGTCGCGAAAAAGACGCGAGGCATCGCGTCTCTACATGATGACATTGTGCCGCCATGGGCTTACTCAGATTTTGGGGAAATTCTGCCGCCAGGGGGCTAAAGGGTATATTGGGGAATTTGTGCCGCCAGGGGCATAATGACCAAGAGACGTGTGACCCCAAAGGGGTCAGGAATGAAAAGTGTAAACTTTTTCAGGACAGGTCATTAGGACAATATGGGAAAGTAATCCTCTACGAATGACCAGTGCTTTCAAACCAAAGACGTCCTCTGTAATCCTAAAAATCCTGGAAATCCTGATTCAAAACCAGGTGTTAGGGAGTAAATTTCAAATATAAACCTGTCACGAAAAAGACGATGCGTGCATGTTTAGAAATAGACGATGCGTGCATGTTTAAAAATAGACGATGCGTGCATCGTCTCTACTAATATCCTGGGTTTTGGGTCATTTTTCCTTCACTTAAATCAATTTCTGTTTGTGGAATGGGAAATAATTCATGCTTACCCTTGATAAAGTTCTTACCTACATTTTTCATTACCTTTTCCGCCTGACCCGTTCTCACCAGATCAAACCAACGCTGCTGTTCCATGGCCAGTTCAATGCGACGTTCCTTCCAGATTCGCTCACGAAGGGTTAATTTGTCGGTAAAAACAACATCTGGTAAAACGGTAGTCCTGGTGCCTCTCGCCCGCTGTCTTACCTGATTCAGGTATTTTAGGGCTTCCGTTGGATTATTCAACTCGTTTAATGCTTCAGCGGCTATCAATAACACATCGGCATACCTAAGTATTCTTATGTTTCCAGGACCATTATCCTGCAGTCCGGGATGAGATTCAACCCAGGCCTTTTGATTGTATCTTTCATTTTCCATAGAAGGATTATCTTCAATAACCCCTGACCCGTCGGGAAGTACTTCTCCCACGTATAATACCGTGGCATCGCGACGAGGATCACCAGGTTCATAAGAACGAACCAAATCGTCCGATGGATTATTGAATCCCCAACCCAAATTTGGACTTCCGCGAACCCCTTGAACCATATTAAATACTGTAGCACCTGCGTAAGTTGCCTCTAAAGCAGTAGCTTGAATTTCAAATAGTGACTCTACCCCATTCTCCCCTTCTTTTCTGAAAAGTCTTGCATAATCAGGAAAAAGTGAATATTCCTTGGAATCAATGACCTCTTTGGCCCATTTAGCAGCATTGGTAAAATCGCCTTGAGTTAAAAAGACTTTAGCTAATAATCCAGCGGCAGCACCTTTAGTAACTCTGCCCAGATCAATGGGTTCCATAGCCGATTTAAGAGGTAAACCCGTTACGGCTATATTCAAATCGGACTTAATCTGTTCATATAATTTTTCTATACTTGCCCTTTCCTGCGTGTAAAATTCATCTTGTGTTAATGGTCTGGTAATCAAGGGAACAGAGCCAAACCATCGGACCAGATTAAAATAAAAATGAGCTCTTAGGAAATGAGCTTCACCCATCCATCTTTTCCTTAGTTCCTCATTCATTTTAGGTATCTTTGGAATACCATCAATAGCCACATTCGCTCTGAAGATGGCTTGATAATAACCTCTCCAGGTTTGCCTGATATCCTCTGGATTCCTTGAATCATAAGTAAAATCGTCAAAAGCATTCAGACGTTCTGCATCAGCGGGAAAACTACCTTTTACCGCATCATCTGAAACGATATCCGTCATACCTAAATAGGGAAATGAGACAAAGTCCCAACTCCTCATCTGGTTATAAATGGCGTTAATAGCCCAACCACCCTGCTTCTCTTCCTGAAAAAAATTCTGCGCATTAATCTCGCCCAATGGCTTTACCTGAAGAAATTCTTCCCCACAAGAAGGATAGAAAACAAGGGCAAACATTACAAAAATCAAACGAAATGGAGGAAATATATTTTTCATGTTCTATTATTCTACGAATTAAAAATTACACTGAATACCAAAAACCAAGGTTTTAGACAAAGGATAAATTCCTCTGTCAATACCTACCTGAAGCACATTTTCTGACCCAACTTCCGGGGTATATCCTGAATATTTTGTCCAGGTAAATAAATTATTTGCCGTTGCATATATACGCAATGATCTGATGCCTAATTTTTTAACTAAACTATCAGCTAAGGTATAACCAAGTCCCAGAGTACGCAATCTGAAAAACGAACCATCCTCAAGGAAATGATCTGAAACTACAAAATTTGGGTATCCCCCATTGGTAATTCTGGGATCAGTGGTAGAAAGATTGTCCTTATTCCACCTGTTTAAGAAGGAGGTCTCAAAATTTGGAATACCGAATCCACGAAACATTTTTTTGGCATTTAAAATTTTATTACCATATACCCCATTAAAATCGGCGTTAAAATCAAAACCTCTGTATGATAATTCAAGATTAAAACCATAATTGAACGTAGGTATTGGACTACCTAACCAGGTTCTGTCTTTGGCATTAATAATGCCATCTGCATTAATATCTTCAAAACGCAAATCACCTGGTCTGACAGGATTATTATTAGGATAAGTTTTTATGTCTTCTGCATTTTGATAAATACCAGCCACTTTATATCCAAAAAAAGAACCGATGGGGTAACCAGGTTGTGTCAGTGTAGCAAAATCACCGTTTATCACTACATCTCTCAAAGCATTTCCTGTAGAACCAAGGGAAATGACGTTATTATCGATGAAAGAACCGAGAACACTCAACTTATAATTGAGTTTACCTTCTTTATTTTGAAAATTCAGGGTAACATCTAAGCCTTTATTAACAACATCAGCTGCATTAACATATGGATTTCCCGCTGAACCAACATAGTCAGGAATGGGTACTGGTACCAATATTTTAGTGGTTAACCTATGATAAACATCCACTTCAGCAGTAAGTCTGTTGTCTAAAAACCCAATATCAAAGCCACCATTTAAACTTCTTGATTGTTCCCATTGTAAAAAAGGGTTAGCCAAAGTGACTAAAGAAGCACCAAAAATGAGTGCTTCATCGGGACCAAAAACGGCACTCAAGTTATTAGTAACAGTAGGAATAGCGGCACCGGTAGGAATTTTATCATTTCCTAAGATACCCCAGCTCACTCTAAATTTCAAATTACTTAAGGCTTGCACATTTTTCAAAAAAGACTCTTCTTTTGCGCGCCAGGCGAAGGCAAGCGATGGGAAATTACCACCTCTTTTTTCACTTCCAAATTTAGATGAACCGTCTCGTCTAAAACTTACGGTCAGTAAATATTTATCTTTAAATGCATAATTTGATCTAAAAAGATAAGATTCATAACGCTCCGGCGTATTTGCCCCCTGATAATTAGTAGCTGTTTGTGCATCACCCGCATTTAGATAATAAAAATCTTCGGTATCGCCAATCAGTCTATTTCTGGAACCTCCCATAAATTCACCTTGTCTGCTCTGAACGGTATAACCTGTTAACAAAGTCAATCTATGTTGTTTAAAATCCTTTTGAAAAACGGCTGTATTTTCCCACTGCCAATCTGAAGATTGCGAATTTCCTACAAACAATCTACTCTCTGGATTTTGTTGTTTATCATTTACAAAAAATTGAGGTTCAAAACTTTTACTCTTGTTAGAAAATGAATTGAATCCAATACTACTTTTTAGCGTAAGATTTTTCAAAGGATTAACATCGATAAAAGCATTTCCCGCCATTTGCTGACCATTTGACCTGTTATAGGCATTGTATTTCAGCTGCGCTGTTGGGTTACTCACATTGGACAAGGTAGAAGTATTTCCAAAATTTCCATCTGCATCCACTGCAGGGGCTGTAGGATCGGCAGCATAGGCATTAAAAACGATACCCCCTGGTTCGCGATTTGCTGCAGACTGTACGAACGAAATATTATGACCTATTTTAACAAAAGATGCCAATTGGTAAGTGTTGTTTATGCGCAAAGAGTAGCGATTAAAATAAGATGATTTAATAATACCGTCTTGTAAAAAGGCATCACCACTAATACTGTAGGTCATTTGCTCTGAACCACCGCTAACTTGTAGATTATAACTGCTAAAAGCTGCATTTCTATAAATTTCATTTTGCCAGTCTGTTCCCTGACCTAAAGACCCAGGATTAGAAAAAACGAGTCTGTTAGATAATTCGTTGACTAACAAGCCATATTCACTGGCATTGGTCAGCGATAATAATTTTGCAGGTTGTTGCACCCCTTGCCAGGCATTAAAACGTATTTGCGCTTTTGTATTTTTCGAACCTTGACGGGTTGTAATAATGATAACACCATTAGCGCCTCTGGTGCCATAAATAGCCGCAGCGGAAGCATCTTTCAGTACTTCCATGGATGCAATATCAGTAGCATTTAAAAAATCGATATTATCCAGAATAAGCCCATCCACCACATAAATGGGTGAGGCACCGTTGAGGGTACCTGTTCCACGAATTCTGACAATAGGAGCTTCCCCAGGACGCCCACTGCCAGAAACAACCTGAACACCGGCAATTTTGCCTTGTAAGGCCTGAGTAATATTTGCCGAGGCAACTTTTTGCAGATCTTCCGATTTTATAGAGCTAACTACACCCGTCAAATCGCTTTTTCTTTGTGAGCCGTAGCCAATGACAACGATTTCGTCTAGTAATTCAGCAGATTCATTCAACACCACATTGATTTCCGACAAGCCATTAACGCCTATTTCCTTAGAACCATAACCAACGTAGGAAAAAACAAGAATAGATTGATTGTCAGCTACTTCAATGCTATAACTACCTTCGATGCCAGACAAGGTACCTGCACTTGTATTTTTCACCATAACATTCACGCCAACCAGTGATTCACCTTTTTCGTCGGTTATTTTTCCTTTCACCCGAAACTGAGAAAATCCTGAAAAAGAACACAGTAGAAGAATATTTACAGCGAATAGACTTCGAATGAAAAACTTATTTGTGATATAAAACATCATAGAATTAAAATTTTAAGCTAAATCATTGGATTATTGAACCAAAGAAAATTGAGTTTTCAAGGTAGCTAAGGAATTTCCACCGATAAATACCTCAAAGGCACCAGGTTCCCAAACGGGTAAATTTTGTGGATTATAAAAGGTAAGATCATTTACAGAGAGGCTAAAATTAACGGTCTTTTGCTCACCAGCCTTAAGATTTATTTTTTCAAATCGTTTAAGCTCTCTCACTGGTCGTGTAACACTGGCAACTACATCTCTAATGTATAATTGAACGACCTCTTCACCAGCAAAAGCACCTGTATTTTTCACAACCACAGAAAATTCAACCGGACTATTCTTCGTCATTATTTTATCATTCAAAGCGATGGACGAATACTCAAATTGGGTGTAACTCAGTCCGAAACCAAAAGGATAAAGCGGCTCATTGGGACTATCCAGGTATTTTGAGGTATATTTATTTACTGCATCAAAAGGTCTACCTGTTGATTTAACATTGTAGTGAATGGGAATTTGCCCCATATTTTTTGGAAAAGTCATAGGTAATTTGCCGGAAGGGTTATACTTTCCGAAAAGCACATCAGCGATAGCATTTCCGCCTTCGGTGCCTAAAAACCAGGTTTCCAAGATAGCCTGCGCGTTCAAATCCACCTGATCGAGAATGAGGGGTCTTCCGTTCATCAATACCACAATAATTGGTTTTCCCAACGCGGAAACGGCCTTTAGCAAGTCCTCTTGTACACCAGGCAGACGAATATCCGATCTACTTGCTGCTTCACCGGACATGAGGCCTTCCTCTCCCAGCGCCAAGATAACAATATCTGCTTTCTTAGCAGCAGCCAATGCGGCATTAAAACCAGTCTTATCATTTCCAGTTATATTACAACCTTTGACCACTTGAAGGAGAGAAGGATTTTTTATTTGGGCTAATAATCCTGATTTTAGTGAAACACAATCGGTATCAACCCCCGATGCTGACCAGGAACCTAATAATTCCTTTTGCGTTTCTGCCAAAGGACCAATCAAAGCTATTTTTTGACCCTTATTTACATCGATGGGAAGAATATTCCCTTGATTTTTTAGTAAAACGATTGATTTTTTTGCAACATCCCTTGCAGCTGCCCTATTGGCTGGAGAAAGAATAGTTTGTTTTTCCCTTTCAACATTACAATAACGATAAGGATCTTCAAATAGACCTAAATCTTCTTTAATTTTCAGAATACGCTTTACACTTTCGTCTATTAAACGCATTGAAATTTGACCAGAACGAACCTGTTGAAGGAGATATTTATAATAAACGGCCCCCTGCATATCCATATCAACGCCAGCTTTTGCGGCCATAAGACCTGCGTCGGCTTCATTGGCAGCTACGCCATGAGCGACCATTTCATTAATAGAAGTATAATCAGTCACTACAAATCCATCAAATCCCCATTCATCCCTTAAAATTTGTTTCAACAAAAAGGTATTTCCGGTGGCAGGCACGCCGAAAACGTCATTAAAAGAAGTCATAACCGATTTTGCTCCGGCATCGATGGCCGCTTTGTAGGGAGGCAGATAAATTTCCCTGAGCGTCATTTCAGACATATCGACCGAATGATAATCTCTACCTGCCTGAGGGGCGCCATAAGCGGCGAAATGTTTAACGCAAGCAAGCATAGAGTTTAAATCTTTAAGATTATCCCCTTGAAAACCTTTAACTCTGGCTGCAGCAATTTTAGCCCCCAGGTAATGGTCCTCACCGGCACCTTCTGCTACCCTACCCCACCGTGGATCTCTGGAAACATCGACCATAGGAGCAAAAGTCCAATGTAAACCTGCCGACGTTGATTCGTCAGCGGCAACCCTGGCTGATTTTTTAATAGCCTCTAAATCCCAGCTGGCAGATTCCCCTAAAGGAATGGGGAAAATAGTCTTATACCCGTGAATAACATCGTAACCAAAAAGAAGGGGGATACCCAATCTGGTTTCATTCACTGCAATTTTCTGAAGTTCGCGGGTATAAGCCGCTGTATGGGCATTAAAAATAGCTCCACATCGACCATTTTGAATGTCCTCTTTATAGTTAGCACGCAAAGTGGGACCTGTAAGTTCCCAATCGCTGGTAAATAGCGTCATTTGACCTACTTTTTCCTCTAAGGTCATTATAGATAACAGAGAATCGACTAAACCCACTGGTTGATTTGCCGCGGTGAAATGTTCACGAAAGAGCTGATCAAACCTAAGAAAGTGAGATAAAAAGATAATCCCACCCAGGCCTAAAAGTCGAAAAAAAGTAATTTTTGGTTGCATTACAAATATCATTAAAGTTAAACAAAGAACCCGACAAGATTATTGAAGCCAGCCCCCTTTAAATCCCGCTTTTAATAATCCTCTCTTTATGTGTGGATTTTTTTTCATTACATTCCAAATGAGACCCGTTTGATAATTCTCCATTTGTAGAAGAATCGGTCCCTGGTCAATACCGAGATAATCCTTGTCGAACCAACCGTAAGGCTGACTGGCGTTAAAGGTATAGGTCCGGTTAAAAGCATCTTTAAATCCGAATTCACCCACCAAATTATCAGAGTAAGTATTCCATAAATGCGCCAATGTTGGGATACACACTTCCGGAGCATAAGGAATGGATCCACCAGCCGCGGTTGGAGCAATGGTACCATCGTCCACAATACGGGTAGCGGCCGCGCCCCTTGCACTATATTCCTGAAAGTTTATTTCCTGACCTTTCCACACTCTTTTATCATAAGCGGGCCCATCACAAGCGGTTAAACCCCATTCCAATGCAGAATATCCCTCAAATTGTTTTGGATTCCTAATACAATAAGCCTGATTAGCCAGGGTAGCTCTCCGGGTATTTTCAGCATAATCAATCCCTTTTTTCTGCATATACGGATCTTTTATACCTTTAAAATCAATATATACATGACTGTATTGATGACCAAAAAGCGGTTCAAAATTTACATAATCGTACCCTTCAAAGGAATCCCACTGGTAAGTTTCGCACCATTTCTCCCAACTATTGCTAGGAATGGGGTGAGTTGGAGACCCCATAGCCATAACGAGCAGAACCATCGCTTCATTATAACCTTGCCATTCTGACTTAATAAATCCCGTTTCAGGATGCCAACCCATAGACATGTGAGGATTATTATTCATGGCCCAATCCCAATCTACCCGTCGATATAATTTATCGGCTAATTGCCGGATCTTTTTCTCTGTTGGATTTGGAGCATCGAAATAGCTCATTGCAGCTAAAACGCCAGCCATGAGCAGCCCCGTATCAATGGTTGATAATTCAACATTTTTAAATCGTTCCGCTTTATCCAGCGTTAAAAAATGATAAAAAAAGCCTTTAAATCCGCTAACACCTGTTGGTTCGGGTCCTTGTTTAAGGCCATATAAAGCCTTTAATGTTTTAAGCGTGCGTTCTGCAGCAGCAGACCGCGATATATATTTATTTTCTGCTCCAACGATATAGGAGGTAATTCCAAAGCCGGTAGCGGCAATACTTGAAAAAGTCAATGAGGGATATCTGTCAGGCACCTGACCAAAGGTAGGATCTGCCAGTTTCCAAAAATAATTAAACGTTCTTTCCTTTAACACTTCATTAGAAAAGGGAGGAAGAGGGGCTTGTTGAGCATTAAGATCAACAGAGCCAAAAATTGAAAAAACCAAACACAAAAACAAGCATCGAAAATAAGTCATAGTTAAAGCATAAAAATTAGGAAATGATAAAAAAAGGGCGATGCTACCCGCTGAGGGTAAAATCGCCCTTAATTATTATTCTTTCATAAACCTTGCATTTGAAATAAGACTACCTTCTTTTGAGAAGCCAGCCAGTATATAAATTCCTTTCTGCAAATGAGAAATATCCAGTGACATGGCGTCTTGTCCAGCTACTTGTATAATACCTTGTTGTTGACCCAATGCATTATAAATAACCAGATTGTTCACCTTGTTCATATTTCTAACTTCCAGACGATCGGCTGCAGGATTAGGGAAAATGGTCAGCGGATCAATATTTACTTCGACGTTAGGCGTTGGTGTTCCACAAGTCGCATTACCAATGGCAATATCATCGAAATAATATCTTTTTTCTGTAGTTGGCGTATTATCAAAATTCATGATTAATGTAATCACTTGATAAACAGCATTATCTGGAACTTTTTCGCTAAAATCCCAGGTAAGTGTTTGCCATTGATTTGGGGTAGTATATTTCACCTTGGTATCACCCGTTTGAGGTTCACCATTCACCCCTCTTTCCAATTTGAATACTACTTCAGCTGCTTGATCCATCCAAACCTTCATAGATATTTTCTTACTGTTGTTTGGCACAACAATAGTAGCAGGTAAACCAGTAGCAAACATACCGGCAAAAATTTCACCTCCTGGCCTTTCTATGAATTCACCTACTTTATTAGACATATTTATGCCACCTTTTTTAGGGTTGTCGATTACAAAATCGACTTGTTTACCGTCCAAATCGCCATTAGCAAAATATTGGAATTTGCCAAGATTGTCCAGTGGCGTTTCAAAAGTAGAAATACAACCAGTGTAAGGAGCGCGCACGAATTCGAGATCATCCATAAAATAAGAAAGAGGTACGGCAGGCATTTTTCCAGGATTGAAGAAAACGACTAATTTTTTGTTACCCTTTCCGACAGCACCTTTAAAGTCGATAAGGTATTCAACCCATTTTTTTGCATTGGCAGCTTTAACCTCAGACAGAACTTCAACTTGTTGTCCGCCTTCCAATTTGAACATTAAAGGAACGGCAACAGGTGACCATATTTTCAACTTAAGTTGATTTTGCACACTCAAGTCAATTTCCTTTCCAAAATCCCATACAATAGCGCCCCACTCATCCAAAGGATCGTTATATTTTCCAACTTTATCGTTCGCAGATGAATTGATACCCGATGCATCAGGATTTTTAATTACCTCAAGAAAATCACCTCCTGTTGTAGAAGCTACGGCATTTCTCTGGCAATCAAAATCATCTACTATACCTGCTACAGGTACAGTTCCTTCACAAGGATTAACCGTTGCTTTAGTTTGAGAAAGATTGTCGAAATACCAGGTATCAGCAGCTGCCAGAGCAGGGTCAAAAATGATTTCCACCGTTTCAAAATCGGTAATCGCTTTGAAATTATCAAAATTAAAAGAAAGATCTACCCACTTTTTCGTTTCGGTAATTGGTCTGTTCACTTCTTTCAATCCCTGAGTTGCAGAATTCAACCTCAAAGTCAATGATTTTGCACCAGCGGGAGCCCAAACATGCAGATTAAGCTGAGGTAAATCCGTTAATTTAAATCCGGTTGGAAGCAATGCTTTAACACCACCTAAGGCAGATGAACCTTTTTTATAAGAACCAACATTAGTAGAAGTATTAGCACCTGATTTATCAGGGTTTACGATTAAACCATTGAATTTTCCAAAAACCGCTTCTGCGCCGAAAGTTTCCCATGCCAATTTAGCTTTAGGCTCAAAATCTTCCAGCAAACCTGAAGGTTGAGCTTCAAGTTTCATATCATCTATATAATAGGTATCATTAGCGCCAGGATTTTTTCCTGCATTAAAGAAAAGCACTAATTTCTTATGGCTATTTCCTGCTTCACCACTGAAATCAACTTTATACTCTACCCATTTATTTAACTGAGTAATAGCTATCGGCGCCTCTTTAGCAGGTGAAGTTCCACCTTCCAATTTAACTAAAAGATTACCAGCAACGGGAGCCCACACTTTAATTTTGAATACATTTCTGTCGCCCAATGGAATATTTTCACCATAATCAACAACCAATGCATGCCATTCTCCGCCTGTATCTTTGTATTTACCTACATTGGCACTTTCATTTACTGAGGAAGGATCTGGATTTTTAACAGCAACAACATCATCCCATCCTGGCATAGCATAAGAGATATTACGTTGACAATCAAAATCGTCGAGTACTTCAATATTTTTTGCTACCCCTGAACATGCACCAGATTCTACGGCAACCAAGTTATCAAAAAGATAGGTATCCTGAGAATCAGCGGTACCAGGGTCAAAGAAAATGATGATTTTTTTAAAATCTTTTTTCGCTGCCGCTCCACTAAAGTTGAAGGTATATTCTACCCATTGATTTGCAACGGCAATTTTCTTTTTTTCTTCAATATTTCCGGAAGCTCCTTCCAATTTTAGTAGGAACGAAGTAGTCACCGGTGATTTAACATGAATTTTAAACGTATTATAAACGGTTAAATCTAAAGGTTGAGTCAATTCAGCAATGAACAGACTGTATTCAGCACCCTTCTTTTTAGTGTAGGCACCTACTTTTTTACTTGCGTTAAGTTTTAGTGTATCTCCACCAGGAAGATTATCCACCAAGGCAAAGGCACCATCGGCTGCCTTCCAGGGTAATTTCGCAGTAGGCTCAAAGTCTTCTAACACTAAGCTGGTTGGTCTGGCTTCGAAACGAAGATCATCTATAAAATAAACATCATTTGCACCGGGTAATTTTCCAGCATTAAAGAAAAGGACTAATTTTTTATGTTTAGCTGCCACTTGAGAGGTAAAATCAACGGTGTATTCCACCCATTTATTCAACTCCGTTATTTGCACTGGCACCTCTTTAGCTGGAGAATCTCCGCCCTCTAATTTAAACAAAAGCATTCCAGCGACAGGCGCCCACACTTTTATTTTAGCTTGACTTAATCTATCTAAAGGAATATTTTCACCATAGTCAAGTACCATAGCATGCCACTCAGAATCTGTATCTTTGTAGCGTCCTACTTTTGCACTGGTATTAATGCCTGATTTATCAGGATTCACCACGGCGGTAAGGTCGGTCAAACCAGGAAGAGCTACCTGAACATTTCTCTGACAATCGAAATCGTCCCAGATGGCAGCATTTCTTGCCACCCCTTTACAGGCACCAGATGGCTCAATAACCAAATTATCAAAAAGGTACGTTGCTCCGGAGGTATCTACACCCGGATCAAAAAACAAAAGGATTTTGTTTAATTTACGATCGGCGGCGGCACTAAAATTGAAGGTATATTCAATCCATTGTCCGGCTACAGCAATGTTCTTTTTTTCCTCGATAGGAGCGGAAGAACCCTCCAATTTTAGAATAAAGGAAGTAGCAACGGGTGCTTTAACCATAATCCTTACCTGATTATTTGTTGTCATATCTATTGGAGCACTAAGTTCCGCTAGAAATAAACTGTAGGCAGAGCCCTTTTTCTTGGTATAGGCCCCTACTTTTCCCCCTGTATTGATACCGAGAACATCTCCACCTGCAGGGTTATCGACCACAGCAAATGAACCTTCAATCGGATTCCAGGGAAGTTTAGCAGCGCCTTCAAAATTTTCCAGTACTACCTGAGCCTGACCCAGGAAGGGCAGCACCAGCAGCAGCATTTTGAGTAAACTTCTTTTCATCATAATGACACGTTTTGAATAATGTTAATTAATGTATAAAAACAGGCATTGCTGCCTTTTCTTGATTCGATTGCATGAGCAGAAGGAAGCTTCCACGTAAATGACCCGGGAGGTTTAATGTTTCTTGAGAGGCAGATAAAAACATCTCTCTCTTTTCCCATTTATACATTTCCTGCCCCTGCATGTTTAATAAAGAAAACGTTACACCTCCCTTTATTAATTGATTTACATATACTTGAATAATACCATTGGTCACTGGATTTGGATAAATAGAAATGTTTCCACGGTCTAATAATCCAACACGATTTGAACTAACCACTTTAGAAAACCCAATCTGGTCGAGCGCCTTATTAATCTCTGGATTTTTCATAAAAGATTCCCAAATTTTTCCGCTCCGATAGTTTTCAATCATCACTAAAATAGGTCCCTGGTCTATGGCAAGATATGAGTCAGCAAACCAGTTTTTTTCCAGATTGAATGCATCATAAAAGCCCATGGGACCAAATAAATCTTTACCATGCTGATGATAAAAATGCTTTAGAGCGGCTATAGATTCCTTTGGGGTATAAACAATACTGCTCAATGCTGCGGTAGGAGCAATGGTCCCATTATCGCGTTCAGGGGTAGGTTCGTGAGCCAAATACCCAACAATAGGGTCGTCGCTGGCCGTCAAACCCCAACTATTCTCACCATAGCCTTTAAAATTTTTTGGATTTTGTATCGAATAGGCCCTGTTAATGAGCGTATGATTAGTGTTATGTATAAAATATTCGGTATAAGCGTCCCTTTTATCCCTGGGATCAAAGCCAAGAAAAGAATAATGAGCAAAAAACAGCGGTCCACCTCTAAAACTGCCGATATCCAAACGATAGCCGAAAGAAGTTAATCCCGACTTATAATTTGACCCTGCCCAACCTACATGGTATAAATTGGCAGAAATAGGATTCACGGGTGCTGCAATAGCTAATATATAGGTAATAAGCGCTTCATTCCAACCGCGAAGTTGAAAATTCATAGCAAACTGGTGAACAGGAGACCAATGCCAATAAAGCACATTCTGATTTTGCTGTCTGTGCCACTGCCAATCAACGGCTTCCCAAAGGGCTGTGATTTTGGATCTCAACTGCCTTTCATCCTCTATTTCCGAATCAAAATAGCCTCTTGCTGCCAATAAGCCCTGCATCAAAAAGGAGGTTTCAACCAAATCACCTCCATCGTCACGGGTACTAAAAGGGATAACTTTCCCTGAATCCCCATTTAGCCAATGCGGAAATACCCCTTTAAATCTGTCACACGATGCCAAAAAGGTAACTATTTTATGTAAGCGATCCAGTGCTTGCTTACGCGTTATGTACCCTCGTTCAATACCCGTTAACAAACCCATAATCCCCATACCACTGCCACCGGTGGTTACCAGATTGCCGGAAGTATTTCTTTCCCTGGACATGCCACTTGAGGGATGAGCAAAATCCCAGAAATAGCGAAAGGTATATTCCTGCACCATATCCAGATATTCGTCATCTGTAAATTTGACTAATCTTGCATTTTTTGTTTCATTATTCTCGTTGAAAGCACCCTGACTATTCAATGCTACTATTTTGTAACTATAAGTGATGGCAGTATCGATATTTTGTGGATAATCGAGATAGAGCGAATCCTTACCAGAAATTAAAGGTAGTTGAATGAAGGTTTTCCACTGATCGGCGGAACGAAGTATTTTAAACTGCGCTGGAGCGGGATTAGCAGGAATTTTCCAATGCAATGCGATGTGAGCGGGATAAGATTTAACGCTAAATGAAGTAACAGATGCAGGAATGTCTTCAATAAAGGTTGCAGCTTTAAAAGCTTTTACCTCATCTACCAATAGAATATGCGCCGAATTATCCGCAGTATTTTGTCCGAAAATGACTGCTTTTATTTGATTCCATTGCAAAGAAGAACCTGCAGTTTCTGCTTTTAGTGTAGCAATGGGTATATTAACCAGCTGCCATTTTTCAGCAGGTAAACTTTGCACAAACTGAGAAAGTGGAAACTTCTTGCTTTTTGTATTGCCGGGCGCGCCTTCAAAAAAAAGGTATGGCATATTTGCTTTGTCCAATCCATTTTTTGAAAACAAAGCAAAGGAGAGGGTATCCATTTTGCTAAGGTCGAGGAATGGAAACCCTGGGGCAATAATCAACGCAGACCAATCTCCCCCTGCGCGAGAAATCCATTGAATACGAAGACTATGTTTCCCCTGATAAGCAGGTATAGAAAGTTCTATTGGAATTTTATCATTTGTCGAACCTGCCTGTTCGATATAACTATTTCCGGACTTAAAGGCTAATCCAGCGTCATAAAAACTACCGTGATTGCTTTCTCTAAAAAAATAAACCTCCTGTTGGGCCAATAGAGGTGCCCACCCAATTATTATAAGACCTAAACAATACGCCAATCTACCAAAAAGTAGTTTTACCATTCGAAATTTTGTTTGGCAAATACAACCCGCACTTGCTTCTTGAAAAGTATTTTACTCCTTTCAACGTACAAGATGCAACTATTGGAGATAGTAAGTACGAAAAACCACTACACTACTACTACGCCATTGAAAAAAAAATAACAAAATGGGCAAAGGTAGCGCAGACAGATTTTGGGTGGTGAGAACTTAAGGCAATCAATAGTCTATCATAAAATTGGTGAGATTATCGTCCTCCTCCAAATTCATTTTTTTACGAAGTCTGTAGCGCTTATTTTCTACACCACGGATAGAAATATTCAATAAGGGAGCAATCTCTTTGGATGATAGGTTCATTTTAAGATAAGCTGCTAATTTCAGGTCACCAGGGGTCAGATCAGGAAATTGATATTTCAGTTTTTTAAAGAAAATGTCATGGACCTCGTTAAAATTACTTTCAAAAATTTGCCAATCCTTTTCATTTTCCAGTTGATTATCAAGAATGTTTATTAACTTTTTATAATGACCATCAAATAACTTAGATGAGGACTCCGATTTCATTATGTCAAGTTCTTCCTTGACACTGAGCAATGATTCATTTTTGTGAATCAGGGTAAAAGTAGCATTGGCCAACTCGCGGCTTTTATTTAGGTTATCAGCTTCCAATTGTTCATTTTTTGCTTTAACAACCTGCTGCTCCAGTTCAAATTCCTTTTTCTTAATTTGTTTTTGGTGTCTTATTTCAATACTTTTCAGGTAAGTTTTAAGAAGAAAAAAGAGAAGGGAAAGCGAAAGAAAAATCATTCCTACTTTAAAAAAGACGGTTTGGTACCATTGTGGTAAAACAAAAATGGTTAGTCTCAGTATTTTTGGAGAAACATTAGCTTGAATTTCAAGTATATAATCTCCTGGTGACAAATTATTCCAGTTAAGGGACCTCAATACCTGCCAGGTCGACCAATTGTCTTGCCATCCAATCAATCGGAATCTGAATAAAACACCACTTTCAAAGGAAGGAAATCCAAATTTAACGCTCAGATTATAACCTGAGGGGGGAATTTCCACCCCTTCCGTGTTGCCATTATTCACCCAATTCAAAATAACTGGCTTCCCATCTTTTGATTGAGCCTTGAGATCACTGAGGAGGGGAGAAATAAGTTTGTTTTTTAGAAAAGTATTTTCAAATTTATATTTAGGAATCAACGCGTAACCATCTTCCAAACCAACAAAAAATTCCTCCTTATTCAAATTTACAATATGTTCATTTTCCGGAATCATAGCAATAGGATGAATAGCCTTTATTTCATTATTTTTCCAATGCTTCAATTGATTATTCTTGTAGGTAAAACTTTCATTTTCTGCTTCCAGCCAAATAGCACCTTTTTCCAAAGAATGTTCTTTCCATGGCAAAAATCTTTGAGAAGTTTCATCGTAATAATAATTCATATCTCTTGAATGCACTACCAGCGTATCTCTGAAAAGGCGAATATCCAATCTGGTCTGGTCTGATAGCCCATCCTTCTTATCTAGTTTTACCTGAGATACTACGGCGCCTTTACGCCAGTCAATCTTTAGTTTATAAAGACCATTATTAGCATGTAATGCCCAAAAATAATTATCACCCGCTGGTAATATTTTTCTGATAGGCTCATTCAGACCATCTAATCTTTTGTTGAATGTCCACTGATTATTTTGAAGAGTAAATAGGGTAAGACCTGTGTAGGTAGATTGTAATAATTCATTTTTTTTACCTGGGATTTCACAAAATGACCATCCCCCGGTAATATTTGAAATAAGCTTAGGTTTTCTATTTTCCAATAAAAAAGTACCACTATTGTGTCCGCACAAGAGTTTATTATTCTGTTTCAACAACTGCCAAACCTGTCCCTGTGTGCCTTCAATAAAAGCAAATGGCTTTTTATCTACCTTATTTTTAACAAAAACCCCTTGATTTGTGCCAACATAAAATAAATTTCCATCCATTATGGCCGTGTAAACTGTACCCAATACACCTTTAGTATCACGGTAATAAGAAAGCGGAGAAGAACGGTGAATAAAATCGATTCCTTTATCTAAACCGACCCAAAGATTTTGTAATTTGTCTTCAAATAAAGAAAGTATCGTATTATTTTGAAGCCCATTTTCTTTATTCAAATGAAGTTTTAACTCGCCATTTAAGTCCATAATAAACAATCCATCCAAGACCGTACCCAGGGCAAGACTTCCATCTTTCAATCTAATAGCCTTATTGAGTTGTTTTTGTTTTAAGACCTTATTCAAAGGATTTTCCCAGGGTTTAAACACACGACCATTGTACCTGAAAATGCCCGCAAGCTGGGTGCCAATCAACCAATCGGCCTTATCCTGAAGAATAAAGGAAATGGTTTCATTTTGCAGAATCTCACTATTTTTAATCCAACTAAACGTATTATCTTCCTCATTTAGAAGAAATAGTCCTTTACCTATAACAGGAACGACTATTTTATTTCCCACTTTCTGGAGAAACATAATATTTCCGGGAGGAGTAATTCTGGAAACTTTTTTGTTATTCCATTTATAGATTACAGAAAAAGACTGAAAATACAGCGCTCTATTCTTTTCTAAAATATGCCAGAACTCCTCTTTCAGATGCAGAGAATCCAGGTTATTTGCCGCTAAATCAAGGTAATGGAAATGACCAAATTTGTCTTTCTCCCAATAACCAAAGGTTCCAACACTGCCTGTAAACACTTTATTTTGGTAAGAAACAGAGAGGGATCTAATAATTTGACCTTTCGGCAACTCAAATTTCCTCCAATTCTGTCCATCTGCAACGAGTAACCCAGCAGAATTTGCCGAAAATATGAAGCCGTCTGATGATTGGCCTAGGCTCCAATTCTGATTCAAACCTTGATAATCATTTCTTGAAAAATGCGATATGAAGGGCGTTTCCTGTGCGAAAAGAGCATAAGAAAAAAGGATGAACAGGCTTAATAATTGGTTTTTTCTATGGACCATAACCTGAAGATAGTCAGTAAAGGATTAAATAATGACTGATAATGCAAAGGCTAATATTATATTTGCTATGCAAAGTTTACAATAATACAAAATTAAGCAAGGAATGAAAAATATGATTTTCCTATTGTTTCCCTTATTTTTATGTGGAATCAATAAAATAGAGGCACAGGAATCCCTTCGTGCTTTCCAAAAACGAGAATTTTTGGACAATAATGGAAATAGAATGCCCTACCGTATTTTATTACCTATAGATTACGATTGCAGCAAAAAATATCCATTGCTTGTTTTTTTACACGGTTCAGGAGAGCGGGGTGATGACAATGAAGCACAGATGAAGCATGGTGCTAATTTGTTTTTAGAGGAAAGCACCAGGAAAAATTTCCAGTCTATTGTTGTTTTTCCACAATGTCCTGCAGGAGAAAGCTGGTCAAGTATGGAATCTGATTCCACAGGGAAATGGGATTTTCCTTTTACGCAGGAACCGTCTAAGCAAATGAAATTACTCAGTGGATTATTGGGTCAGTTAATGGTCAATAATTGCGTGGACGAGCAAAAGGTTTATTTAGGAGGATTATCTATGGGCGCCTTCGGAATACTAGAGTGGATGGCCAGAGAACCTAATAGATTTGCCGCTGCTTTCCCCATCTGTGGGGGTGGAAACACCCTACTTACCTCCATTTACGGTGGCAAAATACCTACCTGGTTTTTTCACGGCGACGCAGATAATGTAGTTCCGGTAAGTTATTCCAGAGAACTTGTCAATAAAATAAAAGCTGAAAAAGGAAATGTACGCTACACTGAATACCCTGGCGTAGGACATGATTCCTGGAATAATGCTTTCAAAGAACCTGAGCTTTTTTCCTGGCTATTAAAAACCACAAAATTCGATCCAGCTAATGTCAGCAGTATTCCCTCCTACTCTGCAAAGAAAATGCAGACGTTCACTTATTTCAACGATGGAAAGGATAAACTTGAACTGGATATTTACCTACCTGATATTCAGGCTGTTGATAAAAAATTACCCCTGGTTTTATATGTTCATGGCGGAGGTTTTTCCGGAGGGAATCGAATAGACCCACTCATTTCTAAAATGGCAACTGAAATGAATGCTGCTGGCTATGCTTTTGTGTCTATGTCTTATCGTTTGCTTATGAAGGGAAAATCGTTTGGATGTGACCAACCTGCTCATCAAAAAATTATGGTTTTTCAACAATCCATGATAGATGTCAGAAGAGCCACTGCCTATTTGATGACCCAACAAAATGAATTTAATCTGGATATATCCAAGGTAATTCTGGCAGGAAGTTCTGCAGGAGCGGAAGCCGTTTTACATACCGCCTACTGGCCTGCTGCTAATTTACCATCAGAAGCCCTTGTTTTACCTAATGATTTTAAATATGCGGGAATCATAAGTATGGCAGGAGCGTTGATTGACCCAACGATGATTACGGCTGAAAATGCCCTACCCTCTTTATTTTTCCATGGCACCTGCGATGCTTTGGTTCCTTTTGATATCAGATCGCACCGTTTATGTAGCCCTGGACAAAGTGGCTATTTACTTTTACACGGTGCGGGGGAATTAAAAACCAGGCATACCCAACTTAATAAATCTATTTACCTGGTTTCCTACCTAAATGGAGGGCACGAATATGCCTCACTGCCAATGGCAGAAGAACGGGAAAGAATGCTCGATTTCATTAAGAATGATGTTTTGGGAAAGGAAAAAAGGCAGGTTTACGTACAATTAGCCCTCGATAAGCCTTGTAACTATCAATCTAATCATACTGATTTTATTAAACCTTAATCCAATATTATGCAATCAGGATCTGAAATGCCTTTTTTTATAAAACCATCAGTCACCCTTTCAGCTGAAGATAAAATATTGGCTTATAACCAATTATCAGAAGCTGTAAAGCTGCAATTAGCCGATGAGGAGGATGATATTTTGAAGATGGCTACTTTCAATGCTTTGGCCAAAACCTATTTGCCCTATTTTTACTGGGTAGGTTTTTATCGGGTAAATAATGGAAAGTTAAGTGTTGGACCATATCAGGGAACAACGGGTTGTTTGCATATTGAATTTTCTAAAGGGGTTTGTGGAAAAGTAGCCAGAGAGAGGAAAACCTGTTTGGTCATTGACACCCATGAACTGGTTGAAGGAACTGAACACATTACCTGCGATGCGCATTCCAGATCTGAAATTGTCGTCCCAGTGTTTAATAAAACAGGAGAATTATTAGCCGTTTTAGATGTTGATAGTACCGTAAAAGGTGCATTTGATGCTACCGATGCTACTTATTTAGAGGCTATCATGAAGCAGTTATTTGGGTCGTGATATGTAAACCTGATGGGATGGGTGACCTGACGGGATGGGTGACCTGACGGGATGGCTGACCTGACGGGATGGCTGACCTGACGGGACGGGTGACCTGACGGTGGAGAGTTACGAAGATGGCGGGGCTATGCCCCTGTAAGATTATACTATGCACGCACTTCTGGGTGGAAATTATGCGGGCAGTAGGCAGTTGTTTGAATCAGGATTTTCAGGATTTATAGGATTAACCATAACGTCGTTGGTTTGGGTGGGAAGTTTATAATTAGATGCTGCTTTTATTGCCAGGCTTTTCGCCGATGTGTTACACATCGGCGAAAAACGGTGTGAAAAGTAATACTCTACGAATAACCATTACGCTCAACCCGAAGACGTCCGCTGTAATCCTCAAAATCCTGTAAATCCTGATTCAAAATTAATGTGTTTAGGAAATATTCCCACAATGCACCCATCTATTCATCCTAATCGAAGATTAAATCCCAAATATTTTTAATGGACATTCGCAGAGGATTACTTTTTAACTCCTTTTCCTTGCAGCTAAAAATCCTGTTAATCCCTCTTAATACTGCCCGCATCTGCCCGCCCAAAAATAGACAAATAGACAAATAGATAAATAGTCAATCCCTAAGACATCGAACAGAAGCACCAAACGACTTACCGTTGGTGATCCTGAACACATAGCCACTGCTGGTGGTCAGGAAGCGAGCCCAGGCGAAATTGGTAACTTCCTCAGTAGCACTCAAGAAGAAAGCGTCGTAACTAATACTGCCGAAACTACCATCGCCACTGCGAGAACCACCTGGGAGAACAGAAAAACCACTTTCGTTGGTTGCTGACGTATTTGGAGTAATCCAATTAGCTGTTCCCTTTGATTTCATCTTGCCACCGGCGTTGCTTTCACCTCCAAGGTAAGTGGTCAGAATTGTCCATTCAGTATCAGTTGGCACATGCCATTCTACTGGACAGAGTCCTCTGGTATCCACTGCCGCGTAATAATTATATAGATTTCCATAAGGATTCTCATAAGTGGTACTATCATTATTATACCAACTTCGCCCACCAGTGATTAAAGCACTCCATGCTGTGGGATCAGCAACTATTGGTATAAGGTCTCCATTTCTATATCGGGAAACCTTTAAGTTTTCTTTCATCCAAACTTGACCTCCAATTCTAATGCCTTGATAAATATTGCCATCGATGTCCATAGAATTTCCCGTAGATAAGTTTAATACATTTATATTATTTTGTAGAAGCGTCACCTGTTCTTGCAAATCGGTAATAATGGCATCCGTTTTCCTTAAGTAGGTAGATAGCATACTCGTCGTGTCAGCATCTCGCAGGTAGGGCAGCAGCATATTTAACGTATCCAAAATATTTACCTTTGAGTTAATTCCCATTCGGTAATTGGCAAGCATAGCCGTCGTATCGGCGTCCTGCAAATACGGTAACAACATGCTCGTCGTATCAGCATCCCTAAGGTAGGGAAGTAACATAGCAAGCGTATCAGCTATATTTACCTTAATATCCAATGCCGTTTGAGCAGCCGTAGAAATGGGTTTATCTGCATCCGTTGTATTATCCACAGCAGACAATCCTACCATAGTTTTGGTGATTCCTCCCACCGTCCCCGTGAAATTTGGACTATGTACGAACGCTTTTTCGTCCAAACCCGTTCGGTAATTGGCAAGCATAGTAGAAGTGTCCGTAACATTCAACTTCGTAGCCAATCTGCTCGTCAGGTTTAATAAACTGGTATCAGATTTATTTAACTTGTTATCAATCCGTTCCGACAAAAAGGCGGTATCCGTGACATTCAACTTCGTGGACAATCTGCTGTTCAGGTTTAATAAACTGGTATCAGATTTATTTAACTTAGCATCAATGCGATTCGATAAGGAAACGGTATCCGTGACATTCAATTTCGTTGCCAATCTGCTCGTCAGATTCAATAAACTGGTATCAGATTTATTTAACTTGTTATCAATACGATTCGACAAAAAGGCGGTGTCCGTAACATTCAACTTCGTAGCTA
>Ga0129324_10000496_pt1 | contig 28454 bp, 24 predicted proteins | sample CPBDNA_7_FD_96879 | JGI IMG/M metagenome (GOLD analysis project Ga0129324, IMG submission 96879) | Freshwater to marine salinity gradient microbial communities from Chesapeake Bay, USA - CPBay_Spr_15_0.2_DNA | ecosystem: Environmental > Aquatic > Marine > Coastal | place: USA: Chesapeake Bay...
AGCATCGGCATCGGCATCGGCATCGGCATCGGCATCGGCATCGGCATCGGCATCCGCATCGGCATTATCTATTATTATATTTTTCACTTCCTTATCCTTCTTCGCTCTTTGAGTTTTTTCTTTTGGTAAATTTATAATAGCCTCATTTATTTTTATATCTTTTGGTAATTTTATCAACACTTTATCATGTTTTAATTCTAATGGAGTGGACCTATCATAAATACTAATATTTTTATTCTTTAATTCGATGGGTTGAAATAAATATAAATCATCAATATTTATTAAATTTCCTGTACGTCCATATTTATCGATAATAAATTCATTGTTTTCAATTAATTGATGTAGAGCTGCATTAATTTGCACTAATGGATATGGTTTTAAGGTATTCAAAAGAGTAATTAATTCTGTTTTTTTATAAAAAAATCTCTCTTTCATCAATTGTTTAATCTTATGTATCAGTTTATCATTGTTCATCATTATAAATTCTTCATTGTAAGTATCCATTCGTACATCTTCCTCTTTTATTTCTTTCGTAGGACGACAACTAAAAGAACATGATTCCATATAATCACACATAGATGAATATGGTTTGTCACCTATTTTATAATTTTCTAATATAGTTCCATTTGATAATTTAAGATTAACTGGTTTGACATTATTTTGTTCCATAATTTCTTCACTAAAATTAATTTGAGTATTATTTAACATACAATCAACTGATATTTCTTTTAATGAACGACTAACATTACCAATAAGGTTTGCTTTAATCTCTGCAAGACGATATACATACAAATCTGCTGTTTCTTCCTTTACACCATCTCTCATTAACGAGCCATATAAATATAATTCAACATTTCTTTCATTGAATGGCAATGCTTTATGACTGCAAGTTCTAACAGCTCTTCCTATAATCTGTTCTATACGATTCATATTATACCAAGGTTCAAGAATATGAACTTGTCGTATGAACTTTAAGTCCAACCCTTCTGTTCCTGTCTGAGAGATTAAAACAACCTTTACCTTTTTCCCATCAATATTATCATCATTCGTAGCCATTTTAATATCCATTTCAGGGTTGGGTGAAAATCCTTTATCACCAGTAATCATTACATAATTAAATCCATTGCGTTTATTTACAGGTGGGGGGTCAAAAAGTGAACTAACATTCCCCGCGCGAGAAAATCCTAGTTCTTCTAAAGCCAATGCTAGTGGCACTAATCCAGCATCAATATATTGCGAATAAACTAAAATAACTCCGTTAGAATTTATAGTACGATTACAAATATTTTCTATCTTCTTACTATATTTCCCAATTTCATTAGGAGAAAATAAACGACCATATTTTTCTTTGGCGCTTGGTATATAATCAAATTTACTACGAAAATGATTTTGATCCTCATTAAATTTCATAATTCGTTTTAATCCATTTCCTCCAACCAAATCTAATGAATTAAACGACGGAGATTCATCATTTAATCTCTCATCTGGATAAATAATATTCAATGCTTCTAATGGTTGTTGAAGCATTGTATAGCCAAATGTTTCTATATTTTCCAAATTAGGCATTTGGTTATTCCCAATATGACCCTTTTTAATGCGCTCTATTATATAATTATATCCACGTTGTTGATATTCGCCATTTTCAACTAAATAAAGAGAAAGATGTTTGATAGCATTTTCAGGTAATAATTCAGATGTTCCATTTAATTGTAATGTAGGATAAGAATGATTTATAAATGTATTATCTGGCGAAAAATCATTGGGCCATATGCGATACGGAAATGTATATGGGTTTTCTCCTCTAACAAAAGATATATATCCGGTTGCTTTACGTTCTAATAAATCTTTTCCAGATTCTTTTCCAAGTTCGGCATCTTTAAAAGAGCCATCTTTATTAAATACATCTTTTGCTTCTATTGTAGCTCGCCTATCATTTATATTCATTAAATTTATAAGCCATATAATTTCCTTATAACTATTAAACATTGGTGTAGCTGATAATAATAATAATCTTAAAGTAGATACATTTTTTACTAACAGAAGTAATTTATCTGCGATATGTTTATTCTTATTGTCATCAGAAACCCTGATATTATGAATTTCGTCGATAATAATTAATCTATTATTAAATACTTTTGTTAAGTTATGTTTTATAATTTGTTTTATTTTTTTAGGATCAGTAATAGATGAATCCTTTATTGCACTCTTACGAGCAATATAATTTGCAAACTCAACATATCCTGAAAAATAATAATAGGTATCAATAAGACGATTAATTTGTTTTATAACATTCTCTCTTGATAAACCTTTCATATTCATTGGATTTATCTCTTTTAAAAATTTATTTCCAATGCAAGCACGAATATTCCATAACCCATCAATTAGTTTTAGTTTTCTTTCATCGAAAAGTTGAACTCTAAAATTGATTTGAACGTTAGGCGAAGCTACAATCATTATTTTGCTGGTAATGCCCATTTGCATTATATAATCTCTCATTTCTTCCGCTACACTGATGGCAGAACATGTTTTCCCACTACCTAAACCATGATACAATAACAAACTATTATATGGTGTTTGAAAAGAAAGAAAATTTCTAACAAAAAGTTGATGAGGTGAAAGTTCAAAGTCAGAATTACACATTACTTCTGAATGTGCTTCTACATCGGCGTGTATTTCTCCATCATATTTATTGTCATTAAATTCTTTTCGTTCGGATATTTTGATATTAAATTGTGGGTCATTTAGGTTAGGGTATAAAAAGTCGTAATCTGTTTCATTTTCTAATAGTTCCTTTCTCTCTTGTATCTCTAATTCATTTTTTAATTTATTTTGTTTAGAAACGGGTTGTTCCTCTTCGTGTGCTGGCTCAGGCGCTGGCTCAGGCGCTGGCTCAGGCGCTGGCTCAGGTGCTGGCTCAGGTGCTGGCTCAGGTGCTGGCTCTTGTTGTTGCTCTTTATTAATAACCGGTTTTATAGTAATAGGAACACACTTTTCTGTTTTTTTATTATAACGTGTACCTCTTGGGCATGGTTTCTTTCTAGTTTTTTTGGTTTTTACTTGAATTATATTATTTGAAGGTAAATCAATAGTTGATTCCATTATTATATATCTATATAATTTATATATAATAATATATTTTACATTACATTATAAAGCTTGTGATTTTCCAATAATGTATCTACACGTGTTAAAACTTCCTTTTTTTCTAAATTATAGGGTCTAATTAAATCCATTGTATCTTTATAAGTTTTCCATTCAATTTTACTTACTTCAGTATCTTGATATGAGGCTGACTTATTATTGCAATCTTCCATAAATGCAACATAATATTTATGTTTGTATGATTTATAATTTGAACCTGTAAATATTTCTTCAAATGGCATCAAATTATGAATGATAGTAACTGATAACCTAGAATAACCAGTTTCTTCTTCAAATTCACGTAAAGCACATAGTAAATCTTTTTCTTGGTTATTATGACGTCCTTTTGGAAACCCCCATTCAGTTTCTATCCAATTACTTTTACATTCAGAAATGATTGATTCTAATGAATATTCTTTTTCATTTGTTATAATTCCATTTTTTAATGATTCAAATTTATCTGCAGATATTTTTTCTTCACCTCTGTATTGAGTATTAATATCATCTCCCCATAATTTTTTCCATAATGTATCAAAATCTTTATTCAAAATACGATATTGTTCATCTCTTGTCATTTCTGAAATAATATTAGAAATATACATTTTATTATATATATTGTATTTCCCTCGCATAAACTCAACATAACCAATACTATCTTTTCGTCTTATTAATAAATATTCACGTTTTCCTTCAGAATTTAGTTTAAATACAATCACGCCAACACTTGTAATCGGTTGCTTACATTGATAAAAAATATGCCCTTTAGTTCCACAATTATTGCAATAATTATTATTATTCATGTGTAGTTACAATTATATGTTATATTGTAAATCTTTTTATATCATTTATTATAATGGCGTTAGATCCGGAAGTATGGGGGCCTTTTTATTGGTTTGTTTTGCATACAATCGCATTATCTTATCCAACTCACCCGAATGAAACAATTAAGAAAAAATATTATGATTTTTTACAAAATATGCCATTATTTTTACCCATATCAACAATGGGCAATAAATTTAGTGAATTACTTGATAAATATCCAGTTACGCCTTATTTAGACTCACAACCTTCTTTTGTAAAATGGGTTCATTTTATTCATAATAAAATAAATGTATCGCTTGATAAACCTGAATTAACAATGGAAGATGCAATGGTAGCTTATTACGAACATTATAAACCAAAAGCAATTAAAGTAAAGGAAGAAAGAAAACGTAGAGAGAAATATGTGTTCTTTGGAATTATTATATTAATAACATTTTTAACAATTTATTTGTATAGAAAATAGAATTATATATATATATAATACAAATGCGTAGTAAAATTACATATAAATATAATAAAAAACCCACAAAGAATACCACAAAGAAATATAAAAAAAATAAAAAACAGGGTGGAAAAGCTATAGATGCTGGGTCATATGGTTGCGTGTTTAGACCATCTCTTAAATGTTCGGATAATGTGAATGAGTATAACCCGAATAATGTATCAAAGCTTATGTATGAAGAAGATATTGAAAAAGAAATTGATGAAATGAATAAGGTAAAAAGAATAATAGATAATCTTCCATCCGATAACAAAAAATATTTTTTAGTATCTGATACACATACATGTTCACCATCTCAACTAGAAGATGATGATTTATCGACATTTGACAAAGAATGTAGTTTATTTACAAAAGAAGGAATAGATTCTACAAATGTTAATAATAACTTGGATAGTTTAAGAATTTTAAATATGCCGGATGGAGGTATAACAATTGATGATTTTATAAGAAATATGTTAATGAGTGATAATAAGGATAAATATACACTTTTTTTAAAACTTAACAATTCCCTCATTCGTTTGTTGAAGAAAGGATTAGAACCTATAAATAAAAATAAATTAAATCATTTTGATGTTAAGGGTAATAATATTTTAATAACAAAGGATGGAGAATTAGCACGTTTAATTGATTGGGGTTTAGCTGGAGAAAATGATGGAAATACTATACCAAAAGAAATTATAGATCGTTCAATCCATTTTAATATGCCTTTTTCTGATATATTTTTTAATAGTTATGTTAAAAAATTATTACCAGAAGAATTTAAAAGACAAAAAGCATCCCCTGATTTTTTTAATAAAAAATCTGGACATAATGAATTAATGAAAATTATTGCAATAAAAATGTTAAATATAACACTTAATCGTAGTAAAGGGCATTTTGAATCTGTTCTTGGTATATTACACGATATTTATAAAATATACGCGGTAGAAATGGAAAATGAATCAAGTAAAATAAATTATAAAATTCTTGAAATGAATACTATTATAGAATATATACAAGCTGTATTATTGAAATATGTAGATGATAATGGTATTTTTAATGATACAAAATATTTTTATGAAGTATTTACTAAAAATGCTGATATTTGGGGATTTTTAATGTGTTATACAGGTATTGTTGGAAATGGTGTATCATATGGTTCTGATAATAGTATTAATTATATTATTAATAAAAAAATTATAAATGCTATATGTAGAATACTTATTAGGTATTGCTATAGTTCTGAATTTGCTACAAAGCCAATTGATATAGATGAATTGGTAAAGGAGTTGGAATCATTAAATACAATTGCAAAAGGAGAAGAAGAAAAATATAAAAGTAAAACAAAAAAAAATAAAACTAAAACTAAAAACCTTGATATAAGATATCCTACACCAGTAAGAAAAATACAATCAAATCAAAATAATGTTAGCGAAAAATTTGGATTTTCTGATACTACCGATAACCAATATAATATTGAACCAATTCGTGATGAATAAATATGGTATAATAAATATGGTATAATAAATATGGTATAATTAAAATAATATATTTATTATATAAATGAAAATAGAACTTCTAGTTATAGGAATAACTATATTTTTTGTTGTAAATACTTATACTGATGGTAAATATGTAAGAATATTGAAATCTTGGAAAAAATATTATCAAATGGGCGGAATAGCCTTTGTAGGTCTTTCGGTGTTTTTATTTACAAAAAAATATCCAGCGGATTCAAAAAATTTACTCACCCACGCGAATGGAATTATAAAGTATATGCCGATTGATAAAGAAGCAAGTGATATGTTATCTCCACTATTAAATTTGTCAAAGGATACTTTTGGTCGATGTGGAGGTGGAGGATATGGCGCACAGGAGAGAAAAATAATGAATTCTGGAAGAATACCCATTGGCAATGGCAATGGCAATGGCAATGGCACAAAAAATGTTAAACGTTCAGTAAGCGAAACCAAAAAAAAATATGTAGCAGCACAGCAAGGGTGGAATTGTGGTGGATGTAAAAAACAATTACCAGCATGGTTTGAAGTAGACCATAAAATAAGACTTGATAATGGCGGCTCTAATAATGTAGATAATTTAGTTGCTTTATGTCGAGATTGTCATGGTAAAAAAACAGCATTTGAAAATTTATAAAATAAAATTATATACTATATCTTATATCTTGTATAATAAAAAACTATTCTAATATTATACAACAAAAGTATGGGTATAGATGATATAACAGAAAATGTAAAAGGAAAAGTAAAGAATTACAAACAAGGTTTAGGTAATAATGTATCTAGTTTAAATGATAAATGGGATAAACTTTCTAGAAAAGAAATCGATTTAAGTTTTATTGATCGTATAACTCGTAAAATATATGTTGATCAAAATCATTTGGTCAAATTGGAAATGGTACAATATATTTTATTTATTATATTAATTTATTATTTCAATCCATTTAATATAAATACCAAATTTCCAGCCTTTACAAAATTATTAGTACTAACTATAGCATTTACATATGTTATATTATTTGTCTTCATAAGAGAGAAAATCAATGCGCCTGAAGATATTGATATGGTAGGTATGACCGAAACAAATATTATTATTAAATTTTTCTCTACTATTGCATTTTTTGTTATCTTTATGATGGCGGTAAGAGGTTTAATATGGTTATTGATGAATACTTCATTGATTAGTATGGTAGAATTATCAATGTCTGCAATTATATTTATAGGTGTTCTTGGTATTGTTTATATTTTATTGAAAAAACAAATAAATAAAGCCAAAAATGCACCAGGTAAGAAATTTTCAACATTACTTTTGAAGTTTGTCATGTACTTACCTTGTTTACTTGTAGATATTATTGATTCGGCCAAATACGAATATAATTTGACGACCAAACCAGTATGGATATTACTTGGTGGTGAAGCTGTTATTATAGGAATGTGGTTTTTTGTTCCCTTTTTATTTGATAAGGTAATTAATTATAATGGTTTAAAATTATTAAATGAACCAGTAAATTTGAATAAGGAACATAATATAGGTGATTTTGATGATTTATATGAACGCAAAGATCTTGAACACGTATCATCGTTTGATGAATTATACAATAAACATAAAAATGAAAGAATAAAAAGAGAATTAGAAATAAAGAAGAAATATAGTTTAGACAATGCATCAGACCCTAATTATACAGATCCAAATGAACCTAAAAATAAATATCTAGCATGGTTTTATAAGAAATTGAAAAACCCCACTTGGTTAAAAGTTGATTTTGAAATTCACCCTCAATACACAGATACAGAGTTACAGCAATTTAGATATAAATATGCATTATCTGGATGGTTTAATTTAAATCCGCAACCACCAAATACAAATAGTTCTTATGGAAAATATACAAATATCTTAAGTTATGGTAAAAAGGTTGCATTAGAATACAATGGTAAATTAAATAGTTTACAGGTTGTTGCCGAAGTTGCGTCAAACGATAATAGTGATGTAAATAAGAGAAATAAAATAGTTCAGGTATATGAAACAAAAGATATTATTTATCAAAAGTGGAATAACATAGTAATAAATTATGATGATGGATATATTGATGTGTTTATAAATGGTGAATTAGTTGGGTCAATCTCTGGTGTAGCACCATATATGTCTTTTGATAGTGTAACTGCTGGAGCTGAAAATGGATTATATGGCGGAATATGTAATGTAACTTATTACGAAGATATTCTTAATAAGAAAAATATTATATTGAACTATAAAACATTGCGCGAGAAAGACGCACCATATGTATGGAGTATAAAGGATGATATAAATATGAATATAGAAAAAAAGAAGAATCCGAATAATAAATTTATGAATGATATAAAAAATATGGTAGGTGTTCAATAATACATATTAGATAATTTATTAATTATACAAAATTGTGATATCATTGAATATATTTAGATATATTATAGTTAATTTCTATTCTATAATATATATAAAATGGATGTTAAACAAATAGTTATACTCGTCTTTGTTTTATTAGTCATAGTTTATTTGATAGTAAATGCCTTTTCTAAAACCAACAAGTTGACCGAAATGGCAGAAGCAAAAAAACCGCAAACGATTAAAGCGGATGATTTAAAAAATTCAAATAATTCTAGTAATTTTACTTATTCAATGTGGATTTTTATTGATAATTGGAATTATATGTTTGGTTCTGAAAAGAATATCTTAGACCGAACAAACTGCCCTAATGTTGTTTTAGACACAAAGCCAAATACTTTAAAGGTGAAGATTAAGTATTATGATGCCGAGAAAGAAGTTGCTGGGGCTGGTGCTGGTTCTGGTGGTGCCGGCATTGATCAATCAGCAACTGATGCCGCTTGTCTTGCGTGCGAAAGTGGTTATACATGCGCGTGTGACGCTTGCAATAAAGGCGTTAGATCTTCTGAAACCGATGAAGAAAGAGCCGCTCGTTTAGCGGCTGAACGTGATTCAGCTAACGCAAATACCAGTCTTCATACTTGTGTTATTGATAACATTCCTATTCAGAAATGGGTTAATGTGATTACTAGTTTGTATGGTCGAACTTTAGATGTGTATGTTGATGGTAAATTAGTGCGAACGTGTGTTATTCCTGGTGTTCCTCGTGTTGATAATAACATGGATATTAATGTGACCCATGGTGGTGGTTTTAGTGGATGGACGTCTTCCTTTAAATATTGGTCGCATGCTTCTAATCCTCAAGAAGCATACAATATTTACAAAGATGGCTTTGGTGGAAGTATTTTAGGAAATGCTTTAAGTAAATATAGATTGCGATTTTCGATGGTGAAAGATAATGAAGTGCAAGGTAGTTTTGAAGTTTAAATAAACATATTTTTAATTTACTTATTTAAATTTGATATAAGATGATATAATGATTATAGGATACATAATAGAACATACAATCATTATAAGATATATTATATATTATATATTTTATATAATATATATAAGAGAATGAGTAAACTTGGAGAATATAAAGTCCAATTAGAACAATTTTCATCTAATCAATATGTTCAAGGTAGTAAAGAATTTTTACAATCAAATAGCATTGTTGCAAAATTTGCCTTTTTGATTTTGATTTTAATTATATTTATGATGTTATTAAGTTTAGGTTCCTTTATTTTATCGAAAGTCTTTTCAAAAGACCATGACCCTATATTAATAAATGGTATGATCAATTCTCGTCAATTAATGATTATACCGCAAGATCCTTCTGAAAAAGGAGCTGTTCCAATTCTTCGTTCTAATAATGAGCGTGAAGGATTAGAATTTACTTGGTCTGTGTGGATTTATGTCGATGATTTTGCTTACAAAGAACATGAATATAAACATGTATTCCATAAAGGGAATGATAACATAGGCAAAGGAAATGGCGGAGGCATCGATGGAATAAATTATCCGAATAATGGACCTGGGTTGTATATTACGCCTAGAATAGATGGACCCGGCGAAGATGGTAATGATGGGCGAGGAAATGTTGCTGGTTTAATGATTGTTATGAATTCTTTTGATGAAATTATGGAAAAGATACAAATAAAAGATTTACCTTTACATAAATGGGTAAATGTTATTATCCGTGTTACGAAACAACAGCAATTAGATGTTTATATTAATGGCACTTTAGTGAAACGTCATATGTTAAAAGGTGTTCCTAGACAAAATTATGGTGATGTTTATCTATCTATGAATGGTGGGTTTTCTGGAAATACTTCTGAATTACGTTATTTCGAAAATGCTCTTGGTACTAGGCAAATTCAGAGCATTGTGAACAAGGGTCCTAACAAAACATTTGTTGCTGGAAATATGGATAGTAAAAAGAATACTAATAAATATTTGTCTACGCGATGGTATTTGAAGACCGCAACGGATGTGTAAAATAACAATTAACATGTTAACCGATTGATATATGCGCAAAATGCCTTTATTTTTTCCTCATTTACTGATATTATATAATTTTTATTTGTATTCAAATCAGTATAAAGAAAAAAATCATCATAATTACCCTTCAATCCATCTGCTTCTGAATGTGAATTATAAGGTTCAATTGAAAAATTATTTCGTGTAAATACCACTTTGCTATGTGGTGTTATTTCAATATAATTAGATACTTGTTCTGCAATATTTTCAAAGATAGGGCTAATAGTATTGTATCCTGTAGGATTAAATATCATCATAAATGCTTTCATATTATATCATTGTCGATGTTTTACGTTTAAATATATTTTATTATTGTTGTAAAATATATTTAATTATATATCATTTATAATTTATTCTCTCAAGTTAGGGTTCACGCATATAGCTCTTGTAGGGAAAATATCACCTGACATACAAACATCGCCTTCGCCTACTTCAATGCAACTACGAAATCCTCTATCTTCGCCAATATAACAATGCCCAGATTTTGAAGTTGGTCTGGATGCCTGTACACGACTAGCACTATTATCCGGTTCTGGTATAACGGGTATTTTTTTATAAGGTTTTTGTTTTTTTTCAGGGTTAGTATTATTTAATCGTGTTGCTTGATGTTCATGTTCATGCCCGTGTTCTTCTTCCTGTGGATTAATTTTTTTTCCATCAATGTTATTAATAGGTTTCTTTTCATCTAATGCTTTGCTTAATTTTTTGACAGCCGAAACATTATTTTTCCCAACCTTTTTCTTAGGTATAGTTGTATTATCCGTTTTTTTATAAAAAATATTAATAAGCGGGTCATACATTTGACTTATGCTATGGTCGACCGGTTTTATCATAAAGAGAAAAAAATTTAATATAAGAAATCCTAATACAACAAAAACACCCAGATAGCGAAAAAATGAACTACCATTAGGTTTAATTTCGGGGGTTAATCCTACAGCAGATTTTGCAGCAGATGACAAAAAAGCGGTTGATTCTGACGGAACACTTAATAGTCTTGATTTTGAAGAAGATTTAGGTTTAAATATAGATGATGCTTTATCTGAAACATTATTGTATATTCCTTCAGATGAGCGTGGCGAAGAACCTGATAAATTGTCTAAATTAAACGAAGATAACTTAGAACTATTAGAACTATTCGAACTATTTAAACTACTATTTTTTAAACTTTGGCTGATACTATTTCTTATAGATGACATTTAATTTGTATATAATTATAGGTTATAAAATTTTATTTATTAAACATATTCCAGTTGCGTCTAAAACTATATGGTTTTGGAACACTAAGTTTTTTTGTCGTTCGAATATCAATTGGCTCATACGTTTGTTCATTTGGATTCATAGCACAATCAAATCCTTTAATATTAATATATTCATCATTAAAATCCCATTTCACATTTTTAATTGAAAATAAATTATCACTGCCTTTTTGTTTGTAAGTAAGAGCATCACGCTTAGAAATAATCCGTTTATACCCATCAAAAGAACGTTCAATTCTTTTATCTTTTATATCATAAAATTGACTGCGGTCGATTGTAAGTCTGGCTTCTATACATCTGTCATTCATTAAATTATCTTCTATACCCCAACCCCAAAAATTCGGAAATCCTTTACTTTTTTCAAAATCAGAGCCTTTAATGGCAAAAATCCCACCAAGTGCAAATCGAAACCCATAAAAATGTTTTACTATACCTTGTGTCGTATTATAATTTATCAATCCTTTTTCGATTGGCAACGTATCTACATCGTGAAATATAAAGGAAATATCTTTATAATTATTGGGGTATTTTGATTTCATTGCTAAAAATCCAATATTCTTCATAGCCCCACGATTGAAAGGGCGAGTATCATGTTGATGGGCAAAATAAAGTTCATAAGGTTCGGATATTTCTGTATCTTCCAATAAATGTTTCATTTTTTCCATAAATCTCTCTTTGTCTCCTTTTCTATCTCTGTAAGGAATGATAAATATTCTAGATGGAATTGTAATAGTTAATGACATAATAAGATATTACAATATTATAACATTAAAATATTGTATTATAATCATAATCATAACTGAGGAGGGTTAGCCATAATTGAATTCATCTTTTCTAATCTCTCTACAGTCTTATCTAGATTGCTACGTTCTACTCCATTGTATAGATAATCTATGTTGAGAGATACTTCGTTTTTTTTAACTTCCTTATAAACAACTCCAACCTTCTTTATAATAGTATCCAATTCTTTTTTATTGTGAATAATATCAATAGATAAATCAAGTGGTTCAGTCAGCATTGATATAGCAAAATAAATAAGAAATTTACGTCTCTTTTTCGCGCCACTACTATATCTAATACTAAACATCTCTAGTAAAGAATTTATTATTTTATCCATTAATTTATTTTTTTTCAATTTACATTGGTGTAAAATAATATCCCATATAATCCATATAATATCATTTTTAAATTTATCTTGTATTGGCGCAAATTGTCGTGTTTCACCTAGACAAATTTCTTTTTTTTGTTTACATAATGTTTCATATTCCAATATCCATTCAAGCCAGTAACACGCACTGACATTATTTTTAGATTCTTTCGATATATGATAAGCAAATTCATTCATTGCTATAAATAATTCTTTGGGATCATCTGGTTTAAAAATATCTTCGACATAACCAATTTTTGGTGCTTTTAAACGAGAGGCCATATGAGTTATATTAAATTCATCTTTTTTTTGTATTTTGATTGCTTCTAAGCTATGTTTTTTTCTAGAATGACAAAGAACACTGATAATTTCTGAAAAAAGTTGACGTATTTTCATATTATTGCGCATTGATAATTCATTTCCAATATAGCCATTTGATATAATTTCTTTAAAGTTATTAATTCGCATTGATATGTAGATAGGTAATTTAGGATTACCTAAATGAATATACCGACTAATAAAGAGAATGATTATTTCCCATAAATCAGGATAATGTCCAGCACAAATTAATTCAGCAGCCCAGTAGCATGCTGGTTCTACCTTAGATGTTGTTAGACATTTCATTAATTCTATCTTGACCTTAGATTTTTGAAATTTAGAAAAAGTAATCCCTTTAAATTCGGCCATACTTCTTTTATCATTAATATCAGTTTCATTCATTATATTAACTTTTATATATATAATACATATATACAAATGCCTATTACAAACACAATCAGAAATGCAAAAAAAACATTTAATATATTTTCAAAAACTACATTATTACACAAGTTTTTATATTTTTTGGCATTTTTAATTTGTATTATTCTTATGACCAATTATGGAAAAACGCAAGTTGAAGGATTTGAAAAAAATAAGAAAACAAATGAATTTACAATGAATACAGAAATGGCTGATATATATGATGATTTTTATGTATCTATTTATGATGATTTAGTTTTTTATAAACATAAAAACGATTTTGAAATTGGTAATTTAATAAAATATTCAAATATGATTGAAGAAAAAAGCAATGTATTAGATATAGGTTCTGGTGTTGGGCATCATGTAAGCAGTTTGAAAGCACACGGATTTAATGCTACAGGCATTGATATATCACCAAGTATGATTAAAAAATCTAAAGAAACATATCCTGAATTGAATTTTCAACTAGCAGATGCTCTTAATGGATCAACATTTCAACAAAATTCATTTACACATATAACATGTTTTTACTTTACACTTTATTACATGAAGGATAAACATAGATTTTTTGAAAATTGTATGCAATGGTTAAATCCAGGTGGATACTTAGCAGTTCATTTGGTTAATAGAGATAAGTTTGACCCAATTATTCCTGCTGGTAATCCATTTGGTATTGTATCTCCTCAAAAATATGCAAAAAAACGTATTACAACTACAACAGTTAAGTTTGATAATTATGAATACAAATCAAAATTTGATTTAAAAAATGAAGTAAATACAAAAGAAGAGCCAAATGCTTTTATGGTAGAAACATTTAAAAATATGAAAAATGGCGATGTAAAAAAAAATGAACATCAACTTTATATGTCTACTCAGCCAGAGATATTAAATATTGCAAAAAGTGTAGGATTTATTGTGGTTTCTAAGATAGATATGGTAGAATGTCAATATGATAACCAGTACATATACATTTTACAGAAACCAACTTAAATTATATGAATATAGTGTAAAATATAGTATAAAAAATAAAATATTTTATATATAAACTTATGATACGAATAACTTCACATTTTATATTGTATTTTTGTGTAATAATAATTATAATATATTTAATATTCACGGCTTATATTCGTATAAATATGCATTTTTGGCATACACAGCCGGTATTTCATATATATAATTTAAAATATTGGATAAACCCACCTGGATTTATAAATAGCGAACCTCCAGAATCCAATAAATTTGTAAATTTGATTAATAATAAATTAATTACAATAAATAGTGACGGCAATACAAATAATACAAATAATGCAAATAATATAGAACTAAGAAAAATATGTAATTTTATTAAAGATTATTATGTAATTAATAAAGACGCAAGATATAGTCCATCGGAAGAAGACATTTTATCTTATTTACATTGTTCAAATCATCCATCTTTTTTTAATATATACCAAGAACCAAAAATAATGTTTGAAAACGGATTGCCGTTAGAATCATGTCAACAAGAAATAATAGGTGTAACATCGTCTCGTGTATTAAATGTTAGTTTATATTCTAAAAATGGTAAAAAAATAATATCGTTTCCGTCCTATTATGTAGACAATTTATGTATAAAACCAGAGTATCGTAAAAAAGATATTCCTCCACAAATGATACAAACTTTTTATTATAATGTTTCACGAACTAACAAAAAGGTAAACGCATATATGTTTAAACGCGAAGGGACAATGAATGCTATTGTTCCACTTGTTTATTATGATACATATTGTTTTGATATAACACATTTTTATCCAGAATATTTATTGAATGCTTCAATGAATGTTATTGAAATAGGTGTTCAACAATTAAATTTATTAATTACATTTGTAAAGGAACAAACTAAACGTTTTGGATTTGAATGTGTTATTTTACCTGATGTATCGAGTGTTATGAATTTGATAAAATTAAATAAATTAAAAATTTATGGTATTATTTTTAATGGTGAATTAATAGCTACTTACATATTTCGTGTATTAGAAATGTATTATTCTAATAAAAAAACAATAGAATGTATAAATATTATATCAAATTGTGCTACACCTGATATTTTGATTGCTGGATTCACAATATGTATTGGAAAATTAAATTCAGGTGATGTAAAATCAGAAATATTATTAATTGAGGATACTGCGCATAGCAATGGAGTAATAGATTATTTAAACATAAATCCATTAGTCTCGTGTAAATTTAAAAGTTCAACTGCGTTTTTTTTATATAATTATGCTTGTCATCCGATATCAAATAGAAAGGCATTGTTAATATATTAAAGGTATTTGTAGGTATTTGTAGGTATTTGTAATTTAAAATTATTACTAAATTATTTTAATATTAATTTAGTAATACTATTATGCTATTATGCTATTATGCTATTATTCTAAAAATATAAATTAACGTGTATATTTACCTGCACGAGCAAACGAATCAACTATAAATATTATAAAAACGCCTAAAAATGAATATAAAATAACTTCTTCCATAACATGCCCTGTTTTTTCATCCTTTTGTTCTTCTAATAAATGAATCATGTAATTTAATTTTTCTAATAGTTGATCCTTATTTGTTGTAATGCCTGCCTTAGCTAATTGTTCGGATTGATTAAAAAAGGGAACAAATTGTTTATAATAATCATTTGCATAGGTTTTAGGTAAAGAACTATATCCTTCTTGCGTATCTAATGGCGCAGGATTTTGTCTTGGGCCGGTATTACTGATTATATTATTATTTTGGTTTTGAAGTTGATTTAAATTGTCTCCATTAGATTGATTTACCTTTATTGGCAATTCATCATTATCGATTAAATTGTTATTAATATCAGTATGATTAATTCCCCCATTATTAATACCTGGGTTTAATTCGGACATTGGCTCATTTGATGATGATACTTCTGCGCGTGGAGGTGGGTTAAAATCAACTAAACCAGAATCATCACTCGTATTTTCATATCCATTTGAATTATTAATTAATTTTAACATATTTTGAACATTTTCACCATCACCATTATTAGTACTATTTTGAATACGATTATTGCGTTTTTTAATAGTAGTATTATGTTTTTGCTTGTGTTTTTTGTCAAATTCTGATATATTACTATTTATAGTTGAACTTTCATTAATTTCAGAATAATGTAATAATCCTAAAGATGTCATTATCTATATGAAAATAAGATATTTTTATTTTTTTAAAAACCTAACTAACAACCATAATTAATATGATAATATTAATAATATAAATAATCGATTTTGTAAATAAAAGTTTTTTATTACTTATATCATCTGTTTATATTTATAAAAAATATCATTATATTATAAATGTATGTTAAACCTGAAATTATTATATTGTTTTTTTTAATATCCTTTTTGATTTATACTATGCCAAATGTTTTGGTTAAATTTAGTAATTCGTGTAAAGGTAAAGTTTTATTATTAGTGTTAACAATCTTAATAGCACATTATAATCGTATAGGAGGTATTATTATGGTAATGTTTTATATATTTTTAGCCGAATTCAACTATGAATTTAATAATGAAATCATTTATGAAGGGTTTAGTAGCATTAATGAAGGTGAATGTGAATGTGAAAGCGAAGGTAAATGTGATTGTGAAAGCAAAGGTGAAGGTGAAAGCAAAGGTGAAGGTGAAAAATTAATGATTGGTTTAAATAATAAAGATAAACTCAAGGTAGAAACAGAATTAAGACCACGCGAATCATCACTTACAACTAAAGTTTAAAAATACACCATTTATGTAATAGATAATTGATAATAGTTTTAAAAATATAGTTGTAAAAAAAATATAGTTATAATATAATTATAGTATATGTTGCATTTAGACTATATATTGTATGTAATATTGATAATTTTAGTTTTTATTCTTATAAATAAGGTTTTTTTCAAAGAAATTATAAATGAAGGTTTTGAACACAAAGGAAAAGGTTTTATTGCTGCAAAACCTAAAACTGATGAAGAAAAAGAAGGTAAAGAAAAACCGGATAGTAATATGATTATTGCTACTAAAATCAGTTATAAAACGGCAGAACAAGTGGCATATATTTTGATTAAAATGCCTTATCAATTTTTGGCCAAGTTGATGTTGCGTCTTTCTGATTTTATGGAAAACTTGAATGATTTAATAGTGCCTATAAAAAAATTCATTAAAAAAATGTTTCAACTTGGTAAACGTATATTTATGAAATTTTACAATAGATTTATGGGATTTGTTAAAAGAGGATTTAAAATTTTAAGAAACTTGCCTGACTTTTTAGAAAAATATTTTAAAAAAGTGATTGATATGATAGCTGATATGGCTGAAAAAATATTTGAAACATTAGAAAAAATATTTGAAGTAATAGAAACATTGATAGAATTAATTATGGAATTACCACTTATGATATTTGATATTCTTAATCAATTAATTGATATTATTGTAAATACTGCTATGATGATTATAAAACTCCCCGGTAAAATATTAGATGTAGTTATTAATTTACAAGATCAAGGATTAAGTTTAATGGATAAATCATTTAGTATTCCTTTTATGGATTTATTTTTTAAATAAATGATTAGATAAAATGATTTTATATATTGTAAAATGTTATAAATATAAATATTAATAATTAATTTAATATTTGTATATTTTAAACGTATGAAATTTAATAATATGAAAATGAATGAACCACCTCAGGTTGTTACAAGTGTACATAAAACTTATTTAAAATATATTAATGAGAGTAAGTTATTGATTGGTATTACTATGTTATTATTGAATGTTGGGTCAAAATATGTTAATTTTAATTTTACTAAGGCACAAGAACAAATGTTGAGAGATGGATTAGCTAGAGAAATTTTAATATTTGCTATGGTTTTTATGGGAACACGTGATATTATTTATGCTATTTTATTAACTGCTGCTTTTAAAATATTATCCGAAGTTGTTTTTAATGAAAAAAGTGACTATTGTATGATGCCTGAAAAATTTAAAAATATATCATCTATTATTGATACAAATAATGATGGTGTTATTTCTCCAGAAGAAGAAGAAAAAGCGATTTCTTTATTACAAAGGGCTGAAAAACATCGCGAACGCAATTTACAAGGGAAAATTAATAGTTATATGAGAAACGTTTCCGCAACGATTGTTTAATAATTATATTTATAAATATAAATTTATATAGTATAATCTTTTATTTACTTAATATAAGATTATATGTCATTTGATAGTTCTGAAAGAAGTGATAGAAATAAAAATAAAAAGGGAGATGAAAAGTATGACCCAGTTATTATTAAAACAACAACATTAAAAATAAATATCAAAACAAATGGTGATTTGGAAACAAAAGAATATGATTTAATACCATTTCATCCTAACATGGCAGATTTAAGAGATTTAAGTAATAATAATTTTGTGTTCTTCCCGTCATTTGTAAAAATTACAATGAAAGATTTACAACGTGCTGGCGTAGGACAAGATTTTCCAAATGTATTTATGAATTTAAAAAAATATATAAAATTAATAAAATATGTCACAAGCCCTGAAAGAGAAGAAGACAATACATTAATTATCGATAAGTCTCAAGTAAAAAATTATGCTTTATCTATTGGTCAAAATGCAATGAAAGATTTGATGGCTGATTTTATATCTGATATAATAACAATAAAAAAAGATGAACCTTTAACTGAAGAAGAAATTATTACAAATAATATTGGATTAATCAAAGATTTATTATTTGCAGCTAAGAGTCGTTTTTTTATTCTTGGAAATGAATATATTATCGGAGAAAGTAAATATTTACCACCATATATACCGGAAGGAACAAATGAAGTTTTATCAAAAAATAGCGCAGGAGTTAAAATTCCTATGGATTATGTTATAACAATACAATTACAATTATTGGATGCTGTAAATAATCCTAATGCTGGTGATTTTAGTCGTATGAGTTGTAAAGCCAAAAAAGCAAATATAGCAAAAGATTCCCTTGATATTCTTGGAACAAATTTTGGGTATATAGAAATTCCACGTGTTTCTACGCCATCTATATTAAATACGTCTGAAGCAACAAAGAATAGAAAATTTGGTAAATTACAAAAAGAATGGGAAATTCGAAATAAATATGTAAAAGAACCTACCACAGAGCAAGAACGTATAGATATGGAAAAGAAATGGACGCCGTTACAAAGAAAAATGGCTGAATTCGAAAAAAGGAAAGGCGATTTCAGTAAAATTCCGCCATTATGGATAAAGGAAAGAGAAGATTTGGATAAAAAATATGATACATATGCCGAAGAAATGATTAAATTATGGAATGAGCTTAATCATATTAAAGAAAATAACAAAGATGATAAGGATGATAATCAAAAATATCCTTCTTTTGTTGTAGACCTGATGGATGATGTTAATCAACGTATGGCTTCTTTGACACAAACGTTGGATGGTGTAAAACAAAATGATGATTATAAGGAAGAAAATATTAATAAAATTATAAAAGAAGCATCAAATGTTAAGAAAAAGGAAGATATGTTTGATAAATCACTTATTGAAGCTATTGATGAATTTAAAGATAATAAAGAAACATATGAAAAATCTACAAAAAATGAGGCAGAAAAAAAGAAAATAGTAGATATTTCAAATAAAATTATAGAAAAAAATGAAATTTATGAATTGATACACAAATTATCAAACTCAAATGAAAAAGATATTAAAACAAAAATAACTGATGATAATTTAATTAAAAAAAAAAAGGAGGAGGAGAAAACTCAAATTAATGATAAGTATATGAAACCATTACTAGAAACGGATGAATTAGATAAAGATATTGAAGATTTGAAGGATAAAGAAGCAGATATAAAACAAAAATTATTAACATTAACAACTTCAGGTGATCCTGGTGATAACTATAATGCTCAATCATTAAAACCTGAATTAATGAAAATTCAAGAAGCTTTACGTAAAAAAATGGGCGATAAGGAAAAAAAGAGAGGAAAACCTGGCGATGAGAAAGAGAAAGAGAAAGCCATTATTAAGAAATGGGAAGATAATCTAAATGAAAAAAATAAATTTTTAAAAACAATAAAGGGTGATAAGGATAAGGAAGATAGAAAAATAAAAACTGAAACATTAAATAAGGAATTGAAGACAAAATTTTCTGAGATTACAAAATTAAAAAAGGAAATATTAAAAGCAAAGTTTTTTGCAGGAGAAGATTATGATTTATCAGAAAGGGATAAAAAAAATTATGAAAAAAAAGATAGACCATTAGAAAGTTTGGAAGATTTAATAGAGAATTTAGAAGAATTAGAAAAACAATATTTAGATACAGCTGAAAAATTAAATAAATTTAATATGGTTCAAGCCCATATAAAGTTATTGAATGAGGATTTACAAAGATATAAAACATACAAAGATGATATAAAACAAGATATAAAAAAAAAAGAGGGGGAGAAGAAACCGAAAAATGAGGAATTGCAAACAAATGTTCGTTTACTAGAAAAAGGCGTACAAGATACTGAAACAAAATCCAAAATTGAAAAGGTAAAGAGTGAAATAAAACTTATACAAGTTAAAATTGATAAATTAACTAAAAAACTTGACGTTTCTGACACAATAATAAAATATTATAATAACTACATTAAAGCTTTAAAAAAAATAAAAGAGAGTGCCGACGATATTAAAGAAAAGTATGATAAGGTTAGAGGGGATGAGGGGGAAAAAATAAATACAGAAGCAATAAAGGAAGAATTTAATAAAATAAAGGGTGATGATAATGGTGATGATAGTGACGTTGAAGGTGGAAGTGCTCTTAATGGTGGGAAAAAAGGGAAAAAAAATCCATTTGTATGTAAAACCTTAAAATATTATATCAAAGCCATTAGACAACGAAATAGAACAAAGCGTCGTATAAAAAAATATAAGAAGAAAATGAAGAAGAATACAATTAAGAGACGTAAAAAAAAAGGGGGTAAAAAGAAATATACGCTTCATCGTAGGAAATAGATAGTATTTTTCTTGATATTTCAAATATTTCAAATATAATAATTAATATATTTGAAATGAATCATCATAATTTATTATGATTTATTATAATTTATTTACATATCCAAGCTTACTGTATTCTTGTCGCTCTTTTGCTTGCGAGGAGTTTTGCCTGAAGATGCTTTCTTCGATGGCATTTGCGATTTGGTGATAGTAGGAGGAGTAGGAGTAATTACTTTATTTGTTGATTCATTGTTCGTTGATTCATTGTTCGTTGACGCATTATTCGTTGACGCATTGGCATTTTTCGTTGGTAATCCATTATTGTTAGACATTGTTTTTAATCCAGATAAAATATCACTAATATCCGAAGGACCCTTCATCTCTGGTCTCATAGACTTTTCGGCAGATTCTTTCTCTCCATATGTTGCAAATTGTTCTTGAATATTGATTCCATCGTCATTGCGAGCACGCATTATATCCGGTCGATTTGCGGGGGGAGCAGTGCGTTCACTTTGGCTACGATTCGTTTGCGTTTGCGCTGGCGGAGGCGGAGGTCTATCATTACTTGCGCCTGGCATAAAATTACCCATAAATCCACTGAATCCAGGATTAGTGTTTTGCATGCTATTCACGGCCGCGCTTGTGAATTGTTGCATCATTTCAGGGTTTTGTCGCATAATATCATCCATCCCCGGCATAGATGATTTAAACATAGTGTTTGTCATATGAACCATAATAGCAGAACCACCTAATTGAAACAATAACTTCAATTCAGGCGCCATCTTGGCTTTGGATTTATACTTTTCGTGTAGTTCGCCGAATATTTCATCATATTCATCAATACCTTCATTCACTTGTTCCCCCCACCCATCTAGTTTAATATCAAAAGGGTCGAATTTGTTATTTAAGAATTCCAATCCAGTAATAGCCGCCATCAACATTTTTCCTTGAAATTTACAACTATTCGATCTTTCTTTTTCAGCAATAATCATTTCATATTCTCCTTGCATTTCGGCAAGAGACGATTCCATCGAATATTTCTTGGTAAGCTTACCGCCTTTACGTTCAATCTCTTCTAATTTTCTTAATACCTTAAATTTTTCCAAAAGAGCTTCTTCAGGTGACAATTTAGGTCGGTCAGATATATTCTTATCGGGGTTAATTGGAACATTATTAAATTTGGTAAATCCATCCCATGTTTTACTATTTGTGTCGGAAGAAGAAGCAGTTGCTTTTCCAACATTAGATACACTAACAATACTACCAATGGATACATTATCATTTTGCTTCTCTTCAGCATCTTCATCGATAGGCGAAGTGTTTAATTTAATGCCTCCCCCTCCTCCACCACCACCACCAAAAATGGATGTATTAAATAGTCCAGTTTTTGATATCGCCGGAGCACTTCTTGGCTCTTCAGCTAAATCATTCAACTCTTGTTCTAAATTATTTAAATCACCCAAACCAATATCAGCATTTGATGATTTCTTTCCACTATTCATATGTTTATCGTTCATTAGTAATTCAAGTCCTCCACCAAAATTAACTGATGGCTTGGAAGAAGAAGAAGAATCATTCATATCGATTGTTGGGATAGTATCTAAATTCAATTCAATAATATCATTTGTAACATCTACCATTATTGTGTATTATATATAAATTATAACTTTAAGTTATACGCAAAAGAAATTTATTATATTATATTATATATAAATTAAAAAATTATTATATATAAAAAATTATTATATATAATAAATTATTTGTTTTTCACACTATTCAAATACCAAATACCCTGTAAATAAGAATCAGCCAAATCATCTTTTTTTTTATGTGTTTTAAAATGAGTCAACCATTCTTTATGATTTTCATTTATTAAATTCAAAGTAACATTAATGCCTTCTTTTTTACGAGCAGTATAGGTTGAAATATCTGTTTCAAATAAATCAACATGTCCTTTTAGTTTGTTCGCAGCAGAGACAAAAATGATTTTGGTTTTATCATGCATAATAAAGTATTGAGCAATCATTCCTTGTAATGTTTTCATTCTATTTGCAATAGGACTAATTTGATTTTCAATGACGATACAATCAATCGTCTCTATATGTGATTTTAATTCTGTATCAAATGCTTTTCTCATCGCAATGCCTAACATAACCAAATCCATATCATTTGCTTTTAAATTTGAAACCGATATTAACATCTTTGTATCCATAAATTCTATGATTGACTTTAAAATATCATCTTTTTTTACACTATTGGACAACATAGGAATAGTATAATCAGAAACCAGTTTATGTAAATCTGCCATCTTCATTTTTTTTAGCTTCTTAAGAGAGATACCTGATGTTGGCATAATTAAGTCTGATTTTTTTGCATGAGTAAGGCAAAAATAGGAAGGTTCTTGGTTTTTTATTGGCGTATAAGCAAACTTAGCTACCTTGTTACATTCTTTACTACATAGCGGGTCTTGTCCACACAAGTTTATTACATCCCATTTTATGATATTTTGTCTATATATATCATTAGCATTAGCATTAGCATTAGCATTAGCATTAGCATTAGCATTAGCATTAGCATTAGCATTTGATTCTATTAAACAATATGCTAAATTTTTTATCCCAACATCTATACTTAATAACTTCATTGAAGCGTTATTAAGTATTAAAATTATTATTTTTATATCATTTATTATCATAATGTCTGGAAAAAAACCACTAGATATTGATGAAAAATTAAATCTGATCATAAAACAAAATAAAAATTTAGAAAAAAAGGTAAATGAACAGCAAACTATAATAAATGAATTAAAGATTGATAATAAAATAATTATGGACAATACATTAAAAATGGGAAAACATATTGATTTTATTAATCATAGTTATGATAAAATAAGTAAATCATATTTTTTTAGAAATATATTTAATTAAATAATCAATTAATTTGCTCTAGGAATTCCATTCATCAGTAATTGTGGTTGAGAAATAACCGGCGTTACCATTCTGGATTGTAATGTAATGTCAGATAAATAAAGATTTTTTAAATCACTATTTTCATAACCAAATTTTTGAGTAGTATCTAAACAAGATTTGAAAAGATAAGGACTATTATTAGAAACAGGAACATTGTTGCCATATTGCGATGAATTCGCACAACAATTATCACATGCGCTTTCTTGATTGTACTTAATAAGAGCATCGGCATTTTTAGACAAATATTGACGATATTCCCAATTGGATTTTATATTAGCTTCTTTGCGAATATGTTCATTTACAGCACCACCAGGTTGCCAATTTGCATAATTTCTACCATCATGCATAATTGGAGGAAAATCGTGGAAAATATTATTAGATCCATTATAACAAGTACCCCAGCTCATTGTATATGTATATATAAAATATATAATTTATAATATAAAATATAAAATATAAAAAATGTTTTTGTATTTTACAATATGATATAAATTGATGTAGATAATCTAAATGTTTAATTTATTTCTTAAGTAAAGATAAAAGTTCGGGTTTCTTCAATTTTTTTGATTCTTCTTTTGAGGATAAACCTTTGTCAACAACAACTTTTCTCAAATCATCAACCTTCATTGCGTTAACATCTTCTGATTTATTTTCAGTATTTTCAGTATTCTCAACATTCTCCAGATTTTCTATATTAAGTGTTTCCTCTGTAATTTCAGTAATAGATGATGGGTTCATAGACGAATCGTTATTTTCAGAGTGAGGTAAAACTTCAAACGCCAACACTTGAACTTGAACATCTCCATTTACATTTTCATTCATAACATTATGAAGTTCAATTTCTTTATCTTCATCGTCACCAGACTCATCGCTATCGCTGTCACTATCACTATCACTATCACTATCACTATCATCATCACTATCATCGTCATCAGAAACCACTATTTTATCATTCTCTTTAACCGCGCGAATTGCTTCAGGAGAAGCAAAATCACAAGGGTTAATAAAAGAAGCATTCATTCCATCACCACAACCGCCCCCACCTTTAATGTCATTTTGAACATTCGTAATAAAAGAAGTTAATACACGATTTTGTTTTTCAACCGCATATTTAATCTCGGACATACGAGCATTAAAATACACAAACAATAATCCACAACATACAAGCGTAATTATAATAGGAAGAAAATTTAACCCACCACAAATATTCATTATTGAATATCTACAATATATTTTAAATCATTATTAAACGAATATATATATCTAATTCTAAATATCTAATTCTAAATATCTAATTCTAAATATCTAATTCTAAATATCTAATTCTAAATATCTAATTCTAAATATCTAATTCTAAATATCTAATTCTAAATATCTAATTCTTGTAATGTTTCATTTGCTATATTTATTATTTCATTTGGATATTCTAAATCTCTCAACACCTTAACTCCGCCCTTAATAGAGGATATACCTTTTTCCATTTTATAAGTATATTTAAATGTATCATTGTCTGTTTCTATTTTCATATGATAATTATTAATTCCCTCTTCTTTTTCTAAACGTCTACATAATTCTAAGAAATGTGTTGTTAATACAAAATTGACATTATCGTATTTATGTAAATATTTTAGATACGCATAAGCACTGCTAATTGCTTCATATGGATTTGTGCCAGAATATAATTCATCAAATACACAAAAATGTCTTTTTTTATTATTCCTAAATGTTGGGCCATTTGTATCTATTCCATTTGTATCTATTCCATTCAAAATGTTTTTACATCTATTTGCTTCTGCTTGAAATAAACTATCTCTCGCCGATGTATCTGGTATATTTATATAACAATGAATCATATCATATGGTTCTATAGTCGCTGTTTTATAAAACCCATAACCAAATTGTTGTGATAAAATAATATTAAAAATTGTAGTTTTCAATAATGTTGTTTTTCCTGCTGCATTAGGCCCTGTTATAATTACATTTTTATCTAATTTATAACTATTCTTTACCGGATTTTCATCAACTAATGAAGGGAAATAAGCATTTTTAAATTTGGTAGTAGATTTTTTATTTTTTAGTTTACACGCTCCAATATTTTTAAGAGAAATATTTTTACGAATGCCATTTATATTGTCAATATATCCATTGAATCCAAAAGTGTATTCTAATGTTTCTTTAAATTGAAGATGACAATTCAATTGATAAAAACATTTCATCGTATGGCCTATTTGATAGAATTTTTTTATAGAAAATGCATTAGGTATTACTTGTTTTAAATCTTTTAATATAACTTTACAAACTGCTTGATGGTGCTTCATATTTTCAATAAAAGGTTCATATGATTTCAATCCATTGCATTGTGTTTTTAATGTATTCATTGTATCTATTGTTGTTTCTATATAATCTCTCATTGTAAAGATTTGAGTATGTATTTTTTTCATATTATAGTAGAACCGATTACATGTCATAATATTTTGATAAATTTGTATTACATAAAAGACAAATGACCCAATAATATATACAATTTTTTCAAAACTGGCATTCGATAAATCAAATATTTTCCCAATTTGATGTTTTTTAAACACCAGTTTTAAAAGTTCAAAATATTTTTCAATTGTAATTGGCAATCCGCGCAGTTTTAAAATAAACAATGGAAGTATCAAAAAAAATATAGGCAACATTAATGAAAATATAGGTGCTGTCATATTGTAAATGCTAAGGCATTGTAAAAATTTGGAACTATTATTAAGCATATTTAATCTCTCCCAATCAATGTAACCATACTTCTCATTGAAAGCTGTTTCACCTTTAATTTCTTTCCAAATAGTAGATACATTTTCTTGGATAGTTGAATCAACTGATTTTAATGGATTTTTATTTTTCAAAAGTTTTTGACTATCTGTTAAAAATGTTATATCAGAAGTATAATATTTGCTCCATGATGGCATTGTATTCTCTCCGAAAATCGTAATAGGTTTTAATACATTTTTATATAATGATTCTTTCGGATCATTCGGTGATAATTCTAAATCATTTTTTGTATGATTTTCTATTTCAATTTTCTCCTCTAAAAATTCAATTGGAAGTTGAAATATATTTTCTGTATTATTTTGTTCTGTATTTTCTGCGTCAATCGTCATTTATTCTTATTCTAGAATAATAAGAATAAATTTAAACGAGTTATTAATTTATATATATTATTAAATTAATCATCTATATCTAAATATCCAAACATATTATATATCTCATTTGACGTTGTATCTGTCGTTGTATCTGTCGTTGTATCTGTCGTTGTATTTGACGTTGTATCTGTCATTGTATCTGTCATTGTATCTGTCATTGTATCTGTCATTGTATCATTATAATATAAATTATCATCATCATTTATACTAAGTTCATTTATATCACAATAATTTGATGTAAAATTTAATGGTATAGGTTCTTCATATATATTATCTCCACTCGAAGAAGAAATATTATTTGAATTTAATGATTTATAATTTGAATTTAATATAAATTTCGAATTTTTTTCATCAAACATTGAATTCTCTATGTCAAAAATTGGAGTGTGAAAAGCTAACATTTTATTTATGGGGTTTTTATTATCTTTATAATTACTTGATAATGATTTCTTTTTTTTGATTACAACAAATACTATAATTAAGGTTATTGTTGTAATAACCGAAATTATAATAATAATTATGAAATTATTATTTGTTAAGTTAATAACATTTGTTGAAGCTAATGCATCATTATTTTTTTGAATATCATAAGTTGTGGTAAGTGTGCTGGTTATTGTGCTAGTTGGTGTGCTAGTTGGCGTGCTAGTTGGCGTGCTAGTTGGCGTGCTGGTTATTGTGCTGGTTATTGTGCTGGTTATTGTGCTGGTTATTGTGCTGGTTATTGTGCTGGTTATTGTGCTAG